>Ga0209303_1000159_pt1 | contig 69358 bp, 58 predicted proteins | sample SidtaG_3_FD_187449 | JGI IMG/M metagenome (GOLD analysis project Ga0209303, IMG submission 187449) | Marine algal microbial communities from Sidmouth, United Kingdom - Sidmouth_Asex1 metaG (SPAdes) (version 2) | ecosystem: Host-associated > Algae > Red algae > Unclassified | place: Sidmouth...
AGTACGAGAGCGCCAGCAGCAGCTGGTCGGGCAGCGAGAGCTTGTTCGGGCGGCCAACCTTCTTGCCGGCTTCGGCCTGTTCGAGGACCTCCAGCATCGCCTGGAAGGTCGGCTTGGGCACGCCGCAAAAGCGGCGGAAGGCGGCGTCGTCACGCGCTCTCAGCTGCTCGTATTCCATGCGGTCGAGATGCGGTCGGCCGGGGCTTTTGCAAGAGGTCTTATGTACGACCATCAGGACATCAGGCGCGGAACCCACGCAAAGCGTTTGATATCTGTATTCCGTCTCGCTGTCACTATCGAGCACGGTCAGTGCGTTTTCGTCTTCCAACCCAATCGCCGCATCCGCGAATTCAACCCCGTGCTTCCTGAAGTTGCTCCGCTGCTTGGTTGGGTCCCAGACGTGTCGCATGCGCCACATCGTATGCACGCTCAGTGCACATGTCAAATTCGCAGCGATCTTTCAGTGCCATCGACAAGTATTGGCACGCGAGCACCCCATTCGGATTTTCCCCTAATCCGCCCCAATATTAGTAGTGCGGCGTCCGGCCTAGCGGATTTTTGCCGCGTCAAGCGGTGCCGCTACCCTATCAGGCCAATCGCGACGCAACGATGGCGCCTCGCGGCTCGCGTTCAACACCACAAGCCACCACCCCACCCTTTCCGACCGGCACCGCACCCCTCGCGTATCCTTGTCCGCGCAAGCCCGACTCCGGCCTCCTCCATGCCCTTCCCGCCCCTCCGCACTCTCTTCCGAACACACTCGGCACTGCGCTCCGCAGCCATGCCGGCGCGTCACATGCCCTCACGGTGCATCCTCACCAGCCTCACCGTCACGCTGATCCTCAGCGCCTGCCTGCTCACCCGCCTACACGCCCAGGAGCGCCGCGACTTCGTGGTCGAGCTGGTGATCTTCGAGCACCTGGGCGCCCAGGCACCGGGCGGTGGCGGTCTCTGGGCACCCGCGCCAAGGAGCGCCCTGACGCTGGGCGGCGAGCGTGCTGCACAGGCCGGTATCGTGCCGGTCCAAGCACCGCTGCAGCTGGCCGAGGATGTCCGGGCGATGAACGCCAGCGGTCGCTACCGCGTGCTGCAGCACCTGCATTGGATCCAGCCCGGGCTGGCCGAGGACGAGGCGATCCGGCTGAACGTGCAGATCGGTGCGCCGGTGGAGCTGTTCGTGGCCGAGGAGGACGATGCCGTGGGCGCCTTCCTGCCCGCCGCTGCCGCACCGCGCCCGGACCGGCCGCGCGCGATCAGCACCGCCACCTTGTCCGGCACGCTGAAGCTGCGGCTGGGGCGATTCCTGCACCTGGAATCGCAGCTGGTCTACACCGATCTGGAGGCCGGACGCAGCTACCGTCTGAACGAGAGCCGCAAGATGCGCAGCACCGAGCTGCACTACATCGACAATCCGCGCTTCGGCATCCTGACCCGCATCCTGCGGGCTGAGGACGTCGAGCTGGACGCGGGGTCGGGCCGGTCCGGTGAAGGTGCGCAGCCGGTGCAGGAGGACCTTCCCCCTGGCAGCGTGAACTGAGCCGCGCAGTCGATGAGGGTCAGCCTGATCCGGCACCTGCCGACCGACAATTCAGGCGACATTCAGGCCCCCGCACCGACACTGCCGGCAACGCGGCACCAACGCCGCCCTACCGCGGAGCACCTGATCATGCCCAACACGCTTCGGCCCGCCACCAGGCGGCGGCCCTTCCATCGACTCGCCGTGTGCGTGTCCGGCGCGACCTTGCTGGCTGGCAGCCTGTTGCCGGTCCTGGCCAGCGCTGGTGATCGGGTTCATCGCGATGATCGCTTCCGCGCCTTCGGCCGCGTCATCGATGTGCGGCCGGTGTACGGCGAGGTGGCGATCCGCGAGCCGGTGCGTCGCTGCAGCACGGAGTACCGACGCCCGCCGCGTCACGGCCATCGCGATTCTCGGGTGTTCCGTCACGACCGCGATGACCGACGCCACTACCGCGGCAGGGCGGACGGCACGGGCGGTGCGATCGTCGGTGGGGTCATCGGCGGCGTGGTCGGCAACCGCATCGCCCGGCACCATCGCTCCGAGGCCCGCGTGGCCTCGACGATCGCCGGCGCGGTCATCGGGTCGACCATCGGTCACGGCGTGGCGCGCGAGCGCTGGCGCCACGGCCGCGATCATCGCCGCCCAGGCCGGCACGATCGCCATTATCGCGGCCCGGTCGAACGCTGCTACGACAGCGTCACCGTCCGCTACGAGACGCGTCTGCAGCACTACGACATTACCTACGTGCTGCGCGGTCGCACCTTCCACACCACGCGCTTGAACGATCCGGGCGATCGCATCGAGATCGACGTATCGCGGCGCCCGTCCGAGCGCTGACCCGATGCCTGCGCGCCTGCCGATCACCGCCCTGCCCCTGCTGATCGCCTTCGGATGGGCGGCGGTGGGTGCACTGGCCGTATCGCCGTCGCAAAGCGAGGCGGCCACGCGCGACCAAGCGATCGCGCAGGCGCTGCGCGCGGATGGCAATCGCGGACAGGTGCTGGAGGTCCGTCGCGTGGATGGCGGCAACGGGGGTGATGTGTTCCTGATCAAGACGATCACCGACGGACGGGTGCGGGTTCACCGCATTCCGGCCGATCCATGAGGGCGTTGGTGGTCGAGGACGAGCCGGCGCTGCGCGCGCAGGTGGTGGAGGCCCTGCGAGGCGAGGGCTTCGTGATCGACGAGAGCGGCGATGGTGTCGAAGGGTTGCATTACGCCTGCGAGATGCCGATCGACATCGCGGTGATCGACATCGGCCTGCCCGGCATCGATGGCCTGGAGCTGGTGCGCCGCACCCGGGAGGCCGGCATCACCGTGCCGGTGCTGCTGCTGACCGCCCGGGACGGCTGGCAGGACAAGGTCGAGGGGCTGGAGGCCGGCGCCGATGACTACCTGGCCAAGCCGTTCCACCTGTCCGAGCTGATCGCTCGCCTGCGCGCGCTGCTGCGCCGCGCCGGTGGCTTCGCGGCGGCCACGCTGCGCTTCGGCCCGTTGCAGATCGACACGCGCGCGCAGCAGGTCAGCGTCGATGGGCAGGTCGCCGCGTTGACTGCCTACGAGTACCGGGTCATTGCCTACCTGGCGATGCACGCTGGTGAGACGATCAGCAAGGCGACCTTGCTCGACCACCTGTACGACGAAAGCGATCTGCGTGACCCGAACGTGCTGGAGGTGTTCGTCAAGCGACTGCGCCAGAAGCTGGACCCGTCGCGCACGCTGAATCCGATCGAGACGCTGCGCGGTCAAGGCTATCGCCTGGCGCTGACGCGCAGCGACGATGAACCGGCGCGACCCTCGCCGCCGCTCGATCGGTGAGCTGCCGACGCCGGCTCACGCAGTGTCGATGATGAACTCCCTGACGCGCCGCCTGGTCGTGGCCAGCACGGTGGTGCTGAGCGCCTTCGTGCTGCTGACCGGGCTGGCCGTGAGTTGGTCGGTGCACCAGCGCGCTGAAGCCGCCGCCCTGGAACGGCTGCAGGGCCTGGTGTACGGCATCCTGGGCGCCACCGATGTCAGCGCCGACGGCACGTTGAGCGTGCGCAGCAGCGCCCTGCCCGATCGCCGGTTGCTGTCCCCGGCCAGCGGCTTGCACGCGCGCATCGTCGGCAATACCGGCGGGCGATTGTGGCAATCCCCCAACGTCGGCGTCGCGTTGCCGGACAGCCAGTACGGCCCGATCGGCGAGTGGCGCTTCGAGCGGCTGTCGCTGAACGATGGGCGCGAGGCGCGCAGCCTGCAGCTGCAGAGCGTGTGGGAGCTGGAAGACGGTCAGGAGCTGGCGTTCGTGGTGCATGTGATCGATGCGTTCGATGCCGGGCAGAACCCGCTGGCTCGGTTCGATCGCAGCCTGTGGACCGCGCTGTCGGGTGCCGCGGTGCTGTTGCTGATCCTGCAATGGAGCGTGCTGCGCGCCGCCCTGGGTCCGCTGCGTCGCCTGGGCCGGGACATCGATGCGATGACGCGCGGCGAGCGCGACGCGCTGGACGAACGCCTGCCCGACGAGCTGCGTCCGCTGGCCACCAGCGTCAACGCGCTGCGCGCCCGTGAGCGGCGGCGCCACGTGCAGGCGCGACAGCTGCTGGACGATCTGGCGCACAACCTGAAGACGCCGCTGTCGGTGCTGTCCAATCTGGGCATCGATACGGTGACCGAGCAGAGCGTGCGCATGCAGGCGGCCATCGATCGCTACCTGCAACGTGCCGCGGCCGAGTCCAGCCATGCCACCGGGCCGGCACTGGCGCTGTCACCGATCGTGGATCGGGTCGCTGAATCGATGCAGCGGCTCTACCCCCGGCACAAGGTGCGGATCCACAATCTGACGCCTGCCACCTTGCGGCTGCGCGCCCCCGAAGCCGACGTGTACGAGGTGATCGGCAACCTGCTGGACAACGCCTGCAAGCACGGCGCGCAGCGCATCACGCTGCGCTACGACGCCCCCACCGCCACGCTGATCGTCGAAGATGACGGTCCGGGCTTCGGCCCCGGCGACCCGGAGCGCTACCTGGTCCGCGGCACCCGCGCCGACCGCTCGGTGCCCGGCAAGGGACTCGGGCTGGCAGCGGTGGCCGAGTTGGTGGACGCCTGGGGTGGCGCGGTGCGGCTGGACAACGCCGAGCCGCACGGCGCGATCTGCCGGCTGACGTTGGGACTGGCGGTGGTCGAGGCCTGACGGCGGGAAGTTGGCGCAGCCAGGCACCGTCCGGCGCGCCGTCTCGACCCCCGAGTGCGCCGTGCGCACGTCAGTTCTTCGCCGTCGACAGCTGACCATCGCACGCAAAGTGCGAATCGCGTTCGAAACGCTACACGTGTAGCGTTTCTCGCCGCCAGCCGACGCGACGCAGCGGCTCGTCCTGAGTCGATCGCCGGCTTCATCGAGAAAACGTGAAACGCGTTCGAAACGCAACACGTGTTGCGTTTTCCCGGCGGTCGATGCTGCCTCGCTGTCGTCGGCGCCCGGCTCTCGGGGTCGACGAACCTGACCGGCTTGCCGGCCCGCCGCCGGCGCGCCACCCGCACAGCTCGCCCGCCCAAGCTGTCCACGAGACCCATCCGGCACGACCGAACGATGATCCCCGGCATCACCGCTGCACCGCCCGAGGTGCACCTGGCCCCAACGGCCCATCGCCTCCAGCACCGGCACCAACGTCAGGCCGTAGTCGGTCAGCGCGTAGTCCACGCGCAGCGGCTTTTCCCGATGGTCGGTGCGCCGCACGACGCCGTCCTCGACCAGCTCCGCCAGCTGGCGCGACAGCATGCGTTCGCTGATCCACGGCATCTCGCGCTTCAGCTGTCCGAAGCGCAACGTGCGCGCGTTCAACCGGCTCAGGATGCCCAGCTTCCACTTTCCGCCCATCACCTCGACGGCGGTCTGGATGGGGCATGAAGTCGTTGCAGGCACGGTCAGAGCGGTTCCGACAGGGAGGGTGTCCGAGCCTTCGATCCTCGGTGCCTGGCGCTACGGACAAGGTGCAAGTACTCGATTCGGCATCGAGCCTCGGTCAGGGATAGGCCCGAACGCTGCCACCCCACGTGCGCATCCTGCCGCGAATCAGCGTCGCGTGAGACACCGTGCCGAACCGGAGACCGCCACCACCGATGAGCATCAACACCTCAGCAAGCACGGACCGGATCGCCCTTCGCGGTCGAACCGTCCTGATCACCGGCGTGTCACGACGCGAAGGGCTGGGCTTTGCGCTCGCCCGCACAGCGGCAGCCGAAGGGGCCCACGTGCTGCTGCGCGCACGCGATGGCGCACAGGCCCGCCGGCTCGCCGCCGAGCTCGACACGGGCATCGACGGCGACGTCCGAGGGCATGAGCTCGACATCGCCAGCGCCGCATCGATCGCCGCGTTGCAGCGCACCATCGAGCAGGATCACGGCCACCTGGACGTGCTGATCAACAACGCAGCCGGTGCCAACCGCTTCGGCGAGACGGCCGACACGGCCGATCTGGACAGCGCCCGGGCCGTCATGGACGTGACCGTGTTCGGTACCTGGGCGTTGCTGGAGGCGATGCTGCCGCTGCTGCGTCTGGGCGAGCACGGTCGCATTCTTCGACGCTGAGCCGTTGCCCTGGTGAGCCGGCGATCACTGGCGAGGGGGCCGAACCGCTAAGCTGGCCGCACCCCAACCCGTCTGCCGGATCGCCCCATGACCCCGAAGATCTACATCGCCAGCGCCGTGCGCACCGCCATCGGCTCGTTCGGCGGCGGGCTGGCCACGCAGTCACCGATCACGCTGGCCACGCAGGTTTCACGAGCGGCCATCGAGCGCGCCGGCATCGAAGCCGACCGCATCGCGCTGTCGGTGTTCGGGCATGTGATCAACACCGAGCCGCGCGACATGTACCTGAGCCGCGTGGCCGCGGTCGAGGCCGGTGTGCCGATCGAGTCTCCGGCCATGAACGTCAACCGCCTGTGCGGCTCGGGCGCCCAGGCCATCGTGTCCGGCATGCAGAGCCTGTTGCTGGGGGATGCGCACATCGCGCTGGTCGGCGGCGCGGAATGCATGAGCCGAGGCCCGCACGCCACCCAGTCGATCAGAAGCGGTCAGAAGATGGGCGAGCTAGCGTTCGCCGACATGATGCTGGGCGCGCTGAACGATCCATTCGGCAACGGCCACATGGGCATCACCGCGGAGAACATCGCCGACGAGCTGTCGATCTCGCGCGAGGAACAGGACCGCTTCGCGGTCGAGAGCCACCGACGCGCCGCCGCAGCCATCGATGACGGGCGCTTCGCCGATCAGATCGTGCCGGTGGAGATCAGCACGCGGCGCGGCACGACCACGGTGGACACCGACGAGCACGTGCGCCGCGACGCCACGCTGGAATCGATGGCCGCGCTGCGCCCGGCCTTCGCCAAGGACGGCTCGGTGACCGCCGGCAACTCGTCAGGCATCAACGACGGCGCGGCCGCCCTGGTGCTGATGAGCGAGCAGGGCCTGAGCGACAGTGGCGCCACGCCGCTGGCCGAGATCACCGGCTATGCGCACGCAGGCGTTGCGCCGCGCGTGATGGGCCTGGGTCCGGTGCCCGCGGTGCGCCTGCTGGAGCAGCGTACCGGCATCGCCACCACCGACATCGACATCGTCGAGTCCAACGAAGCGTTCGCCGCCCAGGCCTGCGGTGTCACCCAGCAGCTGGGGCTGGACCCGGCGCGCGTCAACCCGAACGGCGGCGCGGTGGCGCTGGGCCACCCGGTCGGTGCCACCGGGGCGATCCTGGCGGTGAAGGTGGTGCACGAGCTGCGTCGCTTGAACCGGGAGCTGGGGCTGGTGACGATGTGCATCGGCGGCGGCCAGGGTATCGCGCTGGGCCTTCGACGCGTCTAGGGCGGCACGAGGACGGCAGCCGGACGGCGGCGCGCGACGATGCTCGGCCAGCACTCGGACTACGCGAGCGCCTGCCGGGCGTTTCGCTGGCAGATTCCGAAACACTACAACATCGGCACCGATGTGTGCGACCGAATCGCGGCGCGGCATCCGGACCGGCTAGCGCTCATCGATGTCGATGAGGACGGCGGCGAGCGGCGGTGCACGTTCGGCGAGCTGACCGCGCACAGCAACCGGCTGGCCAACGCGCTGCTCGCCTTCGGACTCTGCGACCCGGACGGGGCGCGGATGGGCAAGCATCGGCCGGACCGAATCGGGGTGCTGCTGCCGCAACGGCTGGAGACCGCCGTGGCCCACATCGCGGTGTTCAAGTGCGGTGGCATCTCGATTCCGTTGTTTACCCTGTTCGCAGAGCAGGCGCTGCTGCACCGGCTGAAGGACTCGGGCGCCGCGGCGGTCATCACCGATGCGACCGGCTGCCGGGTACTGGCCGGTCTGCGCGATCGCCTGCCGGCGCTGCAGCACGTGTTGTGTGTGGACGGCCCAGCGGCTGGGGCGATCGATCTGCCGGCGGCCTGTGCTGCACAGCCGAATACGTTCGAGGCGGTGCACACGCTCGCCGACGATCCGGCCCTGCTGATCTACACCAGTGGCACCACCGGCAACCCCAAGGGCGCGCTGCACGCCCATCGCGTGCTGCTCGGCCACCTGCCCGGTGTGGAGATGGCGTTCAACGGCCTGCCCCACTCGGGCGATCGCTTCTGGACGCCGGCCGACTGGGCCTGGATCGGTGGGCTGCTGGACGTGCTGATGCCGGCTTTGCACCACGGCATCCCCGTGGTGGCGCGCCGGTTCCGCAAGTTCGATCCGGTGGCGGCGCTGCAACTGATGCACCGGCAGCAAGTCCGCAACGCCTTCCTGCCACCGACCGCGCTGAAGATGATGCGGCGCGTGGACCCGGCCGACATCCCGCCGTTGCAGCTACGCTCGATCGGCAGCGGCGGCGAGGCGCTCGGTGCCGAGCTGAACGCCTGGTGCACGCAGCACCTGGGCGCGCCGGTGAACGAGTTCTACGGCCAGACCGAGTGCAACATGATCGTGTCCAGCTGCAGCGCCTGGGAGCCATCGCACCCGGGTGCGATGGGCCGCGCGGTGCCGGGCCACCGGGTCGATATCGTCGATGCCGCCACCGGTGCCGTGCTGCCCGAAGAGCAAGAAGGCGCGATCGCGGTGCGCGCGCCGGATCCGGTGATGTTCCTGGAATACTGGAACGATGCGGCGGCCACCGAGGCCAAGTTCATCGATGGCCCGGACGGACGCTGGCTGGTGACCGGCGATCGAGGCCTGCGCACCGGCGATGGCCGGCTGCGTTTCGTGGGCCGCGACGACGACGTGATCGGCTCGGCCGGCTACCGCATCGGACCGGGCGAGATCGAGGACTGCCTGATCCTGCACCCCGCGGTGGCGATGGCCGGTGCAGTGGCCTGGCCGGACGAGCTGCGCGGCGCGGTGGTTGCCGCGTACGTGACGCTGATCGACGGGGCCGAGCCGTCCGAGGCGCTGGCCGAGCAGATCGCCGACTTCGTGAAGACGCGGCTGGCCGCGCACGAGTACCCACGCATCGTGCGCTTCGTGGAGGCGATGCCGATGACCACGACGGGAAAGATCATTCGGGCGGAGTTGCGGCGGTGGGCGGAGGCGGAGGCTGGGCGGGGTTGAGTGCGCGCAGGATTGCTGGCCGATCGAACAATCGGACAATCGAAAGCGCTGTTCTACATGCGTTCCGTCATCTGATCCCACGGTTCGCCGCCTCTACATGATATACATCTACCCTATGTATATCTTAGAGTTGAACCGCTATGCAGGTCTCGCGTTGGGGAAACAGCCTGGCCATTCGTCTTCCCGTGGCCGTGGTCGAGGCGCTTCGGCTCGTTGAGGGCGACGATATCGAGATCGTGATCGCCGACGAGAGACTGCTGGGTGTACGGAAAACGCCACAGCGTGCTGAACTGATCCGTCGGCTGGGTGAGTTTCGCGGGCGCCTACCCGCTGATTTCACGTTTGATCGCGATGAAGCGAACGATCGCTGACATGAACGCGCTCGACACCAACATCATCGCCTACCTGCTGTCGAACGATGATCGCAAGATCGGCATCAGCCAACGTCTCCTCTCCGAGGGCGTCGTTATCAGCGTACAGGTGCTCAACGAACTGACCAATGTCGCTCGACGCAAAGCGAAGTTGGATTGGCAGGAGGTCGCTCGACTGGTGGAAGGTGTCAAGTCACTCTGCACGGTGACGCCGCTGACTCTCCGGATACATGACGAAGGTCGGCGCCTCGCTGAGCGCTATCGGCTGTCCACCTGCGATGCATTGATCTGCGCTGCCGCCCTGGATTTCGGTGCGAAACGCTTGTACTCCGACGATATGCAGCATGGCCTCTTGCTCGATGACGCGCTGCGCATCATCAACCCCTACCTCCCGTCCAATCGCTCCCTGTCGGCACACGATTCCGATTGAGCCGGCGGCGCGCTTAGTCCAGAGAGATCGGATCGCCCACGAGTCGCGGCACAAGCGACGCGCGTCGTCGCCGATACGGTAGATGCCTCGTTGATCGGCCTGCGCCCGTGCATCACCCGCCACCGCAGTCGCCCCCTTTCGTCCCGGACGTCCGCGATGACCTCACTGATCCCTCCCCCTGAACGGTTGCCTGCCGCGCATGACGCCCGGCGAGAAGCGGGTGGCCCGCCTGTTCGAGTCGCACCTCGAAGACGATTACCTGTGCTGGTACGAGACGCCGGTGGGGATTCGGGAGCGCTACCCCGACTTCATCGTCCTTCACCCTGGACGCGGCTTGTTGGTGCTCGAGGTCAAGGATTGGTCGATCGAGACGATCCACTCGGCCGACAAGGCCTACTTCACGCTGCGACTGCCGACTGGTGAGAAGCGGGTGACCCATCCGCTGGAGCAAGCCCGGCAGTGCACCTACCGGCTCAAGGAGAGCCTGGAGGCCGACCCCGCGCTGTGCCACGCCGACGGGGCCCACGCGGGGAAGCTGGCCTGCCCGTACGCGTTCGGCGTGATCTTCACCGGCATCACGCGCGCCGAGTTCGAGGCCTGCGATCTGGAACGCGTGATCAAGCCGAATCTGGTGATCTGCAAGGACGAGCTGAACGCTACGGTCGATGCGGAAGTGTTCCAGACGCGCTTGTGGAACATGTTCGCCCACCGTTTCCCGACACCGCTGACGCTGCCGCAGATCGAGCGGGTGCGCTGGCACCTGTTTCCCGAGCTCAGGATCGAGCCGCCGGCACAGGCGAACCTGTTCGATGCCGACCAGGATTCGGTGGACTCGCTGTTCCCCGACATCGTGCGGCTGATGGACGTGAAGCAGGAACGGCTCGCGAAGGGACTCGGCCAGGGGCACCGGGTCATCCACGGCGTCGCAGGCTCCGGCAAGACGCTGATCCTGGGGTATCGCTGCATTCACTTGGCGAATCGTTTCGACAAGCCGGTGCTCGTGCTGTGCTTCAACGTCACGCTGGCCGCCTCGCTGCGCGAATCGATGGCCGAACGCGGCTTGTCCGAGCACGTCCACGCGCGCCACTTCCACGACTGGTGCGGCGACCAGCTTCGCGCCTACCATGTCGAGCGCCCACCGGCCGGCGCGAACTATGTCGAGGCGCTGGTGCAGCGGGTCATCGACGCGGCGGCGGACGGGCGCATCCCGCGCGCCCAGTACGGTGCCGTGATGATCGAGGAGGGGCACGATTTCGCCCCCGACTGGTTACGGCTGGTCGTCTCGATGGTCGATCCGGCCTGCGATTCGGTGCTGCTGCTCTACGACGATGCGCAGGCGATCTATCGACCGCGCAGCGAGCTCGGATTCAGCCTGAAGAGCGTCGGAATCAAGGCACAGGGCCGCACCACGGTGCTGAAGATCAACTACCGCAACACCGAGCAGATCCTGTCGGTCGCCTACCGCTGGTCGCCCCCGAATCCGGCGGACGGCATGGTCCGGAACCCGCGGTACGCGTGCTCGCCGACCACGGCGCCGAGGCGCAACTCGTCGCACGCACCGTCCTGTCGCTCGCCGAGCGCGGCACCCCGTGGTCGGACATGGCCGTCCTGTACCCGAACGCCCGCATCGGCGAGCTGCTCGCTCGCGCGCTCGAGGCGAACGAGGTACCGCTTCATTGGCTGAAGACGTCCGCCGACAAGCGATGCCTCTCTCGTACCGACGACAGGCTCAAGCTGATGACGATGCACAGCAGCAAGGGTCTCGAGTTCCCGTTCGTCGCGGTGACCGGCGTCGGCTGCATGCCGAACACGAAAGCGGATGTCGCCTGCGAGTCGAAGCTGCTCTACGTGGCGATGACCCGGGCAACGGAGCGGCTGATGGTCACGGCGGATCGGCACACGGCGTTCGTCGATCGGTTGGTGGCCTGACCTACCCCGCCCCTACCCCCGCCCACCCCAATCCGGCGCCCGCTTCTCCAGGAACGCGCTGACCCCCTCGATCGCCTGCTCGCTCTCCCAACTGTCGGCCAGCGCCTCGGCGCAGCGCGCAAGCACCGCTTCGTCGATCACCTGCCCCTGGCTGCGCGCCAGCCGCTTGGCCCGCGTCAGCGCTTCGGGGGACCGGGCCAGCAGGCTGTCGACGATGGCCTGCACGCGGGCGTCCAGCTCGGCCGCTGGGGCACGCTCATCGATCAGGCCGATGTGCCACGCCTCGTCGGCATCGAACAGCTCGGCGCTCAGGTAGCGCGATCGGCAGCGGGCTTCGCCGATGCGCGCATTGACGAAGGCGCTGATGGTGGCCGGGATCAGTCCCAGCCGCGTTTCGGTCAGCCCGAACCGGCAGTGCGCATCGGCGATCACGTGATCACCGGTGCACAGCAGGCCGACGCCGCCACCGAGCGCGTTGCCGTTGACGCGCACCACCATCGGTCGCGCCAGCGTGTTCAGCGTGTGCAGCAGCCTGGCCAGGTTCATCGCCTGTTCGATACGCTGGGCCCGCGTGGCATCGAACTGAGCCCGCATCCAGGCCAGATCGCCGCCGGCGCAGAAGCTCTTGCCGGCACCGGTGAGCACGATCACCCGCGTGGCAGGATCCTGCGACAGCCGCGATGCGGTGGCGTGCAGTTCGCCGATCAGTGCCTGGTTCAGCGCGTTGTGCTTGTCGGGCCGGTTCAGGGTCAGCGTGCTCACCCCCGACTCGTTGGTGTGCACCGTCAACATCGACTCAGCCATCCGGCTCGGACTCCGCTTGCAGTTCGATCAGGATGTCGGCATCGGAGACCTGCTCGCCCGCGCCCACGTTCACACACGCGATGTGGCCGTCGCGCGGCGATGCCAGCGTGTGCTCCATCTTCATCGCCTCCAGCACCAGCAGCGGTTGCCCGACCACCACCGCATCCCCAGGCGAGACGTGCACCGTCAGCACGCTGCCGGTCATCGGTGCGCGCAGCTGATCCGATCCGCCGGCCAGCGCACCGTCGCCGGTCAGCGGGTCCGCGCAGGCGTACTCTCGCGTCCGACCGTCCAGCAGCACGCTGACCCCACGCCTGCCGGCCACCTCGAACACCCGGCATCGGACGCTCGATCGCCAGCCGTCCTGCACCAGCTCCACCCCGTCATCGGTGTAGGCCATGCGCTCGATGTGCAGCGTGCGCCCTTCCCAGGCGACATCCAGCGAGCCGTCCGCGTGCCGCTGAACCCGCACCTCGATCGCCTGCCCGTCGCGTTGCAGGGCGATGCGCTCGTCGGCGCTGCCCCACAGGCGCCAGTACGCACTGCCGATCCGGGTGCCTTCGGCGATCTTTGACGGTCGCAGCAGAGCCAGGGCTGCAATGGCGAGTGAGCGCGGGGCCTGTTCGTCCGAGGCGATGAGCTCGGTCAGGTCCCGCTCGATCAATCCGGTGTCCACCCGCCCGTCGGCGAAGCCTGCGTGACGCGTCAACGCGCCCAGGAACGCGGCATTGGTGGTCACCCCGGCGACGTGGGTATCGGTCAGGGCCGCCTGCAGGGTGCGCAGCGCCTCGGCGCGCGTGGCGCCGAAGCTAATCAGCTTGGCGATCATCGGATCGTAGAACGGCGAGACGATGTCGCCACTGGCCACGCCGGTATCGATGCGCGCCGAGCCGAAGCTCAGGTGCTGCAAGGTGCCGGTGCACGGCAGGAAGCCGTTGGCCGGGTCCTCGGCGTACAGACGCGCCTCGAACGCGTGACCGTGCAGCCAGATCTGATCCTGGTTCAGCGGCAGTGGCTCGCCGGCGGCCACGCGCAGCTGCCAGTCGACCAGGTCGATGCCGGTCACGCACTCGGTGACCGGGTGCTCGACCTGCAAGCGCGTGTTCATCTCCATGAACCAGAACCCGTCGGTGCGCAGCTCGCCCGAGCCGTCGACGATGAACTCGATCGTGCCCGCGCCCCGGTAGTCGATGGCGCGCGCGGCGGTGATCGCCGCCCGGGTCATCGCCGAGCGCACCGCCTCGCTCATGCCCGGCGCCGGCGCCTCCTCGATGACCTTCTGGTGCCGCCGTTGCAATGAGCAATCGCGCTCGAACAGGTGCACCACGTTGCCGTGGGCATCGCCGAACACCTGCACCTCGATGTGTCGCGGCGAGTCGATGTACTTCTCGATCAGCACCGAGGCATCGCCGAACGAGGCGGCGCCTTCGCGCGCCGCGCCGGCCAATGCGGTGGCGAAGTCCTCGGCCCGATCGACCCGCCGCATGCCCTTGCCACCGCCACCGGCGCGTGCCTTGATCAGCACCGGGTAGCCGATCGCATCCGCCTGTGCCTGCAGGAAGTCCGGCTCCTGCCGTTCGCCGTGATAGCCGGGCACCACCGGTACCCCGGCCGCCTGCATCAGGGACTTGGCGGCATCCTTGAGACCCATCGCGCGGATCGATTCGGCCGACGGGCCGATGAACACCAGCCCGGCCGCCTCGACCGCCTCGACGAACGCAGGGTTCTCGGACAGGAAGCCGTAGCCCGGATGCACCGCCTGGGCACCGCTGCGTCGCGCCGCCTCGATCAGGCGTTCGGCGCACAGGTAGCTGTCGGCGGCGGCCGAGCCGCCGATGTGCACCGCCTCGTCGGCGCGCCGCACGTGCAGCGCGTGCCGGTCGGCTTCCGAGAACACCGCGACGGTGCGGATGCCGCGCCTGGTTGCCGCATCGATGATCCGGCAGGCGATCTCGCCGCGGTTGGCGATCAGGATCTTGCTGAACATGGGGCTCGGGGGGGTCGGGGGCTCGGGCGTGCTCACATCCGGAACAACCCGAAGCGGCTGTCCGGAATCGGGGCGTTCAACGCGATCGACAGGCTGTGCGCCAGCACCTCGCGCGATTGCGCCGGGTCCACGATGCCGTCGTCCCACAGCCGGGCCGAGGCGTACAGCGGGTGCTCCTGACGCTCGAACTGATCCATGATCGGTTGCCGGAACGCCTGCTCCTCATCGGCGGACCAGGCCTGACCGCGCCGCTCCAGTCCCTCGCGCTTGACCATCGCCAGCACGCCGGCGGCCTGCTCGCCGCCCATGACCGCGATGCGGCTGTTCGGCCAGCTCCACAGGAAGCGTGGCGAGTAGGCGCGCCCGCACATGCCGTAGTTGCCGGCGCCGTAGCTGCCGCCGATGATCAGGGTGATCTTGGGCACCTGGGTGGTGGCCACCGCATTGACCAGCTTGGCACCGTGCTTGGCGATGCCCTCGGACTCGTATTTCGCGCCCACCATGAAGCCGGTGATGTTCTGCAGGAACACCAAGGGCGTCTTGCGCTGCGAGCACAGCTGCACGAAGTGCGCACCCTTGAGCGCGCTTTCGGAGAACAGCACGCCGTTGTTGGCGATGATGCCGACCGGGAAGCCGTCGATGTGCGCGAAACCGCACACCAGCGTCTGGCCGTAGCGGGCCTTGAACTCCGAGAAGCGCGAACCATCGACGATGCGCGCGATGATCTCGCGCACCTCGAACGGCTGGCGCCGATCGGCCGGCACGATGCCGGCGATCTCGGCCGGGTCGTAGCGCGGCGGCTCGGGCGCCTGGCGCGGCAGCGCGGCAGCCGGTGCCGGGCCAAGCCGCGAGACGATGTCGCGTGTCAGCGCCAGCGCGTGATCATCGTTGTCGGCCAGGTGATCGGCCACCCCCGACAGGCGGGTGTGCACATCGCCGCCGCCCAGGGCCTCGGCGGTGACCACCTCGCCGGTGGCCGCCTTCACCAGCGGCGGCCCGGCCAGGAAGATCGTGCCCTGCTCGCGCACGATGACGGTCTCGTCGGACATCGCCGGGATGTAGGCGCCGCCGGCGGTGCACGAGCCCATCACCACCGCGACCTGCGCGATGCCCTTGGCCGACAGGTTGGCCTGATTGTAGAAGATCCGACCGAAGTGATCGCGATCGGCGAACACCTCGTCCTGGTTGGGCAGGTTGGCCCCGCCGGAATCCACCAGGTACACGCAGGGCAGGCGGTTCTGCTCGGCGATCTCCTGGGCGCGCAGGTGCTTCTTGACCGACAGCGGATAGTAGGTGCCACCCTTGACGGTGGCATCGTTGCACAGCACCAGGCAATCGCGCCCGGCCACCCGGCCGACGCCTGCGATGACACCCGCCCCGGGGGCGGCGTCATCGTACAGGCCGTGCGCCGCGGTCAGGCCCACCTCCAGGAACGGCGAACCGGCGTCCAGCAAGGTCTGCACCCGGTCGCGCGGCAGCAGCTTGCCGCGCGACACGTGGCGCTCGCGGGCGCGCTCGCCGCCGCCTTGCAGCACGCGTTCGGCCACCTGGCGCACCTGGGCGAGCTGCTCGTGCATGTGTGCAGCGTTCACGGCGAACGCCTCGCTGCCGGTCGACACGTGGGAGTCGATGACGCTCACGATTCGCTGTCCATCATGCTCACGCGCCCGCTCACGCGCCCGCGTTGAACAGTTCGCGCCCGATCAGCATGCGACGGATCTCGCTGGTGCCGGCGCCGATCTCGTACAGCTTCGCATCGCGCAGCAGCCGCCCGGTCGGGTAGTCGTTGATGTAGCCGTTGCCGCCCAGTGTCTGGATCGCCTCCAGCGCCACCTGCGTGGCCTTCTCGGCGGCGTAGAGGATGCAACCGGCGGCGTCCTGGCGGGTGGTCTGCCCGCGATCGCAGGCTGCGGCCACCGCGTAGACGTAGGCACGGCAGGCGTTCATGGTGGTGTACATGTCGGCCAACTTGCCCTGCATCAGCTGGAACTCGCCGATCGGGGTATCGAACTGGCGGCGCTCGTGCACGTACGGCATCACCACGTCCAGGCAGGCGGCCATGATGCCGACCGGCCCCGCCGCCAGCACCACGCGCTCGTAGTCCAGCCCGGACATCAGCACGTTCACGCCGCGCCCTTCGGTGCCCAGCACGTTGGCCGCCGGCACCCGGCAGCCCTCGAACACCAGCTCGCAGGTGTTGGAGCCGCGCATGCCGAGCTTGTCCAGCTTCGGCCCGCTGCCGAACCCCTGCATGCCGCGCTCGATGATGAAGGCGGTGATGCCGCGTGCGCCGGCGTCCGGGTCGCTGCTGGCGTACACCACCAGCGTGCCGGCATCCGGCCCGTTGGTGATCCACATCTTGGTGCCATCCAGGATCCAATCGTCACCCTCGCGGCGCGCCCGCGTCTTCATGCTGACCACGTCCGAGCCGGCGCCGGGTTCGGACATCGCCAACGCGCCGACCGTGGTGCCGGCGATCAGGCCGGGCAGCAGCCGCTGTCGCTGCTCATCGTTACCGTTGCGAAGGATCTGGTTGATGCACAGGTTCGAGTGCGCCCCGTAGGACAGCCCGACCGAGGCGGAGGCGCGACTGATCTCCTCGATCGCCACGCAATGCGCCACGTAGCCCAGCCCGGCCCCGCCGTGCTCCTCGGGCACCGTGATGCCGTGCAGCCCGAGCTCCCCCATCGCCTCCCACAGCGGCATCGGGAAGGTGTTGTCGCGATCGATGGCGGCGGCGTGCGGGGCGATCTCGTCGCGCGCGAAGCGCTGCACCGTGTCGCGCAACGCATCGAGCTCCTCGCCCAGGCCGAAGGACATGCCGGAGTCGAACATCGTGTCAGGTTCCCGTGGTGAAAGGTGTTCGGATCGGCCGCACGGTGGCGTGCAGGCCGGTCGGTGAAGGGGTGTCGGTTGACACGGCGAGCGGGCGCCCTCTACCGTCGGCGCCATGCCATCGATCGCGGACGAACGCAGCTACCTGGACCAGGACGATCCGGTCCGTCAAGGACTCGACCTGATCCAGCAGGGACTGACGATCTTCGATGGCGACATGAGGCTGGTCAGCTGCAACCGTGGCTTCGTCACCATGTTCGACCTGCCCCACGAACTGGCCCGCCCCGGCACCCGCTTCGAGCAGATCAACCAGTACCTGGCGCGTCGCGGCGAGTTCGGTCCCGGCGATCCGGACGAGCTGGTGCGGGTGCGCATCGAGCTGGCCCGGCGCTTCGAGCCTCACTACCTGGAACGCACCCGACCCAACGGTCAGCGGATCTCGGTGGAAGGGCATCCGCTGCGAAGCGGCGGCTGGGTGACGATCTATTCCGACATCACCGAGACCTGGAAGCAGGAGCAGGTGCTGCGGGCACGCAGCGACTCGCTGTCCGACAAGTTGCTGATGCGCACCGAAGCGCAGGCCCGGACCAACCGCGAGCTGGCCGCGGCCAACCGGGCGCTGCAGCAGACCCAGGCCAGCCTGCAGGCGTCCGAATCGCGCATCCGCACCATCACCGGCGCGCTGCCGGCACACATCGCCTACGTGGACCGGGACTACACCTACCGCTTCTCCAACCACCGCCTGGACGATGTCATGAGCCTGGGCACGGCCAACGTGCTGGGGCGTACCGTGGACGAGACCTTCCCACCGGCCACCGCGCAGCTGCTGCGCCGCAAGCTGGACGCCGCCTTCGGCGGACAGGTGGTCACGTTCGACCACGTCACCCACGAGGGTGAACCGCACGCGCAAGCGGTGCGCACCACGTTGTCGCCCGAGACGAACGGCCCAGGTGAGGTCATCGGCGCCTTCGTGCTGTCGATCAACGTCTCGGCCGAGAAGGCGGCCACCGAAATGCAAGTCCGGGCCAAGCGAATGGAGACCAGCGCGCAATTGACCAGCGGCCTGGCCCACGACTTCTCGAACATCCTGACCGTGATCCTGGGCAACCTGCACCGCATGGGTCGCGATGCCGCGCCGGCGCACGCCGAGCTGCTGCAATCGACCGAACGCGCCGCCCGCCGCGGCACGCGCATCATCGACAACCTGATGGCGCTGCTGTACCGGCACCGCCTGGATGCGCGGCGCGCCGATGTCGGCAAGCTGCTGCGCGACCTGGTGCCGCTGTTCTCCTCGCTGAACGAGCGCATCGGCCTGGAGCTGCAGTTGCCGGCCGGCGACCTGATCGCCACGGTGGACGAGGGAGCCCTGCAGGACGTGGTGCTGAACATCCTGTTCAACGCCAAGGATGCGATCGAGATGACATCCGGCCAGGGACGCATCATCCTGCACGCCGAGATCGACGGTGCCGGTGCACGCTCGGGCGCCCACGGGGACGGCACCCTGCGCATCACGGTGACCGACACCGGCGAAGGCTTCTCGGACGAGGCGCTGGACTGCGCGACCGATCCGTTCTTCTCCACCAAGCCGCAGGGCAAGGGCAGCGGACTGGGCCTGTCGATGGTGCGCTCGATCGTCGATCAGGCCGGCGGCGAGCTGCAGATCGGCAACCTGCCCGGCGCCGGTGCCCGCGTCGCCCTGGCGTTCCCGCTGCCGGGCGCAGGCGCTGGGTCGTTTGCACCGGACAACCTGCCAGCGCTCGTTCTCGACGACCTGCACGCACCGGTCGCTGCGCCTGAATCGTCCAGGCCGATCGGGCCGATCGGGCCGATCGGCTTGACCGAGCCGCCCGACCCGAACGAATTCGCCGCCGCCAACGCGAACGCCCAGCTGCCAGACGGCTCCGTCGCACCGACCACCGACACCGCTGAGACCGCCGAGACTGCCGGGACCACTGACACCAACGGCGCCGCTGATCCCACCGCCCCCCCCCTGCGTGCCGAGCGGGCCGAACCCTCGGCGGCGGGCATCGTCGCCGAGCCGACCGGACCGTTGGCCCTGATCGTCGACGATGATGCCGAGATCCGCGTGTTGCTGCGCGAACGGCTCTCGGCACGCGGCTGGTCGTCGGTCGAGGCGGCGGACGCGGACGAGGCGATGGCGCTGCTCGAGCAGTTGCCGGCGGTGGCCATGCTGATCACCGACATCGTGATGCCGGGCAGCCGCAACGGCCTGGAGCTGGCGCTGCACGTTCAGCGCCGCCACCCGCGCATCGGCGTGCTGGTGGTCAGCGGGCTGCCCAGAGGCGCTACCCTGTGGCAACGCGCCAGGATTTCCTTCCCCGTGATTCGCAAGCCGTTCGACGCCGCGACCTTCGATGCGCAGCTGCTGCGCGCCACGCGCGGCCAACCCGCATGAGTGCAGCGTGCGGTGCCGACATCGCGATCGTGGAAGACGACGCCGACATCGGTGCCATCCTGCAGGGCGTGCTGCAGGACAACGGCTTCGCTGCGCACCTGTTCAGCGAGGCCCACACCTTCGAGGCGTCGCTGTCGCGACGGCGCTACGATCTGTGCCTGGTCGATCTGGGGCTGCCGGACCAGAACGGGCTGGATCTGGTCAGGGCGCTGAGCACGCGGCACGGCATTGCCAGCATCATCATCTCCGGGCGCCGCGCACTCACCGACAAGGTGGTCGGCCTGGAGCTGGGCGCCGACGACTACATCGCCAAGCCGTTCGAGCCGCCCGAACTGCTGGCCCGCGTGCGCTCGGTGCTGCGCCGGATCGACCGCCAGGAGGCCATCGGCTCGTCCGCCGTCGGCGCACCGCGCGCCCGCTTCGGCGACTGGACGATCGACTTCGAACGTTTCTCGCTCCAGCACAGCGATGGCTCCGAGCAACGCCTGAGCAACGCCGAGATCGACCTGCTGCGCGTGTTCGTCGATGCACCCGGCCAGCTGCTCAGCCGCGATCGGATCATGGATCACCTGCTGGGCGATGCGAGCGCCGGCTACGACCGCTCGGTCGATGTGCGCATCTCCCGATTGCGCACCAAGCTGCGCGATGACTCGCAGAACCCGACGCTGATCAAGACCGTCTACGGCGCCGGCTACCTGTTCATGGCACGCGTGACCCGAGGCTGAGCGCGCCGCCGTACGCCCGGCGCTCATTCGTCCTGGTCATCCAGGTGAAAGCGCGCCTCGCGCTTGTCCACGAACGCCTGCATGCCCTCGATCTGGTCCGCGGTCCCGAACAGCGCGTGAAACACGCGGCGCTCGTATTGCAGGCCTTCGGCCAGCGTGGTCTCCAGCGCCCGGTCCACCACCTCGCGGGCCAGCAGGGCGGTGGCGCGGGAGTAGCCGGCGATCTGCGCCGCCGCCTTGCCGGTCTCCTCGAGCAGGGTCTGGTCGGGGTAGACGCGGGCCACCAGTCCGACCTGCTTGGCCTCGTCGGCCTTCATCATGCGCCCGGTCAGGATCATGTCCATGGCGACGCTCTTGCCGACCAGACGCGTGAGGCGCTGCGAGCCGCCCATGCCGGGTATCACGCCCAGCTTGATCTCCGGTTGGCCGAAACGGGCACCCTCGCCGCAGTAGATCGTGTCGCACATCATCGCCAGCTCGCAGCCGCCACCCAGCGCGTAGCCGGACACCGCAGCGATGGTCGGGGTGCGCAGCCGCGCGATCGCCTCCCAGCCGGCCAGCATGTCGTCCAGGAAGGTCTGCGGGTAGCGTTGCACGCTCATCTGCGCGATGTCGGCCCCGGCCGCAAACGCCTTGGCCGAGCCGGTGAGCACGATGCAGCCCACGCCCGGATCGGTGTCCAGCGGGGTCACCACCGCCAGCAGGTCCGCCAGCATCTGCGCGTTCAGCGCGTTCAGCGCCTCGGGCCGATCCAGCGTGACGGTCGCCACCCGGCCCTGGCGCGACAGCTTCACCAGGCCGCTCATCGGTCATCGCCTCGGCTGGCTGCGCGAAGGGCGGGCAGCATCGCTGAAAAGTCCTTCCCCTGCCCCCCATCGGCCACGAATCGGGCGTACAGGCCCTCGGCCCGCGCCGCCATCGGCGTGGCCGCATCGACCTGCTCGGCGGCCCGTTGACTCAGGCCCAGGTCCTTGAGCATCAGCTCGGCGGCGAATCCGGGGGCGTAGTCGGTGTCCGCCGGACTGGCCGGCCCGACGCCCGGCACCGGGCAATAGGCGTTCACCGACCAGCACGATCCGGACGAGGTCGAGATCACGTCGAACAGCCGCTCGGCCGACAAGCCCAGCTTCTCGCCCAGCGCGAACGCCTCGCAGGTGCCGAGCATCGAGACACCCAGCAACAGGTTGTTGCAGATCTTGGCGGCCTGACCTGACCCGCCCTCGCCGCAGTGCACGTGGCGCTGCCCCATGATGTCGAACAGCGGCGCGGCGCGCTCGAGCGCCGCCTCGCTGCCGCCGACCATGAAGGTCAGCGTGCCGGCGGTGGCACCACCGATGCCGCCCGACACCGGGGCATCGATCGACAGCAGGCCGGCATCGGCCGCCAGACGGTGGGCCGCGGCGGCGCTGTCGACATCGACGGTCGAGCAATCCAGCAACAGCGCACCGGATCGCATCAGCGGCACCAGCTGAGCGTAGACCGCGGCCAGGACCGCCCCATCGGGGAGCATCGTGATCACCGTCTCCGAGTCCTGTACCGCCGCCTCGACGCTGCCCACCGAGCGCACGCCCTGCACCTCGACATCGGCGGTGTCGAAGCCTGTCACCTGGTGTCCCGCACGTGCCAGGTTGGCCGCCATGGGGGCGCCCATGTTGCCCAGTCCTATGAATCCGATACGCATCTTCTCGCTTTCTCCCCTATGCCGTTAGCTGAGCTGACCGTTCACGCCAGCTCGACGTCCCCACCCGGTGCGCCCTGCAGCATGACGGCGAGCGCTTCATCGTCCACGTTCGCCACGTCGGCATGGCGCCAGCGCGGCGTGCGGTCCTTGTCGATCAGCGCGGCGCGCACCCCTTCCAGGAAGTCGCCCTGCTCGACGGCTCGCGACACGACGCGGTACTCGCGTACCAATGCAGCCTCGACCCCTGGCTCGGCCCGCGCCGCCCGCACCAGCGCCAACGCCACGTGCAGCGACAGCGGCGACGCTCGGCGAATGGCGGTACCGATCGCTTGCAACCATGGCTCATCGCTGCCGGCATCGCTAGCCGACACGGCGTCCAGCACCTCGCCAAGCGTTGCCCGACCGAACAGCTCATCGATGAGGGGGGCTCGCGCCTGCAGGGCCGACTCGCCGGGCTCGATCGCGAACGCGGCGATGGCCGAAGGCTCCGCGGTTTCCAGCAACGCCGCCTTCAACGCCTCGATCCGCTCGCTCGGCACATGGTGATCGGCCAGCCCCGCGTAGCGGGCATCGGCGGCGTCCAGGCGCGCACCGCTGAGCGCCAGGCACTCGCCCAGATGGCCGGGCGCGCGCGCCAGCAAGTCGGTGGCGCCCACGTCCGGCACCAGACCGATCACGCATTCGGGGATGGCCAGCACGCTGCGCTCGGTGACGATGCGGTGCGATCCGTGCGCCGAGATGCCGATGCCACCGCCCATCGTGATGCCGTCCATGATCGCTACATAGGGCTTGGGGTAGCGCGCGATCAGCGCGTTCAGCCGGTACTCATCGGCGAAGAACCGGCGCACCGCATCGATGTCGCCATCGACGCCCTGGTGGTACATCGTGGTGACATCGCCACCGGCGCAGAACGCCTTGCCGGGCTCGGCATCCACCAGCACCATCGCGACACCGTCATCGTGCTGCCAGCGCTGCAGAGCGTCCCGCATCGCGCGCACCATCGCATGCGTCAACGCGTTCAGCTTCTCCGCGCGGCGCAGCGTGATGCGCCCGAGTGCGCCGGTGCGCTCGATCGACAGCTCGGCGGTCGCCGCCTCCGTCGTGTGTGCGGTCGCCTGGGCGCCCGAGTTGGCGCCCGAGTTGGCGCCCGGGTGGTTGGTCGAACCGGTATCGGAACCGTTCATGAGGCGATGTCTGCCAGCAAGCCGCGTGCGGTGATCAGGCGCATGATCTCGTTGGTGCCCTCCAGGATCTGGTGCACGCGGATGTCGCGCACGATCTTCTCGATGCCGTAGTCCTCCAGGTAGCCGTAGCCGCCGTGCAACTGCAGCGCCTCGTTGGCGGTCTCGAAGCAGCTGTCGGTGACCAGACGCTTGGCCATGGCGCAGTAGCGACCGGCCTGCGCATCCCCCTGATCGAGCATCCAGGCCGCCTTGTACAGGAAGATGCGCGCGGCCTGCTGGGCGATCTCCATGTCGGCCAGCTTGAACTGCAGCGCCTGGAAGCGATTCAGCGCGCAGCCGAACGCCTGGCGCTCGGCGGTGTAGGCGATGCTCTTGTCCAGCGCGCTCTGCGCCGCGCCCAACGAGCAGGCGGAGATATTGAGCCGGCCACCGTCCAGGCCCGACATGGCGTACTTGAAGCCGGCCCCCTCGCTGCCCAGCAGGTTCTCCAGTGGCACCTGGCAGTCGTCGAACTGCACCTGGGCGGTGGGCTGCGAACGCCAGCCCATCTTGCGCTCCGGCGCCCCGAAGCTCAGTCCGGCACTGCCGTCCTCGACCAGCACGGCCGAGATGCCGCCCGGGCCCGCCTCGCCGCTTCGGCACATCACCAGGTAGACGTCCGCGTAGCCGCCGCCGGAGATGAACGCCTTGCTGCCGTTCAGCGTCCAGGCGTTGCCGCGATGCTCGGCACGGGTGCGAAGCGCGGCCGCATCCGAGCCCGAGCCCGGCTCGGTCAGGCAGTAGGCGGCCACCTGCTCGTAGCGGCACAACTCGGGCAGCCAACGTGCGCGCAGGGCGTCCGAGCCGTAGCGATCGATCATCCAGGCAACCATGTTGTGGATCGAGATGAAGGCGGCGACCGACGGGCAGGCGCGCGACAGCGCCTCGAAGATCAGCACCGCGTCCAGGCGCGACAGGTTCGAGCCGCCGTGTTCCTCACCGACGTAGATGCCGGCGAAACCCAGCTCGCCGGCCTTTTGCAGCAGGGCCTTCGGAATGCTGCCCTGGCGCTCCCAGGTGGCGGCGTGCGGGGCGATCTCGGCCTGGGCGAAATCGTTCGCCAGCTCGACGATGGCCAGCTGCTCCTCGGTCAGTGTGAAGTCCATGCGCTCAGCGGATGTCCACGATCAGCTTGCCGTCGTCCACGATGGTGCTCGCGTCGACGATCGAGATGCGGATGTTCACGTGACAGGCACGACGCACCCGTTCGGCGATGTCGGCCTCGCGCGCCGTCGTGTCCCCGGCGGCCTCGTCGGAGGCGAAGCCGCAGAACAGCACCGCCGAGTCCTGCTCGTTCTCGCGATCGATCACCAGGCGCAACCGGACCAGGCCATCGATGTCGGCGCGCAGCGCCTCCAGCTGCTGCGGGCGCACGAACATGCCGCGCACCTTGACCGCCTGGTCCGAACGCCCCAGCCAACCGACCAGCGCCGGTGCGCCATCGGCGGCCACGTCGGGGGCAAACGCGGACAAGTCGCCGGTACCGAAGCGGATCAGCGGATAGTCGTCGCGCAACGTGGTCACCACCACCTCGCCGGTGGCCCCGTGCGGCATGCCGCGCCCGGTCGCCGGATCCACGATCTCCACGATCAGGTCGTCGTCGATGCGCATCGACGCTCGATCGGCGACGTCGCAGGCGATCAGGCCCAGCTCGGCGGTGGCGTAGCACTGCGACACCGCGATGCCGATGTTCCGATAGTGATCCTGCAACCCCTGCGTGAAGGCCCCGCCGCTGACCAGCGCGCGCCGGATCGGGAAGGCGCCCAGTCCGGCCTGCGCGTAGGCTTCGGCCAGCTTCTTGAGAAAGTCCGGCGTGCCGGCGTAGGCACTGGCGCCGTATTGGCGGATGGCATGGATCTGCTGCTCCATGGCGGCGTTGCCGGCCGGGATGGTCGCGCAACCCAGCGCACGCGCGCCGGAATCGAAGATCCAGGCGCCCGGCGTGAGGTGGTACGAGAACGTGTTGTGCACGATGTCCGATGCGCTGAAGCCGGCGGCGCGCAGGGCGCGATCCATGCGCCAGAACGCAGGCGTCATGAAGCCGGGCTCGTGGATCGGACCCGGCGAGACGAACAGGTAGTCCGGACGGCTGCCCGACGCCATGATGCCGCCGAACGGCGGCGCGTCGCGCTGCAAGGCCACGAAGTCCTGCTTGCGCAGGATCGGCAACGCCTCCAGGTCGGTGGCCGCGTGCAGGGCGTCAACCTCGATGCCCGCGTAGGCGTCGCGGTAGTGTCCCGAGGCCGTGGCGCGCTCCAGCACGGCCCGCAACCGCGAGCGCTTGCCCTCGTCAGCGAGGGGATCGGCGGCGGGATCGGGCCCATCGCCCACGGGGGGATCGGCGGCGACATCGCCTGCCGGGTCCGCGCGAAGATCGGTCTGCGTCATGTCGGTGATCGATCCGGGGTCAACGAGGGGGCGATGAGAAGGTCGGCGGGGGGGGGAACGGCGAGGCGTCAGCGCGGCGGCATGCGAACGGCACCGTCGAGCCGGATGATCTCGCCGTTCAGGAACGCGTTGTCCACGATGTGCCGCACCAGCGCCGCGAACTCCGCCGGCCGCCCCAGACGCGCCGGGTGCGGCACCTGGGCGGCCAGCGCATCGCGCACCGCCTGCGGGAAGGCATCGACCATCGGCGTGCCGAAGATGCCCGGTGCCACCGCCACCACGCGCACGCGCTTGTCGGCCAGGTCGCGTGCCATCGGCAGCGTCAGACCGGCCACACCGCTCTTGGAGGCCGCATAGGCCACCTGGCCGATCTGTCCGTCCGTCGCCGCCACCGAGGCGGTGTTGATGATCACGCCGCGCTCCTCGTCGTCCTCGGCCAGGGGCCGAGCCACCATGCCGGCGGCCGACTGCGAGGCGACGTTGAAGGTGCCGATCAGGTTGATGCCGATCACCTGCTGGAACAGCGCGGCATCGTGCGCCGCGCCGCGCGAGACGGTCTTGGCCGCCGGCACGATGCCGGCGCAGTTCACGGTGATCGATTCGACGCCGTGCGCGTCGCGCGCGGCCGACAAGGCGGCGGACACCGATTCGGCATTCGCCACGTCGACGGTGCAGTACACCCCGCCGATGCGCTCGGCCACCGCGCGCCCCTTGTCCGCATCGCGGTCGAACACGGCCACCCTGGCCCCCGCCTCGGCCAGCATCGCGGCGACCGCCTCGCCCAGCCCGGAGGCGGCACCGGTGACCACCGCGCTGGTGCGCTCGTCGATCTTCATGCCGGCGCCTGCTCGACCCGCTCGATCAGCATCGCGGTGCCTTCGCCTCCGCCGATGCACAGGGTCGCCACGCCCAGGCGTCCACCGTGGGTGCGCAGGGCGTTCAGCAGGGTAACCACGATGCGCGCACCGGAGGCACCGATCGGGTGGCCCAGCGCACAGGCCCCGCCGTGCACGTTGACCCGCTCGCGCACGATGCCCAGCTCGTTCATCGCCGCCATGGGCACCACCGCGAAGGCCTCGTTGATCTCCCACAGGTCGATGTCGGCAGCGCTCAGCTCATGGCGTTGCAGCAGCGCGGACACCGCCGGTACCGGCGCGGTGGAGAACCACTGCGGTTCGTGCGCGTGGGTGGCGTGGCCGAGGATGCGGGCGCGAATACGCAATCCCTTCGCTTGCGCCACGCTTTCGCGCATCAGCACCAGCGCCGCCGCGCCGTCCGAGATGGACGAGGCGTTGGCGGCCGTCACCGTCCCGCCGTCCCGAAAGGCAGGCCTGAGCTGCGGGATCTTCTCGGGCCGCGCCGCGGCCAGCTGTTCATCGGTGGCAACGATCGTCTCGCCACGTCGACCCTTCACGGTGACCGCGGTGATCTCGCGCGCGAACACGCCGGTGCGCGACGCCTCGCTGGCGCGGTGCAGCGACTCGAGCGCGTAGGCATCCTGCGCCTGCCGGCTGAAACCGTACCGATTGGCGCAGTCCTCGGCGAAGCTGCCCATCAGCCGCCCCGGGTCGTAGGCATCCTCGAGCCCGTCCAGGAACAGGTGATCGATCGCCTGGGCATGGCCCAGCCGCGCACCGCTGCGCATGCCCGGCAGCAGATACGGGGCCCGCGTCATGTTCTCCATGCCACCGGCCACCATCGTCGACACCGGCCCCAGCGCGATCTGGTCGTGGGCCAGCATCAGCGCCTTCATGCCCGAACCGCACATCTTGTTCACGGTCAGCGCCGGTACCGCTTGCGACAAGCCGGCATGGAAGCCCGCTTGACGGGCCGGCGCCTGACCCAGCCCGGCCGACAGCACGCAGCCCATGATCAGCTCGTCGACGGCATCGCCCGGCAGCTCGGCATCGCGCAACGCGCCGTCGATGGCCGCGCCACCGAGCCGCGCGGCGTGCACGTCGCTGAAGGCGCCCTGCAGGCTGGTCATGGCGGTGCGCGAGGCACCGACGATGACCACCGGGTCCGTTGGGCTGGCGACGCCTGCCATCAGCCGAGCCAGCGCTTGCGACGGCGGTAGCTGCGCACGTCGCGAAACGACTTGCGCCCCTTGTCGGACATGCCGAGGTAGAACTCCTTGACGTCCGGATTCTCGGCCAGCTCCGCCGCCGGGCCGTCCATGACCACCCGGCCGGATTCGAGGATGTAGCCGTAGTGGGCAAAGCGCAGCGCCACGTTGGTATTCTGCTCGGCCAGCAGGAACGAGACGCCCTCGGACTCGTTCAACGCCTTGACGATGCCGAAGATCTCCTCCACCAGCTGCGGGGCGAGACCCATCGACGGCTCGTCCAGCAGCACCGTCTCCGGGCGCGACATCAGCGCACGACCGATGGCGCACATCTGCTGCTCGCCGCCGGAGGTGTAGCCGGCCTGCGACTTGCGCCGCTCCTCGAGCCGGGGAAAGTAGGCGTACACCCGCTCCAGGTCCGCAGAGATCGCCCCTCGCCCGTCAGCGCGCGTGTAGGCGCCGGTCAGCAGGTTCTCCTCGATGGTCAGGTGCTCGAAGCAGTGCCGGCCCTCCATGACCTGGATGATGCCGCGCTTGACCAGCTCGGCCGGCATCTCGCCACCCAGGCGCTGGCCGCGGTAGCTGATGTGGCCCTTGGTGATCGCACCGCGTTCCGAATGCAGCAGGTTCGAGATCGCCTTCAAGGTGGTGGTCTTGCCGGCGCCGTTGCCGCCCAGCAGCGCGGTGATGCCGCCGTCGGGCACGCTCAGGCTGACGCCCTTGAGCACCAGGATCACGTGGTTGTAGATGACCTCGATGTTGCTGACCTGCAGCAGGGGATCGGGCACGGCGTCGTGCACGGAAACCGACGCGCTGCCGGACGTCTGCGTGGCCTGGGCCTGGTTCATGGTTCGGGAGTCATCCGCTCGCGCCGTGAGGTTCGGCGAAGACCCGGCCGGGAGCGCGGAGCTGCTCGGCCGGGCGACGGTACGGCCTCAGCCGCAGGTTCCTTCGATGCCGTTCTCGGCGGCGAACGCGGCCGAGTCCTCGGTGACCAGGGCGTCGATCACCTCGGTGTCGGTGGCGGTGAAGTCGCTGACGGTCGTGAACTCGCCGGCCGCGGCATCCCACTGCTGCACCGCGACCAGACCCGGTCCACCGTGGTTCTCGCAGCTGACCGAGAAGCTCGGGCCGAAGTTGGGCATGCCCAGCTCGGTCATCAGCTCCTCGGTGATCTCCAGCGCTTCCATGCCGTCGCGCATCTGCTGCGGGGTGATCTCGGCGGTGTCGTGGATGTCCTGCGCGGTGCGCGCGGCCTCGACCGCCAGCATCGCCGCGTACAGGCCCCGGTTGTACAGCACCGTGCCCCCCTGATCGCCGGCACCGGCCGCCTTGCCCGCATCGAACACGTACTGCTGCAGGTCCTCGAACAGCGGGAAGTCGCTGCCGGCGGCGTGGAAGTTGAGCGCCTTGTAGCCATCGGCCTTGTCACCGACCGGCTTCACGTCGTTCTCCGAACCGGACCACCAGATGCCGATGAAGTTCTCCATCGGGAATCGGATGTTGGCCGCCTCCTGGATCGCCGTCGGGTTCATCACGCCCCAGCCGTACATGGCCACGTAGTCCGGCTGCTCGCGACGGATCTGCAGCCACTGCGACTTCTGCTCCTGACCGGGGTGGTCCACCGGCAGCAGGGTCAGATCGAAGCCGTGCTTGGCCGACAGCTCCTCCAGCGTGCGGATCGGCTCCTTGCCGTAGGCGGAGTTGTGATAGACCAGCGCCAGCGTCTTGCCCTCGATGTCGTCATCGTTGATCTCCAGCAGGTGGTTGACGATCGCCGAGGCACCGTCCCAGTAGTTGGCCGGGTAGTTGAACACGGTCGGGAACACGCCGCCGTTCTTGGCCGAGGTGCGGCCGTAGCCCATGGTGTGCAGCGGGATGCCGTCGGCGGCCGACTTGGGGATCAGCTGGTAGGTGATGCCGGTGGACAGCGGCTGGTACACCAGTGCGCCCTCGCCCTTGGTGGACTCGTAGCATTCCACGCCCTTCTCGGTGTTGTAGCCGGTCTCGCACTCGATCACGCGCACGGGCACCCCGCCGATGCCGCCGTCGCGCTCGTTGATCAGCGTGAAGTAGTCCTCGTAGCCGTCCGCGAACGGAATGCCGTTGGCCGCATAGGGACCGGTCCGATAGCTGAGCGAGGGAAACACCAGGTCCGCCACGGCGGCGGGCGCGGCGACCGCCGCCGCCAGGGTCAGGCTTGTCAACAACTTGAGTTTCATCGTCGTCCTCCAGGACTGCGTGCGAGCCGCTTCACGCGGCGGTCAGGAACGGTTCGGAACGGCTTGCCAACGGCCTCGCCGGTGCGGGCCGTCAGTGCGGGAAGGGCCACAGGCGCAGCTTCTGCTTGATGGTGCGCCACAGCTGCGCCAGCCCGTGCGGTTCGAGGATCAGGAACAGGATGATCAGCGCACCGACGATCACGAAGTCCAGGTGCGCGGCGATGTCGGTCGCCCAGCCCAGCTGACCGACCAGGAGGTTCTTCAGCGCCACCGGCAGCAGCACCATGAAGGCCGCTCCCAGGAACGAGCCGAGGATCGAGCCCAGGCCGCCGATGATGACCATGAACAGCACCAGGAAGGACTTCTGGATGCCGTACACCTCGCCCACCTCGACCGCGCCCAGGTACACCGCGAACAGCAGCGCACCGGCGATGCCGATGTAGAACGAGCTGATGCCGAACGCGGTGAGCTTGGCCTTGAGCGGGTTGACGCCGATGATCTCGGCGGCGATGTCCATGTCGCGGATCGCCATCCAGCTGCGCCCCAGATGACCGCGCGTCAGGTTGCGCGCAAGGATCGCCAGCAGCACCGCGAACACCAGGCAGAACAGGTAGGTGGCCCACGGCGCGGTGCTGGGCCCGGTGACGTTGATGCCGAACACCGCACGTTCCGGGGCGGTGATCTGCCCGGAGGCGGAGTAGTTGAACGCCCACTCCCACTTGTTGAACAGCCACACCAGGAAGAACTGCGCGGCCAGCGTGGCCACCGCCAGGTAGAAGCCCTTGATGCGCAGCGACGGCAGCCCGAACAGGATGCCTACCAGCGCGGTGGTGACCCCGCCCAGCAGCACCGAGAAGAACACGTTGATCGGCGGCAGCGCATAGCGCACCCACTCGCCCGCCTCGCCCGGCAGGTAGACATCGAAGCCGGTCATGAACTTGTAGCAACTGTAGGCGCCCACCGCCATGAAGCCGCCCGAGCCCAGCGATACCTGTCCGCAGTAGCCGGTCAGGATGTTCAGGCCGAGCGCTGCGATCGAGTAGATCAGGAACGGCAGCACGATCGCCTTGACCCAATAGTCGTTCAGCAGGAACGGCACCACCCCGAAGGCCACCGCCAGCAGCGTGTAGTACGCATAGCGATCCAGCGCGATCGGAAAGGTCTGGCGATCCGCCCGATAGCTGGTCTTGAACTCGCCGACTTCACGGTAGATCATCGATCGAGTCTCCGAAGACGGCAACGTCGCGGTGTCGGTACGGTGCGCCTGTTCATACCCGCTCGATGATCTTTTCGCCGAACAGGCCCTGCGGCCGGAACACCAGGAACACCAGTGCGAGCATGTAGGCGAACCAATTCTCGGTGGCGCCGCCCAGGAACGGCGCGCCGATCAGGAACTCGAACAGCTTCTCGCCCACGCCGATGATCAGCCCGCCGACCACCGCGCCCGGGATCGAGGTGAAGCCGCCGAGCATCAGCACCGGCAGCGCCTTGAGCGCGATCAGCGACAGCGAGAACTGCACCCCGGACTTGGCGCCCCACATGGCACCGGCCACCAGTGCGACAAAGCCTGCGATCGACCAGACGATCACCCAGATGGTGCGCAGCGAGATGCCGACCGACAGCGCCGCCTGGTGATCGTCCGCCACCGCACGCAGCGCACGACCGGTGCGGGTGTACTGGGAGAACAGTACAAGGGCTGCGACCATCAGGATCGCGATGCCGGCGGCGTACAGGTCCAGCGTGTCGATGTAGAAGCCGTAGAAGTCATCGCCGCCCAGGCCCGCGGTGGCGTTCTCGATCCACAGGTTCCCGCCCTGCGGTATGCCGATGTCCAGGCGCTTGATCTCCGAGCCCCACATCAGCTGCCCGAACCCTTCCAGGAAGTAGGCCAGCCCGATGGTGGCCATGAACAGGATGATCGGCTCCTGGTTCACCAGGTGCTTGAGCACCAGCTTCTCCACCAGGATGGCGAACAGGATCATCATGCACAGCGACAGCGCGATGGCCACCACGGTGGGAAGCGTCCAGCCGAAGTGGTGCACCTCCAGGCCGAACATCGCGTTGATCAGGTGGGAGAACGGAATCTGGCCGGTCTGCAGGCCGACCAGCGTCTGGGCGGCGAACAGCGCCATGACCCCCTGCGCGTAGTTGAACACCCCCGAGGCCTTGAAGATCAGCACGAACCCCAGCGCCACCAGCGCGTACATCACGCCGGTCATGAGCCCGTTCAGCACCACCTCGATGCCGTAGTAGACGTCAGCGGACATCGATCGCTCCCCGATTGAACGCCACCTCAGTCATGGCTGACCCCCAGATAGGCATCGATCACCGCCTGGTCGTTGCGCACCTCGTCCGGGGTGCCATCACCGATCTTGGCCCCGTAGTCCATGACCACCACGCGATCCGAGATGTCCATGACCACGCCCATGTCGTGCTCGATCAGCGCGATCGTTGTGCCGAACTCGTCGTTCACGTCCAGGATGAAGCGCGACATGTCCTCCTTCTCCTCGACGTTCATGCCGGCCATCGGCTCGTCCAGCAGCAACAGCGACGGCTCGGACACCAGCGCCCGCCCCAGCTCGACGCGCTTCTGCATGCCGTACGGCAGGCTGCCCACCGGTGCCTTGCGGATCGCCTGGATCTCCAGGAAGTCGATGATGCGCTCGGCCTTCTCGCGCTGCTCGATCTCCTCGCGCTCGGCGGCGCCCTTCCAGATCGCCTGCGCCAGCAGGCCGGACTTCATCTGCACGAGGCGCCCGGTCATGATGTTGTCCAGCGTGGACATGCCCTTGAACAGGGCGATGTTCTGGAACGTGCGCGCCACGCCCATGCGCGCGATCTCGTAGGGCTTCATGGCCGGTCGCGGCTTGCCGCGGTACAGGATCTCGCCCTCCTGCGGGTGGTAGAAGCCGCTGATGACGTTCAGCATCGAGGACTTGCCGGCGCCGTTGGGCCCGATGATGGCCCGCACCTCGCCTTCGAGGATGTCGAACGAGATGTCCTTGATCGCGGTGACGCCGCCGAAGCGCAGCGTGATGTGGTTGAGCGCCATCACCGGCACGCCGGGTGCGGCGGCCTCGCGCTGCATCGCCTCGCTCGTCATGCCGTCGCCCGCACCTTCTGGGGAGCCGCGACCGCGGCCGGCTCGGGCCGCGCGACCACCTGCGCATCGCGAATCTGCAGCGTGGCCTCGATCGCGCCCTTGCGCCCGTCCTCGTAGGTGACCTCGGTCTTCACGAAGACCTTCTCCGAACCGTCGTAGAACGCCTCGAGCAGCCCGGCATACTTCTCCTCGACGATGCGCCGGCGCACCTTGCCCGTACGGGTGATCTCGCCATCGTCCGCATCCAGCTCCTTGTGCAGCACCAGGAAGCGGTGAATCTGGCAGTCGAACAGGCGCTCGTCCCCGGCCACCGAGCGATTGACCGCCTCGATGTGCGACTGGATCGAACGATAAACCTCGGGGTGGGCGGCCAGCTCCTGGTAGGAGCCGTAGGCGATGTTGTTGCGCTCGGCCCAGTTGCCGACCGCTACCAGGTCGATGTTGATGAACGCGGTGCAGCGCTCGCGATCGCGACCGAACACCACCGCCTCCAGGATGTCGGGGTAGAACTTCAGCTTGTTCTCGGTGAACTTGGGCGCGAACAGGTGCCCGTTGGCCAGCTTGCCGACATCCTTGGCCCGGTCGATGATGCGCAGGTGCCCGGTGGCCGAGTCGAAGAAGCCGGCGTCGCCGGTCGCCACCCAGCCCTCGGCATCCTTGGTCTCGGCGGTGGCCTCGGGATTCTTGTAGTACTCGCGGAACGCCCCGGGCGAGCGGTACAGCACCTCGCCGGCGTCGCTGATGCGGATCTCCACCTCGGGGCACGGCACGCCGACGGTATCCGGGTACACCTCGCCGTCCGGCTGCTGGGTGACGAACACGCAGGCCTCGGTCTGCCCGTACAGCTGCTTCAGGTTGATGCCCAGCGAGCGGTAGAAGTCGAAGATTTCCGGGCCGATGGCTTCGCCGGCGGTGTAGCCCACGCGCACCGTCGACAGCCCGGTGGCATTGAGCAGCGGCCCCAGGATCAGCGCATGATCGATGCGGTAGCGCAGCCGATCGGCCCAGCCGACGCTGCGCCCTTCGAGCAGCGCCGGCCCGACCGTCTTCGCCCGCTCGATCGCGCCGTGGAACAGGCGCTGCTTGATCGACGAGGCGTCCTCCATGCGGATCTGGATCGAGGTCAGCAACCCCTCGAAGAAGCGCGGCGGGGCGAAGAAGTAGGTGGCACCGACCTCGCGCAGGTCCTGGTGCATGGTGCCGGCATTCTCCGGGCAGTTGACGCAGAAGCCGGCCCAGGTGGCCTGCGCCATCGAGAACACGAAGTCCCCCACCCAGGCCATCGGCAGGTAGGCCAGGATGCTCTCGCGCTCGGTCAAGGCATCGAAGGCGCAGGTGTTCTTCGCGGTGGCCAGCACGTTGTCATGGGTCAGCACCACGCCCTTGGGCCGCCCGGTGGTGCCGGAGGTGTACAGGATGACCGCGGTGTCCTCGCCACCGGCCAGCGCGGCGCGGCGATCCAGCTCCGGGTCCAGATCGCTCGTCCGCTCGCGACCGCGCGCCTGGACCTTGTCGAAATCGTGCAGCCGTTCGTGGTCGTACTTCCTGAGCCCGCGCGGGTCGACGTAGACGATCGCCTCGAGTGCCGGGATGCGCGTGGCGACCTCGAGCAGCTTGTCCACCTGCTCCTGGTCGTCGACCACCGCGAAGCGTGCGCCGCAGTGCTCCATGACGTAGGCCACCTCGTCCGCACCGGAATCCTGATACACCGGCACCGGAATCGCTCCGACGTACTGGGCGGCGATCATGGTCCAGTAGAAGGCCGGACGGTTGCGCCCGACCACCGCCACCGCGTCGCCGACCTGCACGTCCAGATCGATCAGGCCACGCGCCAGCGCGCGGATCTCTTCGTGCGCCTGATGCCAGGTCCAGCTCTGCCAGATGCCGAAGGCCTTCTCGCGATACGCGGGGCGTTGGGCGAAGGCGGTCGCGTTGCGGCCGACCACGCGCGGGAAGGTGCCCAGTTCGGGTGGAACGGTCGCGGTGCTGGTCAACGCTGTGGTCTCCGCGAAGGCTCGGGGTGCGGCAGGCCCTGCCGCGACATCGCGCGCCGGGCGATCGACGGTCATCGGGCCGCACGCGCGCCGCGATCCTGTGCCACAGGCTTTGCAGAAGCGTGTCCGGAGTGTTGCGAACTATTGCACAACAGGCACGACAATGCTGAAAGCCTGTCGCAAGCTTTGCCGGGTCTTCTTGTCGGGCGCCCAACAAAAACGCCCCGACCCGTCAGGGTCGAGGCGCCGGTCGGGTCGGCCTTCGTGACCGGATCCCGCCTGCTTGACCGGCCGGGCGCCGGCCAGGTCCGCCTCAGCCGGCGACCGGCTCGGCCGGGGGACCGCCTGCCAGCCCGGGTGCCCGGGTGGAGATGCCGGCCTTCTCGCGCTGGGTGTCGCGCAGGATCGCCTTGATCAGCGCCACGCACATCAGCAGCATCACCAGCGAGAACGGCAGCGCGCCGATCACCATCGCGGTCTGGATGGCGGTCAATCCGCCGACCAGCAGCAACGCGGCCACCACCGCGCCCAACGCCACACCCCAGAAGATGATGTGCGGCCGCGCCTTGGGGCCTTCGTCACCGGCGGCGTTGATGGTGTTGACGATCAGCACCGCCGAGTCGGCCGAGGTCACCAGGTAGGTCATCAGCAGCACCACGATCATCACCGCCATCAGCCAGCCCAGCAGCGGCGAGAGCATGAAGCCGGTCATGGCGAAGATCTTGTCCCCGTCCGGCGCCGAGGCGATCACGCCGCTGGCCGCCCCGTTCAGCTCCAGGTCGATGGCGGTACCACCGGCCCAGGTGAACCACACGAAGCACATCAGCGCCGGCACGATCATCGCGCCCAGCACGAACTCGCGGGTGGTGCGACCCTTGGAGATGCGCGCCAGGAACACCCCGACGAACGGCGCGAACGCCACCCACCAGGCCCAGTAGAACACCGTCCAGGCCCCCTGCCAGCCGGCCAGCGCGTCCCCGGTCTCGGTGCCGTCGGCACGCCACACGCGCACGCTCATCTCCGGCAGCGCGAGCAGGTAGTCCCAGATCCCGACCGCCAGCGCCTGCAGCCCGAACAGCGTGGAGCCGAAGATCAGGAAGAAGCCCAGCAACGCGATGCTGAGCACCATGTTGATGTTGGACAGCCACTTGATGCCCTTGCCCACCCCGGACAGGGCGGACAACGTGGAGGCGCTCATGATGATCACGATCGCCACGATGATGCCGGTGGGGGATGCGGTGCCCGCCTCGTTGGTCAGCCACTCGCCGATCCCGATGCGTGCCATGCCGGCCACGAACTGCTCGACCCCGAAGCCCAGCGTCTGGGCCACGCCCAGGATGGTCGCCACCACCGCGACCACGTCCACCACGTGCCCCAGCGGCCCGGACATGGCGCGGCCGAACAGCGGCGTCAGCCCGGAGCGCACCGTCAGCGGCAGCAATCGGCGATAGCTGAAGTAGGCCAGCGACAGGCCCACGATCGCGTACGAGGCCCAGGCACTCAGACCCCAGTGCAGGAAGGACCATTTGTAGGCGTTGCGGATGTTGTCGGCCGCGGCCCCGGTCGCCAGGCCCTGGATGACCTCGGGGTTGTCGTTGAAGTGGTACATCGGTTCGGCCACCGCCCAGGTCAGCATGCCGACACCGATACCGGCTCCGAACATCATCGAGAACCACGAGAAGTTGGTGAACTCGGGCTTGTCGCCCACCGCACCGAGCTTCAACCGCCCGGCGGCCGGCCACACCGCCAGCCCCAGGCAGACGGTGATGAAGGCGGCGATCACCCACACGTACCAGGTAGCGAAGTTCTGCAGGATGAACGAGTTGAAAGTGCCGAGCACCGTGCCGGCCTGATCGGGAAACGCCACCGCCCAGATCACCAATGCACCGATCAGCAGCTTGCCCGGGATGGTGACGTGCCGACTGAATCCCTTGTAGAACCCCGAATCCGCGATGCGGATCGGTAGCTTCGTCAATGGGGGTTTCAACGCCATGCTCTTCTCTCCAGGGTGAACCGCTGCGAACATTGTTGCCGGCACACCGCATGCGTGAACACCGGCCGGTGTGCTCGGCACGACGCGTCGCGACTACCCTACAACAAGCACGACGAAGAGAGAAGGCGGCCCCGGTTGCGGACCGCGCGAGGATCGCCCCCGACGCACCAAACGCAAGCCCGGTGACGTCTCAGGGACGGGCGATGATGTAACCGAGCCAGCAGGCGTAGTCCTCGGCATCGTCGGTGGCCACGTACTCGTCCAGCGCCTCGTCGGTGTCCGGATCGAATTCCTGGCGGTAGACGATGCTCTGCGAGTAGCCGGCCTCGGCCAGGATCTCGCGCAGCTCGCGCGCACCCCACACGCGCCAGGTGTAGCTGAAGGCCTTCTTCAGCTTGGACTTGTCCGGAAAGGTGAAGTGGATGTGGCACTTCAACTCGTTGGTGATGGCGTTGAACTCGGCCTGCTCCCAGATGTAGCGAAAGCCGTCAAGCTTGCGTTTCTCCTTCTGGGTCTGGTAGCACTCCGAGCCGCCGAACACGTCGAGGAACAGCAGCCCATCGTCCACCAGCGCCTCGCGCGTGCGCCGGAAATAGTCCAGCATCACCGAGCGTTCCTGGAAGAACCAGTAGCTGAAGTTGTAGGCCTGCAGCACATCGACCTTCTCGGTGCGCACCTCGCGCACGTCGCCGCGCACGATCTGCAACCGCTGGCGCTCGGTAGGGGTCAGGGTTGATACGTTGTGCTGCTCCGCCCACTCCAGCACCTCCGGGTCGATGTCGATGGCGATGGCGGTATTGTCGTCGTGCCGCCTGACCCAATCGACCGAGGAGATCGCGGTGCCGCAGAAGTCCTCGCGCATCGAATGGGGCGTACGCCCGACCAGCTCGGTGAACGTATCGTCGATGAACGTCAGCTCGAACTCGGGATTCTGCACCGCTGCCTGATACAGCAGGTGGCGATCGGCCTGTTCGGCCAGGGTCGGTTGCCTGACGGCGTCGGACGGGGCCTTGCGGACTTTCGATGCGGGCATGTGGCGGACCTTGAGGAAGCGGGCAAGGCGGATCGATCGGAAGGCAGGCGACGTTCGGCGATCAGTGCTTGATGCCGACGCCACGGTCCAGCAGCAGCTTGGCGATCGTGCCGAGCGCCACGATGAACACGCTGATGACGAGGTAGCTCTGCCAGATCGGGATATCGCTGCTGCCGAGTATGCCGTGCCGGAAGCCGTTGACCATGTACAGCACCGGGTTCAGGCGCGACAGCGTCTGCCAGGGCTCGGACAGCAGCGTGATCGAATAGAACACGCCACCCAGGTACACCAGCGGGGTGAGCACGAAGTTCGGCACGATCGAGATGTCATCGAACGAGCGGGCGAAGATCGCGTTGATCAGCCCGCCCAGCGCGAACATCACCGAGGTCAGCACGGCCACCGACAAGGTGATGAGGATGTGCACCGGCATCAGCTGGCTGAACACCAGCGCCACCGAGCTCACCAGCGCGCCCACCAGCAGCCCGCGCGCCACCCCGCCGATCACGAAGCCTGCCAGGATGGTGAGGTTGCCGATCGGCGAGACCAGCATCTCCTCGATGAAGTTCTGGAACTTGGCACCGAAGAAGGAGCTTGCCACGTTGGCGTACGAGTTGATGATGATCGCCATCATGATCAGCCCGGGCACGATGTAGTCCAGGTAGTCGAAGCCGTCCATCTGGCTGATGCGCGAGCCGATCAGCCCACCGAAGATCAGCATGTACAGCAGCGCGTTGATCGCCGGCGGCACGATGGTCTGCACCCAGATCCGCAGGAAGCGCCGGATCTCCTTCCTGACGATGGTCAGGAACGCGATGCGGTTCGACGGGGCGAGCCGTTCGCGCTCGCCGCTGCGCAGCTCGTCGGCAGGCTCGTCGGTAGGCTCGCGGGCCGGAACGGTCGCGCCGGTATCGCTCATGCCCCCTGCTCCGCGGTCTCGTTCGCGTGCACCAACCGCAGGAAGAACTCCTCCAGCCGGTTCGACTTGTTGCGCATGCTGGTGACCTGGATGCCGGCACGGCCGAGCCGCTCGAACAGGGCGTTGAGGGTATGCCCCTTGGGCACATCGATCTCCAGCTTGCCGTCGTCGCGCGCACGCACCGCGAACGGGGACAGGTCCGCATCGGTGGCACCGCCTCGGGTGTCCAGCACGAAGGTCTCCACCATCGAGCGCGACAGCAATTCCGACACCTGCCCGCGCTCCACGATCTCGCCGTGATCGATGATCGCCACGTTCCGGCACAACGCCTCGGCCTCCTCCAGGTAGTGCGTGGTGAGGATGATCGTGATGCCCATGCGCTCGTTGATGTCGCTCAGGAACTCCCACATGCTGCGCCGGATCTCGATGTCCACCCCGGCGGTGGGCTCGTCCAGGATCAGCAGCCGCGGCTCGTGCACCAGCGCCCGCGCGATCATCAGTCGTCGCTTCATGCCGCCTGACAGGGTGCGCCCGGGCGAGCGGCGCTTGTCCCACAGGTCCAGCTGTCGCAGGTAGCGCTCGGCCTGCTGGTGCGCGCGGGCGCGCGCAATGCCGTTGTAGCCTGCCACGTTGACCACGGTGTCCAGCACCGACTCGAAGCCGGAGAAGTTGAATTCCTGCGGCACCAGCCCGATCGAGGCCTTGACCCGATCGCGTTCCACGTCCAGGTCGTGCCCGAACACCTCGACCCGCCCGGCGCTCTTGTTGACCAGGGACGAGACGATGCCGATGGCGGTCGACTTGCCGGCGCCGTTCGGGCCGAGCAAGGCGAAGAAGTCACCCTGCGGTACGTCCAGATCGATGCCCTTCAGCGCGATCGTGTCATCACCGTAGACCTTGGCGACGCCTTGCAGGGACAGCGCATTCATGCGCACGGAACACCGGGTGACAGCGGGCGCGAAGTCTAGGAAAGCCTGACCGGGCTGTCCACCCCCCGGCAATGCCGTGCCGCCGGGTCTTGTCGACTCTGTTCGACGGATGCGTACGAGCTCCGAACCAGGGCGTGACCGGACGCGCGGTGGCGGCGTCGCGTCCGCCCGACTCGCTCACGCCCCCGGATCGATGGTCGGGCGCTCCTTCTGCCAGAGCACCTCCTGGCCCCCGTCGGCACGCGCGATCACGCGTGCCAGCACGAACAGCAGGTCCGACAACCGATTCAGGTAGCGCAGGCTGCACGGCGGCACGCTTTCCTCGCGCTGCAGGGCGACCACATGGCGTTCCGCCCGGCGGCACACGGTGCGGGCCAGGTGACAGGTCGCCGCCGCGCGGCTGCCGCCGGGCAGGATGAAATCCTCCAGTGCCGGCAGGCTGGCGTTGAAGTGATCCAGCGTTCGCTCCAGCCATTCCACGTGATGCTCCTGGATCGATTGGTAGCCGGGAATGCACAGCTCGCCGCCCAGGTCGAACAGATGGTGCTGGGTCTCGTGCAGCACCGCGGCGATATCGTCGGCCACCCCCTCGGCCAGCAGCATGCCGACGATCGAATTCAGCTCGTCGGTGGTGCCGTAGGCCGCGACGCGCTCGCTGTCCTTCTGCGTGCGGCTGCCGTCGCCCAGCCCGGTGGAGCCATCGTCGCCGGTGCGGGTGTAGATCTTCGAGAGTCGCTTGCCCATCGCTGTCGTGGTGTCGGTGGTTCGGGGCCGGACGCTGCGACCGATCGATCGTGCAGCGTGGGCGTGCCATCATCGCATCGAACGCCGGGCGGCATCAGGGTCTTGGCATACTCGGCCCACGAACCCGGACACACGAATCGACCCATGACCGAACAGACGCTGTTCAGCCGCATCATCGCCAAGGAACTGCCGTCCGACATGCTGTACCAGGACGAGCTGGTCACCGCGTTCCGGGACATCGAGCCCAAGCGACCCACTCACGTGCTGATCGTGCCCAACCGCATCATCCCGAGCGTGGACGATGTGAGCGCCGACGACGAGGCGGCGCTGGGACGCATGATCACCATCGCCCGCAAGATCGCGCGCGAGGAAGGCATCAGCACCGATGGCTACCGGCTGATCATCAACTGCGGCGAGCACGGCCGTCAGGAGGTGCCTCACCTGCACCTGCACCTGCTGGGCGGCAGCGACTGCGGGCCGATGCTCGGCGCGGCGCGTCAGTGACGCCGCATCGCCCCTACGTCACGACCGATGCGCTGCAGCAGGCGGTCGATGCGGCGCTGCTGCTGGAGCGCCCGCTGCTGATCAAGGGCGAGCCGGGCACCGGCAAGACCGAGCTGGCGCACGACGTGGCGCGCCGCCTGGACGCCCCGCTGCACACCTGGCATATCAAGTCGACCACCCGGGCCCAGCACGGACTGTACGAGTACGACGCGGTGTCGCGGCTGCGCGACTCGCAGCTGGGCGAGGCGCGCGTGGCCGACATCGGCCACTACATCGTGCCGGGCGTGCTGTGGGACGCCTTCGTGGCCGAGCAACGCGCGGTGGTGCTGATCGACGAGATCGACAAGGCCGACCTGGAGTTTCCGAACGATCTGCTGCAGGAGCTCGATCGCATGAGCTTCCACGTGCACGAGACGCGCGAGACGATCAGCGCCCGGCATCGCCCGCTGATCATCATCACCAGCAACGACGAGAAGGAGCTGCCGGATGCGTTCCTGCGCCGCTGCTTCTTCCACTACATCGACTTCCCGGATCGCGCCACGCTGGCGCGCATCGTCGAGGCCCATCGACCGGGCGTGGGCCCCGAGCTGCTGTCCGCCGCGCTGGAGGTGTTCTTCGACCTGCGCGAGGTGCCCGGCATCCGCAAGAAGCCGTCGACCTCGGAGCTGCTGGACTGGCTGAAGCTGCTGGTGGCCGACGACCTGCCGCCCGAGGCCCTGGCCGCCTCCGACCTGCGCTCGGCACTGCCGCACCTGCACGGGGCGCTGCTCAAGAACGAGCAGGACGTGCACCTGTTCGAGCGCCTGGTTTTCCTGAACCGGCGGCGCGAGGCGGAGGCGAGGCGGCGCTGATGCTGCTGGGGCTGCTCGAGGCGCTGCGACGCGCCGGGTTGCCCGTCGGCCCGGGCGAATGGCTGGTGCTGCTGGACGGGCTGTCCAAGGGGCTGGGCACGCTGGACGTCGATCGCTTCCACGCCTTCGCCCGCCTGTGCCTGGTCAAGGATGCCTCGCACTACGATCGCTACGACCGGGCGTTCAGCGACTGGTTCGCAGGCCGGGTGTCGCGCTTCGATGAACTGAGCGCCTCGCTGGCCCGTTCGATTCCGAGCGAATGGCTGGACACGCCGCCCGAGCTGGCCGAGCTGAGCGACGAGCAACGCGCCGCGGTGGAGGCGGCCGGCGGCTGGGACGAGCTGATGCGGCAACTGGCGGAACGTCTGGCGGAACAGGATGCCCCGCACCACGGCGGCTCGCGCTGGATCGGCAGCGGCGGCACCTCGCCGTTCGGTCACGGTGGCCACCATCCGCAGGGCGTGCGCATCGGCGGTGATGCGCCCGGCACCTCGCGCGCGGTCAAGGTGTGGGAGCAGCGGCGCTATCGCGACCTGGACGGCGAGGCGCAGCTGGACACGCGCAACCTGCGCGTGGCGCTGCGCCAGTTGCGCCGCCTGGCAAGCGAGGGGCGGCCCGATCTGCTGGACCTGGACGATACGGTGCGCTGCACCGCCGCCGCCGGTGGCCTGCTGGATGTGAAGCTGCGCGCCGAGCGGCGCAACACCGTCAAGGTGCTGCTGCTGATCGATGTGGGCGGCAGCATGGATGCGCACGCGCGCACCTGCGAGCGGCTGTTCAGCGCGGCGCGCTCCGAGTTCCGGACGCTGTCGCTGTTCTACTTCCACAACTGCCCGTACGAACGGGTGTGGCCGAGCGCCGCCCGGCGCCACGAGGCCGCGCTGGACACCCAGGAGCTGATCCGCCGCCATGGCAGCGATCACCGCCTGATCATCGTCGGCGACGCCAGCATGAGCCCCTACGAGCTCAGCGTGCCGGGCGGCAGCGTGGAACACTGGAACGAGGAACCGGGCCTGGTGTGGCTGCAGCGCTTGCAGAACGCCTACCCGCACTGTGTCTGGCTGAACCCGCAGCAGCAGGAGTACTGGGCCTACACCGCCTCGGTGCAGCGGGTGCACCAGCAGATGCAGGGGCGCATGCAGCCACTGGTTCCGGACGGGGTGGCGCGCGCGGTGGATGTGCTCAAGCAGCCGATGCGGCCGGTCACACCCGCTGACTGATGCGGGTTCGATGACGCAGCGGCCGGGCGTGAACACGGCCCGACGGCCCGTCACTTGCAAGTCGCCGGATGCCGCGCCGGTAAACACTCGGGCACCTCATGCAGCCGGTTTCGACCGAATATCCAGGACTGCCGGGAACACCGGCGCGGCACCTTCGCGATCCGCCGGATGCACGCTCTGCCCGGGCTCAGCCTCCGTCGCGACCGCCGACCGGGTAGACCGACAGGATCCGGCGCGGGTTCAGCAGCAGCGCCTGGTCCAGCCCGCGGGCCTCCACGCGCACCAGCATGTCCAGGCAGTGATCCATCAAGGCCGGCGCATCATCGCCAGCGGTCGAGAGCATCTTGAGCACACCGCTGGTGGCCAATCGATGGCCCGGCTCCGCGCCCTGCGCCTCGTCGATCATCTGCATCAGCTTGCGTGTGAGCAACCAGGATTGCGGCTCGTCGCGATGACGCAGCAGGAAGCCGTAGCGGCCGTCGCCCAGCTCGGCCACATGATCTGCACGTCGGTAGAGCTGCATGATTTGGGGCGTGAGCGTCTCGGCCAATCCAGCGCGCTCGCGCAACGGGACCGCCTGACCTTCGGGCGTGATCGACCAGACACCGACCACCAGCAGGCTGGCCTGCGCCTTGATCGGCTCCTCACCCGTCAGGCAGCGCCCCAGCAGGCCGACGAGCGCATCGGCCCCCTCGCCGGTCGCCGCCACCGACCGCTGGAACACCACGCCGCCAACCTCGGTCGGGACCGCGGCACCCTCGACGCGGCTTGCTCGCGCTTGCTCGGCGCCCGGCTCGGCCGCGCTGCCCTGGCTGCCCTGGCTGCCCTGGCTGCCCTGGCTGCCCTGGCCGCCCTGGCTGCCCTGGCCGCCCTGGCCGCCCTGGCCGGCACGGACGGTCTCAGGCGCGTCGCGCTCGGACAGGACCGTCTCGGCCAGCGCGAACTGCAATACCGACCCTAGATTCCGCTCCAGCGGACGACGCTCCACCAGCATGTCCAGATGCCGGCCGCCGGCCAACGTGAAGGCACGCCGATGCACATCGCCGTCGGCCTCGGGCGCCGGTAGCGGGCCGGTCCCGATGACGTCGATGACCGGCACGCCTTCCAGGCCCTGCGACGAGGGTTGTCCGAGCAATTGCAGCGCATCGCGGCTGACGTGGCGCACGGCATCGTCCTCGTCGAGCACCAGCGCCGCGCCCGCGACCACGTCGAACACCTGGTCCATCAAGCGCCGCTCCTCGTCCAGACGGCGGCGCTGACGCACGAAACGCGACAGCGCGTCGATGCGGTTGAGCAACAGCTCGCTGGATTCGTTCTTGAACAGGCACTCCAGCGCACCGGCACGCAGGCTGCGCCGGATGATGTGGTCCGAGTAGCTGCCGGTCAGCACCGCGCAGACCACATCGCCGGTGGTCGGGTCCTCGACCAGATCGCGCACCACCCGGTCACCGGTGCCGTCGTCCAGGTAGAAGTCGACCACCGCCACGTCGAAGCGCTGCCGGCGGGCCATCTTCAACGCCTCCTCGTGACCGGCGGCCAGCGACACGGTGTAGCCGTGCAGACCGAACAGGTCCTGCAGCGAACGGCGGATCGTGGCCGAATCGTCGACCAGCAGCAGATGGATGTCGGCGTTGTCGAACTTCGGCGCGCCGCTGGCATCCCTGACACCGACCTCGACCGCATCCATGACGGTAGCTGGCGGGGCGCCCGCAGGGGCGCCCGCCGGGGCGCTGGCGGGGCCGGCGGTCGGGGTGGCCGATGCGCCCTTGCCGCCGCCCGGCGACGCGCCCGATCCGGCAGTGGCGCCCGGTCCCGATGACGGAATGGTCAGGTAGGCGGTGCGGCCGTCGGCACCGCGCATCAGCAGCCGGGACAGCAGCCCGGCGATGTCCCGGTAGCGCTTCCAGATCAGCATGGCGGTGCGATCGCGGCTGGCCACCCAGGCGCGGGTGGCGGCCCGCTGGTCGGTGGACATCACCACCACCGGCATGTCGATCAGATCGTCGCGCTCGAGCCGGTTGACCAACCCCTCGACCGCGGCGTCGGTGGCGGCCGGCCAGCCGACGATGACGCCGACGTAGTCGCCGTGAAAGGCTTCGAAGCGCCGATCCAGGCGCTCGACGGCATCGGCGTGCTGCGCTGCGTCGTCGACCTCGTAGCCGAGCGTGGCAAGATGCTCACCGAGCACCTGGCGCATCGTCGCCGAACTCTCCACCAGCAAGAGGCGGTTCGTCATGGAGCGCAGGCACCTGTCATGGAAGGTCTCATCGAAGGGGTGTAAGGAACGCTCGCATGATCGACCCTAACGCGCCACTTGTCCCGAGTCGACTGTGAGTTACGTCACACAATCGCCGCCCGTGTGTCCGCCGGTCACCCTTGCGACTGCCGAGCGACGTTGCGGGCAGGACACCTCGGCCCGCCCGTTCATCGACGACCCCTGGTCGCTGTACCGGCAACTGCATGCCAACCCGGGACCGGTGTGGTGGGAGGACTACGGATTCTGGTGCCTGAAGGAGTATGCCGAGGTCGACGCAGCCTTGCGCGATCGACGGCTCAAGCGCCTGACGCCACCCGCCGACGCCCCACCCGCCTGGCCGTCCCACCTGGCGCGCTTCGCCGACAGCGAGCGCCATTCGCTGCTGGCACTGGAGGGTCGGGCCCATACCCGGCTGAGAAAGTTCGTGACGCGGGCCTTCGTGTCCCGTCAGGTCAAGCGCCTGGAACCCGGCATCCGGCAGCTGGCGCAGCAGCGGTTGGACACGTTGCTGGACACCGCCGGTGCGGACCGCCAGGCGGACCTGCTGCCCGGCTACGCCACGCCGATCCCGGTCACCATCATCGCCCGACTGCTGGGCGTGCCGGACGAGGAGATCGATGATCTGCGCCGCTGGTCGACGGCCATGGTCAAGGTCTACACCCTGACCCAGACCCGCGACGAGGAAGAGGCCGCCGAGCGGGCCGCCGGCGAATTCATCGATCGCCTGGAACGGCTGATCGCCGAGCGGCGGCGCGCCCCACGCGACGACCTGATCTCGCACCTGCTCGCCTTGCATGCCAAGCCGGACCCGCTGCTGGACGAGGAGATCGTCTCGACCGCCATCCTGCTGCTCAATGCCGGCCACGAAGCCACGGTGCACCAGTTCGGCAACGCGGCGCTGACCCTGCTGGAGCTCGGCCGCGGCGTGCCGCCCGACTGGTTCGCCACGTCCGACACCCGCGATGCCACGGTGCAGGAGCTGACCCGCTACCGCGCCCCGCTGCACCTGTTCATCCGCTACGCGCAGGAGCCGTTGACACTCGCCGGCGGCATCCGGATCGGCGCGGGCGAGCGCGTCGGACTGCTGCTGGGCGCCGCCAACCGGGACCCGGCACGCTTTCAGGCGCCCGATCGGTTCGATCCGCTGCGCAGCGATGCCGGCAGCCTGGCGTTCGGTGCCGGCGTGCACTACTGCCTGGGGGTGCAACTGGCGCGGCTGGAGCTCGGTGTCTCGCTGCAGGTGCTGCTCGAACGCCTGCCCGGTCTGCGCCTGGTCGGCACACCGCGTTTTGCCGACACCTTCCACTTCCACGGCCTGGAGCGGCTGCAGGTCGGCTGGTGAATCCGGGCGCACCGGCGCCCGATCGCATCAAGGCAGCAGGCCGTGCAGCAGCTGCACCCCGACCCGATCGCCGGGCGCCACCCGGGCCACGTCCGGATCGATGACGATCAGGCAGTTGGCAGCCGCCATCGACGACAGCCGCCCCGCGCCCTGCGGGCCGGTGGTCGACACCACCAGTTCGCCGTGTTCGTCCAGCGTGGCGACACCGCGCAGGAATTCGGTACGCCCCAGCGCCTTGTTCATCGGCGACACCGCGCGCGCCGGCAGCACCAGCGGGGCCGTGGCCACTTCGCCTGCCAGCACCCGCAGCGCCGGCTGCACGAACTGCAGGAACGTCACCATGACCGCGACTGGGTTGCCGGGCAGGCCGAAGAACACCGCCTGGCCGATGCGCCCGAACGCCAGTGGACGGCCGGGGCGCATGGCCAGGCGCCAGAAACCGATCTCGCCACGTTCGTGGAAGATCTCGCGCACGTGATCCGCCTCGCCGGTGGAAATGCCCCCCGAACTGATCACCAGGTCGGCCTGCGCGGCAGCGCCGTCGAAGGCGGCGCGCGTGGCCTCGGGCGTGTCCGCCACGATGCCCAGGTCGATCAGCTCCACGTCCAGGCCGGACAACAGGCTGGCCAGCGTGTAGCGGTTGCTGTCGTACAGCAAGCCCGGACCCGGCGGCCGCGGCGCGGTGTGGTCCGAGACATCGCCCGAGGCGGCGGCTTGCAGGGAAACCAGTTCATCGCCGGTGGTGAAGCAGGCCACGCGCAGGCGTCGATGCACCTCGACACCGGCCACGCCCAGCGAGGCCAGCACACCGATGTCGGCCGCGCCCAGGCGTCGCCCCGCCGGGAACAGCCGCTCGCCGGCGGCGACATCCTCGCCGGCGGCACGCACGTGCCGCGACGGCGCGACGGTGTGGTCGATCAGGATGCGTGCACCGGCATCGTCCTCGCTGCGCTCCACGTGCTCCTGCATCACCACCGTGTCGGTGCCGTCCGGCATCAGCGCACCGGTGAAGATGCGTACCGCGCAGCCGCGGGCGCACGCGCCCTGGAACGGCCGCCCGGCCCAGGCAGACCCGACGACCCGCAGCGCGATCCGCCCGTCGGCCGGAATGTCGGCGGCGGCGATCGCGTAGCCATCCATCGCCGAATTGGCCGAGGCCGGCACATCGAAGGCGGCGACCACCGCGCTGGCCAGGATCCGCCCGGTGGCCCGGTCCAGTGGCAGTCGCTCGGGGGCGCCGGCCACCGGCGACAGCGCCGACAGCATCCGCGCCCGGGCCCGCTCGACCGGAATCAGCGCATCGAACGGATCCTCGCAGGACGCCTCGCGCTCAGCCATGCGCCAGTGCTCGCTCGGCGGCGAGCCGCTCCTGCTCGGTGTTGATGTTGACGAAGGCGCCGGCCTGCGCATGGCAGTCGACCGCCACGAAGCCCGCCTCGGCGTACCAGGCGTCGATCTTGCGCTTTCCGCTGGTCAACCAATCCTCGAGCGAGGCGCGGCACTCGCGCCGGACCAGCGCGAACACCGGCTGCAATCGCTCGCCATCGTGCGCGCAGGCGATCGGTACCCGCGGCCCGGCATCGGCCAGGCCCCGAACCAGCGCCTCGACCAGCGCCGCGCTGACGAACGGCGAATCGCAGGGGCACATGAACACCGTGTCGGTGTCCAGCGCATCGATGCCGGCGGCCAGCCCGGCCAGCGGTCCGGGGTAGTCGGCATGGGCGTCGGCCACCACCGGCACGCCGAACGCGGCGTACCGATCGGCGTGCCGGTTGGCGTTGATGACCGAGCATCGCACCGCCGGCCGGATCGCCTCCAGCACGTAGGACACCAGCGCTCGATCGTGCAGCGGCAGCAGGCCCTTGTCGCGCCCGCCCATGCGCCGCGCCAGCCCTCCGGCCAGTACCACCGCGCCGGGACGCGACGGCGCATCGTCCACACCGTCGCCCGCGCCGTCGCCCACACCGTCGAGCGCGCCGGCCGAACCGAGCGCGGTGCGGATCACTCGTCGGCCTCCGCCTCGGCCGAGGTCGTCGCTGACACCGGGCCGGTGATGTCGCCGCCATCCGTCAGCTGGGCGAAGTAGTCCGCCAGGAAGTCATCGAAGCTGCCCTCGCAGGCCGCCTCCATGGCGGCCTGCGAGGCGCGCGATGCCCTCACCGCCTCTTCCAGTTCGGCTTCGCGGGCCGCCGGCGGCGGCGCCTCGGTCAACGTCTCGTGATGCGCCAGCGAACACCAGGCAGTGAATTCGGCGAACGAGCCGGCCTCCTGCACCCCGGCCAGCACCCGCGCCGAGGGCAGTTGCGCCGGGTCGTCCAACTTGGCCAGCTGCTCGTCCAGCGCCGCCCGGTACAGACCGTCGCCGCCCTCGCCGTCCAGCCAGTCGGCCAGCGCGTTCATCGGCACGAGGATATCGCGCACCCAGTCGGTCAGCGCGATGGAACCCTCGGGTCCCTGCAGCCTCAGTCCCGGTTCCCGACCCTGATGCGCGACTCGCTTCATGTTGTCCTTGATCCGCTTGATGTCGACGTCGTCCAGCGGCAGCGGATCGGCCAGCCAGGCGAACAGCATCATCATCTCCAGGAAGGCCACCGTGTGCAGCGACAGACCGGTCGGCTCGAACGGGTCGATGTCCAGCGAACGCAGCTCCAGGTAGCGCACGCCACGCCGCCGCAGCGCCAGGATCGGCATCTCGCCCGGCTCCGGAATCTGCTTCGGCCTGACGGTGCCGTAGTACTCGTTCTCGATCTGCAACCGCGAGGCGCTCAGCTGCTGGCGTTCGCCGTGCTCGTCGAACAGGCCGACGTCGGCATAGGCCGGATGCGTCTGGGTGACGTGACCGATCACATCGTCGATCCAGCAGCCCAGCGCATGGTGATCGACCCCCAGATCGATCGCATCGTCCTCGCGATAGCGGTAGCCGATGTTGCCCATGCGCAGCGAGGTGCCGTGCGGGGCGTAGCGGGTGGAGCCGCCGAACTCCGCCAGATCGCTGACCGTGCCCGGCACCAGGAAGGTGCGGCAGATCGCCGGTGATGCGCCGAACAGCCACGGCACCAGCCAGCCGATGCCGATCAGGTTCTGCATCATGGCGAAGTAGCCGTCGGAGACCGAGTCGGCGCCACCGACCGACTGCCGCCAGCGCCAGGCCGACTCCGGCAACGAGAAGTTGAAGTGGATGCCGGCGATGGCCTGCATGCGTCGTCCGTAGCGCACGCCCAGGCCGCGCCGGTACGCATGCTTCATGCGCCCGGCGTGCGAACGGCCGTACTCGCCGATGCGGATGCTCTCGTCGCCCGACAGCACGCACGGCATCGAGGCGCTCCACAGGGTTTCATCGTTTTCCAGACGGGCGGCCACGAAGCGGTGCACCTCGTCGAGCGAGCGCAGCGCCTCGCAGGCCGAGGCCATCGGCGGTGTTACCATTTCCACCAGCGCCTCGGAGAAGTCGGTGGTCACCGACCCGTGGCACAGCGCCGAGCCCAGCGCCTCGGGGTGGTCGGTCGAGGCGATCGCGCCGTTGACGTCCACGCGCAGGCTCTCGCGCTCCAGGCCCACGCGGCGTCCGTCCAGCAGCATCGGGGACGAGCCTTCCACAAGCGTCGCCAAGCGGCGTTCAACCTCGGGATACACGACGTGAGCGTTACCGGCGATGGGCGGACGAGTGTACCGCCTGAAACCTTGCAGGGGCCTGCGGGGGTGATCCTGTTGCACGGACTGTTCGGCGACGGCGACAACCTGAAGGGTCTGGCATCGCGACTGACCGGCGATCGGTGCGCGTGGCGCCCCCACCTGCCCGCGCACGGCGACGTGGCGGCCACCTCGCCCCTGTCGTTCGCGGCGATGGCCGACGAGCTGGCCGGGCGCGTCAGCGCCGAGGCGCCAGCCGGGCTGTCGTCCGGTCAACCGCTGCACCTGGTGGGTCACTCGCTGGGCGGCAAGGTGGCGATGACGCTGGCCGCGCGTGACGACGCCTTCGCGCAGCGCATCCGCAGCCTGTGCGTGCTGGACATCGGCCCGCGACGCTATCCACCGCATCACGACGTGCTGATCGATGCCTTGAGAGGCCTGGACACCGAGGCATTGGCCAGCAGGCGCGAGGCCGACGCCGCCTTGCGCCGCGCTGTTCCTGAGGCCGGGATTCGCGCCTTCCTGCTCAAGGGACTGGTTCGCGACGGTGACGCCTGGCGCTGGCGCTACGACCTGGACGCCATCGCCGAGCACTACGCGACGCATCTGGCCGCCGCGCTACCCGAGGCGCCACCGTGTGCCCTGCCGACCCTGTTCCTGGCCGGCGGCGACAGCGACTACCTGGGCGATGCCGATCGGGACGCGGCAAGACAGCGCTTCCCGAACGCGCGCATCGACACGATCGCAGGCTGCGGCCATTGGCTGCACGCCGAACGAGCGGACGAGGTCGCCGCGGTGATCGATGCCCACCTGCAGGCCGTCGATGCCGCCCTCGTGGCGCGCTGAGCGAATGAGCCGCCCCGCCCCGCCCCGGACCTTCTATTGGTTCGACTACGAGACCTTCGGCACCTCGCCCCGCTGGGACCGGCCGGCGCAGTTCGCAGGACAACGCACCGACCTGCAGCTGCGTCCGATCGGCGAGCCCGACACCTTCCACTGCCGCCTGAGCGACGACTACCTGCCCGATCCCGGCGCCTGCCGCATCACCGGCATCTGCCCGGACACCGTGCAGGCGCACGGGCTGTGCGAGGCGCGCTTCATCGAGCGGGCGGTAGGCCACCTGGGCGCACCGGGCACCATCTCGGTCGGCTACAACAGCATCCGCTTCGACGACGAGTTCACCCGGCACACGCTGTATCGCAACCTGCACGACCCCTACGCCTGGGAGTGGCGCGACGACAACTCGCGCTGGGACCTGCTCGACGTGATGCGCCTGACCCGCGCGCTCAGACCCGACGGTTTGCAGTGGCCGGTGGGCGAGGACGACCAGCCGATCAACACGCTGGAGGCGTTGGCGGCGGCCAACGGCGTCGGCCACGCACGGGCGCACGATGCGCTGAGCGATGTCGAGGCCACGATCGGTCTGGCGCGCGCCCTGCGCACGGCCCAGCCGCGGCTGTTCGACTGGCTGCTGGCGCACCGCGGCAAGCGCGAGGCCGATCAGCTGCTGGACGTGCGCCGGCGCGAGCCGGTGCTGCTGGCATCGAGCCGGATCCCGCGCGAGCGACATCACCTGGGCGCCATCGTGCCGATCTGCCGCCACCCCACGCTGGGCTCCAGCGTGGTGGTGCTGGATCTGCACACCGATCCGGACGAACTGCCCACGCTGGACGTGGACGCCTTGCGCGCCCGGATGTTCTGCTCGGCCGAGGAACTCGGCGCGCTGCCGCGCATCGGCGTCACCAGCGTGAAGCTCAACGCCTGTCCGGTCCTTGCCCCCCTGGCCACGCTGTCGGACGCGGATGCCGAGCGGCTGGGCATGGACCGCACCCGGATCGCGCGACGCCATGCGCGCCTGATCGCGTTGCTGGACGGCCCCGAAGGCGCTGCCCTGATCGAGCGTCTGGGGGCCGCCCTGGATCGCGATTGGTCGCAGGAGCCGAGCGATGTGGACGGCAGCCTCTACGGCGGATCGTTCCTGGGCACAGCCGATCGGCAGCGCCTGGAGCGACTGCGCGCCACGCTGCCCGGTACGAAGGAGCCATCACCCGCCGAGCTGACCGGATTCGACGATGCGCGCCTGAGCGAACAGGTGTGGCGCTACCGGGCCCGCAACTGGCCGGACTCGTTGAACGCGGACGAACGCCTCGCCTGGCAGCGGCACGTGGCGACGCGCCTGCACGACGAGCGGGCGCCCTGGCTGACGTTCGAGCGGTTCCGCCACGCGGTACAGCACACCGACTGGGCGCCGGATCAGGCCGCGCTGCGCGACTCCCTGCAGCGTTGGGGGAAGCGTCTCAGCGCGCGCGCCGACCGACCCCGGTCGTGAGCTCGCCGCCGCTGACCAGCGGTCGGACCGTGTTGAGCGCGAAGAACGTCAACAGCAGGAACAGGAAGGCGAAGTTTCCCTCGAGCAGTTCGGGCGCCAGCCGCGACAGCGTGAACAGCGCGGCGCTGCCGGCGATGACGAACCCGTAGGCGGAGTGCACGTACAGGTTGCCGACCGAGGCCCAGATCTCGCGGCGGTAGATGCCGCTGGCGATCATCGCCATCATCATCACCAGGGTGACCACTACCATCGGTACCATGGCGACCGACACCGTTACCTCGCCGCACATCCAGACGCTGGCGATGAACAGGCCGCCGATGACGAACGCCTCGAACAGGAAGCGGGTGAACGTGGGCAGTCGGAACTGACGGATCAGGCAGCGCGCGAATCGCGGTGCGGCGCTGGAGTACAGGGAAGCGAGGCTGGTAGTCACGATCGTGTCGGCGATGACGCGGGGAGCGGCCAAATGCTACCAGCACACCCTTGCCCGAAGTCCGCTGAAATGTAAGGGAATGAGACACATTCACCGGGGCGCCGGACTTCCATCACGACCCGTCGGACCGGTGGCAGCGCCCGACCTCGCCGCCGTGACGAGCGACACGCTCTGCTACCATGGCGCGCGGTGGACGATCAACGCATCAAGCTGTACCAGGGGTCGGTCAGCGAGTGCAGCTACCTGGCCGATCGGGACGCGATCAACATCTACGCCGATCCCCATCACCCGCAGCCTCGGCTGGTCTACAACCAGCTGATCAGGCGCGGGTTCCGGCGCTCCGGGGAGTTCGTCTACCGGCCCGGCTGCACCGCCTGCCGCGCCTGCGTGCCGGTGCGCATCCTGTGCGATGCGTTCACGCCGCGGCGCACCGATCGGCGCAGCCGCACCGCCAACGCGGACCTGACGGTCGACTTCCGCCCGGCGCGCTACACGGACGACTACTTCGCGCTGTACACGCGCTACCTGGCGGCGCGCCACCCCGATGGCGGCATGGACGACCCGGAGCCTGCTGACTTCGAGCGCTTCCTGCTCAACCCCTGGGGCGAGACGCTGTTCGTGGAGGCGCGGCTGGGCGATCGCGTCGTGGCGGTCGCGGTCACCGATGCGGTCGCCGACGGGCTGTCGGCGGTGTACACCTTCTTCGATCCGGACGAGGCGCACCGCGGCCTGGGCCGGTTCAGCATCCTGCAGCAGATCGAGCTGTGCCGCACGCTATCGTTTCCGCACCTCTATCTGGGCTACTGGGTCGACGGGTGCCGCAAGATGCAATACAAGACCGATTTCCGCGCCCAGGAACACTTCGACGGCCAGCAGTGGGTCCGTGTCGATCCGGGCGACGAGCTGCCCTCGACGGCGTCGCGCGGGGGTCAGGATGCCACCGCCGCCGCGCCGCTGGTCCGTCATCCGCGCTGAGCCGCCGACACCTGCTCGATGCCGTGCAGGTACAGCTCGTACATGCGCGCCGGCCCCCATTGCTCGCGCAACTGTTCGAAGCCGCGCCGCGCCAGATCCCACTCGCCTCGGCGACCGGCTTCCATCGCGGCGCGATGCACGTGCAGCAGCGTCACGGTGTCCTCGTCGACCTCGTCGCGCAGCCCGATCGGGGCGTACAGCGTGACCGGGGTGGCGCGTCCCTTGACCACCGCGGTATCGACTTCGCGAAACAGCATGTCGGGCAGCGCATCGGCGGTGCTGTCGGAGACGATGATCGGCAGCCCGTAGTTGCGGGTCAACTTCTCCAGCCGCTGGGCCACGTTGACCGAATCGCCGACCACGGTGTAGTCCATGCGGTACTCGGACCCCAGCGGGCCGACGTTGACCTCGCCGGTGGACAGGCCGATGCCGGCGGTCAGCTCCGGCAGCCCGCGACGCCGGTAGTCCTCGTTCAGCATCGACAGCTCGCGCTCCATGTCCAGCGCCGCGCGCACCGCATCGAAGGCGTGCGTGCGCGAACGCGCCGGCGCGCCCCACACCGCCATGACGCTGTCGCCCATCAACTTGTCGATGGTGCCGCGGTGGCGCACCACCACCCGGCTGACGCATTCGAAGAAGCCGTTCAGCCAATCGGCCACCTCGCGCGGGGCCAACGCCTCGGACACCGCCGAGAACCCCACGACGTCGCAGAACAGCACGCTGACCTCGCGCGACTCGCCGGACAGGCCCATCGTCTCCGGATGGCGGCTGAAGGCGGCGGCCAGTTCCGGGGGCACGTACTGGCCGCCCAGCAGCCGGGAAAACCGTTGCCGATCGCGCAGCTCGCGCGCCCAGGTGACCAGCACCCAGATCACGGTCAGCAGGCCGATGCCGAGCAGCTCGAACTCCAGCGGAATCAGCGCGCCGGCATCGCTCGCGCGCACGTGCAGCACGGTGATGCCGGTCGCTCCGAGCGCCGCGGCCAGCGTGCCGGGCAGGATCGTCAACCAGGGCAGCGCCAGCGCCAGCGCCAACCCGAGCACGCGCCCGATCCAGAACAGCTGTCCGAACGGCTCGGCGGCCAGGGGATCGAACACCGACGCCCCGCGCAAGGTGAACGCGAACAGCTGCCCGGACGCATCGCTGCCCTGGGTCCAGCCACCGCCGAACGACAGCCTCAAGATGCCAAGACCGGTGCACATCAGCACCAGCGACGTGGCCAGCAGCACAAGCGTCAGCGTCAGCGCACGACGGCTGGGCTTCTCGTACGGAACCTTCACCATGCGGCAGGGCTTGAACGTCGCGCCGCCGGGCGCGGCACGAGGTGTCGCATGCTGCAGGGGGGTTCGGGAACGGGCCGAAGATTATCACAGCGCCCTGGCCCGCCTGGCCGGTGCGCAAGCGGCGCGGGCGCCGCCAGAAGCTTGCACGTGCTAGCGTCGCCGGCCATCCGATCACCACCCAGCGACCATGACCGACCGCAGCTACCGCATCGAGAGCTTTCGCATCGGCCCGATGGACAACTTCGGCTACCTGCTGATCGATACCGCCAGCGGCACCGCGGCCACCGTCGACCCGGCCTGGGACGCCGGCATCATCCGCGAGCGGGCCCAGGCGCTGGGCGCGACCATCACCACGGTGCTACTGACGCACTCCCACCATGATCATGTCAGCGCGCTGGACGCCTTCATGGACCTGCCGATTCACCTGTCGGCCGCCGAGGCGGCGTTCTGGTCGGACACGCCCGCCCACACCACCCTGCACCAGGACGGCGACGTGGTGACGATCGGCGAGACGGCGCTGACCTGGCGGCTCACCCCGGGCCACTCGCCCGGTTCCTCCTGCCTGGTGCTCTCGCACGACGTGCTGAGCGCCGACACGCTGTTCGTCTACGGCTGCGGACGCTGCGACCTGCCCGGCAGCGATCCCGAGGTGATGTTCGACTCGCTGCAGCGCCTGAAGACCCTGCTGGACCCGGCGCTGACGATCCATCCGGGGCACGACTACGGGGTGGCCGCCACCGCCACGATGGCCGAGCAGCTGGCCGGCAACCCGTTCCTGATGTTCGACGATGCACAGGCCTTCGTGCGCTATCGCATGCACGATCACGGCACGCTGCGCAGCCAGCCCTACGGGCCGGAGGCCGCGCCCTACCCCGCCTGAGCGGGCCCCGCGGCAAGTGCCTGCAACGCCTGTGCGTGCAGCGCCTCGGTGCACGCCGCCAGCACCGAGGTGGTGCCCGCCCCGATCGGCTGCCCGGCCAGGTCGGTGATGATGCCGCCGGCTTCGCGCACCCCGACGCTCAGCGCGGCGATGTCGAGGATGTTCACGTCCGACTCGATCACCAGGTCGCAGTGCCCGGCGCACAGCTGGTGGTAATGGGCGAAGTCGCCGTAGCCGCGGGTGCGGCGCACCCGGGCGACGATGCCACCGAAACGGGCCCAGGCGGCGGCATCGCGTGCCAACGAGGCCAGGTTGCCGGACGACAGGAACGCCTGATCGATATCGGTCACGGAGCCGGTGCGGACCGACTGCCCGTTCAGCGTGACGCCCTGCCCGCGCACCGCCACCAATCGTTCGCCGGCCCCGTAGGCCGGCGCGTTCGACACCCCGACCAGCAGCTCGCCGTCCTCCTCCAGCGCGATCTGGGTGGAGTAGAACGGCATGCGGCGCACGAAGCTCTTGGTACCGTCGATCGGATCGATGCGCCAGATCAGCCCGGCCGCCCCACCGCCCTGCTCGCCGTCATCCCCGTCGCTATCGTTGCCCAGCTCCTCGCCGTCCAGCGCCGCCTGCGGCAGGGCCTGGTGCAGGATGGCGCGGATGGCGCGCTCGGCCGCCACGTCCACTTCGGTGACCGGGCTCTGGTCCGCCTTGTAGCTGACCTGCCAGTCATCGCTGGCCAGGTGCGTGGCGATCACCTCGGCCGCTGCCGTGGCCGCGCGTTCGGCCGCCTCGCGCGCCGCGTTCAGATCCACCATCCTGCGCTGAGCCTCATGCCGATCGGGCGGCCAGTATGACCGAGCCGGCCGGGCGGCTCCGGGATCGGGCGATGGCCGACCGGCCAACCATCGATCGCGGCACGGGTGATCTTCCTTGCCACGATGTCCGGCACGCACTCCCGGGCGGCAATCGCCACTAGACTCGACGGCCCGCCCCGCCCACGTCGCGTCCAGCTCGCAGCCCCTATGCGCCTCAATCCCGAGCAACTCGCCGCGGTCACCCACCACGAGACACCGCTGCTGGTGCTCGCCGGTGCCGGCTCCGGCAAGACCGGCGTGATCACCCAGAAGATCGCCTGGCTGATCCGCGAGAAGGGCTACGCGCCGGACTCGATCGTGGCGGTGACCTTCACCAACAAGGCGGCCACCGAGATGCGCGAGCGCGTGGCAGCCATCATGAAGGAACGCGCCGATGGCGCCTCCCCCGGACGCCGACGCGCCAGCCAGACGCGCGGGCTGACGGTGTCCACGTTCCACCGGCTGGGGATGACCCTCCTGAACCGCGACGGCGCAGCCATCGGCGTGCGCAAGGGCTTCACGATCCTTGACCAGTCGGACTCGGCCTCGGCGCTGCGCGAACTGATCCGCGAGGCCAACGCCAACCTGGAGGAGCGCGAGGCGCAGTCGCTGATCTCGACCTGGAAGAACGACTTCATCACCCCCAGGCAGGCGATCGACAAGGCGGCCGACGATCGGGAACGCGCCACCGCGCTGATGTACGGGCGCTACGACGAGCTGCTGCGCGCCTGCAACTCGGTCGACTTCGACGACCTGATCGGGCTGCCGGTGCGGCTGCTGCAGGAGAACCCCGAGATCCGCGATCGCTGGCGCGGCAAGGTGCGCCACCTGCTGGTGGACGAGTACCAGGACACCAACGCGGCGCAATACGCGCTGGTGCGCGAGCTGGTGGACAAGTTCGGCGCACTGACGGCGGTCGGCGACGATGATCAGTCGATCTACTCGTGGCGCGGCGCCCGCCCCGAGAACCTGGGCGCGCTGAAGCAGGACTACCCAAACCTGAAGGTGGTCAAGCTGGAGCAGAACTACCGCTCCAGCCAGCGCATCCTGCGCGTGGCCAACCAGCTGATCGATCACAACCCGCACGTGTACGACAAGCGGCTGTGGTCCGACCTGGGGCTGGGCGAGGAGCTGCGCGTATCCACCTGCAGCCACAGCATCGACGAGGCCGAATGGGTGGCCGCCGACCTGATGACGCGACACTTCCAGCGTGGCTACGGCTTCGGCGAGTTCGCGATCCTGTACCGCAGCAACTTCCAGGCGCGCGCGTTCGAGAAGGCGCTTCGCGAAAAGCAGATTCCCTACACCATCTCCGGCGGCCGCTCGTTCTTCGACAAGCCGGAGATCAAGGACCTGCTGGCCTACTTTCGCCTGATGGTCAATCCGGACGACGACACCGCCTTCCTGCGCATCGTCAACACGCCGCGGCGCGAGCTGGGACCGAGTACGCTGCAGAAGCTCGGCGGTCACGCCCGCGCGCGCCGCTCCAGCCTGTTCGCCGCCTGCCACGACTTCGGCCTGGAGACCGCCCTGAGCGGGCGCGCCCTGCACCGCCTGCGCCAGTTCGCCGACTTCATGACGCTGAGCGCCGACAACGCCGAGCGCGGCGACCTGATGAGCGTGCTGCGCGGCCTGGCCGACGAGATCGACTACGACGACTGGCTGGAGGGTCAGGCCGACAGCCCGGCCAAGCTGGAGCGCTCGCGTGCCGACGTGGCCGAGCTGTTCGCCTGGATCGAGCGCATCGCGGTGGACGATGACCAGAAGGAGCGCTCGCTGGCCGATATCATCGCCCAGCTGTCGCTGCACGACCTGATGCAGCGCAAGGACGACGGCGAGGAGGCGCGCGAGGTGCAGATGATGACGCTGCACGCGGCCAAGGGCCTGGAGTTCCCGCACGTGTACCTGGTGGGCATGGAGGAGGAGCTGCTGCCGCACCGCAACAGCATCGACGATGACGCGATCGAGGAGGAACGCCGGCTGGCCTATGTCGGCATCACCCGCGCACGGCGCACCATGACCTTCACCCGCACCCGCTCGCGCCAGCGCTTCGGCGAGACCTCGGCGGTGGAGCCGAGCCGCTTCCTGGACGAGCTGCCGGCGGACGACCTGCAGTTCATCGGCGCGATCGACACCACCTCGCCGGAGCGCCGCAAGGAGACCGGCAAGGCCGCGCTCAAGGGGCTGATGGACCTGCTGGCGGACTGACCGGCGGCCGCTGCGGCCCCGATCACCCGTCCCACAGCATCACGATGGCGCCGATGATCGTCACCACCTTGCCCAGCCATCCCAGCTCCTGCGATTGCAGCGGGTGGGACAAGCCCCAGAGCAATGCGCCGCCGATCAGCAGCACGCCGCCGATGACGGCGCTGCCGTCCGCCTGGTAGTCGCCACCGCCGCCCGGCACGGGCGGTAGGTAGACGCGCCCCTCCAGCGTCTCGGTCGGCGGGTTGGTGCTTGCAGTAGCCATGCGCCAGTCTAGGCGACAGGTCGCGACCGATCGGATCCCGACGACCATGACTTGCCTGACGCTAGGGAGCCTTTGCATGATGCGCCGCCCCCTGCACGCCGAGCGGCTCGTGCAGGGGGTGGCGCATTATGCAGAGGCTCCCTGAGCTCGGGTCGAACCGTTGCGCTCGGAACACACCAAGCCTGACCTCATGCAGACGTACCCCCTTCGGTCCACTTGCCGCGCGCAGGCCTTGCGGGAATCGCCCATCGAACGTGGCGGCGACATGGCGTCGGGCGGCCTCGGCATACTGCGCGTCCGTCCATCGGCAACCGTCGACCCATGAACCGCGAGCGCGCCGTGTTCCCGCCCCGCTTCTTCGAGCGGCAGGACGAATCGGACGATGAGCGCTTCTACGCACCCGATCGCTTCGTCACCCATGTCGACGATGCCGCGATCGCGGCGATCGGTGCGCTGTACGCCGAGCTGGAACTGGACGCTGCGGAGTGCTGCGTGCTCGACATCTGTTCATCCTGGGTCTCGCACTTCCCGGTCAAGCCGGGCCGGCTGGTGGTGACCGGCATGAACGCCTCGGAACTTGCCGCCAATCCGATGGCCGATGCCTGGTCGATGGCCAACCTGAACGAGGATCCTCGCCTGAGGTTCGACGATGCCTCGTTCGATGCCGTGACCTGCGCGGTGTCGGTCGACTACCTGACCCGGCCGCTCGAGGTGTTCGACGAGGTGGCCCGCGTGCTTCGCCCGGGTGGGCCGTTCGTGTGCACCTTCTCGAACCGCTGCTTTCCCAGCAAGGCGATACGCGGCTGGCTGTCGAGCGACGAGCGTGGACGCTGCGCGATCGTTGCGGCCTATTTCCAGGCCAGCGACGGGTTCGCCCCACCGCAGGTGCAGCATCGCAACCCCGGTGCTGCCGGCGATCCCCTGTACGCGGTCCTGGCTCGGCGGGCCTGATCGGCGCAGCAGCCGGACCGCACCGCCGCGGGCACTTGCCAATGGCGCACGCCGGATCTTGCGTCGGGGCGTGCGTCGGGGCTTGCGCCAAGGCGTGCGTCAAGGCGTGCGTCAAGGTGGTGCCGGCGCGGCGCCGTCGCCACCGTGTGTGCACCGGCGACGTCAGGTGGCGCGAATTGACGTAGGCTCGCAAGCTCTGCAACAGTAGGCGTGCCTGCGCCGCGAAGGGATATCTATGGCTGCCAATTCGGTTCTCACCCATCGCAATGTCGGGGTGTTGACCGTCGCCGCCGTCGAGGCGCCCGAGGTCGTCACCTCGGCGTGGATCGACGAGCAGTTGTCGGAAACGTACGAACGCAACGGGCTCAAGCCCGGCATCCTCACCGATCTGGCCGGCATCGAGGCGCGCCGCTGGTGGCCCGAGGACGTGACCTTCGAACAGACCGCCGCACAGGCCGGGCGCCGTGCACTGGATGCGTCGTCGATCGACCCGGATCGGGTCGGCATGCTGATCTCCACCTCGGTGTGCAAGCACCACCTGGAGCCCTCGATCGCCTGCTCGGTGCATCACGAGCTCGGTCTGCCGCTCAGCTGCCTGAACTTCGATGTGGGCAACGCCTGCCTGGGATTCATCAACGGCATGCAGATCGCGGCGGCCGCGATCGATACCGGCTCGATCGACTACGCGCTGATCGTCGATGGCGAGGGTAGCCGCACCACCCAGCAGGCAACGCTCGACCGGCTGCGCCAGCCCGGTGCCACCGCCGCCGACGTCTTCGCCGAGTTCGCCTCGCTCACGCTCGGCTCCGGTGCCGCCGCCGCCCTGCTGTGCCGCATGGACCAGCACCCCGAAGCCCACCGCCTGGTCGGTGGCGTGGCCCGCGCCGGCACGGAACACCACACGCTGTGCATCGGCGACCTGGATCGCATGCGCACCGATTCCCACGGCCTGATGGTGGCCGGGCTTCAGCTGGCCGAGGATGCCTGGAAGCACGCCTCCGACGACTTCGACTGGGCGGCCGGCATGGATCACTACATCGTCCATCAGGTCAGCCAACGGCACACCGGGCTGCTGTGCGAACGCCTGGGCATCGATCCGGATCGCTGCCCGCGCACCTTTCCGCAGTTCGGCAACGTCGGCCCGGCGGCCATCCCGATCACGCTGGCCGCCCACCAGGACAAGATCACCGCCGGCCAGCGCGTGCTGTGCATGGGCATCGGCTCGGGCCTGAACACCAACTTCACCGAAATCGTCTGGTGACGTGGGTGGCGGCGTCCGGCCCGGTCCGGCCGGACGAGGCCACCTGGCAGCGGTGGGGGATCGATCCGGTGTGGTCGCGTCTGATCGATGTCACGCACCGCGACGGCCAATCGCACCGCTGGCACCTGCTCGACACCGGCGCTCCCGATCCCGCCTCCGCGGCCGGGGGGGCACCCGCCGCCACGCTGTTGTGCGTGCACGGCAATCCGACCTGGGCCTACGCCTGGAAGACGTTCCTGAACCGCTTCGCGGGACGCCACCGGGTGATCGCCATCGATCAGCTGTCGATGGGTTACAGCGAACGCATCGGGCCTCGCGTGTACGCCCAGCGCGTCACCGATCTGGATGAGCTGATCCAGGCGCTCGAACTCGACCCGGACGCCCCGCTGTTGCTGGCCGCGCACGATTGGGGTGGTGCCATCGCCATGGGCTGGGCGGTGGAACAGCCCGAGCGCATCGCGGGCATGGTGCTGTGCAACACCGGTATCGGGGTGCCCGAGAACCGATCGGCACCCGGCATCATCCGGCTGGCCGCCTCGGCGCCGCTCAGGGACCTGGTGTGCCGGCTCACCTCGGGGTTCGTCGAAGGCACCGTCCGGCTGTCCGGTTCACGCCTGTCGGCCAGCGATCGCGAGGCATTCCGCGCACCGTACCGCCTGGCCGAGCACCGGCGGGCGATCGAGCAGTTCGTGGCCGACGTGCCGCTGAACTCGGCGCACCCGTCCGCCGCGGTCCTGGCGGAGGTATCCGCTCGCCTGCCTCGGATCGAGGCGCCGGTGCTGCTCGCCTGGGGCGCGAGGGACATCGTGTTCAACGACGATTTCGCCGCCGACCTGGCCGGTCGGTTGCCGAACACGCGCCTGCACCGTTTCACCGGCGCCAACCACCTGGTCATGGCCGAGGCGGACGTGGCCGGTGCCGTGCAGACCTGGCTCGACGACATCCTCGCACCCGAACCCCAGGCAACGAGCTCGCGCGCCGACCGGCGATCAGCGGTCCCGTCAGGCGCCGGGTCGAAGGGCCCGGCCACCTCGCTCTTCACCGGCCTGGAGCGACGCCGCGATGCGGATGTCATCGCGATCAGCGATCTGGCCAGCGGCCAGGCCATCGATTTCAGGACCTTCGTCGACCGAGTCGACCGCGTGGCCTCGGTGCTGGTGCGCCAGGGCGTGCAGCCCGGCGATCGCGTGGCGATGCTGACCCCACCCGGCATCGATCTGATCGTTGCCGTGTACGGCGTCTGGCGCGCCGGCGCGGTCACCGTCATCGCCGATCGCGGGCTGGGCCTGAGGCGCCTGGGCGCAGCGATCGGTTCGACCCGCCCGGCCTGGTCGATCGGGCCGCGCGCGGCGCGCATCGCCAGCACGCTGATGCGCTGGGCACCGCGGGCGACGCACCTGGACGTCACCGAGCTGATGCGCGATGCGCAGGCACTCGGCGAACCGTCGGTCCGTCTCGCCGATGCCGACCCGGACGGCGAGGTGGCGCTCCTGTTCACCTCCGGTGCCACGGGACCGCCCAAGGGGGTGCGCTACCTGCACCGCCAGATCGCGGCGCAGCGCGATGCGCTGGCGGCGGCCTACGCCATCGACGACGAGGACCGCCTGGTCGCAGCCTTCGCCCCGTTCGCCTTGTACGGACCGTCGCTGGGCGTGCCCACGGCCTTGGCCGACAGCGATGTGACCCGACCCGGCAAGCTCACCGCGCGGGCGCTCGACGATGCCTGCCGGGCGGTGTCGGCCACGATGGTGTTCGCCTCCCCGGCCGCACTGTCGAACGTCATCGCGACCGCCGTCGATGCCGGCCCGGTGCCGAGCATCGCGGCGCTCAGGCTGGTATTCAGCGCGGGCGCACCGGTGCCGTCCGAGACCTTGCACGACATGGCAAACCTGGCACCGATCGCGTCGCTGCACACACCGTACGGCATGACCGAGGCGCTGCCGGTGGCCGATATCGATCTTGTCGGCATCGACGTCGCGCAAGCCGAGGGCGGCATCGTCGGCGTGTGCGTCGGTCATCCGGTGGCGGGCTGCGAGGTGCGCATCGCGCCGCTGCATTTCGATGCCATGGCGCCGGTGGACTCGCAGTCCGGCACCGGCGAGATCCTGGTGCGCGCCCCTTGGGTATCGCAGGGCTATCTGGGGCGCTGGCAGACCGAGCGACTCGCCCGTCCCGGCGACGGCTGGCACCGCACCGGAGACGTCGGCCACCTCGATGCCGATGGGCGGCTGTGGGTGGAGGGACGCGTGGTGCACATCATCGACACCGACCGGGGCCCGGTGACCTCGGTACCCATCGAGCGGCTCGTCGAGCGAACGCTGGTCCCGATGGCCAAGGCGCGTGCCGGACGGGTCGCGGCGGTCGGCATCGGTCCGTCGGGTTGCGCGCAGCTGGTGATCGTGATCGAGTCGGACGACGATGGCCTCGCCGATGCCGCGACCTGCGCCGCGGTGCGCGAGGCGGTCGGACGACCGGTGGCCGCGGTGCTGCTGATGTCGAGCATGCCGGTCGACATCCGCCACAACGCCAAGATCGATCGTGGTCGGGTCGCGCGCTGGGCGTCGGACCTGCTGGCCGGCGGGCGCACGATCGGAGCGAGCTCATGAAGGTGCTGATCACCGGTGGCTCCAGCCTGATGGGTCGGGGCGTGGCCGAGCTGCTGCTCGCGCGGGGCGACGAGGTGACGTTGTTCCAGCGCTCGCGCAGCGAAGCGGTGGCGCCCGCGGTACGCCAGGTGCTCGGGGATGTGCGCGATGCCGGGGCGGTGCTCGAGTCCATCGCCGGTCAGGAGGCGGTGATTCACCTGGCCGCCAAGGTCGGTGTGATCGGCTCGCTGAGCGAGTACCACGCGATCAACGTCGAGGGCACCCGACACGTGGTCGATGCGGTGCGTCGGCACGGCATCGATCGTCTGGTGCACGTCTCCTCGCCCTCGGTGGCGCATGCCGGCGATGCGATCGTCGGTGCGGGTGCGCAGCCGGCGGTGCTGGACCACGGTACGGCCTGGTACCCGGCCACCAAGGCGATCGGCGAGGGCATCGCGTTGCAGGCCGCATCGCCGGCCTGCGGGGTGGTCGTCATCCGTCCGCACCTGGTGTGGGGCCCGGGCGATACCCAGCTGGTGGGGCGCATCGTGGAGCGCGCCCATGCCGGACGCCTGGCGCTGGTCGGTGGCGGACGGGCGCTGGTCGATACCACCTACATCGACAACGCCATCTCGTCGCTGGTCGCGGCGCTGGACGCCGCCACGCCCGGGGCGCCCTGCTCGGGCAAGCCCTACGTGATCGCCAACGGCGAGCCGCGCCCGATCCGCGAGATCCTGTCGGGCATCTGTACCGCGGCCGGCGCGCCGTTCACCCCGCGCGATGTACCGCTGGCGGTGGCGCGGCGCCTGGGCACGGTGATCGAGCGAATGTGGCCGCTGCTCGATCGCGAGGACGAACCACCGCTGACCCGGTTCCTGGCCGATCAGCTGGGCACGGCGCACTGGTTCGATCCGCGACCGGCGCGTGACGAGCTCGGCTGGACGCCACGGGTCACGATCGACCAGGGATTCGCGGCCTTGGCCGAGCGGTTCGCGCGGGACGGGGCCGCCTGATCGGGCGCCCGATGCGCGCCGACGTCCACCACCCGGCGGCATCAACCGCCCATCGGGCTCACCCCGATCAGCGCCCGGTGCGCCCAGAACACGAACACCGCCCACAGCACGATGCCGCCCAGGATCGGTGTCAGCCAGGCCATCGCTCCGGAGGGCGCGGTGCGCACCATGCCCTCGGCCCGATCGCGCCGCCGGCTGGCCGCGTAGTCCACGATCGCCCAGACGACGAAGCTGCCGAACAGCAGCACGTCGGCCAGCATGCCGTTGACCAGCAGGTGCGCCAACGCCCACACCTTCACGCTGAGCACCATCGGATGCCCGACCGCGGTGCGCAACCGATTGTCTGGGCCGTAGGCGGCGACCAGCAGCGCGAAGGCTGCCAGCATCAGCACCCAGTTGACCGGTGTCAGGAAGGCGGGCGGCACCCACAGCAGCGTCGGGGATTGCCGCGCCTGCCCATAGCCGATGACGATCAGCACCAGGCCGATCAGCGAGACCAGCGAGTACAGCCCCTTCCAGGCGCCCTCGCCACGTTCGGCGATGATGCGAGTGCGCCAGCCATCGAACAGGAAGCGTGCCGAGTGCACGCCGAGGAACAGCACCAGGCCCAACAGCAGCAGGATCATCGCGAAGCGCGTCTCGAAGGAGTCGCCCGCAGGGTAGCGCGGCTTCGATCGTGCCGACCGAGGGCACGGGGCCGTCGTCGAGCGCACGGTGCGGAACCGCTTCGCCACGATCCGGCACGCGCCTTGAATTGCCGCCCGGTGGCAAGCAACTTCGGACATCGGGCGTCTTGCGGCGTCGCCATCGGACCCCTCGACACGCATGGATCAGGACGCCAACGACAACGATTCGCCGGATGGCAAGACCGACCCGGACGCACCCGCCGAGAGCGGCGATTCGGCCAAGGGCACCCCGGGCAGCTCGGGCACCGGCTTGATCGTCCCGGCGCAGAACCTGCCGCCCAAGCTGCTGCTGCTGCCGATCTTCGAGCGTCCGTTCTTCCCGGCCCAGGTGCAGCCGCTGGTCATCGACGAGGAGCCTTGGCGCGAGACCTTCGAAAAGCTGTCCAAGATGGACGAGCACTTCCTGGGCGTGTGCTACGCCGGCGAGCACGAGGACTCCGGCGAGGCCGGCCCCGAGGACTTCGCCCGCATCGGCTGCGTGGTGCGGCTGCACAACGTGGTCGGCGGCAACGGCAAGATCCAGTTCATCGCCCAGGGCATCCAGCGCTTCCGCATCGATCGCTGGACCAGCCGCGAGGCGCCGTTCATGGCCGATGTGTCCTATCCGGTCGATCACGCCGGCAAGACGCCGGAGATCAAGGCCTACGCCATGGCGCTGATCCAGTCGATCAAGGAGCTGATCCCGCTCAACCCGCTGTACAACGAGGAGCTGAAGAACTTCCTCAACCACTTCAACCTGAACGATCCGTCGCCGCTGGCCGACTTCGCCGCAGCCATCACCACCGCGGCGGGGCCCGACCTGCAGGAGATCCTGGACACCGTGCCGCTGCAAAAGCGCATGGAACGGGTGCTGTTGCTGCTGCACAAGGAGCTGGAGGTGGCGCGGCTGCAGGCCGAGATCCGCTCGGAAGTCGAGCAGAAGATGTCCAAGCACCAGCGCGAGTTCTTCCTGCGCGAGGAGCTGAAGATCATCCAGCGCGAGCTGGGCATCGCCAAGGACGACAAGACCGCCGACGCCGACAACTTCCGCGAGCGCATGGACGCCCTGGCCCCGCCCGAGCGCGTCAGGACGCGCTTCGACGAAGAGGCCAACAAGCTGTCGGTGCTGGAGACCGGCTCTCCGGAGTATGCGGTCACGCGCAACTACCTGGACTGGCTGACCTCGGTGCCCTGGGGCCAGCACTCCACCGACAAGCTGAACCTGACGCGGGCGCGACGCATCCTCAACCGCGACCACTCCGGGCTGGACGATATCAAGGACCGCATCCTGGAGTTCATCGCCATGGGCACCTTCCGCGGCGAGGTGTCCGGTTCGATCCTGCTGTTCGTCGGCCCGCCGGGCGTGGGCAAGACCTCGATCGGCAAGTCGATCGCCGAGTGCCTGGGGCGCAAGTTCTACCGCTTCAGCGTGGGCGGCATGCGCGACGAGTCCGAGATCAAGGGGCACCGCCGCACCTACATCGGGGCCATGCCCGGCAAGCTGGTGCAGGCCCTGAAGGAGGTCAAGGTCGAGAATCCGGTCATCATGCTGGACGAGATCGACAAGATGGGACAATCGCATCAGGGCGATCCGGCCTCGGCCATGCTGGAGCTGCTCGATCCGGAGCAGAACGGCGAGTTCCTCGATCACTACCTGGACCTGCGCCTGGACCTGTCCAAGACGCTGTTCGTGTGCACCGCCAACCAGCTGGACACCATCCCGCGCCCGCTGCTCGATCGCATGGACGTGATTCGCCTGGGCGGCTACATCGGCTCGGAGAAGCTGGAGATCGCCAAGCGTCACCTGTGGCCGCGGCTGCTGCAGCGCAACGGCATGAAGACCAGTCAGGTCAAGATCTCGGATGCGGCGCTGCGCACGTTGATCGATGGCTATGCCCGCGAGGCGGGTGTGCGCGGGCTGGAGAAGCTGCTGCACCGCATCCTGAGAAAGAGCGCGGTCAAGCTGCTGGGCAAGACCAAGAGCCTGTCGATCTCCGGCAAGAACCTGGTCGACTTCGTCGGCGAGCCACCGTTCCGAGTTGAAAAGCAGCTCGGTGGCGTGGGCGTGATCACCGGGCTGGCCTGGACCTCGATGGGCGGGGCCACGCTGCCGATCGAGGCCACCGTGGTGCATGCCCGCGATCGCGGCCTGAAGCTGACCGGTCAGTTGGGCAAGGTCATGAACGAGTCGGCGCAGATTGCGCACAGCTTCGTGACCACCAACGCGGCCAGGTACGGCGTGTCCGAGGACTGGTTCATGACGCATGCGCTGCACCTGCACGTGCCCGAAGGCGCCACGCCCAAGGATGGCCCGAGCGCCGGCATCAGCATGACCAGCGCCTTGCTGTCGCTGGCGCTGAAGAAGTCGGTCAGGAAGCGCATCGCGATGACCGGCGAGATCACCCTGACCGGCGAGGTGCTGCCGGTCGGCGGCATTCGCGAAAAGCTGATCGCTGCGCGGCGCATCGGCGTGAAGGAGGTGATCCTGCCCGAGGGCAACGTGCGCGATGTCTCCGAGCTGCCTAAACACATCGTCGACGGTCTGACCATCCACCATGCCGCCAGCTACGACGACGTGTACGAGATCGTCTTCGGCTCACGCTAGTGGCCCGTTCGGGAAATAAGGTGACGCTCAGCGAGCCTGTCCGCCGGGCTGGCAAGGCGTTCGGGCGAAGGCGTACCGCGGTACTCCGAGCACGAACAACGCAGTCAGCGTGGCGGACAGGCTCGCCCTTCGGGAGCCCGAGTGCGCCCACACGCCTGCGTTGCCCCTCCTCGACGCACCCCGGTGCGCCTTCGTCACGGCGCCTTGCCGTGCGGGCGCACTCGGGCTCTGAGCGTCACCTTATTTCCCGAACGGGCCACTAGCAGGTCGTTGAAAAGCGCAACGCGATATCGCTGCCGCTCGGGATTTGCGCCGTTCTCGATCCGACGTAGCGGGTCGGATCGCGAGTGGTCCTCGCGTGCGGGCTCTCCGATGCGCTCCGGTGA
>Ga0209303_1000165_pt1 | contig 65749 bp, 54 predicted proteins | sample SidtaG_3_FD_187449 | JGI IMG/M metagenome (GOLD analysis project Ga0209303, IMG submission 187449) | Marine algal microbial communities from Sidmouth, United Kingdom - Sidmouth_Asex1 metaG (SPAdes) (version 2) | ecosystem: Host-associated > Algae > Red algae > Unclassified | place: Sidmouth...
GCCAACAACGCCAACGACTCACCATCCAACCGACGCGCTTTCACCACCCGACGAGCACCCATCGACAACACCACCATCACAACACCCCACAACACTCAAGCGTTGCACCCACCCCCTGAACCCAAGCAGACCCCAAACGTTACGGGTCTGGCACTTCGTGTTACCCGAGTAACGGCCCGGGTCAGACCCCAAACGTTACGGGTGCGGCACTTCGTGTTACGTGAGGAGGTCGCGGCAGACGTGGAGCCAGAGTTGCGTGGTGAGCGCGAGGGACTCGACGTCGATGCGTTCGTCGTGGCCGTGGAACCGTGATCCGAATTCGCCGGCGTCGAGCTCGGGGCTGAACAGCCCGGCTCCGTAGGCGACCGCTCCCATCTCCCGATAGATGCGTGCATCGGTGAAGCCGACCACCAGCTGCGGCGTCGGCCGGGCGGTCGGGAACGGGACGGCGATCGCCCGAGCCAGCGAATCCCACAGCGGTGTGTCGACCTGCGACGTCGAGGCGGCGTCGTCCATCATGATCTCGACTTCGACGTGCTCCGCAAGGTCACCGAGCGCGGCCCGGAGGTGCGCATCGACGTCGGCGGCGTCCTCGCCCGGCAGCGTGCGGATGTCGACCTCGATCACCACGTGGTCGGGGATGATGTTGGTCTTCATGTCGCCACCGTCGACGAGGTTCGGCGAGAACGTCGTGTGCGTGCAGGCGTGCAGGTGCGCTGCTGCCGGCACGCTCGCAAGATCGTCGAGGAAGCCGTCGATCGCCGACTCGTCGAGCAGAGCGGTCGACCAGTCGTCGGGCAGACCCAGCGTCTCGACCCGGGTGCGCCACAGTTCGGTGAAGCGGGGTGCCGGGCGATAGTCGGAGAGGCGTTGGACGACACCGGCCGCCTTCACGAGGGCGTTGTCCTTGCGGAACGGCATCGAGCCGTGGCCCGGTGCACCCCGGACGGTCAAGCGGCGCCAGGCGACGCCCTTCTCGGCGACGTTGATCCCGACGAACGGCTTCTCCGACGGCCCGCTGTGCAGCCCGCCGTTCTCGGTCAGCACGTAGTCGGCTCGGATCGCATCGGGGTGGTTGTCGGCCATCCAGCGGGCTCCGTGTGCGCTGCCCGACTCCTCGTCGGCGACCCCGAAGAAGATGAGGTCGCCGGTGGGTCGGAAGTCGCCCCGCCCAACGGCGTCGGCCAGGTCGCGGAAGGCCACCGCCATCGACGATGTGAGGTTGAGCATGTCGACGGCGCCACGACCCCACACCTCGCCGTCGATCAGTTCTCCGCCGAAGGGATCGTTGCGCCACCCGTCGGCGTGGACGGGCACGACATCGGTGTGGCCCATCAGGCACAGGCTCGGCGCCGACGGATCGGAGCCGGCGATGCGCCCGACGATCGATGCTCGCCCCGGCACCGGTTCATAGCGTTCGAGGTCGACGCTCGGCCCGGCGATCACCTGCTCGAGAGCGTCGGCGTTACGCGTCTCGTGACCCGATTCGCGCGAGCCGTCGTTGACACACTCATTGCGGATCATGGTCTGCAAGAGGTCGACGGTCTGGCCGGTCAGCGTGCCGAGTTCGCGCTCGTCAGGTGTCGAGGTCATCGGCCGATCTTCGCGCAGTGCGACCGAAGAGGCCGTGGCCGACGACCCGGCGCGCCCCAACTCTGACTACCAGCACGACCGGAATCCGGACCTCACCGGGGACAGACGCGACGGACAGTCAGGCACCGAGCCGGTCGAGGCGGCGGGCGACCTTCGTGGTGCTCACCGACCCACGGGTGCCGATCGGTTGGGCGAAGGTCTGCACGCGCAGTTCCTCGAGCGCCCAGCGCACGTCGGCGACCTCGGTGGTCGCGCTGCCCGCCGGCATCCGGTCGACGAACGAGGCGAAGCGTCGTTCGAGCGGGACGACCTCGGCCATGCGCGCCTCATCACGTCCGGCCGTCCCTGCGAGGTGTTCGAGCCGGTACCGGATCCCCCTCACGTAGCGGTCGATGTCCGACAGACGATCGACGCCGTGCGCCGACACGAAGCCGGGCCGGACGAGCCGACCGAGGTGCTGATTCGCATCGTCGACCGACGCCTCGATCAAGGGAGCGCGCAGGCGCGCGAGGTGGTCGTTCACGGCGTTTGCGACGGCCACGATCCCGACCGCTGCACCCAGTGCGGTCCCGGCCCGGTTGCTCCCCTTCGCCACGACCGGCGCACGCAACGCCTGGTACTCGGACCGAGTGAACGGAAGGGAGCCGTGCTCGTCGATGATCGAATCGACCGCAGCCACGATGCAGTCGTCGACGAGCGTCGCCACGGCGATGTCGGCACCGCCGAGTGCCAGTCGCCCAGCGTTCGTGACCAACCGCTCGATCGACGAGCGCGTGGGTGCCCCGTCGATCAACAGGAGCCGTCGGACTCCCCCACGCATCGCCCGCTGCTGCAGTTCGGGCGAGGTGACGACACGCAGCGAGACGCTGTCGCCGACGTCGAGGAGCGTCGGGTACGCCTTGACGTCGAGGGCGCGGTCGCTCGACTCGACGACTCGTTCGAGGTCTCCGACGTCCCATTCGACGATGCCGCGCCGCTCCTCGATCGGTGCGGCGGCGGCGATCGACGTGCGTGCCGTGCCGACGAGGCGTTGCTTGATGGCGGCGAGGTCGAAGCCGACATCGTGGACGTCGCCCTGGTCGTCGGACACGACGATGTTCATCCGCAGGTGCTCGTCGATCACGGTCGGGTCGAACGCCGTCGGCCCGACGCGGATGCCGGCGACCTCGGTGACGACCTCGGCGAGTCGGTCCACGAGTCGCCCACCAGGCGGGCCGAGCCGATCGAGCACAGCGTCGATAGTTTCGCCGAACGGGATCAACTCGCGCCGGATCGCCTTCGGCAGCGAGCGCATCAACTGTTCGACGACTGCGTCGCGATGGCCTGGAACCTGCCAGTCGAACCCTGCATCGCTCACCTGGTTGAGGCCGTTGAGCGGAACGTGGACGGTCACGCCATCGAGCGGCTCGCCCGGCGCATACCGGTACGTCAGCGGCAGCTCGATGTCGCCCTGACGCAGCACGTCGGGGAAGTCGTCGATGCTCGCACCGTGACGACCCGCCATCTCACGCACGACGTCGTCGGTCAGGTGGAGCAGTTCGGCGTTCGAACGTCGAGCCTGCTTCCACCAGCGGTCGAAGTGCTGGGTGCTGGTCACCTCGCTGCCCACACGTGCGTCGTAGAAGGCGAACAGCGCGTTGTCGTCGACGACCTCGACGCCACGGGTTCGTGCGCTCATCTTGGCGAGCCCGTCGAGCACGTCGTCGTTGTGGGCCAGGAACTTCTGGCGCCCACGCCACGCCGCCGCCACCTGTTCGCCCGCGCTCCCGGCCGGGCCGTCGGACCCGTCACGGCGTGGGTCCGGTCGCTCGACGAACGCCTTCGTGATGAACCATGCGCGCGCTTCGGAGATGTCGATCCGGTCGTAGCCGATCACCCGGTCGCGCACCAGCGGCAACCCGTACAGCGTCACCTGCTCGGTGGCGACGGCCCGCCCACCCTTCGGATCCCAACGCACGTTGTCGTGCGACTTCTTCGTCAGGTGATCGCCGACTCTCTCGGCCCAGCGCGGGTCGATCCCCGCCACACGGCGTGCGTAGATCTGGTTCGTCTCGACCAGCTCGGCGGCCATCACCCACTCGGGCGGCTTGCGCGTGATCGCCGAGCCGGGCGCGATCACGAACTCGGCCTGGCGAGCCCCCTGGAAGACCCGACCGCTGCGGTCGCGCATGCCGATCTGGGAGAGCAGCCCCGCCAACAACGCCTGATGCACGTGGTCGGGGTGCGCTTTCTCGGTACCCGCTGTGATCCCCATGTCGGCAGCTACCCGCTTGACCTGGCGGTGCAGGTCGACCCACTCGCGCACGCGCAGGTAGTGGATGAACTCGTCGCGACACATCCGCCGGAATCGGTTGCCCGACAGCTCTCGCTGTTGCGTGCGCAGGTAGTCCCACAGCTCGACGATCGAGAGCAGGTCGGACCCCTTCACCCGGAACCGGTTGTGGAACTCGTTCGCCTGCTCGCGCTTGTCGGACGGTCGCTCACGGACGTCCTGCAGCGACAGCGCCGACACGATCACGAGCACCTCGCGCACACAGTCACGTCGCTCGGCTTCGAGCAACATCCGCCCGAGGCGGGGGTCGGTCGGCAGGCGGGCGAGCTGGCGGCCGATCTTGGTCAGTTTCACGCTGCCGCCCTCACCCTTCTTCGGGCGCGGCGTGATCGCACCGAGTTCGACGAGCAACATCTCTCCGTCACGGATCGTGCGGTGGTCGGGGGCTTCGACGAACGGGAACGCGGCGAGATCGCCGAGCCCGATGTTGGCCATCTGCAGAATGACCGACGCGAGGTTCGTGCGCAGGATCTCGGGCTCGGTGAAATCGGGGCGCGACTCGAAGTCGTCCTCCGAGTACAGCCGGATGCAGATGCCGGGCGCCACACGGCCGCAGCGGCCGGCGCGCTGGTTCGCCGAGGCCTTCGACACCGCCTCGATCGGAAGCCGCTGCACCTTCAGCCGTCGCGAGTACCGCGAGATGCGGGCGAGCCCGGCATCGATCACGTAGCGCACACCCGGCACCGTGATCGAGGTCTCGGCCACGTTGGTGGCGAGTACGATCCGGCGGCCACGGTGCGGTTGCCACACGCGCTTCTGCTCGGCGGACGACAGCCGGGCGTAGAGCGGCAGCACCTCGGTCGACGGCAGACCGAGCTTGCCGATCGCCTCGGCGGTGTCGAGGATCTCGCGCTCCCCCGACAGGAACACGAGGACATCGCCATCGCCCTCGTCGGCGAGTTCCCTGCATGCATCGACGATCGCCTCGACCTGGTCGCGCTGGTCGACTCGGCTCGGCCTCCGCTCCAACGAGCGCTCTGCAACGTCGGCGTCATCGTCGTCGTCCTGTTCGCCGTAGGGCCGGTACCGGATCTCGACCGGGAACGTGCGGCCCGCCACGTTCACGATCGGCGCCCGGGTGACCACCCCATCGGCATCGGGCATCGCGAAGTGCTCGGCGAACCGTTCGGTGTCGATGGTCGCCGATGTGATGATCACCTTCAGGTCGGGGCGCTTCGGCAACAGCTGACGCAGGTAGCCGAGGATGAAGTCGATGTTCAGGCTGCGCTCGTGCGCCTCGTCGATGATCAGCGCGTCGTACCGACTGAGCATCCGGTCGCGCTGGATCTCGGCGAGGAGGATGCCATCGGTCATCACACGGATCAGGGTCCGGTCACTGATGTTGTCGTTGAAGCGGACCGAGTATCCGACGTCGCCACCGACCTCTGAGCCGAGTTCGTCGGCGACGCGTTCGGCGATCGTGCGTGCTGCGACACGCCGCGGCTGCGTGTGACCGATCACGCCACTGACACCGAGGCCGGCTTCGAGGCACAGCTTGGGGATCTGAGTGCTCTTGCCCGAGCCCGTTTCACCTGCGACCACGACGACCTGGTGGGTGCGGATGACCTCGAGGAGTTCGTCGTGGCGTTCGCTGATGGGCAGCGACGACGGGAACTCGATGCCCCGGTCGAGCAGCGCCGACGCGGCGAGACGACGTTCTTCGACACCCATGACCGCCATTCAATCTGAGAGCAGTGCAGTCGGTAGCGTCGCCGACGTGGCGTACAGGTACCGGGTGATGGCCGTCTACATCACCGGATTGTTCATGACGATCATCGACGGGACCATCGTCAACGTCGCACTCCCCACGCTCGCCGAGGAGTTCGGGGTGCCGTCGACCGAGATCGAGTGGGTCTCGATCGTCTACATCCTCGCGCTCGCCGCGATCATCCCGGCGGCCGGGTGGCTCGGCGACCGCTTCGGGACCAAGCGGATGTTCGTCATCGCGCTCGCGACGTTCGTCGTCGCCTCCGGGCTCTGTGGAGCGGCACCGTCTCTCGAAGTCCTCGTGATGTTCCGCATTCTCCAGGGCCTGGGCGCCGGAATGGTCACTCCGATCGGGAGCGCGATGCTGTTCCGAGCGTTCCCCCTCGAAGAGCGATCCACGGCGACCGTCGGCGTGCTCAGCGTCGCCGTCGTCGCCCCAGCCATTGGTCCGGTGCTCGGGGGCATCCTCGTCGACAACACGTCGTGGCGATGGATCTTCCTCGTCAACATCCCGGTCGGCATCCTCGCCCTCGCTCTTGCGGCGCTCTGGCTGAGAGAGGAACGCCAGGAGACCGCCGGCCCGCTCGACGTCCGCGGCCTCGTTCTCTCGGCCGGCGGCGTGTCGCTGATGATCTACTCGCTCCTCACCGGCCCCGAGAACGGTTGGCTGAGCGCCAGCACCCTGCTCACCGGCATCGTCGGCGCAGTCGCGCTCGTGGCGCTCGTTCGAATCGAACTGACGACCGAACGACCGTTGCTCCAGCTCCGCCTGTTCTCCAACCGGATGTTCCGCACGATCAACATCGCGTCGGCCGGGATCTACGCCGGATTCTTCGGCTGGATCTTCGTTCTGCCGCTCTACATGCAGACACTGCGGGGGTTCAGCGCCACCGAGTCGGGCCTGGCGCAAGCTCCGCAGGCGACGGCGGTGTTCATCGTGTCGAACCTGATCGGCAAGCGGCTGTACCGGGTGGTCGGACCGCGCCGTCTGATGATCGCGGGTTCGCTGGCGACGGCGATCTTCTCGGGCGGTTTCGTGTTCGCCGACCTGAACACGTCGATCTACGTGATCGGTCTCGGCGCGTTCCTCCGGGGTGCGTCGATCGGCATGGTGTTCGTGTCGATCCAGACCGCCGTGTACGCCGACATCTCGAACGCCGAGACCGGCCGGGCGACGTCGGTGTTCAACACGTCACGACAGATCTCCTTCGCGATCGGTGTGGCGCTCGCTGCGTCGGTGATCGCAGCTCGGGTGTCGGCGGTCGGTGGCGACTCGGCACCCGCCATCGACCGACTCCCCGGCTACCAGTTCGGGTTCCTGGCGATGGGCCTCGTCATGCTCCCGGCGGTGATCGCCAGCTTCTTCATCCACGACGAAGACGCCGCCGCCACACGCGGCCTCGTCTGACATCCTCACGATCGATCTGACCCGGGCGCGTCGGGCTCCGCTATCTTCCGGGACGTGTTCGAGGCTGTCCTGTCCCTGTCGGGCGGACTCGTGGGGCTCGTCATCGCCGGCACCCTGATCGTGTCCGGTGCATCGACGATCGGGCTCCGGTTGGGGCTGTCGCCCATCGTCGTCGGGCTGACGATCGTCGCCGCCGGAACCAGCGCGCCGGAACTGGCCGTGGTGTGGCAGGCCGCCGACCAGGGCGACCCCGGGCTGGCGCTCGGCAGCGTCATCGGATCGAACATCGCCAACATCCTCCTCGTCGTCGGACTCGTCGCGGTCGTCGGCGGCATCCCCGTCGGGCGAGACGCCCGTTATCGCGACCTGCCCGTCATGGTGATCGCCTCCTTCGTCACCTTTCTCCTGGCCCGTGACGGAGCGATCACCAGCACCGACGGCGCGATCCTGCTCGCCGGGCTCGTCGCCTACCTCGGATGGACACTGCGCATCGCCCTCACGAAGGGGTCGGACGCAGCTGCTGGGGCCAACGCCGGGGCGACCCCCGATCCTCGCCCCGACCTCCGCCGCACTCTGCTGGCGATCGGCGCCTTCGTCGTCGGCGCGATCGGCGTCGCGTTCGCTGCGGGCTTCGTCGTGGGCGGTGCCGAGGAGATCGCCATCTCGCTCGGCGTGCCCGAGCTCGTGGTCGGCCTCACCGTCCTGGCCGTCGGTACCTCGGCGCCCGAGATCGTCACGTCGGTGATCGCTGCCGCGCGCGGCAACCGTGACGTGGCCATCGGCAATGCGATCGGGTCGAACATCTTCAATTTGTTGTTCGTCCTCGGGCTGGTGAGCGTGACCCACTCCGACCTGCCGGTCGCCGACGCCCTGATCGGCCTCGACCTTCCCGTCATGCTGGCGGCCGCCGCACTGTGTGTTCCGTTCGCCATCACGGGTGCGGAGATCACCCGTCTCGAGGGCATCGCACTCATGGGGTTCTACGCCGCCTACACGACGTATCTCGTGCTCGACGGTCTGGAGAACGCCGTCGCCGACGTCGTCGGGATCGCCACGCTGGCCGCGATCGTCCCGCTCGCCATCGTCATCGCCGTCGATCTGCGTCGCAGCCGTGCCGACGCATCGCCCCCGGCGTCGACCGACGCCTGAGCGCGCGGGCCGACCGTTGCCGTCGGCCCGACGGCGACTGCATGCGATGCGACGGTGCTCCCCGATCTCGACGGGGTCGTGCGTCACTTCGAACCTGCGCGCGTGGCCGGCGTCGAGATGCGTTGCGTCACGGCCTCGCGCCCGGCGCGCTCGTCGCCGTCGCGTTCGAGCCCGATCTGCTCGAACATGTCATCACCCTGGTCGACGTCGGTCTGCGGAGCGAGTAGATGGTCGCCTCGTAATTCCGCACATCGATCGGTGCCGACCTCGTACGTTCCTGCGATGACTTCACGAACTCTCTCCGGCGGTGTGTGCATCGCCCTGCTCGCGCTGCTCGGTCCGTTGGCGGCCTGCGGCGGAAGCGACGACGCGGCATCCGACGACAGCGCCGTCACCGCCGACGCGCCGTCCGACGACGACACGAGCGTCAGCGACGCAACCGACACCCCGGACGAGACCTCCGACGACGGAGCAGATGACACTGCTTCAGATGACACGGCAGAGACCGACGATGCAGGCGGCGGTTCCGAGCCGGTGGAGGCCGAGGTCCGCGACTCCGTCACCAACGTGCGCGAGAGCTTCGACGACGTGGTCGAGGTGACCTCCGATGACGGGGTCCTCGTGGTCGCCGGGCTCGCATGCAGCGAGGACGGTCTCGACCCGTTCATGATGATCGCCGCCCGCGGGCTCACCGGCGACGCCACGTACGTGGCCGAGGTCGATCCTCCGCTCAGCTTCGAGCTGGACGCCGTCGCTCAGCCGGACGGCACCTTCAGGATGGCCGCCGACGCCGACCCGGAACCCAGCTCGTACACGATCACGCTGGCCGACATCGGGAGCGGTGTCACGCTCGAAGTGCCCGGCTGCGCGAGCTGAGTCAGTTCGACGGAGACCGCTCTTCGTCGGGTGAGGCCGCCTCGGGCGTCGTCGCCGCCGCCGAGGCCCGCTCGTTGCGCTTCTCGACCGACTCGGCGGTCTTGTTGAGCAGGTTCGTGAGCGCGCTCGCCACGCCGGTGACCGCCCCTGCTGCGGTCGCCTCCGCCGAGGTCGTCTGGGCTGCGGTCGGCTGCCCGGCCTTGGGTGCCGGCGCCGCCCAACTCGGGTCGACGCCCGTCGAGTCGGGCGTCTGTGCGGTGCTCTGGGGCGGTGCCGAGGAGGGTTGATCCACGCCGTGATGGGTGACCGCGCCCTCGGAATACTTGCGAGCCGCGTCGGCAGCCTTCGACGTCACGGTGGAGGTCTTGCCCTTGGAGACCTTGTCGAGCTGCCCACCCGCCTTCTCGACGATGCCTCCGACCTTGTCACGGTTCTGCTCGAGCAACTGCTTCGCCTTGCGCAGGTTGCGTGCGTTCACGATTCCCATGCCACGATTCTACCGAGACCCCTCGACACGCCTGACGGCCCCGAGTCGTCGTCAGTAGAACGTTGAGCGGAGTCGGTCTGGCAGCGCCTCGTCGTAGGCGGCGCCGTCGACCGAGCCGTCGGCCGCCGACAGCATCTGCCCGCAACTCGGGACGCTCGCCCGCTCGACCTGGGCATCGGCCGACCACAGGTGTGACCGCAGGAGCGCTCTCGAGCACTGGAAGTACACAGCTGCGACATCGACTCGGATGACACTGCGAGGGGCCTTTCCGTCGACGCTGAACTCGGCCAACAGATCAGGGTCGACGCGGATCGAAGATGCGCCGTTCACCCGGAGCGTCTCGTCGACGCCGGGGACGAAGAAGAGCAGGGCGACTCGTGGGTCGTCGAGGATGTTGCGCAGCGTGTCGATGCGGTTGTTCCCACGTCGATCGGGGATCATCAGCGTCCGGTCGTCACGGACCGCGACGAACCCGGGCCGATCACCGCGTGGCGAGCAGTCCAGCCCACCCGGACCCGACGACGCCAATGTGAAGAACGGTGACAACTCGATGATCGCCCGGTACTCGGCCGTGAGGTGGTCGGTCTCCTTGCTGCGCGACGGCGGAGCCACCTCGCCGTACAGAGATTCGAGTTGGTCGACGGTCGTCACCAGGTCCATCCCACGATCCTCTCACCCCGCCCCGATACCCGCCCGCCGAACTCTGACACACCCCTGTGCGCATCATCTCTGTACCCGCCCACACCGCTTCGCCGGCAGCATTACACACAGGAGAACACCGATCATGAGAGTCCTCGTCGCCACCACCGAACTGCAAGGCCTCCTGGCCAGCGATTACGCCTACACGGTCGAAGGAGAGTTGGTCGTTGCCGAGGTCGCCGAGTGCGCCAGCCCCGAGAAGTGCGGATGCGGGCGCGGTTTCCCCGGCCTCGCGAGCAACCACGCGACCACGACGGCGATGATCGCCGACCTCCCCCACGTCACCGAGTCCGAGCTGCGCGATGTGATCGCCGACTGGCTCGACCGATCGGGCTGGACCGAACTGCTCGAGGCTGCGGGTCACACCGACGACGAAGTCGCTGCCACGCTCGACGAGATCATCGACGAACACGTCGAGACGATCGGACTGATCTGCAGTTCGTTCGACGTCGGGACTGTGATCGAGCGATCGGGCACGACGGTGAGCGCTCGGATGGCGCCCCGAGCGGCCTGATCACCCTGTCGTCAGGCCGCCGCCGGGCGACGGAACACGCGACGGAACAGCTGTGCGAAGAACGCCTTGAGCGCTTCGAGCGCCAGGTAGAACACCGGGAACGCCAGCAACACGAGCACGGTCGAACTCACGAGACCGCCCATCAGCGTGAATCCGAGCGACTCCCAGAAGGGGTCGCTCAACGACAGCGGCAGCAGCCCGACGACGGTCGTCACGGTGGTCGCGACGAGTGGGCGGAACCGCGACGTCACCGCCGAGGCGATCGCCTCGCTCGGAGTCGCCCCGCTCCGCCGCTCCTGATTGGCCGCATCGACGAGCAGGATCGTGTTGTTCACCGCCACACCGATCAAGGCGATGAACCCGACCACGGCGAGGAAGCTCAACGGGTTGTCGGTGCGGTCGAGGATCGTGAACACACCGAAGAAGCTGAACGGAATGGCGAGGAAGATCAACAGCGCCTGCATGATCGAGCGGAACTGGATGGCGATCAGCACGAACATCAGGAGCAGCGCGACGACGCCGGCGACGCCGAGCGAGGCGAAGTCCTCCTGGTTGTCCGACTCGAACCCGAAGTCGAAGCCGATCGAATCCGACGGCAATCCGACCGCCGCGAGGGCCGCATCGTCGTAGCGGTCGGCGACCAGGTCTTCGGTTGCGCTCAGGATTCCGCTGAGCCCGCTGTCCTCGTCGTACTGGGCGCGCACCTCGATCGTGCGGTCGCCGTCGATGCGCAGGATCTCGCCGTCGGTCGCGACGATCGCCTCGGTCACCGTCACCGTCGATCCACCCACCTCCAGTTGTGTCCCGCGCAGATCGTCACGGACCTGCTGGGCGAAGGCCTCTCCGGCCTCGAAGGTCCGATCGGTCACCGAGATCTGCATGGCGAACGGAAACTCGACCGGTGGCGGACCGTTCTCGGCCTGGCCGATCGTCACCCGCACGCCCTCGATGTCGGCCACTTCCGCTTCGATCTGTTCGACGAACTCTGGCGACGTGGTCGAGCGCGATCCGATCGCGGTGAGATCGATGAAGGTGTCGACGACCCGCTCGTTGCCGCGCAGGTACTGCGAGCGGTCGAGTTCGTCGCCGAGCACGTCGAGGACGACGTCGTCGATCAGCGCCGAGCGCTCCTGCGCCTCTTCGATCGTCGTCCCGGCGGGGAACTCGACACTCACGTTGAGTCCGACCGAGTCCTTGCCGGCCGGGAAGATGCTGAAGCCCAGGTTGCCGGCGGTCGTGACCCCGGCCCCGATCATCACGATGGCGAACGTTGCGAGGAGCGCACCGACCGCACGACCCGACCAGCCGTTGCCCGACGAATACCCGGCCAGTCGACCCGTTGCTCGGGCGAGGGACTGTTCGGCGCGCACGACCGGGTTGGGCTCGCCCTTGCCACGCAGCAGGAACCCGCGGGCCACCGTGGGGATGAAGACGATCGAAAAGAGGAACGAGAGGAGCAGCGTGATGATGACGGTCGTCGGGATGGGGCGGATGAACTCGCCGAGGATGCCTCCGATGAAGAGCATCGGTGAGAAGACGACGACCGTCGTGAGCGTGCCGACGAACGACGCGCTGCCGACTCGGTCGAGCGCAGTCCGGATCACTCCGATCGACGTGTCGGTCGCTTCGTCCAGCGGGTCGCCGTCGACGTCATCGAGGTTCGGGTTCCGTCTGTTCGCGTCGAGCGATTCGGAGATCACGATCGCGTCGTCGACGAGGAGGCCGAGGGTCAGGATCAGACCGAACAGCGTGATCGTGTTGAGCGTGAAACCGACGAGGTACAGGCCGGCGAGGGAGCCGATCATCACGACCGCCATGAAGCCGGCCGTCATCACGGCCACGCGCCACCCGATCAGTAGCAGGCTGATGATGGCGACGGCGATCAGACCGGTCAGCAGGTTCGACGTGAGCGACGACAGCTGACGGTCCACACCCGTGGCGAAGTCGGCGGTGATCTGCGCGTCGAATCCGTCCGTGAGCCCGACTTCACCCGACTCCAGCCGGTCGTTCACCAGGTCACTGAAGTCGAGCACGTCGAGGTCGCTGTCGACGTCGCGTACCAGGCCGATCGAGATCGCCGACCGGTATCCGTCGCCATCGAGCGCGACCCGGGTGAAGCGGGTGAGGCGGGCTTCCTCCTCACCCGTCTCGGGGTCGAACGACTCGGTCAGGAGGTCGCGCACCTCGGCAGCCTCGATGTCGCCTTCGGTCTGCAAGGCATCGGCGAGGGTGGTCGCCTGGGCCTGTAGATCGGCAGGGGTCGCCGAGTCGGGACCGGTGATCGAGACGATGGCGTCGTAGCGCTCGACGAGCTTGGCCGCGTTGATCGGGCGGAAGCTGATGGTCGATGCCGCTTCCACCTCGGCACCGAAGTCGATGTCGAGCCCGGCCAGGAGCGCCGTCCCGGCCTCGGAGCCGATCGAGTCGTCGAACTCGGCCACGACGACGAACGAACTCGGACGTGCCGTGCTCTCGGTCGAGACGACGCCTTCGACCTCTGCGATCGCCTGCTCGAGCGGGACGAGGATGTCGGAGTCGACTCGGCCGGCGTCGTCGACGAAGTAGGTGCCGGTGACGATCGAGATCGGCGTGTTGATCGGAGGGAAGCCCTCACGATCGAGACCGAAGCCGAACGAATAGCCACCAGCGAGCAGGACGACGACGAAGAAGCCGATCGTCACCTGCCAGCGGCGGGCCGCACCGGTCGCGAGCTTCGTGATGATCGAGCGCTTGTTCTCGACACTGGCGGGCACGGGGTTCGGTGCGGGGGTCTCGATGTCCATGGGGCTCTCTGAGTAGTGGTGCGAGCCTGACGGAAGGACCGCAATCCGACGGTATCCATCCGGGTCGACATGGGCGAGCGCTTTCGGTTCGACGTGCCCGACGCCACAGGCCCGCTCGACGAACTCGCCGTCGAGGTCGCGATCCGCTCCGGCCTCCCAGTGAGTGGTATCAACGCACGCATGAGAAGCGATCCGATGTCGTCCCGTGCCGAGCAGACACGGTGGCTCGACGCAACTGCGCAGGCCGAACTGGTGAGCAGCGGCGACGCCTCGTCGGTCGAACTCGTCGGTGCGGCGATCGAGCGGATCGAGGCGCTCGACGGGCCGCTCAACGCCGTCGTCGTGCGCTGGTTCGACGACGCACTCGCTCGCGCAGCGGAAATCGATGCCGGATCATCGCAGGCCGCGACGGGACCGTTCGCAGGCGTCCCGACGCTCCTCAAGGACCTGTGGGCCCACTCGGTGGGGCACCCGATGACGAACGGCAACGTCGCCCTGCGCGACGCCATGCCGATCTCGACTCACGACTCGACCCTCGTCGCCCGATTCCGGTCGGCCGGGCTCGTCAGCCTCGGGCGCACCAACAGCCCCGAACTCGGTTCGCTGCCCGTCACCGAGCCGCTGTCGTTCGGCCCGACCCGCAACCCGTGGTCGACCGACCACACTCCCGGCGGTTCGTCGGGCGGCGCCGCCGCTGCGGTGGCCGCGGGCATGGTCCCGATCGCCAACGCATCCGACGGTGGTGGCTCGATCCGCATCCCGGCATCGTGCTGCGGCCTCGTCGGACTGAAGACATCGTCGGGCCGGATCACGATGGGGCCGGAACGTGACGAGTCGGGGCCCGGTGTCGGCTTCGCCGTGAGCCGGTCGATGCGAGACACCGCGTCGCTGCTCGACGCCGTCCACGGTCCGGGTGTCGGCGACAACGTGATCGCACCGGCGCCGAGCCGCCCTTACATCGACGAGGTCGGCGCCGACCCCGGCGCGCTGCGCGTCGGGCTGCTCGACCATCACCCTCACGGACTGCCCGTACACGCCGAGTGCGTCGAAGCCGCCCGGCTCGCCGGTCGGCTGCTCGAGGGCCTCGGTCACTCTGTCGAGCCGGAGCATCCGGCGATGCTCGACGACACCGAGTTCTCGGCGCGCTTCATGGCGATGTGGGCAACGAACATGGCGGGCGGCATCGCGACGCTGGGCGCCACCATCGGCCGCGACCTGACCGCCGACGAGGTCGAACCGGTCAATTGGGCGATGGGTCAGTTCGCGCAGAACCTGACCGCCACCCAGTACGCGAGCGCGCTCGCCGCGGTGTCGGAGTTCCGTCGATCGGTGCGCGCGTGGTGGGAGGTCGACGGCTGGGACCTGCTCGTCACGCCGACGCTGAGCGAGCCACCGACGAGGATCGGCGAGCACGACGCCACGCCCGACGACCCGATGGCCGGGATGAAACGCGCTGCCGATTTCGTGGGCTTCACCCCGCCCTTCAACACCAGCGGCCAGCCAGCCATCAGCGTTCCGCTCCACGTCACGCCCGAGGGTCTCCCGGTCGGCGTCCAGATCGTCGCCGGCTACGGCCGCGAAGACCTGTTGATCCAGGTCGCCTCGCAGCTCGAGGCCGCCGGCCACTTCATCCTCCCCGGCGCCTGAGAAACAGCGTTCCGGCTGCGCCGATTCAATTCGAGGGGTCCATCGCCCACGACGGGACGAACGCCTGCTCGCCCGTCGCGATGTAGCGGTGGTGCGTGACGACGTCGGGCCCGACGACGCGGTGGACCTGATAGCCACCCGGGTCCCGGATCACCTCGATCGGCGCGTCGGGCGTGAGGGCGAGGCCCATGTGGTGGACGGTCGACATGCCGACAGCGCACGGCACTCCCCCGACGGTCGACGCCATCGGACGGTGTCGGTGTCCGCAGATGATCTTCACCACCGATGAGTCGCTCACGATCTCGGCGAAGGTCTCACGACCCGGATAGCCCTCGTCGTCCATCCAGGTGATCCCGGTGTCGAACGGAGGGTGGTGCATGGCGATGATCGTCGGCCCATCGGACGCCCGGAGCGCAGCGTCGAGCCACTCGGCGCGCTCGTCGTCGAGTTCGCCTCCGTGCTCGTTGCGACGCGTCGAGTCGAGGCCGACGATCCGGACGCCACGCACGTCGGTGACCCAGCTCAGGTGCTCGTGGTCGCCCCAACCGACGTCGGGCAGCGTGGCGCGAAGCAGTGCCCGGTCGTCGTGATTGCCGGGCACGGCGACGAGCCGAGTCGAGAGCGGTGCGAGGAGTTCGGCGAGCGCCTCGTACTCGTCGGGGCCTTCGTCGTTGACGAGATCGCCCGTGACCACGACGACGTCGAGCGTCGGTGCCTCCGACTCGATCGATGCGACGGCCTCGGCGAGACGGCCGTTGTTGTCGACGTACAACTCGGTGTCACCGTCGGGATCCACGACGTGCAGGTCGGTCAGCTGGCCGATGAGAACGGGCGACGTCACGACATCATCCTGGCACGGCCGTCCGCCCCGCCCGCCCCCTTGTCACGCCGACGTTCGCCGCTTGCGCCCCGGCCGTACGCTGACACGGTGACGGGGACCGAGCTGACGATCGTCCTGATCGCCGTCGTCATCGGCTCGATCGCGAAAGCCGTGACCGGGATGGGGCTGCCACTCATCGCCATCCCGATCGCTGCGCTGTTCGTCGACTTGACCGATGCCGTGGTCGCCATCGCCCTTCCGAACATGGTCGCCAACGCCGTCCTCGGATACCAGGAGCGCGAGAGCTACGGCGAGACCCGCGACCTCCCCGCCCTCGCCGTGTTCGGCGTGATCGGCGCGGTCATCGGGACCATCGCATTCGTCCGACTGCCCGAAGAACCGCTCATCATCCTGCTGATCGTCGCGATCGTCGCGTACGTCGTGAGATTCTTTGCCAGCCCCGAGCTGCGCGTCGACGAGGCGACATCGAAACGGTGGACGCCGGTGGTCGGAACCCTCATCGGGGCCTTCCAGGGCGCGATCGGCATCAGCGGACCGATCGTCGGCTCGTGGATCCACAGCTACCGGATCTCGCGAGGCGCCTACGTGCTGTCGGTCTGCTCGCTCTTCCTGCTCACCGGCACGACGCAGTTCCTGATATTCGTCGCGACAGGCGAACTCGGCGGACGCGTCACCGTGACGCTGCTCGCCTGCATCCCCGTCCTCGCATCGATCCCGGTCGGGACGTGGCTGCGCGGCCGGGTGTCGGCGCGCGGATTCGACCTCGCCGTGATCGCCATGCTCATCGCATCCATCGGCGCCCTCCTCGTCACCACATTCACCTGACCCGAACGATCGGTGTCGGGCACGAATCGTTCGGAGCCGACCGGCGTTCTGCGACGATGGGTCCATGGACATCCTCTTCGTCGCAGGTTTCGCTGCGATCTCCACCGACGTCGGCGCCGGACAGAATTTCTACCGCGACACGCTCGGTCTCCCGCTCGACGTCGTGAACGGTGACTACATCGCCGTCGACGGTTTCGACGGCGCGAAGCACCTCGGGATCTGGCCGCTCTCGTACGCCGCACAGTCGTGCTTCGGCACCGACGAGTGGCCTGACGACGTACCGATCCCGCAGGGTTCGATCGAGTTCGAAGTGGCCGACGTCGAGGCAGCGGCAGCCGAACTCGTCGCCGCCGGACACTCGCTCGTCTACGAGGCGCGCACCGAGCCGTGGGGCCAGACCATCGCCCGACTCCTCGGACCCGAAGGTCTCCTCGTCGGCATCTGCCACACCCCCGACCTCCACGAATGACAGCGCGACGGGCTGCGACTACCGTCCGGTCATGGAAGTCAAGCGCACGCCTCGTCCGGTGACCGCCGGAACCTTGGCGACGGAGGTCGGCCTCGCCCGAATGGCGGCCGGGATCGTTGCAATCGGCACCGTGCTGTCGTCGGTGCTCCTGTACCGGTACCGATCCATCGGCCTCGACGGCAGCCCGAGCCGCCCCTTCCTCGGCCATGCGATCGCCGTCCTGGCGATCGGCGTCGGGCTTGCGATGACCTTGATCCTCCTCGCCGCCTGGGTCGAGGCATGGCGCACAGAACGCCTCGCATCACGCAGCGACTGAACTCGTCAGACCGCTGGCGAGCCGACTGCGACCGAGCAGCCAACGACCGCCACGGTTTCGCCACGGTCAGCCACGCCAACGCGACGAGCACGAAGGGCAACGGGCCGGGTTCGATCGACATCGCGAGCCCTCCGGCCGTGGGGTCGACGGTGGCGTTCGACCTGAGGTACGTCGACGATGTCCGCTACCCTGACGACGACAAACCCGACGGGGAGTCTGCGGACCAGCAGGCTGAGAGGGTGACATGCCGTCACCGACCCGAACACCTGATCCGGATCATGCCGGCGGAGGAATTCGAGATGTACACGTGAACGATCACATCGTCATCGTCACCGGGGCTCGTACGCTCGCCCCCGAGGTCGTCGCGACGATCCCCGACGCCGCCATCGTGCTCGGCGTCGACGGCGGCCTCGACCTTGCACTCGCTGCGGGCCTGGAACCGTCCGGCCTCGTCGGGGACCTCGACTCGGTGTCGTCCGAAGGTCTGTCGTGGGCACGACAGCACACCACCGTCGCCCAACACCCGACCGACAAGAACAGCACCGACACCGAACTCGCGCTGGCATTCGCGGCCGACATGAACCCCGAGCGACTCACGATGGTCGGTGGAGGCGATCGACTCGACCACACCATCGCCGCGCTCGGTGCGCTCACGGCCCGCAACATGGCTCCGATCCCTGTCCTCGACGCCTGGTGGGACGGCCAACACGTCGACGTCATCCACGGCCCGGGCCGACGCCGCCTCGCCCTCGACGTCGGGACGACGTTGTCCTTGTTGGCGATGCGTGGCCCGTGCGACAAGGTCGAGATCTCGGGCGTGCGTTGGCCGCTGCGCGATCACCGCCTCGAATCCGTCTTCGGCCTCGGTGTCAGCAACGAGGTCACCCACCCCGACGGCATCGTCGACGTCTCCGTCTCCGGCGGCGTCCTCACCGTCTTCGACGCCCCCGCCACCCCCACAGAATCGTCCGCCCCCGCGTGACCCCCTCGCTTCTCAGGATCTCCATGAACCACACCGCCACACCTGCCCGCCGCTCGAACCGAGCCGCCGTCGCTCTCGGTCTCACCGCTGCCCTCGCAGTCACTGCATGCGGCAGCGACGACGACTCGCCCGAGCCGGCGCCGACCGACGGGTCGAGAATCGACGACAGCTCCGACACCTCGGCCGGGTCCGACGACGGGAGCACCAGCGACTCCGACGACGCCGCCGTTTCCGAGGGCAACGAACCGGCGCCGGCGAGCGACGTCGACCTGACGCTCGTGGCCTACGAGTCGTTTCCCTCGGCCGACACGCCGATCAACGACCGCCTCGCCGACTTCACGGCCGACACCGGTATCGACGTCGAGATCCTGATCGCCGGCGACACGGGCACGATGCTCTCCAAAGCCGAACTCACCGCAGGCAACCCCGAGGGCGACGTGATGTGGGGCATCGACAACACGTTCCTCTCCCGGGCGATCGCCTCCGACGTGTTCGAGCCGTATCAGTCGCCCGGTCTGAGCGACGTGCCCGCTGCGCTGACCGAACTCGTCCCGAATGGCGAAGCCACGCCGGTCGACATCGGTGACGTCTGCATCAACTACGACATCGCCGCTCTCGAAGCGCTCGAACTGGCTCCGCCCATGTCGCTCGCCGACCTCGCCGACCCCGCCTACGCCGACCTCCTCGTCGTGGAGAACCCTGCCTCGTCGTCACCTGGCCTCGCGTTCCTCCTCGCGACGATCGACGAGTACGGCGCCGACGGCTGGCAGGACTATTGGTCGAGCCTCGTCGACAACGGCGTCGAGGTCGTCGACTCGTGGAGCCAGGCCTACTACGAGGTCTTCAGCTACGCCGGTGGCGAGCGGCCGCTCGTCGTCAGCTACGGGTCGAGTCCGCCCTTCGAGGTGCTGTTCGGTGACGGCCTCGATACCGCGCCGACCGGAGTGGTCGAGTCGACCTGTTACCGCCAGGTCGAGTTCGCCGGCATCCTCGCCGGGACCGAACACCCTGCCGAGGCGCAGCAGTTGATCGACTTCCTCATCGGTGTCGAGTTCCAGTCAGAACTGCCGCTCAACGTGTTCGTGTTCCCGGCGAACTCGACGGTCGAACTGGACCAGACCTTCCAGGACTTCGCCGTGATCCCCGACGACAGTCGAGCACTCGACCCGGCCGAGATCGCCGCCAACCGCGAAGACTGGATCGACGACTGGACCGACCTGGTCCTCGGGTAGCGGTTCCGCAGCCGCATCAGCGCACCCGAACCCGATCCCATGACGACCGCCGCCAACCGTCTGCCGCATCACGTCGTGGCGGCGCTGGTCGTCCCACCGACGCTCGCACTGCTGGTCTTCTATGCGTGGCCGTTCGCGACCCTGCTGTTCGAAGCGGTCAGCACGGAGGCGATCAGCGACGCCTTCGGCCGTGACCGGACCCTCGGCATCATCTGGTTCACGCTGTGGCAGGCGGTGGTGTCCACGGTGCTGACGATCGTCGTCGGAATCGCACCCGCTTGGGTGATCGCACGGTTCGACTTCGCCGGACGACGCCTGCTCCTCAGCCTGCTGACCGCCGTGTTCGTGCTCCCCACGGTCGTGATGGGTGCAGCATTCCTCGCGCTCCTCCCCGACTCGCTCGACCGCACCGTCGTCGCGGTGATCGGTGCGCACGTCGTGTTCAACCTCGCCGTCGTGGTCCGCACGGTCGGGGCGGTGTGGGAACATCTGCCGAGCGATGTCGAGGCGGCGGCGGCGACCTTGGGCGCGTCGCCGCTCGTGGTGTTCCGGGAAATCACGTTGCCGCTCATCCGGCCCGCTGTCGCGGCGGCAAGCGCGATCGTGTTCCTCTTCACGTTCACGTCGTACGGGGTCGTACGGATCCTCGGTTCGCCGGGAACGCGCACCATCGAGGTCGAGGTCTTCCGACGGGCCACCCAACTCGGTCAGGTCGACCAGGCAGCGGTGCTCGCACTGCTCCAACTCCTGGTTCTCGGCGCCGTGGCCGTGTGGTCGTCGCGGTCGGCGCGGCGCCATTCGCGATCGCTCGCGCTGCGGCCACGCGGCCGGAAGCGCCGTCCGCGTGGCGCGCGAGAACGTGCTCTCGTCATCGCGGTCACCCTTGTCACGGCATCGATCGCCGTCGCCCCGCTGGCAGCGATGGTGGTGCAGTCGTTGTCCCTGCCGACCGGATGGAGCACCGCGGCCTGGACGACGCTCGGCACCAACGAGATCCGACCCGGCCTGACGATCGGCATCGACCCGATCGAGGCACTCGTGAACTCGGTGCGCTCCGCGGCATGGGCGACGCTGTTCGCCACGGTGATCGGCGCTCTCGCATCACTCGGGATCGTGGCCGCCGGTCGGGCGGGCAGGTTCCTCGACGCCGGGTTGATGCTGCCGATTGGGACCTCGGCGGTCACCATCGGGTTCGGCATGCTGATCACGTTCGACACCGACCCGTACGACTGGCGGGCGACGTGGTGGATCGTGCCGGTCGGCCATGCGCTGGTCGCCGTGCCGTTCGTGGTGCGCACCACGCTCGGCGTCCTCCGCTCGGTCGACCCGATGCTGTCGTCGGCCGCCGCGACACTCGGCGCCTCACCCACACGCGCATGGCGCGAAACGGTCGTGCCTCACCTCTGGCGACCGCTCTCCGTCGGCGCCGCACTCGCTGCCGCCATCTCGCTCGGCGAGTTCGGGGCCACCAGCTTCCTCTCGCGGCGAGGAGGCGAGACGCTGCCGATCGCGATCGAGCAACTCCTCGGCCGAGCCGGCGCACTGCTCCAGGCGAAGGGCTACGTTCTGTCGACGATGCTCGCAGTGGCCACCATCCTCCTCGTGATGCTGGTCGACCGATCAGGCGACATCGCCGACGGCAGCCGACGGGACGATCGATGACGGGTGCCCGCGTCGAGGTGGTCGACGTGGACGTCTCGTTCGGTTCGACCAGTGTTCTGCGGGGCGCGTCGATCGATGTCCACGCAGGCGAAGTCGTCGGCCTGCTCGGACCGTCGGGAAGCGGCAAGAGCACGCTGCTCCGCGTGATCGCCGGCATCGTCGCTCCCGATCGCGGGCAGGTCCGTCTCGACGGAGCCGACGTGACCAGCGTGGCGACGCACCGGCGCGGCGTCGGGATGGTCTTCCAGGACAACCAGCTGTTCCCTCACCGATCGGTTCTCGACAACGTGTCGTTCGGACTCAAGATGCAAGGAGTCCCAGCACGCGAACGACACGATGCCGCCTCGAAATGGCTGGCGCGGGTCGGGTTGATGGGCTTCGAGCAGCGCACCGTGACCGCGCTCTCGGGCGGCGAGGCGAAACGGGTTGCGCTCGCCCGCACGCTCGTCGTCGAACCGACCGTGGTGCTGCTCGACGAGCCGCTGACCGGCCTCGACCGCGAGCTTCACGACCAACTCGTCGTCGAACTCGCCACGCTCCTGCACGACTCCGACACGACCGCCATCCTCGTCACGCACGACGCCGACGAGGCTGACGCGATCGCCGACCGGACGATCACCCTCGGCCAGGTCAACACCTCGTCATGAAGAAGGTCGAGCGGCCGGCCCGATGACACCGAGAACCGATCTGCGAGATCCCCGCGCGGTGCCGATCGACGCTGCCGACACGCACCGACTGCGTCATCTCGTGCTGCGCGACGGTGCGCTCGGAGCCGACCTCGACTGGGACGACGATCACGACGAGCGGACGCTGCACCTCGGCATCCGCATCGTCGACGCCGTCGTTGCGGTGTCGAGCTGGACGCGCTCGGCGTGGGAACACGAGCCGGACCGGGTCGCTGTCCAACTCCGCGGGATGGCGACCGACCCGAACCACGCCGGATCGGGCCTCGGCACCACACTCCTGCAGGCCGGAATCGAGCACGCACGCAGCGTCGGCGCGCACGTCGTGTGGGCGAACGCCCGCGTCACGGCTCTCGGGTTCTACGAGCGATCTGGCTTCACCGTCACCGGCGACGTCTTCCTCACCCCCGCCACCGGGCTCCCGCACCGGCTCGTCCACGTCCGCCTCTGACGCTGCATTCCTGTAGCGATCGGTTTCCCCTCGCAGGTGACGACGACCCAGTGGAACGGTGCACCGCTCTGGGTGCTGCTTCGTCTCGCCACCCGCTCGCCTCCGCTGGCCCATCGTCCATCGTCCATCGATCTCGACAGCCCCGTCAGGAGCCGATCATGTCGCGCCAGCAGGCCGCCGACTACCGCCGACGCGCCACACATCTGCGCTCGGTCGCCGCCCAGATCGACGACGCCCCCGCGCTGCGGCTCGCCACGCACACGGGGCCGTCCACATGGCTCGGACCACGCGCCGACGCCTCGGAGTTCGCGCTGCGCGCCTCGATCTGGGGAGCGGTCAGCGCGGCCGGCGAGCTACGGAGCACGGCGTGGGTGTTCGAGCAGCGCGCCGCCGAACTCGAAGCCGCCGCCCTCGCCGCCGAGGCCGCGCACGCCGCTCGGGTCGCTGCATGATCGTCGGCTACGACCCCGCCCGTCTGGCGCGGTTGCGCTCCGAGACCGTCCGTGCGCTCGATCACCTGCACTCGATCCGCAGCGACGATCCGGCAGCCGGCGACGCATTGGCCCGGGTGCGAGCCCTGCAGCGCGTGCTCGACTCCGACCTACGTGGTGCCGTCGACGCCATCTCGGCGACCGATCCACTCGTCCGCTCCGCGTTGCGCACTGACCTCTCGGGGAGTCTGGCAGCGCCACGTCGCCACTCGACGGGTGGCGGCGGCCCCCACCCCGGGGGAGAGCAATTCCTCCACGGAGATCTGATCGGCCCTCCGACCCGGTTCTCCTCACTGACGACTCTCGAGCTGATGCGGCGGCTCGACCAGATGCTGTTGGAGTCGGACCGGCTCGGGAGCCCCGACGCGTCTGACCCGTTCGGGGCATCGAGCTCGGCGGAGTACGCCGACATGGTCGCAGAACTGCGGAGGCGCGTCGGCGGCAACGACACGGACATGAGGGCGATGCTCGTCGATCACGCCGCCACGAACCCGCTCGTCGGCTACATCGTCGCGACCGAGGGGTTCAGCGACGAACTCGTCGTGGCAGTCGCTGCCTCCTCGCTGTCGACGTCGGCGAAGTTCCTGCGGGTCCCCGGCCATCACGCGGACGCTCACCGGGCGATGGCGATCACTGCGCTGCTCGAACGGATCCTCGACGACCCGGCGCTCGCTCTGGACTTCCTCGATCAACCAGGCGTGATCGAGCCGTTGGCGACCTGGAACGACGACGCCTTCTCCTTCGAACGAATCGACGACTCGCTCCTCGCCGACCTCGTCGTGACGGCCCTGGTCGCCGCACCGTCGATCGACACGTCCCTGGAGAGCGATGCCTACCGAGTGCTCGGGCGCTTCGTGACGGCCGCCCAGGACGACCATCTCGATCTCGGTTTCGGCCCGTCGTTCTCGGCGCCGCTCGCCGTCGTCCTCGCTGCGCATGCACCCGCCTTCCTCGTGTCGGCGACGAATGGCAACTCCGTCACACTCGTCCCCCGCGGAGGCGACGGAGTGCGGATCGGTGACCGCTCCGAGCTGGTCCACTTTCTCGGGGCGCTCATGCACGACCCGATCGGCCTCTCGGTGATGACATCGATCCTGCACGACCTCGCCGCCGACATCACGCCCGACGACGAAGCTCGCCACCAGCAGTTCGGCGCCTTCTCCCTCTTGCTGCGCGAGGCCGTCGACGCCGAGAACGACGACTTCGTGGCCCGTGCCGATCAACTCGTCAGGGTCATCGACATCGGAGGAGGCCTGGTCGACTTCGCTGCGGACCAGGCGTTGTCGTACACGGGTGCCGGGGCATTCACACGATTTCTCGTCGGCGCCGGGATCGATGCCGGCGTCGACGCTGCTGCCGACCGGGTCTCCGCCTCGCACATCGACGCTCCGCCGTTCGACGCGCTCGCCGCGTTGGTCCTGCGGCTCGAGTCGATCCGCCAACTCCTCGACGACGCCGAGATCCGACACGGTTCGACCGACCTCGAGTTCGATCTGGCGCGCCGGGCGGTCACAGCAGTCGACCACCTCTTCACGACCGGCACGGCCACCATCGGCGAGCTCGAGACCGCGATGACCACGCTCGTCGAACATGCTCGCCACGTGATCGTCATCCCCGAACTCGTCGGCTTCGATCCTCGCCACTCCGATCCGGCGGGCGGAGACAGGGCCGTCGGAACCCGGTGAACTCGTCCGCAACGATCCGAGAGACCGTTTGCCGGTCGACGGCACGTGGCAGGCTGGGCGCATGCAACTCGGAATGATCGGCCTCGGCCGCATGGGCGCGAACATGGTGAGACGACTGGCGAAGGGAGGCCACGACTGCGTCGTGCACGACGTCGACGCCGATGCCGTCTCGACTCTCGCGGAGGAGGGCTTCACCGGATCCACCGACCTCGCCGACTTCGTCTCGAAACTCGACGCGCCACGGTCGATCTGGATCATGATCCCCGCTGCGTTCGTCGGTGGCATGCTGGAGCAACTCGTTCCGCTCCTCGACGCCGACGACACGATCATCGACGGCGGCAACTCCTGGTACCACCTCGACGTCGACCGCTCGAAGGAGCTCGCCGAGAAGGACCTGCACTACGTCGACGTCGGTACGAGCGGCGGCATCCTCGGTCTCGAACGCGGCTACTGCCTGATGATCGGTGGCGACGACACCGCCGTCGGGCGGCTCGAACCGATCTTCGAGACCCTCGCACCCGGTGTCGACTCGGCCGAGCGCACGCCGGGCCGCACCGGCGACATCGCACCCGAGGAGCAGGGCTGGTTGCACTGCGGTCCGAGCGGCTCGGGACACTTCGTGAAGATGGTGCACAACGGCATCGAGTACGGGCTGATGTCGGCACTCGGCGAAGGCCTCAACGTGCTCGCGCACGCCAACATCGGGAAGATCGAGCACGAGAACGACGCCGAGACGGCGCCGCTCGACTCCGACGAGTACTACCAATTCGACATCGACCTCCCGAAGGTCACCGAGGTCTGGCGCCGCGGCTCGGTCATCACGTCGTGGCTGCTCGACCTCACCGCCGAGGCCTACCTCGACGACCCCGAGCTGAGCGAGTACAGCGGCCATGTCAGCGACTCGGGCGAAGGCCGTTGGACCATCGCAGCGGCGATCGACGAGGGCGTCCCCGTACCGGTGCTGTCGGCTGCGTTGTTCCAGCGTTTCTCGTCACGCGGGCGTGACGACATGGCGAATAAGGCGCTCTCGGCGATGCGCGCCGGCTTCGGAGGACACAAGGAGCGCAAGGGCAGCACCCGATGACCGGGTCGTCGGTCGGCGCACAGCAGGTCGGCGAGCAGCGCGGCGGCACGTACGTCGACACCACCCAGATCGAGACCAACCAACCGACCGCCGACGCCTTGGTGCTCTTCGGAGCCACGGGAGACCTCGCGAAACGCAAGCTCTTCCCCTCGCTGTACCACCTCGAGCGATCGGGGACGTTGACGGTTCCCGTTGTCGGTGTGGCCCGCAGCGAATGGAGCGACGACGAGTTCCGGACGCACGCACGCACCTCGATCGAGACACACGTCGACGGCGCCGATCCGTCGGTCATCGATTCGCTGTGCGCCCGCCTCGACCTCATCCGAGGTGACTACGCCGCCGAGCAGACTTGGAACGAACTGGTCGCCACGCTCGACGGCCACAGCTCGCAGACCGCCGTGTTCTACATGGCGATCCCCCCGTCGATGTTCCCCACGGTCGCCGAGAAGCTCGCATCGGTCGGACTCAACCAGCGCGGCCGGATCGTGGTCGAGAAGCCGTTCGGCCGCGACCTCGCCTCGGCGATCGAACTGAACGAGACGCTGCACTCGGTCTTCCCCGAAGACCACATCTTCCGCATCGACCACTACCTCGGGAAAGAAGCCGTCGAAGATCTCCTCGTCTTCCGGTTCGCCAACACTCTGCTCGAGCCGGTGTGGAACCGCCACTACGTCCGCAGCGTGCAGGTCACGATGTCGGAGAGCATCGGCATCGAGGGTCGCGGCAGTTTCTACGAAGGCGTCGGAGCGATCCGAGACGTCCTGCAGAACCACCTGCTCCAAGTCGTCGCGCTGCTTGCGATGGAGCCGCCGGCGGGCAGCGACCCCGGCTTCCTGCAAGACGAGAAGGCGAAGGTCATCAATGCGATGCGGCCGATCGACGCGAGTTCGCTCGTCCGTGGCCAGTACGTCGGGTACCGCGACGAGGAGGGCGTGGCCGAGGACTCCGAGGTGGAGACATACGCCGCCGCCCGCCTCGAGATCGATTCGTGGCGGTGGGCCGACGTTCCGTGGTACGTGCGCGTCGGCAAGGGCCTGACCGCGGCGGCCACCGAAGCCGTCATCGAATTGAAGAGCCCGCCGCGCATGCTGTTCGACGAGGCCGGGAGCCCGCCGCCGGAGCGCAACCTGATCCGCCTCCGCCTCGGCAAGAACGACGGAGTCACCTTCGCACTCCAGGCCAAGACGCCCGGCCCGAAGATGGACAGCCAGGAGGTCGACATCGACGTCGACTTCGCCGCCGCGCTGGGGGAACGACAGGACGCCTACGAGCGGCTGTTGGGCGATGCTCTCATCGGTTCGCTGCGCCGCTTCGCCCGCCAGGACGTCGTCGAAGGCACCTGGCGCGTGGTGCAGCCCGCACTCGACGAACCCGGCCCGATCTACCCGTACTTCCGCAAGTCGTGGGGTCCGTCGGAGGCCAGCGCGATCCTCGTCAACGACGACGACATCTGGTACGAACCCTCCCCCACTGCCTCCGCGTAACGTCCCGGGTCTGACCCGGGCCGTTACGTTCGTGGCAACGGTTTGACAGAGACGTAACGTCCGGGGTCTGACCCGGGCCGTTACGTCAGACGTCGAGGGAGCAGCGGAGCCACTGGAACACTCGCCAGCCGGTCTGCTCGGGAGCGAGGGAATGCGCGGCGACGTGCGCTGCTTCGTCGCTGATCGCCGTGCCGAGCGGCGACTTGACGTGGACCTCAGCGACTCGCTCGGCCATCACGAACCAACCGACCGCCGCCTCGACCGAGCGCCCGACGGTAAGGAAACCGTGGTTGCGCAGGATGGCCAGCTTGGCGTCGCCAAGCGATGCAGCGATCCGTTTGCCGCCGTCGACCGACAGCACCTCGACCTCTTCGTCGTCGAACAGCGCCTGGTCGAACACGAACGCGCAGGACTCCTGACTCAACGCCCGAAGCGGCTCGACGTTCGCCGACCACGGCGTCCCGAACTGGGTGTGGGTGTGAGTCGCCGACACGACGTCGGGTCGGGCAGCCAGGACCGGGGCGTGGATGTTGTAGCCGGCGGTGTTGACCGCACCCGTCGCGTTGCCGTCACCGTCTTTCACCTCTCCGCCGGGCCCGACGAGCACCATCTGGTCGGGGGTCGCCCGATGGAACGGCACGCCCCAGTCGAGCAGCCAGAAGTGGTCGGTCAGCTCGGGATCCCGTGCCGACACGTGGCCGTCACCGAGTTGACCCCAACGGAGCGCAGCGAAGATCCGGTATCCGGCCGCGGCCATCTCCTTGCGATGCGCCCGCTCGTCGACGATCGACCGCTCGTGGCCGTACGGTTCCTCACCGTCGAAGCCCGGATACTCGCTCGCCTCGGTCGCCTCGTGAGTCATGACGTCATCGTAGAGAACCGGCCACCGGCCATTCACCTCCCGCTACTACCGTCGTCTCCATGAGCGAGCTCACCGGCCGTGTCGTCGCCGTCCACACGAGCGGCGAGCACGAGTTCTCCAAGCAGACCTGCGACTCGATCACGGTGCTGCCCGGCCTCGGCGTCGACGGCGATGCGCACATGGGGGCGCGAGTCCAGCACCTGTCACGTGTGCGGGCCGATCCCGATCAGCCCAACCTGCGCCAGGTCCATCTCGTCACCTCCGAGGTGCTCGCCGAGGCGAATGAGGCCGGGTTCGAGGTGGCGGCGGGCGACCTCGGTGAGAACATCACCACGTCGGGTCTCGATCTGATCACGCTGCCCGTCGGGACGACGCTGCGCCTCGGTGACGCCATCCTCGCGCTCACCGGGCTTCGCAACCCGTGCGTCCAGATCGACGCGTTCGCCGACGGCCTGCAGGGTCAGATGCTCGGGCGTGATGCCGACGGCAAGCTCGTCCGCAAGTCCGGCGTGATGTCGGTCGTGGTCCACGGCGGCGAGATTCGCGCCGGCGATTCGATCACCGTGTCGTTCCCGCCCGGCGATCCGATCCCGATGCAGAAGATCTGATCCGAGTCGGGAAGCACCCAGAGGTCACGACCCGGGCGTGACCTGCGGCGGAGCGAAGTCGGTGGGCCGGTCGAAGGCCGCCTTGCGTCGGGCGCGCTGCAGTGTGGCGAGGACCGGTCGACCGACGGCGATGATCGCGATCGAGTTCGTGATGGCGCGTCCGGTGTCCCAGCCGAGCGTCGACGTGGCGACGGTGAACAGCACGAATCGGCGCAGGTTCTCGACGACTGCGTCCCCCGCCACGAACTGGAGCCCCGGGTCGCTGCCACCCACCCCGGTGAACGTTCCCGCCGCGTACGGCCAGAACCACATGTTCATCAAGAACCCGAATCCGTAGGCGACGAAGATCCCGTACGCGACGAGCAGTGCGATCTCGCGTCGCCCTCGGCAGCGTGGCAGCAGGCCGGCACCGAGCCCGATCCACGCGGCGGCCATCATCTGGAACGGCAGCCACGGCCCGACTCCTGCGGTCAGCAGCGCCGAGGAGAACATCGTCGTCGCGCCCAGCACGAAGCCGAATCCGGGTCCGTACACGCGCCCTGCGAGGATCAGCAGGAAGAACACGATCTCGATCCCCGCCGTGCCGGCACCGAGCGGACGCAGCACCGCACCCACTCCGGCCAGGAGGCCGATGATCGCGATGGCTTTCACGTCGAAACCGTCGTCGCCGAGTTCGGCCACGACCGTGGCGACGAGCAGCGGCAGGATCAGGGCGAACAGGAATGGTGCGTCCGCCACGTGGGCCGTCCCCGACGACACCGCCTCGGATGCGGGTGAGACGAAGAGCGGCCACAGGAACATCATCAGGCCGCCCACCGAGGCGAGCGCCAGGACGAGCGCGGCACGGGGCCCGATCTCGACCGGCGCCGACCGATGCGGTCGTCCGACGTCTCGCACGTCGAGGCTCACGAGCTGACCCTCCGCTCGGAACCGTCGTCGAGACCGAGCGCGTCGACCACGTCGTCGACGGTGAGGTACGGCGCCGGGCGCAACACCTTGGCGACCTGCGGGGCGAAGACGGGCGAGGCCGTGACGACCTCTGCGGTCGGACCGTCGGCGACGATCTCGCCGTCGGCCATCACGATCACCCGCGATGCGACCTGAGCGACGAACTCGACGTCGTGTGTGGCGACGATGACCGACCGGCCGTCGGCGGACATCTGCGACACGAGCGTGGCCAGCCGCTTCTTTGCTCCTTCGTCGAGGCCGCGTGTCGGTTCGTCGAGCAGCACCAGCGACGGAGACGCGCAGAGCTGCACGGCGAGCGCGAGTCCGAGCCGCTGCCCCTCCGACAGGTCACGCGGGTGGGAGTCGGGCGAGATCCCGGGAACGATCGTCTCGAGCATCGCGGCACACGATGGCTCCCCTGCCGGGACCATCGCATCGGCGGCCGCGCACTCCTCGCGCACCGTCGGGAGATACAGCACGTCGGACGGAGTCTGAGGGACGAGGCCGACCACGCCGACACGCTCGGCAGGTGTCATCGTCGAAGGGTCCCGACCGTCGACCAGGATCACCTTGCCCGAACGACGTTGGCCGGCACCCTGCAGCGCCCACAGGAGAGACGTCTTGCCTGAGCCGTTACGTCCCATCAGCGCCACGATCTCGCCGCCCGCCACCGACACGTCGACGCCCGACACCGCAACGGTCTTCCCGTAGGCGACCACGACACCCCGAGCATCGAGCGCCGGCGCTCCAGCAACCGGGTGTGCGGGTCGCGCCGTGAGCGGCGTGGCGACCAGGCGGTCACGCAGGTCTGCCGCTCGCCGTCGAGCATCACGAACCGAGAGTGGAAGCGGATCCCACCCTGCCGCCTGAGCGAGCCGCACCACCGGCGGCGCCACCGCCGACGTGCGCATCATCTCCTCGGGTGCTCCAGCTCGCACGGTGCGATCCGCGTCGACCGACACGACGAGGTCGGCGTATTCGACGACTCGTTCGAGGCGATGTTCGGCGAGCACGACGGTCATCCCCAGGTCGTGGACGAGCCGAGTCAGAGCAGCGAGCACGTCCTCGGCTGCCGACGGATCGAGCGCACTGGTCGGCTCATCGAGAACGAGCACCCGCGGGTGTGCCGTGAGCACCGATGCGATGGCGACACGCTGCTGCTGGCCACCCGACAGCGATCGCATCGGGCGGTTGCGCAGCTCGGCGATCCCGAGCAGGTCGAGGGTCTCCTCCACTCGCTTGCGCATGGTGGCCGGAGGAATCGCGAGCTGCTCCATCCCGTAGGCGAGTTCGTCCTCGACGACCTCGGTGACGAAGCCGTTGATGGGGTCCTGGACGACCACTCCGACGATGCCGGCCAGCTCTCGTGGCGGGTGGTCTCGGGTGTCGAGACCGTCGATGGTCACGCGTCCGGTGAGCGTGCCTCCGGTGAAATGCGGAACGTGGCCGTTGATCGCCCCGAGCAGCGTCGACTTGCCGACGCCGGTCGATCCGACGACGAGACACATCTCGCCTTCGGGGATGTGGAGGTCGACGTCGATCAGCGCAGCGTCGTCGGCGTCGGGGTAGGTGACCGAGACCCGCTCGAAGCGGATCACGTGGTGGCGACCAGTTCGGGTTCGTCGCTCACTCCGGCGTCGTCGTCCCGGTCGATGTGAACCGGGGCCGCTGTTCCCGTCGTCGTCGGAACCGGAGGGGCGACGATCGCGGCGAGCGCGGCGAGCGCCGCAGCGCCGGCAGGAAGGAGGCCGAGCATCGGCCACTGCAGGGGCTGCAGGCTCGGGAAGAGGTTCGCCGGGTCGACCTCGGTCGCAGCGAACATGAGTGCCGCTGCGCCGACACCGCAGCCCACGACCAGCCATTCTTCTCGTCGCCACGGGTCGGGTCGGTACACCGTCCGCTGGACCCGTCGACCGCTCACTCGCAGTCCGACCACGGCGAGCAGGCATCCGACGGCGAGCACCGGTCCGCCGATCCAGCGTGGTGTCGTCCCGTCGAGCACGCCGTAGGTGCCCACGGCGACGCCGAACACACCGGTGAGGAGCAGCGCTCCGGTCAGTCGACGAGTTCGAGCGTCGATGGCACCGCGCCGTCCGTACCCGCGACCGTCCATCGCAGCGGCCAACACGAGCGACCGATCGAGCGCGTCGTCGAGCACGGGGATCACGACACCTCGGGCGATACCCACGTCGCTGTCGCCGCGCAGCGCACGAGCGCGTCGGATCCGCTGCCCGCTCTCGATCAACTGCGGAGCGACCGTGAGTGCGACGGTGACGGCCACCCCGATCTCGTAGAGCGCTGCGGGCAGGCTCTTCAACATCCGCTTCGCATCGGCGAGCGAGTTGGCCGCACCCAGGCAGATCAGCAGCGTGGCGATCCGAAGTCCGTCGTACACCGCCGAGAGGATCCCTTCGAGCGTGACGGTGCCACCCAGTGTGATCCCTGCGGTGACCTCGGGAAGCTCGACTACGGGCAGCTCGAACAAGACGATCGAACCGAATCGAGCACCGACCAGGACCCGGAAGACGACCCGGATGGCGATGATCACCAGTCCGAGGACCAGGTAGAACCGGAAGCCCCGAGCCCACGGTGCATCACTGCGTCGGGCGGCGACCACCAACCCCGCCACGGCACAGAGCAGCAGGAGGACGAACGGGTTGGTCGTGCGCGATGCGGCAGCAGCAAGACCGATCGACCACAGCCACCACGCTCCGGGGTGGAGTCGGCGGGGCAGGCGAGCCGAGGTCATGTCTCGAACGTCTCGATGCTCAATGGGCGACGGCGGCGCCGAGCCGCGACGAGTCCGGCGGCACCGACTCCGGCCACGGCGATGATGCCGAGAGCCGACGACGTGGCGAACCCTCCGCCTCCTCGGCGTCCGTCACTGAGATCGACCGTGCCCACCTCGTCGGCCACGACCTCGACGTCGCCTGACCCGTCGTCGAGCGCCGGGCTGGCCTCTGCCGCGGATCGGTCGTCGTCGGCTCCGCCACCCGCCGACGACGAGCCTCCCGACGCGGTCTCCGGCAGCGCTTCCGAGATGGTCGTCGTGGGGCCGGCCACGAGTGTCGTCGGTGCGGTCGACGAGGCGGACGGCGATCCGGCGATCGTGGTCGACGCAGCCGACTCTGCAGCCTGGCCCGACGCGACCTGAACCGTCGACACCGGCTCGTCGGCCTCGGCCGTGACCACCGTGTCGGCAACCGATCCCGACGGGCGGATCGTGGCCGTCGGCGTCGCGTTCTCCGGGCGAACGGTCGTGGTCGGACGCACGGTCGTCGGGCGAACCGTCGTCGTCGGACGCACGGTTGTGGCAGGGACCGTCGTCGTGGCCCGCACCGTCGTGGTCGGGCGGGTGGTGGTCGGACGAGTGGTGGTCGGGGTCGTCGTGCCCGAGTCGACGGGCGTCGTGCAGTCCGATCCACTCAGCGCGTTCGGAGACTCGCCGGGGAGGGGATCGCCGACGTCGATCCGAGGCGGAGGGATGTCGACGTCGGCCTTGTTCAGCGCGAACGACCACCCCTCGAACGAACCCGCCGGTGGTGTTCGATTGGATGGGCCCCGATTCGCGTAGCACCAGTCGCCGCCGCGCGGCGCCAGCCAGTACGACCAGAACGCCGAGGCCGGCGGGGTGTTCCCACACGGCTCGGTGTCGGGACCAGGGAGACCGGCGATGCGGCAGACGAAGCCGGGGAACCTGAGCGTCCCCTCCCAGGCCACATCGGCCTGGTCGAGGACCTCGAGTCCGTTCGAGACCGGGCCCGGAGCGCAACGCACGTTGACCCCGCCGCCCAGTTCCTGGAAGTCGACCACGACGGTCACTCCCACGTTGTCGGTACATGCGCCGTCGTACCACTCCTGAGCAGCGACCGGGGCCGCGACGCTCGAGTGGATGCAGCAGGCGGCGACGATCGCGATCGCGATCGTCGCCGCCTGCCTCGGCGCGAGCCGACTCCTCATCTCAGCCGATATACCCGCTGACATCCACGATCAGGTCGACCGTGGTGCTGGCGTACAGGCACACCGTGCTGTCGTCGGACAGCTGTGAGATCACACTGTTCGGCGACGCCGCAGCTCCCGAGAAGTTCACCGAGCTGGTGTCGGGGCGAGGCACCGAACAGTCCCAGACGGTCACGAAACCGACGTCGGTGCCACGCACTGCCGTCACGTTCAGCGCAACCGCAGTGGCTCCGGCGGGCACATCGGCCAGCGTGACTTCGAGTGGCTTCACGGTGGTCGCCGACGTGGCCGGAGTGCTGGTGCGGGTGTCGAGGGCACGAACCGGATCGACCGCCGTGTACGACGAGCCGACCGGGAAGACGCCGACGGCATCGACCAGGACGTCGACCGGCGAGCTCGAATCGATGCACACCGAGCCGTCGTCGGACAGCTTGGAGATCACCGTGTTCGGCGATGCGGCCGGACCCGAGTAGTTCACCGAACTCGTGGCCGGGGCGGGTGTCGAGCAGTCCCACACGGTGAGGAATCCGACATCGGTCGCACGGACCGCTGTCACGTTCAGCACCGCGGCAACGGCGCCATCGGAGGCGCCCTCGATGGCCACTTCGACGGTCGTTCCCGGCACCACTGCGGTGTCGTTGCGAGTGTCGAGAAGACGAGTCGGAGGGAGCGGCGCGTAGCCCGAACGGGCCGGGAAGAATCCGCCGAGGTCGACGAGGACGTCGGTCGTCTCGCTGGAGTACACGCACACCTCACCGTCGTCGGAGAGCTGTGAGATCACACTGTTCGGCGACGCCGCAGGGCCCGAGAAGTTGACCGAGCTGGTCGTGGGGCGAGGCGTCGAGCAGTCCCACACCGTCACGAAACCGGCACCGGCGGCACGAACCGCGGTGATGTTCAACGATGCTGCCGAAGCGTCATCGGCGACACCACCGTTGCCGGCGACCGCCACGACGAGTTGCTCGCCGGCGAGCAACGCAGTGGCGTCACGTGTGTCGAGCAGACGGCTCGGTGCCACGGGCGTGAAGTCGTTGCTCTCTGCGGCCACACCGAACGGAGCGAGTCCGTAGGCGAGGACGCCCTGACTCGTCGCACGACGGAACTGATCGCGCTGGCCGTCGTCGATGCCTTCGGTACTCGCCGACACGAAGGCCGAGCCGTCGACCGCGATGGCGCCGGCCTCGCCCGTTGCGTCGGAGTCGGCCAGCTGCAACGTCATCACGTAGGCACGGGCTGCTTCGGCGGCCTCGGTCTCACCGAGTCCGAGGAGTGCCTGCGAGGCCAGGCCGGTGCTGTTCGCATTGCCGGCTGCGGTCGGACCGGACCCTCCGAAGCTGCCGTCGGCGGCTTGTGCGCCGAGCATCCATTCGATTCCGGCGTCGATGGCGGTTTCGACATCGTCGCTCGGGTCGAGCGTCAGGAGAGCCTGCATGGCGAGCGACGTCGCATCGGTGCTGGCCTGGTCGTCGCTCTCGCAGCCGCGGGTGGGCACGTCGCCGCCGTAGCTCAGACGGAACGCTCCGTTCGGGCACTGCTGGTCGAGCAGGAACTGTGCTGCGCTGGCCGGCACACCGTCGGGGGTGTACGACAGCCCGGCGATGTTGAGCGCCTGTCCGAAGCCGTTCGAGAAGTTGCCGAACGTGGAGACGTCGGAGAATCGACCGATCTGGAGACCTTCGGTCTCGACTGCACCGCGCGACAGCGCTTCGAGGTCTCGGCCACCGAAATCGTTCACGTCGTCGCCACGGAGCCCTGCGGTGAGCAGCGTCTTGCCGACGGCTCCCGAGTAGAGGCTGCCGGTGTCGCCGAACGCTTCACCGGTGATGTAACCGCCGATGTTCGCTTCGACCGCAGCGGCCGCCGACGTGGCGATCGTCTGGTCGCCACGTCCGCCGAGGGTCAGAGCGAGCACGGCGTCGAGCGTGAGCCCGAAGTCGGTCGCTGTCGGGTCGAACGAGCTCGGCATCGTGCTGCTGTTGGCGATGAGTTCGCCTTCGAGCCAGACGAGTGGCGCATCGTCGACCGTGTCGGCAGCAGTGACCGTGCCGAGCGGCGTCGTGACCAGGAGGCCGGCGACGAGGACGGATGCGCCGAGGGCGATCCGTGTGGGGGACGGGGAGTGCATTCGTGAACCTCGCATGAATGGGCCGAGAGCGCAGTGCACGGCGGACCCCGACGATGTCGAGCGTTCCTCCGAGCCGCGAACCTCGACGGCTGTGGATGTATGGGCTCCGAACAGGTACTCCGACTTACCCTCCCGGTTGGTCCGGTCGAGCTCACGGTTGCGGGTCAGCGCCGGATTCTCACCGGACTTCCCCTGCACGAGGCAACTCCATCATGGTACAGCGGTGAGCCGTCCACCCAATCGCCATCAGACAGTCGTCGTCACCCGATCGCCATCCCCCGCTCGCGGTCAGGCAGTCGCCATCACGCGCGGCTGTTCTCGACGAGCCGCCACAGCAGATCGACGTCCATGTGCTCGTCGACGGCATCGGCGAGCAGTTCGAGAGTCGGTTCGAGAACGGGCTCGACCGTCACCCCGAGAATCGATTCGATGAACGCCGGATGCTCGAACAAGCCGTGAACGGTGGTGACGACCACGTTGCCGTCGATTCCGAACCGGAGGTCGTCGGTGAGTTCGCCGAAGCGGATCTCGTACCCCGAGTAGACCGCGCCGAACGCCTCGATCTCGACCGAATCGGTCCGCTTCGCACTGCCCATCACCGTCGAGTGAGCCACCAGGCCGAGACCGTCGACGCTCGACGCGGCCAGCCCTTCGATCCCGTGGGGATCGTCGATCCGGTCGCCCAGCATCATCGCACCGCCGCACACTCCGATCACCCGGACGCCGTGGCGCGCGGCTGCCAGGATCGCCTGGTCGATCCCGGTCGAACGCATCCATTCCAGGTCGGCCACGACGTGTTTCGATCCCGGCAGGATGATGGCGTCACGGTCCGGGTCGAGTCCTGTGAGCAGTGACGGCCCGCCGGCCCACCGGACGTCGGCAGCGTGATTGAGGAGATGGAACTCGTCGAGATTGGAGCCGTACGGGAATCGAGGGAGCACGACTCTCGGAGCGCCCAGAGGTGCCGACGGTGGACCGGGCGCTCCTTCCTCGTGCGGCAGATCGTGGCGCAGCGCCGGGATGACGCCCGCACATGCCATCGAGGTCATGTCGGTGAGCATCTGCGGACCCGGTTCGAGCAGTGTCGGGTCGCCTCGGAAGCGGTTGAGGACGAAACCGGCGAGCCGTTCGCGAGTGGCGTCGGGAACGAGTGACCACGTTCCGAAGAGGTGGGCGAACGAGCCTCCCCGTTCGATGTCGGACACGAGGAGGCCCGCAGCGTCGGCGTACTCGATCATCCGATTGTTGACCTGGTCGCGCAGGTTGATCTCGGCAGGGCTGCCGGCGCCCTCGATGACGACGAGGTCGTACTCGTCGGCGAGGGAGTCGTACGACTCGGCCATCGGCACCCAGAGCGCGTCGTGGCGTTCGTTCCGCGGCGTGTCGGTGAGCGCCCGATCGACCACGCCCCGCACGATCACCTGGCTGCGGCCATCGGCTTCGGGCTTGAGCAGGACCGGGTTCATCCGCACGTCGGGTTCGACGCAGGCAGCCTTGGCCTGGAGCCATTGGGCCACGCCGATCTCGCCACCCTCGACGACTCGGGCGTTGTTCGACATGTTCTGTGCCTTGAACGGCGCGACGCCGACGCCCTCGCGAGCGAACCACCGGCACAGCGCGGTCGTGACCACGGACTTGCCGGCGTCGGACGTACAGCCCAGCACCATGAGCGACTTCATCTGTCCAGTCTCCCGCCTCGGAAGCGAGAGCGGGCGGTCGTCACGTCGGGGTGGGCCTCACACGGTCGAGGTGTGCGAACGGTTCGACTCGATGGTCCACCGTGCGTATCCTCGCCGGTCCATGACCGACGCCCCCGATTCCAGCGACGCAACGATCGATCCCGAGACCGGAGAACACGCCCCGCAGGAGGATCCTCGCCCCGACGGACTCCGGCGCGCCGATTCGCTCGTGGTGCTCAACACCGGGAACGGCAAGGGGAAGTCGTCGTCGGCGTTCGGGATGATGCTGCGCGGCGTGGCTCGCGACTGGAACGTCGCCGTCGTCCAGTTCATCAAGTCGGGCAACTGGAACACCGGCGAGGAGAAGATGGGCCAGAAGTTGGGGGTCGACTGGGTGGCCTGTGGCGAAGGGTTCACGTGGGATTCCGACGATCTCAGCAACGACAAGCGCATCGCTGCCGAGGGCTGGGCGCAGGCGAAGGAGATCCTCGCGGCGGGCGAGCATCAACTCGTGATCTTCGACGAACTCACCTATCTCGCATCGTTCGGCTGGCTCGACATCGACGAGATCGTCCAACCCATCCGTGACCGCCCGCGTCACGTGAACGTGATCGTGACGGGGCGCGACGCTCACCCCGATCTGGTCGAACTCGCCGACACCGTCACCGAGATGACCGAGATCAAGCACGCCTACACGGCGGGCGTGCGCGCCATGCGCGGCATCGACTTCTGACTCCCGTTCTCGAGGGACGACGCAGATTCTCGTGACACCGACGACGCTGGCAGACTCACCACGATGAGCCTCCTCGCCGAACGCCTGGCCGACCTGCCGGACTCCGACCAGACCGCCACGGCCGCCGTCACCGAGAGAGCCGCGCAGACTCTGCGGCCGCCGGGAGCGCTGCAGTGGCTCGACGACATCGCCGCCTGGAAGGCCGGCTGGCAGCGCTCGGCGACTCCCACCGTCGAGCAGCCGGCGGTCCTCGTGTTCGCCGGCGATCACGGCGTCACCGCAGCCGGAGTCAGCAGCTACCCCAGCGACGTCACCGCCGCCATGCTCCGCGCGACACAGAACGGCCAGGCGACGATCAACGCGTTCGCCCGGTCGGCGGGAGCGTCGGTCACCGCGATCGACGTGGGCGTGGGAGACCCGACGGGTGACATGCGCTCCGAGGCCGCGCTGAGTTCCGAGCGGTTCGACGCGATCACTGGCACCGCGTTCGATGCGGTCGAAGCACTCGACACCGACCTGTTGGTGCTCGGCGAACTCGGCATCGGCAACACCACCGCTGCCGCCGCGATCGCCGCCGCGTTCGCCGGTGGCGAGGCAACCGTGTGGGTCGGGCGTGGCACCGGGATCGACGACGACGGGCTCGCCCGCAAGAGAGCCGCCGTCCAGGAGTCGGTCCGACGCATCGCCGGCGTGATGGACCCCCTCGAGATCCTGCGTGAAGTCGGTGGGTCCGAACTCGTGGCGATGGCGGCGGCGTGTGTCGCGGCGCGACACCGGTCGATCCCGGTCGTGCTCGACGGCTACATCTGCACGGCGTCGATGCTGCCGCTGCACCGCGCGAACAGTGCCGCACTCGACCACTGCGTCGTCGGGCACTGCTCGGCCGAACCCGGACACCGGTTGCTGCTCGACGCCCTCGACAAGAAGCCGCTGCTCGACCTCGACATGCGACTCGGCGAAGGATCGGGTGCCATGGCGGCGGTTCCGCTGGTCAAGATGGCGTGCGCCGGTGTGGTCGAAGTCCCGACGTTCGACGAGTTCTTCGGCTCGGCCGATGACGTCGGCTGACGGCTCGAGCGGGCTGCCGCCGTTCGCCGCTCTCGGAGCGTTGCAGTTCCTCACACGCATCCCCATCCGGTTGCGTTCGGCACCTGATCTCCAAGCGTGCGTGCCGTGGTTCCCGGTCGTGGGTGGCCTCCTCGGCGTGATGATCGGCGGGGTCGCTGCGGGCCTGATGGAACTCGTGCCGGCCACGGTGGCTGCCGCTGTGGCGGTGGTGGTGGGCGTGATGCTGACCGGCGCCTTCCACGAAGACGGCCTCGCCGACACCGTCGACGCACTCGGCGGCTGGTCGCCCGAGCAGCGCCGCGAGATCCTCAAGGATTCGCGCCACGGCAGCTACGGGGTGGCGTCGATGATCTCGACGTTCCTGCTGCGAGTGGTCACCCTCGCATCGCTCGGTCCGGCTGTCGCGTTCGCCGGTCTCGTCGCGGCACACACGCTCGGTCGAGGTGCGGCGGTGGGCGCGATGGGGCTCGCACCGCCGGTTCCCGTCGACGGGCTCGGCGCCGACTACACACGATCGCTGTCACCGGTGCGGGCGGTGATCGGCGTGCTGGCTTCACTGGCGATCGCCGCGGTTGCGGTCGGCTGGTGGGTCGCTCCTCTCGCTGCTGCCGCGACAGCGGGCGCGTTCGTCGTGTCGGTCATCGCCCGGCGAGCATTCGACGGAGTCGGCGGTGACGTGCTCGGTGCCGTCGAGCAGGTCGGGGAGTGCCTGGTTCTCATCGTCGTCTCAGGACTCGCCATGCGCCACTCGCTCTGGTGGCGATGACGCCACTCGGCGTCATCGTGATCGCTGCGAGCTGATCGCCGTGCAGACACACCGGCCGTGGCGCGTCGCTAACCTCGGCCGACGTGAGTGACCTCCAGACACCGACCGAGAAGACGTCGTCGTCGCCGATGACCTATGTCGGCCAACTGGCGCGCGGCTTCGCCATGGGGGCTGCCGACATCGTGCCCGGCGTCTCGGGCGGCACCGTCGCTCTCGTGCTCGGCATCTACGCCCGGCTGATCCAGAACATCCGCACCGGTGCGCACGCACTCAAGCAGGTGCTCACCGGCGATCTCAGCGGCTTCAAGAAGACCTTCGGCGAGATCGAATGGGTGTGGCTGCTCACCCTGCTCGCCGGGATCCTGATCGCCGTCGCAGCCCTCTCGTCGGTGATCGAGAAGCTGCTGCAGGACGAACCGGTCGTGATGGCCGGGCTGTTCTTCGGTCTCGTCGTCGGCACGATCTGGATCGCGTGGAATCTGCTCGACCGGGTCGACGGGACCGCGATCGCCATCATGGTCGGTGTCGGCATCGCGCTGTTCCTCATCCTCGGGCTGCGCTCCGACACCGAGGTCGCCGAAGGCACCGCCGAGATCGTCACACAGCCGTTCTGGATCTTCTTCCTCGCCGGCGCTCTCGCCATCTGCGCCATGATCCTCCCTGGGATCTCGGGTTCGTTCATCCTGGTGATGATCGGGATGTACACCGAAGTGCTCGGTGCCGTGAACGATCGTGACATCGTGTCGATCGGCGCCACCGCACTCGGCTGCATCGCCGGACTCGCCGTGTTCTCGACGCTGCTGAACTGGTTGCTCGAGAACTACCGCAACTTGGTGATCGCTGCGATGATCGGCCTGATGCTCGGTTCGATGCGCGTGCTGTGGCCGTGGCCCAAGGGCACCTTCACGACACGGCTCGAGGCACCGTCGGGTGACGTCGTCCTGCCGATCGTGCTCGCCATCGTCGGATGCGCCGTGGTCGTCGTGGTCGAGCGTTTCGGCACTCGCACTGGTGACGGCATCGAGACGACGGGCTGACGCCCGGCGCCGGGCGAATCTCGCCGATCTGGGGAGGTCGCGCCTCACATGGCGCAGCGCAAGCTCACATGTTCGGGTCCGAGCGAACCGAGGCGCCGGCGAGCGACAGAGTCAGCCGGCGGCGAACTCGGCGAGGCGGCGAATGCCCTCTTCGAGGTCGGCATCACCGAGGGCGAAGCTGAAGCGGCCGTAGCCGGGCGTCCCGAACGCCTCGCCAGGAACGAACGCGACCTTCGCCTGGTCGAGCACGACATCGGCGAGTTGCAGAGTCGAGTCGACCTGCACGCCGCCATAGGTCGTGCCGAGCAACCCGCGCAGGTCGGGAAAGGCGTAGAAGGCTCCCTGCGGCTCGGGGCAGACGACGCCGTCGATGTCGTTGAGCAGTCGGTGGATGAGCGTGCCGCGACGGGTGAACGCCTCGCGCATCATCACCACGTCGTCCAGCGATCCGGACAGCGCAGCGATCGCAGCGCGCTGGGCGACGTTGGCGACGTTGGAGGTCGCGTGGCTCTGAAAGCTCGTGCACGGCTTGATCACGTCGGCCGGTCCGATGATCCAGCCGACGCGCCACCCGGTCATCGCGTAGGTCTTGGCGACGCCGTTGACGATCAGGCACTGGTCGGCGAGGTCGGGGACGAGCACGGGCATCGAAGCGAACTCGTTGGCGCCGTACACGAGGTGCTCGTAGATCTCGTCGGTGATGACCCAGACGCCGTTCGCCACGGCCCACTCACCGATCGCCCGCACCTCGGCCGGCGAGTAGATCGCGCCCGAAGGGTTGTCGGGGCTGACGAAGAGCAGCACCTTGGTGCGGTCGGTCGTCGCAGCATCGAGTTGCTCGATGGTGACCTTGAATCCGGCTTCGACGTCGGTGTCGATCACGACCGGAACGCCCCCGGCGAGCGTGATCGCCTCGGGGTATGTCGTCCAGTAGGGGGCGGGGCAGATCACTTCGTCGCCCGGGTCACACAGCGCAGCGAAGGCCGTGTAGATGGCGTGCTTGCCACCATTGGTGACGAGGACCTGCGAGGCGTCACAGGAGAAGCCCGAGTCGCGCATCGTCTTCGCGACGATCGCTTCTTTCATCTCGGGGAGACCGCCGGCCGGGGAGTACTTGTGATTCTTGGGGTCGGCGCAAGCGGCCGCCGCTGCGTCGACGATGTGTGCCGGAGTGGGGAAGTCGGGCTCGCCTGCGCCGAAGCCGATGACGTTCTCGCCCGCCGCCTTCATCGCCTTCGCCTTCGCATCGACCGCCAAGGTGGCCGAGGGCTGGATGGCGGAGAGTCGTTGCGATACGCGGTTCACGTCGCATGAGGCTACCTGCCGCAGCAACAGCGGCCGGTCGGGTTTCTCGCCGGCGCCCCGACCCCGCCGACACGGTCGGCCGAAAGAACAGCGAACGGTCGGGCGGCCCGGCGCATAGCTGACTACGGTCCATCCATGACAGCAGATGCCATGCTCCGCAAGGCCGTCGGCGAACTCCCCTCCCCCGAGTTCCCGGCCTACTCCACGCCGCTCGACACACCACTCTCGGAAGCGAAGGTCGCGATCGTGACGACGGCGGGGTTGAAACACCGGGGCGAGGTCGAACTGTGGCAGCCCGGCGACGGCTCCTACACCGTGATCCCGTCGTCGGAGCGCGACCTGCAACTCTCCCACTTCAGTCCGAACTTCGACCGCTCCGGGATCGCCGCCGACCTGAACGTGGTGTACCCGATCGATCGGCTCCACGACATGGCCGACGCCGGGATCATCGGTTCGGTCGCCGAGCGGCATCTCTCGTTCATGGGCGCCCAGTTCGACTTCGCCTCGATCATCCAGGACTCGGCTCCGAGAGCTGCTCAGGAGTTGGTCGATGACGGTGTCGACGTGGTCATCTTCGTTCCGGTTTGACCTCTCTGTACGCGCACCGGTGGTGTGCTCGCGAACGTGTTCGAACAAGCCGGGCTCTCGACGGTCAACCTCGGTCTGGTCCGCGGACAGCTCGAGTCGTCGAAGCCTGCGCGTGGTCTCTACGTCAAGTTCCCGCTCGGCCGTCCGCTCGGCAGACCGAACGACGCTCCATTCCAGACGGCCGTGCTGACCGCAGCGTTCGATCTGCTGTCGCGAGACGACGCGCCGTTCATCGTCGACTTCCCCGAGTCGATCGCCGACGAGGGTGACGAGCCGGCGTCGTGTCCGATACCGCCTCGACACGACCCTGATCTTCATCCGGCGATCGACGAAGCTCGCGGCCTCCGCAACGCGTACCAGCGCAACCTCGACGCAACAGGCCGCACGCTGCTCGGGCGCGTCACGACACCCGACGTCGACGGTGTGGTCACATTGGTCGACAAGATCATCCGCCTCGAAGCAGGCGAGTCCCTCGACGACATCGGCATCGACAGCGCAACCGCGATCGCTGCCGGCCAAGACATCCGCGCGTACTACGAGGAAGCCGGCCTGCAACTCACCGATTCCACCGGGTCACGAGCGCTCGAGTCGTGGTTCTATTCCGTCACCGAGGCCGGCCAACTCATCCGCCGGGCTCAGAAGGTGATGAAGGAAAAGGGCACGGCCGACGACTTCACGGTGCAGTACATCCTTCCCGGCACCCAAGCCCGCTGACCCTGCGGCGCCGCCGATCTGATCGGGCCAGATCGTCGGGCGGGCCCTCAGTGCGCCGGGTCGACGACGAGTCGACCGCGCGTCTTTCCGGCCATGATCGCTTCGCCCCGGGTGGGCAACGAACTCATCGGCACGACCTCGATCATGGCATCGAGCAGCCCGGCGGGCAGGTCGTTCGCGAGTCGTGACCACGCCTCTTCGCGAGAGGCGATCGACGCCATCACCGAATCGATGCCCTGCAATCGGACATTGCGCAGGATGAACGGCATCACCGTGCTCGGCAGGTCGACACCGCCCGCCAGCCCGCACGCGGTGACCGTGCCGCTGTGTTTCGTCTGCGCGATGACCTTGGCCAGCATCGTCGACCCCACGACGTCGACGGCACCTGCCCACGTCTCGGTCTCGAGCGGCTTCGGCTCCTCCGACATCTCCTCTCGACTCAGGAACGCCGACGCCCCGAGTGATCTCAGATACTCGTGCTCGTCGGGTCGCCCCGTGACGGCGGTGACCTCGTAGCCGAGCGACGAGAGCAGCGCGATCGCCACGCTTCCGACTCCGCCGGCCGCTCCCGTGACCACGACGGGACCGCTGGCGGGCGTGACGCCGCCGTGTTCGAGACCGAGCACGCACAACATGGCAGTGAGTCCCGCCGTTCCGATGCCCATCGCCTGCTCGCTCGAGATGCCCTCGGGACGGGCAACGAGCCAGTCGGCCTTCACTCGCTGCCGTTGCGTGTAACCGCCCCAGAAGCGCTCGCCGACCGACCATCCGGTCAGGATCACGCCATCACCCGGAGCGAAACGGGCCGACTCCGACGAGACAACGGTGCCCGCCAGATCGATTCCGGGCACCATGGGGTACGAGCGGATGATGCGCCCTTTCCCGGTGAGAGCCATCCCGTCCTTGTAGTTCAATGACGAGTAGTCGACGTCGACCACGACGCTCTCGTCGTCGTAGGTCGGCAGATCGTCGTCCGACAACTGCTCGATCGACGGCGTCGCCGACTTCGGGTTGCCCTCTTCTGTTTCGCGGACGACGAGAGCGTTGAAGGTGTTCATGGGGTGATTCTCCTGCAGTGGGTTGGTGCTTGCTTCGTGGACGGATCGAACGGCGGTCGGAATGACGAGTGCATCGAGCGCCATGCACCCATCGCTGGTGACGGCGAGCGGGTTGACGTCGAGTTCGGCGATGAGGTCCCCGACGTCGGCGGCCAGGTTCGACAGGCCGACCAGCGCAGCGACCACGGCTGGTCGGTCGGCGGCGGGTCCGCCACGTGCTCCGTCGAGGATCGGAGTGATGGCCAGCTTGTCGATCATCTGGCTCGCGATCGGCGCATCGATCGGCACGAGGCCGAGTTGTCGATCGCCGAGCACCTCGATGAACACACCGCCACCGGCCACCAGCACCATCGACCCGAAGTGCGGGTCGGACACCAGGCCCAGCGCCATCTCGACGTCGGACCTGCCCATCGGAGCGACGAGTGCCTCGGGGCCGAGTCGTTCGGCGAGGTCACGGTAGGCCGTGGCGACTTGCCCGGCATCGGCCAGGTTCAAGACGACACCGTTCACGTCGGACTTGTGGAGGATCCCGTCGACCGCTGTCTTGAGGACGACCGGGTACCCGATCTCGTCGGCGGCCGCCATTGCCGAGGCGAGGTCGTCGACGATGCGATGCTCCATCGTCGGCACGCCGTAGTCGCTGAGCAACTCGAGCCCTTCGCCTTCGGTCAGGGTGCGGGGCTCAGCCAGACGGGCCCGCCACCGGGCGGTGACGTCGGGCGCAGGACGCGTCGGCGATGCGATCTCGGGGCGCAGCGTGAAGTCGCGGTATGCGAATGCATGACGAACGGCGAGCAGGCCGGCCACGGTGCCGTCCAGTACCGGGATCCCGAGATCGGTCATCCGTCGTGCGAGGTCCTGGGAGTCGGTCCCGATGTGATTGGTCATCATCGCGATCGGCTTCGTCGTCCGGCGATGGACCCGCCGACAGATCCGAGCGAACGACTCGTGGAGATAGAACCCAGACGTCAGATCGATGACGAAGACGCCCATCGCGGTGTCGTCGTCGTCGATGAGCGCCTGCCAACAGTGTTCGAAGATCGCCTGGTAGTCGTTGCCGGTCCCCCAGGCATCGAGGGGGTTGATCGGCTCCAACCCCGCATCGAGGTGCTCGGTCAGGATGGTCGTCGTGTCGTCGCTGATCTCGGCGAACGGGACGCCGATGTCAGCTGCCAGGTCGATCAGCAGTTCACGTTCGCCACCGGAGTCGTGGATCGTCGCGAGGCCGCCACGGCTCGGGCGTCGCCGATCGGAGAGCAGAAGCGACGTCGCTGCCAATTCGTCGAGCGACTTGACCGAGAGGACGCCGTATCGCTCGAAGACGGTCTGGTAGGCCGCGTCATCGCCGGCGATGGCCCCGGAATGGCTCAGCGCCAACTTGGCCGCTGCCGGCGAGCGACCGGCTTTGAGAGCGACCACGGGGATGTCTCGTTCGGCCGCCTTGCGCAGCGTCTCGATGAACATCTCCGGTCGACGCACGGTCTCGATGAAGAGCGCGATGACCCGGGTGCTGTCCTGGTCGAGTGCGTAGTCCATGTACTCGGCCGTGGTCGTCACCAGTTCTTGGCCGGGAGAGATCGCGAGGTTGAATCTCAGCTTCTGGTCGTTCCACAGCAGTGCCGTGAGCACCGAGCCCGATTGCGCGATCAGCGTGACGCCACCCTCGTTCAGCTCGTAGGGGCGGTTGAACGGAAACGCTCGGAACCAGTGCTCCACATTGTAGAAGCCCATGCAGTTTCCGCCGACGATCGGCAGCCCTGCTGCCTCGGCCTTCGCCTTCACTCGATCTCGCAAGGAGTTGCCGGGAGTGTCGTTCGGGAGGATCACGCTGCCGGGGATGACCAGCCCTCCGACCCCGATCTCGATGGCAGCGTCGACCTGAGCCTCGAGCCCGCCGTTTCCGATTCCGAGAACAGCGAGATCAGGAGCTTCGGGAAGATCGGCCAGCTGTGCGAAGCACTCGTACCCCTCGACCTCGTCGTACTTCGGGTTGACCGGGTACACGGCGCCCCGATATCGCGCCACCTGGAGTTCGAGCACCATGTCATTGCCGGCGACGTTCGGGACCTGCGATGCGCCGACCAACGCGACCGACCGCGGCGCCAGCAGTCGCGTGAGCCGATGCGCGATCGCCTCAGCCACGGCGCGACTCGCGTTCGATGCGACGTGCCTCGACCCAGTCGCGAGCCTCGGCGTAGATCGTGGTGAGGTGGTCCATCTGTGCGTCGACCGCCCGTTCCGCTGCGTCGGCGTCTCGGGTCTCCACGGCATCGAGGAGGTCGTGTTGTCGAGCGAGGACCTCGGAGCGCTCCCGGAACCGATTGACGACCAGGTTCGTCGACGGATGCAACGCTTCGAGCGCGAACGCCATGACGTAGTCGAGCATCGGGTTGCCGGCGGCTCGGACGATCACTCGGTGGAACTCGACGTCGGCTTCACAGAACTCTTCGTCGGAAAGATCGGGTCGGGCCTGTCGCTCGATCGCAGCGTGCAGTTCTGCGAGGTGGGCTGTCGTTCGTCGTGCGGCTGCGAGGCGAACGCAGGTGCTTTCCAGGACGCGGCGGCTCTCGGCGACTTCGTCGAGCGAGAACACCTGATGGCTCACGAGCAGCGTGGCCGTCGTCGCCAGGTCGGCGCGGACCTGTTCTTCGCTCGGCAAGGTGACGAAGTTGCCGCCCGAGACACCGCGCTGAGATCGGATGAGGTTCTTCGCTGCCAGGCGCTTGAGCGCTTCACGCACCGTCGGCCGCGACACTCCGAACTGGTCGGCGAGCTCACTCTCGTTCGGCAGGCGCTCGTCCACCGACAGTGCTCCCGACACGATCAACTCCCGGATCGACTCGGCGATCTGGTCGGGCAGCGATCGCAGATCGGCCGAGAACTGGGCGGGCATCGGCCGAAGATACCATAGATCTGACCTATTGGTCACCGGGCGAATATCCGCCGATCCGGCCCGACGCCCGCGGCGTCGGTCGAGCGCGCTCGCTCCAGGTCGCTACCCCCGCGCTCGGCTACGAGATCATCGAATCTCTCCTCTGACCAACCCGTCGTCAGTCGATTCGCGGCCCCTCCCGGGGTGTTCGTCATTCCGCCTTACTCAGATTTCGGCACGTCCTTCAACTGTTGATTCTGAGTAAGGCGGAATTGACGGCACCTCGGAACTCCGAGACGAACGCACGTTTCGGCGCGATCGTGAGCGACGTATCCGACCTCACAGCAATCCGGCCGGGAACTCGGCAAACCTCGCATTTGCGCGGTCTACCGAGCCGGCTGCAGTCCGCCATGACGAGGAGTGGGGTGTGGTCGCGGCGACGGCTCGCCATGCTGTTTGGGTGACCATCGACCCCGCAACGATCACCATCCCGACCGACCTGCTGCCCGGCGACGGAAGATTCTGCTGCGGGCCTTCCAAGGTCCGTCATGAGCAGGTCGACGCCGTCGTCGCCGCTCGCGACACGCTCCTGGGCACGTCGCACCGCAAGCCGCCGGTCAAGAACCTGGTCGGCGCCGTCCGCTCGAAGCTCAGCGACCTGTTCTCGCTGCCCGACGGTTGGGAGATCGTGCTCGGAAACGGCGGCTCGACGGTGTTCTGGGACGTCGCCACCTTCGGCCTCGTCGACTCCCGCAGCCAGCACGCCGTGTTCGGCGAGTTCTCGTCGAAGTTCGCCGAGGCGTGCGCGTCCGCGCCCCACCTCGGAGAGCCGAGCGTCGTGCGCAGCGATGTCGGCACCCACCCCGACCTGCACGCCGAAGACGGCATCGACCTCTACGCACTCACCCACAACGAGACGTCGACGGGCGTCGCGATGGACCTGGAGCGTCCCGCCGACACGTCGGCCAACACGGCGCTCGTCGCCGTCGACGCGACCTCGGCTGCCGGTGGCCTCACCTGGACTCCCAGCGAAGTCGACGTGTACTACTTCGCTCCGCAGAAGTGCTTCGCCTCCGACGGCGGGCTGTGGCTGGCTGCGTGCTCACCCGAAGCGCAGGAGAGGATCGAACGGATCGGCTCGTCGGATCGCTGGCGCCCGGCGTCGCTCGATCTTCAGATCGCGCTCGACAACTCGAAGAAGAACCAGACGTACAACACGCCGGCGGTCGCCACGCTCGTGATGCTCGATGCGCAGCTCGACTGGATGCTCGCCAACGGCGGTTTGGAGTGGGCCGCCGGGCGCAGCGCTCAATCCGCCACGACGCTGTACTCGTGGGCCGAGGAGCGCGACTGGGCAACCCCGTTCGTGGCCGATCCGGCTCGACGCTCGAACGTCGTCGGCACCGTCGACATCGACGAGTCGATCGACGCGAACCAGGTCTGCGTCGCATTGCGCGCCAACGGGATCCTCGACACCGACGCCTACCGCAAGCTCGGTCGCAACCAACTCCGTGTCGGAATGTTCCCGGCGATCGACCCGAGCGACGTGGCTGCGCTCACCCAGTCGATCGACCACGTCGTCGCCGCCCTGTCCTGACCGCGCAACCCGCCGGGCCGACCGAACCACTCCTCCGCGAGCGCGAGGCGATCGGGGCCGGCCAGCGGCAGACTGGGAGCGTGGACGTGACGGAAGTTCTCGACTTCTCGACGGGCGACATCGGAGCACTCGATCGCCCCGTCATGCTCGTCGGCCTCGACGGATGGTTCGACGTGGCGAGCGCGGCGTCACATGCGCTCGAGTGTTTCGTCGACGACGACGCATCGGTGGTCGTCGGCGAGATCGACCCCGACCCGTTCTACGACTTCACCCAGCAGCGCCCACTCGTGTCGGTCGACGACGGTGTTCGCACGATCGTCTGGCCGTCGAACCAGTTCGTCCTGCAACGCAACCCCGATCACCGTGACGTCGTGTCACTGATGGGGGTCGAGCCGCACCTGTTCTGGCAGACCTACGTCGATGCGATCGTCACGGTCGCCGAGGCGCTCGGGTGCGAAGCCGTCGTGACGGTCGGGTCCTCGGCCGAGGCAATCCCGCACACCCGTCAACCACCGGTCACGGGGAGTACCGCGAACGCCGAACTGGCCGGCCGACTCGGCCTCGCTGCGCCCAGCTACCAGGGGATGACCGGCATCGCGGGCGTGCTGCAGGCGGCACTGGAGGCGAAGTCGATACCGGCGGTGTCGCTGCGCGTCGGCATCCCGCACTATCTGATGAACGCCGAGCACCCGCGGGCGACGGCTGCGCTCGCTCGCCACCTCAGCCATGTGCTCGACGTGCCCTCGGCGACCGACTTCTCCGACCAGATCTCGTCGTGGCACGAGGTCCACGACGAGGTCATCGAGCACGACCAGCAGCTCCAGATGTACGTCCGGATGCTCGAGGCCGAGTTCGACCGCCGCGCCGAGGCCGCCATCCCGACTGCCGACGACCTCGGCTCGCAGTTCGAGGACTTCCTCGATGCCCTGCGCGCCGACGACGCGAGCGGCGACGGCGATCACGACGGCGATCACGACGGCGATCACGACAACGGTCACGACGGCGACGGCGAGTGAACGTGTCTCGGGAGGACGCCTCCCGGGCGATCGCGCTGGGTGGCGTGATCGGTCCGGTCGCCTTCATCGGCGCCTGGCTCACCGGTGGTCTGATCACCGACGTCGACTATTCCCCGGTCGACGATGCGATCAGCCGGCTCGCAGCGGTCGGAGCCGATACCCGGCCGCTGATGACCGTCGGGTTCGCCGTGTTCGGCATCGCCATCATGGCCTTCGCATCCGTCCTGCGGTCCGCGGCACCGGTCGGACCGGCGTGGATCAGCATCATGGCCACCGGTCTGGCGACTCTCTGGGTCGCTGCGACACCCCTCGACCGCTCGGACAGCGTCGACTCGCTCCACGGCCTCGCCGCCACCGTCGGCTATGCGACGCTGGTCGCGTCGCCACTGCTCGCCGCAGCGCCGCTCCGCCAGGCCGGGAACGTCACCGTGGCGAACGCCGGAGTCGCCGTCGCGGTGGTGTCGGCAGTATCGCTCGCCATCAGTGGCCTCGTCGACGCCAATGGCCTCTTCCAGCGCATCGGCCTGACGGTGGTGGACCTCTGGCTCGTCGCCCTCGCCCTCCTCGTCACCACCGCCCGCCTCGAAACAGCACCGACCGAGCCCCCGGCCTGAGCGAAGGTAACGCCCCGGGTCAGACCCCAAACGTTACGGGTGTGGCACGTGGCGTTACGCGCCGGACATCGTGACGTTGCGGATGACGAGCGACATGCCCGCCGAGCGCATCGGCAGCCAGTCGATGTCGCCGCCGACCTCGACGATGTCGAGCAGCATCTTCTGCAGCGTCGACGCGATCGTGAACTCTCGCACCGGTGCGCCGATCTCGCCGCCCGAGATCAGCAGGCCCGACGCTCCGGTCGAGAAGTCTCCGCTGATCGGGTTCACTCCGGAGTGGAGCCCCTGCATCGCCATGACGAGCAGCCCGTCGTCGACGTCGGCGATCAGTTCCGCTTGTGACCGCGTGCCCGGTTCCAGCGACAGCGCCAGGCAGCCCACCCCAGGCGTCCCCGCGAAGCCGCCGCGGGTCGCGTTACCGGTCGACGTCGTGTCGGCGCGTCCGGCCGAGTACGAGTTGTGGACGAACTGGCGCAGCACACCGTTCTCGATCAGCACGTTGCGTCGAGCCGCCAGCCCTTCGCCGTCGACGTCGGTCGAGGTGTAGGCGAGCGGGTTGGTCGGGTCGTCGACGAGCGTCACTCCGGCGGCTGCCACCTCGTCGCCGAGGCGGTCGGCGAACAGCGAGCGGCCCTTCACCACGGCCGAGCCGTTCAGCGTCGACGAGATGACGCCGAGGAACTGGGCCGTCACGAACGGGTCGAGAACGACGGTGGTCGACTTCGAGGCGGGCTTGGTGGCACCCAGCAACTGGGTCGCCCGCTCGCTCGCCTCACGGGCAGCACGCTCGAGGTCGAACTCGCCGGGCTCCTGGCCGACCGAGAATCCGAAGCCGGTCTGGGTCTCGACGTCGTCACCCTCGCCTTCGTCGGCCAGGGTCGACACAGACACGTAGCAACCGTTCTCGCGACCGGCCTGGCGGACACCGTTGGTCGACGCGACGGCGGCTTCGCCCCACGCGTCCGCGTAGTTGGCGTCGTCGACGCGCACACGCGAATCCTGGTTCGACGCCAGCCGATCGAGTTCCTTCGCGATGTCGATCTTGCGGTCGGTCCCGCAGTCGGCGAGTGCGTCGTTCCACAGCGTCTGCTCGGTCGGCTCGACGCCATCGGGAGTTGCGAGCACGGCGAACTCGTCGACGGTGCCGAACTCGACGTTGTCGCGCGCCTCGCTCAGCACCTCGCCGATCGCGGCGTCGTCGAGCGTGCCGGCGTAGGCGAACCCGGTCCGGCCGTCGCGGATGACGCGGATGCCGATTCCCTCGGACTGTGCCGAGACGAAGTGTTCGACCTCGCCGGCGTACACGCGTACCTCGGTCTCGCCGCCGCGAGACACGAAGGCCTCGATCTGTTCGCCCGCAGCGGCCTGCTCGATGACCCGGTCGGCGATCGCCTGGAGTTCGTCGGAGGTTCCGCCGCCGCTCATGCCGCCGTGCCGCCGACCGTCAGCGCCTTGACGCGCAGCGTCGGCTGACCGTCGCCGACCGGCACACCTTGGCCGTCTTTCCCGCAGGTGCCTGGGCTACCCATCGAGAAATCGTTCGCGAGCATGTCGATGTCTTGCAGAACCTTCGGCCCGTTGCCGATCAGGTTGCCGTCGCGCAGGGGCTCGGTGACCTTGCCGTCTTCGATCAGGTATGCCTCGGTCATGCCGAACACGAAATCGCCCGAGGCCGTGTTGACCGAACCGCCGCCGAGCTTCGCGACGTAGACGCCCTTCGGGGTGTTGGCGATGATGTCGCCGGGGTCGTCCGGGCCGTTCATGACGAAGGTGTTGGTCATGCGGACCATCGGGAGGTGCTGGTAGCTCTGACGACGCCCATTTCCCGACTGGGGGCGGCCGTCCTTGCGCGACCGGAGGAAGTCCCACATGTAGTCGGTGAGGATGCCGTCTTCGATCAGCACGTTGCGCTGGGTCTGCGAACCCTCGTCGTCGATGCCGAGCGTGCCCCACTCGCCGGGCATCGTGCCGTCGTCGACGAGCGTGACCATCGGGTTGGCGACCTGCTGGCCGACCTTGCCCGCGTAGACGCTGGCGCCCTTCTGGATGTGGTCGGCCTCGAGGCCGTGACCGCACGCCTCGTGGAAGAGCACACCGCCGGTCCCGTGCTTGATGACGACGGGCATCTCGCCCGAGGGCGCAGGGCGCGCAGCGAGCTTGGTGACTGCCTGGCGCGATGCCTCGCGCGCCATCTCTTCCACGTCGACGGTGTCGAAGATCTCGAACCCGACGGTATGGCCCATCGACTGGTACCCGGTCTGCATGCCACCGTCACCGTTCGCCACGGAATTGATCCGCAGCAGCGTCCGGACGATCTCGTCGTCGGCGTACACACCGTCGGTGTTCGCGACGAGGACACGCTTCGTGCTGTCTCCGTAGCCAGCCGAGACCTGGACGATCTCGGGTCCGTAGGCGCGCGCTGCCTCGTTCATTCGCTTCAGCAGCTCGACCTTGCGGGCCTTCTGGATCGAGTCGGGATCGTGGACGATCGTGTTCGGTCGGTGCGGCGCTGCCTTGGTGAGCCCGACCGAGTTGACCCCGCCACCACCCTGGCTCGCGGCTGCCGCCGCAGCGCCAGCAGCGATGTTCAGGCCCGCTTCGGACAAGTCGGAGGTGTACGCGAAGCCGGTGGTGTCGCCGGCCACGACGCGGATGCCCGCGCCGCGATCCCGGCCGCTCGACACCTGCTCGATCCGCCCGTCGTCGAGGCCGGCCGAGGTCGACCGCTTGTCTTCGGCGTACACCTCGGCGAACTCGGCACCGGTGGTGGTGGCTCCTGCGAGTACTCGTTCCAGAACGTCTTGGTCGATCACACCACCAGCCTAGGACTTCCTGTCCGGGAGTCGGGGTGACGGGTGGGGTCTGTGGTTGGGGTGGTCATGAGAGTAGTTCGATGAGGTCGGTTGGGCGTCGGCCGTTCATGTAGTCGCCGTGGTTTCGGCGCTGGTGGTTGTAGCTGTGGAGCCATGCGTCGGCTTCGCGCTGCAGCTGTCGGACGCTGTTGAAGCAGAGCCGGTGAAACGCTGGGCGCCAGCACTCTTGAAGCATCGTTCCTTGGAAGCGTTCGACGACTGCGTTGTGGTTCGGTGAACGCGCTGGGATCTTGACCCGCTGCACCTTCTTGGCGGCGAGCGCCTCGGCGAACTTGGTCGCTTTGTATTCGGGTCCGTTGTCGGCGACGATCGCCTCGATCGGGAACCCCATCTTGCGCCAGGCCGTCCAGATGCGTTCGAAGAACGCGACCGACACGGTCTTGTCGACGGTGCCGGCAACGAGCCACACCATGGCCCACCGCGTGGCGGTGTCGACAGCGGTGAGTTGGTAGACCTTGCCGACGCCTTTCAGGTTCCCGATGTAGAACGAGTCAACAGCGACAAGGCCGCCAGGTTTGCCGGACCAGTGGCAGAACCCGAACGGTTCGTCTTCGACAGCGACCTCGGTGACGAGGCCGGTCGTGAGCGCAGTGATCGCAGCAGCACGAGCGAGGCGCTGGTGCCGACGCCCGAGGCCGTGAGCGACCAGCAAGTTCTGCACAGTTGATTTGCTGACCTCGAAGCCCTGATCGGCGAGCCGGTCGGCGTACTGGCGGCAACCCAACGTCGGCATGGTGATCGCCAACGTCAACAACACCTCCACGATGTGAGTGGGCGTCGCGTTCGGCATCGCCGGCGGCCGCCTCAACTTCGGCATGAGCGCGGCGAGCCCGTACTTCGCGGCCGTGTTGCGCCACTTGTAGAACGTCTTGCGGGAGATCCCGAACGTGCGACATGTCGCAGCGACGTTGCCGGTCTGGCGGGCATGATCCAGGGCGCGGACGCGCTGGTGGTACACAATCTGATCTGAGGTCACGGTGGTGGTCCCTTCGTGGGTCTGTAGGAGGAACCACAGGTTCCACCACCGGGCCCACCTCACGGCGGACCTGTCACCCCTACCCCGGGACAGGAAGGTCTAGCCGTCCATACGTGAAGGGTCTGTCCCCTCACGTATGGGCTGTGCGTGAGGGGACAGACCCTTCACGTATGGACCTCGCGACGTTGGCATGGGATCAGGGGAGCAGCGACTTGAGGGTCTCGACGGTTTCGACGGGGTCGCCGCCGGCCGGGGTGACCGTGAGGTGGGTGACGCCCGCTTCGCTGTAGGCGGCGAGACGTTCCTTGATGTGACCCTTCGGCCCGACGAGGTTCGTGTCGCGCAACATGTCGGCGGGAACCAGCGACGCCGCCTTCTCCTTCTCACCAGCCAGATAGTTGTCTTGGATGGCGATCGCCTCGTCGACGTAGCCGTACTTCTGCAGGATCGTGTTGTAGAAGTTCTTGTCACGAGCACCCATGCCACCGGTGTAGAGCGCGACGTTCGGACGCGAGTGGTCGAGGATCGCATCGGCTTTGTCGCCCACGAGGTCGTCACCGATCGCGACCATGCCACCCGCCGAGATCTGCAGCGGGCCGAGCGAGGCATCACGCTTCGCCGTCCCGGCCTTGATGTCGTCGCCCCACACGTTGTGGTACTTCTCGGGGTCGAAGAAGATCGGGATCCAGCCGTCGGCGTGCTCGGCGGTGTTCTTCACCGACAGCCCCATCAGGCTCGCCCAGAAGATCGGCACCGTGTCTCGGACCGGGTGGTTGATCAGCTTGAGCGCCTTGCCCATTCCCGTGCCCTCACCTTCGGGAAGCGGAACCTGCACGGTCGGGCCGTCGTAGACGACCTTCTCGCGCTTCATCGTCATGCGCGCGACGTTGATGTAGTCACGGATGCGCGGCATCGGCTTCTCGTACGGCACGCCATGGAAACCCTCGATGACCTGCGGCCCCGACGCACCGAGGCCGAGGATGAACCGACCGTCGGACACGAAGTCGAGGCCCGCTGCGGTCTGTGCCATGCAGGTGGCGGTGCGCGAGAAGACGTTGAGGATCGCCGATCCGATCTCGATGGTGCTGGTCTTCGCTGCCAGGTATCCCATCTGCGAGACGGCGTCGAAGCTGTACGCCTCGGGCACCCACACCACGTCGAGGCCCGCCTTCTCCAAGGCGATCACCTTGTCGACGTCGGCCTTGAAGTCACCGGAGTAGCTGATCATCATCGAGAGTTTCATCACTCGGAACGTTAGGTGGCGCGCCACAGCGCATCCCAGTCGAGGCCTCGATCGACCATCGGTGCGGGTGCCGCCGACGCGATGCGCGAGACTCCGAGACCGATGGGGATGCCGGCCTGGTGGGGCGAACGACGACTCGGACTCTTCGTCCATGCCAGCGCGGCCACCGTGCCCGCCTGGGCTCCGATCGGCCAGCATGGCGAGTGGTACCGCAGCCACCTCGGCGACGACGTTCCCGACGCGGCGCTGCATCCTCAACCGATGGTCGAGGTGTTGGCTCACCACCGTGACCGGTGGGGTCACATCGATTCCTACGACGACTTCGTCGGGCTCCTGGTCTTCGAACACTTCGATGCCGAAGCGTGGGCGTCACTCGCCCGCGATGCCGGAGCCGGCTACGCCGTCCACGTCGCCAAGCACCACGACGGCTGGGCGTGGTGGGATGCGCCCGGCACGGAGAAGCGCCTCACCGACCACGGCCCACGCCGAAACGTCGTTGCCGAGTTCGCCGCGGCCTGCGAGCGCAACGACATCGTGTTCGGTACCTGTTCGTCGCTGCTCGGCTGGGCCGATCCAGCGCGCCCGTCCGGCGACGGCATCGCCGAGGAGTACGTCGACGAGGTCGTGCATCCGCAGGTCGTCGATCTCGTCGAGCGGTACGGATCCGGGTTCTTGTGGGGTGACGGACACTGGGCGCACGACGCCGGCGAGTGGAAGACGGCCGAACTGATGCGCCGTGTCCGTGACGCCGACCCAGGTGTGGTGATCAACGACCGGTGGTGGGCATCGCGCTCCGACGTCCCCACCGACGCCCCCGACATCGTCACGATCTTCGAACACGACGCACCCGACGACATCACCGAAGGACCATGGGAACTCTGTCGCGGCGTGGGGATCAGCTACGGACTGAACCGCAACGAGCGTGTCGAGCACCATCTGACCGGCATCGAGATCGTCGACCTCTTCACCGAGGTCGTCGCCAAGGGCGGCAACCTGCTGCTCGCCGTGGGCCCCGCCGCCGACGGCACCGTGCCCGACCTCCAGGCCGGCCCGCTGCGCGACGCCGGCACCTGGCTCCGGCGATTCGCTGCGCACCTCTCCACGTGTGTCCCGTGGACGACGTGGGGCGACCGCGATGTCCGGTACCTCCACGATGCGAACACCGAGCGACATGCCGCCGCCGACGCCACATCCGCCGCCGCATCCGACGCCACATCCGACGCCACATCCGACGCCACTTCCGACAGTGCGTCCGCATCGCTGATCGTGGTCGACGTCGCCGGAACGGGTCACTTCGCCGAACTGGCCAGCGATCGACACCTCGTCGTCGACGTCCAACGGGTCGGCGACGTCGCCGCCTCGGTCGCCGGACTCGGGTCCGACACCGCCACGACCAGCGGCGTGACGTGGCGTCACGACGCCGACGGTCTGCACGTCACGGCTGCACCGATCGAGGCGCTCAGCGGAGCCGAGCATTTCGACCCGATCGGGATCGCCGTGTACCGAGTCGTCGTCGAACAGGCCGTCGCGCCCGGTTCGCTGTTCGACACGACTCTTCCCACGCCACCGACCGAGCTCGCTCCTCTGCTGGCCGACGCCCGCCCCGGCGACGTCGTGCACCTCGGCGATGCCATCTACACCGGCCCGGCAGTCGTCCCCGAGGGCGTCACCGTACGCGGGCTCGGGGCACACCGGACCGTCGTGGTCGCCCCCGTCCGCACCAAGCCGTCGATCGTCCCGATCGGGCCGCTGCTGACGATCGGCGACGATGCACGGGTCGAACACCTCCGGATCGTGAGCGACCGCGATCACCTCGACCGCGTCGGTCCGTCCGCCGTGGCGATCCCCGGCAACGGCGGTCAGATCCTCGGGTGCTCGGCGTCGGGCCCGATCGACGTGACCGGTGCCGGTGTGGTGGTCCGCGCCGTGACCGGCCACAGCGTGACCGCCCGAGATGCTCACCGCCTCCGGGTGTCGCGTTGCGACTTCCGCGGGAAGCGCTGGGACATCGGAATCCATCTGACCGGAGGCGACGGACATCACATCGAGTCGAGCCGACTCTCGGGACACCTGTGTGCGATCCGCCTGAGCGCGACCACGGGAACGACCGTACGCGGCAACACGATGACTGCTCGGTGGTGGGGTGTCCATGTCGATCACGCCGATGTCGCGCACGTCCACGGAAACAGCATCGACTCGACGATGCGGGCGGTCGACATCGACGGCGGCTCGCGCAGCGTCGTCGACGGCAACGCGGTGACCGGAGGCGACAGTGGTTGCGTCGTCCAAGACGGCGCCACCGACTGCGAGGTCTACGGCAACCACTGGGACCGCTGCCGGGTCGGACTGCTCGCCTGGGGCGCGGGCGACCTCCACCAACAGGACAACACCTGCCTCGACCTCCTCGACGACGAATCGTCATTCGTCCACGGCCCCTGATCCACCGCCCAGCGCTCGGGCGCTCTCGACGCCACGACCGTCCTGTCGCCAGAGTTGTGGCACGTCACGTGCTCAAGAGTCGCGCTCGCCACGCCGATGTCTCCGTGTGGCACCGGTGACGACCACCCCACCCAGCGGGGCGCAACGACAGCACCTCACGGCCGACACGCTCCGTCTCCTCGCGCCACTCGTCGAGTGCTCCACGGAACGGGCCGGATGGCACCACTGCGTGGAGATCGCCCGTGATCTGCTCGACGTCGAGGTCGTGGTGGCCGTCGAGTTCGTCTCCGGCGACCGTGGCGAGGTCCGATCGGGCGTCGGTTTCGACGCGTTGACCGTCGGGACCGTCATCCCGATGCCGCCGGGCTGCCAGGCGACGTATGCACGCGAGACCGGGCTGTGCGTCACCGGTGACCTGACGTCGGAGACCCGCTTCGTACCGAGCCCGTTCCTGATCCAGGCCGACATCCGCAGTTCGATGACGATGGCGATCGAACTCCCCGACGGCGAGCAGGCCATCATCGGAGCGCACTCGCGCGAGCCGCACCGGTTCGCCCCCTCGCACGTCGAGTCGTTCGAGACGCTCGGATCCGTCTTCGGTTTCGTCATCCGACGGCTCCGGGCCTGGGACGAACTCGAACTCAACGCCCGCATCGACCCGTTGACCGGGCTCATGAATCGGGCCTCGATCCTCGACCACCTCGACCAGTGCTTCGAAGACGACGAGCATCCGAGCGCGCTGCTCATCGACATCGACGGATTCAAGAGCGTCAACGACACTCTCGGCCACCGCTCGGGAGACGCCGTCCTGCGGGTCATCGCGCAACGGATCGAGGCTGCGCTCAGCCCTCGTGACCGGCTCGGCCGGCTCGGTGGCGACGAGTTCCTCCTCATCACGAACGACGGCGAGAGCCAGCGGCTCGCCGAGCGACTCGTCGGACACGTCGAAGCAGTCATCCCGATCGACTCGTCCACCGTCCAGCTCTCGGCCTCGGTCGGGATCGCCCGACGCCGACCCGACGACGACGCCCTGGGCATGGTCGAACGCGCCGATCGGCTGATGTACAAGGCCAAGTCAGCCGGACGCGGCGAGGTTCGCGCCGACCTCGTGAAGACGGAAGCGTCGTCGCTCACCGACTCGGCCCCGGCAGGTCGATCAGATCGCCCGACCGAATCGCAGGTCGACGAAGCCGTCGCCGGAGTGCGCATCGTCGTCCAACCGATCATCGACCCAGCCACCCAGGAGATCCACGGCGTCGAAGTCCTGGCGCGGGGGCCCGTCGGCCACCCACTCGAATACCCCGACAGACTGTTCGAGGCCGCGACCACCTTCTCGCGGCTCGGTGACCTCGAACTCGAGATCAAGAGACTCGCCTTCGACCTCCACCTCCCGGACGACGTCACCCTCTACATCAACCTCGAGCCCGTCCTCCTGTGCAGCGAGTCGTGGATGGAGCGACTCTCGGCGGCGTGGGCGTCGGCGGGAACGACGTCGCCCGTCACCGTGGAGTTGACCGAACGGGCCGTCCTGCAATCGCCTGGCCGTCTCCTTCAGGCCGTCGAGGTGTGCCGTGCTCATGGCTGGAAGATCGCGCTCGACGACGTCGGCAGCCGATCCGAGGGCCTCGCAGCGCTGCGTTGGATCGACCCCGACGTGGTCAAGCTCGACATGAGCCTGATCGCGAGCGACAACACCGCGCACTCCGCCCACGTGATGGCCGCGGTGGCCGCCTATGGCGACATGGATCGTCACGGGAGCGTCCAGGTCATCGCCGAAGGCGTCGAGACGATCGAGGACGCACGGTACGCCGACGTGCTCGGAGCCGACCTCCTCCAGGGCTACCTCTTCGGGTCTCCCGGGCCGGTCGAAGACCTCTTCCTCACCGATCATCGGCATCGCCATTCGCAACTCCCCGCACCGCAACGCCGTGACGACGACCGCATCGCCACCAAGCGCGAACTGATCACGATGACGCGCCACGTCGAGTCGACGGTGCAGTCGTCGGACAGCATCCTCATCGCCTCCATGCAGCATCTCGACAATATCTCGCGACAGACCCGTCGCCAGTACGCAGGCCTTGCCCGCCGCTGCGGTTTCGTCGGGATCATCGCCGTCGACCTCGGTGAGTTCGACGGCGACCGATTGCGCGGCGTGCGCCTCGCCGACATCGAACCCAGCGACCCGATGGCGGCGAACTGGCAGGTCGTGTGCATGTCGCCCACCGCGTCGATCGGCCTCCTGGCGACCGAGATCGAGCAGGAGACACCGCCCGGAGACGACCTCGACCGGCTCTTCCGATACCGCATCGTGACCGAACCCGGCGACGTCGAAGCGGCCGCCCGGACCCTGCTGCGCTACTTCTGACCGCCCCGCTCCGACACGGTCGACTGACGGTGCGAGCACGCCGGCTCAGTCGGCGTGTGCAGCCTTCTTCGCAGCACGGTTGCGGATCGTCGGATCGAGTTCGACCTTGCGGATCCGCACGTTGTCGGGAGTGACCTCGACGCACTCGTCGATGCTGATGAACTCGAGCGCACCTTCGAGCGAGAGCAGCTTGGGCGGTGTCACGTTGACCGTCTGGTCGGACGACGACGCTCGCACGTTGGTCTGCTTCTTCTCGCGACAGATGTTCACGTCCATGTCGCCGGCACGCGAGTTCTCGCCGACGATCATCCCGCTGTAGACCTCCTGGCCGGCGGTGACCATCAACGTCGACCTCTCCTGGAGGTTGATCATCGAATAGTTGGTGACCGGGCCGGTGCGGTCGGCGACGAGCACGCCCTGGGCGCGAGCGCGGATCTCGCCCGCCCACGGCTCGTAGCCTTCGGCGGTGTGCGACAGCACGCCCGTACCACGCGTCTCGGTCATGAACTCGGTCCGGAAGCCGATGAGCCCGCGGGCGGGGACGAGATAGTCCAGGCGGACCCAGCCGGTGCCGCCCATGTTCTGCATGCGTCCCTTGCGCGTGGCCAGCAACTGCGTGACGGCGCCCATGTACTCATCGGGGACGTCGATCGTCACGCGCTCGACCGGCTCGTGGACCTTGCCGTCGATCTCCTTGGTGAGCACGACCGGCTTGCCGACGGTCAGCTCGAAGCCTTCGCGACGCATCTGCTCGACGAGGATCGCCAGTTGCAGTTCGCCACGGCCCTGGACCTCCCAGGCGTCGGGACGCTCGGTCGGGAGCACGCGCATCGACACGTTGCCGACGAGCTCACGATCGAGTCGATCCTTGACGAGCCGGGCCGTCAGCTTCTTGCCCTCGCGTCCGGCGAGGGGCGACGTGTTGATGCCGATCGTCATCGACAGTGCCGGCTCGTCGACCTCGATCACGGGCAGCGCGACCGGGTTCTCGGGGTCGGCGAGGGTCTCGCCGATGAAGATGTCTTCGATCCCGGCAACGGCGACCAGATCGCCCTGGCGAGCCGAATCGACGGGCACGCGGGTGAGGTGTTCGGTGAGGAACAGTTCGGCGACCTTGGCGCGCGTGACCGTGCCGTCACGCTTGCACCATGCGACCGACTCGCCCTTCCTGATCGTGCCCTCCATGACGCGCAGCAGCGCCAGGCGACCGAGGTACGGCGATGCGTCGAGGTTGGTGACCCACGCCTGGAGCGGTGCGCCCTCGGTGTAGGTGGGCGCCGGAATCGAGTCGAGCAGCACTTCGCCGAGCGTCGTCAGGTCCTTGCCGGTGACGTCGCCCTTGACGATCGCCTTGGCTTCGTCGAGGTCGGTCGTGGACCAGCCGTCGCGGCCCGAGCAGTACACGATCGGGAACTCGACCTGATCTTCGCGGGCGTCGAGGTCGAAGAAGAGTTCGTACACCTCGTCGACGACCTCTTCGACGCGGGCGTCGTCGCGGTCGATCTTGTTGATGGTGAGAATGACCGGCAGGTCGCGCGCCAGCGCCTTGCGCAGCACGAAGCGGGTCTGAGGCAGCGGGCCTTCGGCGGCGTCGACGAGCAAGACGATGCCGTCGACCATCGTGAGCGCACGCTCGACCTCGCCACCGAAGTCGGCGTGGCCCGGCGTGTCGACGATGTTCAACGTGACGTCGGTGTCGGTGCGCTTGTCGTGCCAGACCAGCGAGGTGTTCTTGGCGAGGATGGTGATCCCCTTCTCACGCTCGAGGTCGCCCGAGTCCATCACCCGTTCGGCGACGTCCTCGTTCGCTCGGAACGCTCCCGATTGGTGGAGCATCGAGTCGACGAGCGTGGTCTTGCCGTGGTCGACGTGTGCCACGATCGCAAGGTTGCGCAGATCATCGCGCGTCGTCAGAGTGTCCGTAGAAGTCACGGAACAACGCTATCGGTCCGCCCCGAACGAACTCGCCATGCGCCCGGGGTCACACCGCCGATGCAGCGAGCGGGCGTCGGCAGATCAGCCGACGCGTCGTTCCATGCCCTCCCAGTACGGCTCGCGCAGGTCTTTCTTGAGCACCTTGCCGGTCGGATTGCGCGGCAGGGCATCGACCCAGTCGACGCTCGTCGGACACTTGAACACCGCCAGCTGGGTGCGAGCGAACTCGATGATCGACTGCGACGTCTCGTCGTCGGCCGCCGCGCCCTCCGCCGCCACGACGACGGCCTTCGCGGTCTCGCCCCACTTCTCGCTCGGCACGCCGATCACGGCCACGTCGGCGATGGCGTCGTGCTTCATCAGTACGTTCTCGACCTCGGCCGGATAGACGTTCTCTCCGCCCGACACGATCATGTCCTTCACCCGGTCGTGGATGAAGAGGTAGCCGTCGTCGTCGAGGTAGCCGGCGTCGCCCGACTTGAACCAGCCGTCGTCGGTGACGGCCTTCGCCGTCTCCTCCGGCATGTGCCAGTAGCCGGCCATCACCTGGGGTGACTTGATCCAGATCTCGCCGACCTCACCGGCCGGCAACGCCGTCTCTCCGTCATCGCCCACGATGCGCAACTCGACACCCGGACCGGCGACACCGCACGAACGAAGCCGATGGCGATTGGGACCGCTCGGGTCGTGGTCTTCGGGCGGCAGGTTGACGACGGCGCCGGTCGTCTCGGTGAGCCCGTACGCCTGCCAGAACTTGCACGGCTTGAACATCTCGACGCACTTCGCCAGCACCTCCTCGCTGATCGGCGACGCCCCGTAGACGAACACCTTCAAGCTCGAGTAGTCGGCCTCCTCGACCCCCGGGACCATCAGCATGAACTGCAGCACCGCCGGCACGAGGAAAGCGTGGGTGATCTTCTCCTTCTCGATCAGCGAGATGAGCGCTGCCGGGTCGAGTTCGCGGAAGATGACCGAGGTGCACCCCTCGTACATGCCTGCGGTCGCCCACCCTCCACCGCCGATGTGGAACAGCGGCATCGCCGTGAGGTTGATCGAGTCGCCGTCGAGTTCCCAGATGTCCTTCGCGAGCGGGAGCAGGCTGAAGAAGTTGGAGTTCGACAGCATCACGCCCTTCGGTCGACCGGTGGTTCCCGACGAGTAGAGCTGGAATGCGGTGTCGCCCTCGGCTGACTCGGTCCCCGGGTCGACGGCGTCGTGGCGGTCGATCCACTCGGCATAGTCCTCGACCTCGACTCCGTCGACGGATGCTCCGCCGATCGCGACGAACGTGTTGACCTTCGGGAGGTCTCCGGCGATCTCGCCGAGCATCGCGACGAAGTCGGGCCCGGCGACCAGCACCTTCGCGTCGGCGTCGTCGACGATGAACTGGACTTCGGGCGCAGCGAGGCGCCAGTTGACGTCGACGCACACGGCATTGAGCATCGCCGCACCGAAGAACACCTCGAAGTGTTCGATCCCGTTCTTGTCGAGGAAGGCGACTCGGTCACCCGCCCCCACTCCAGCGGCCGACAGGGCCTGGGCCATCTGCGCCGAGCGGTCACGAAGCTCGGACCATGTGAGCGTTCGATCCTCTTGGATCAGCGCCGGATGGTCGGGCCGACCCTCGCCGTGTACCCGCACGATGCCTGCAACATTCTTGATCTCCGTGGTCATCCCCGTGACCGTAGTCACGAGAGGCGCCACTGGACCACACGCGCGTGCGCGACCGACGGAGTCGAGTATCCCCCGGTCGCCTCGCGCCGACTCGTACTCTCGAACCACCGTACGGACCGGCTCACGCCCCGATCGATCGGACTCTCCCGCCATGACCGACATCTCCGACCGCACCGACGCCACGCACGGCTCGCGTCACGGTCAGACCGACACCGCCGGACGGCCCGTCACACGGCGGTCGTCGGCACCGCTCGCATCGCCCCAGCCCGCTGCGTCGTCGATCGCGCCACCCGACTCGATCGGGCTCGTCGACACGGCCGCTCCGAGCCGCCCCGTCGAGTTCGCCCCCACACCGACGCCACCCTTCCCTGCTCCGTCGCCGCTCGATCAGGCCGATCGGCCCCGTCGACCGGTGGCGGCCCTTGCGATCACAGCGGCGATGGCTACTGCCGCAGTGGTGATGGGTTGGCTCTACTTCGGCGCGCACGCCCGTGCCGACGATGCCGAGACGGCAACGCGAGAAGCGATCGCCGACCGGACCGCCGAGGCCGACGCTCGGGTGGCCGCCGACGCCGAGGTGACAAGGCTGCGCGACGAATCGACCGCCGCACGGGCGGGCCTCGACCAGGCCCAGAACGATGCGTCGGTGTCAGCCACCGAGGTGATTGCGCTCGCAGCGCAGGTGGGCGCCCTCGAAGCCGACGTGACGCGACTCGAAGCCGAGAACGCCGACCTACTCGACGACCTCGCCGCTGCGGAGGCGTCCGCTGCCGAAGCGTCCTCATCGGCCGACGATGGTGCACCCTCCGCCGCCGACGCCACCTTCGATTCCACGACGCTCCCCGAGTTCACCCGCTACATCGGCGAGACGTTGTCCTCACGAAACGGATCCAGTCGGCTCGCCCAAGCGCAGAGCGAGTGCTTCGGCGCGGCGATCATCGACCAGATCGGCCTCGACGCTCTCGGCGCCGGGCTCAACCTCGCCGCCACGAGCCAACAGAACGACGTCGTCGTGGACGCCATGCAGAGTGCCGCCTCCACGTGCGGCATCGACCCCGGCCTCATCTTCGGCTGACAAGATCCCAGCGAGACGACATACGTGAAGGGTCTGTCCCCTCACGTATGGCCAGCCACCGACTCCATCATCACCGCATACGTGAAGGGTCTGGGTCGGTTCAGAGGGTGGTCGCCTCAGCTGAGTAGTTGAGGTTCCACCGGTCGGTGTGTGAAACGGGAGATGATTCCCGCTGCGAATCACGAGCACCAACCGGTGGAGGTTTCATCATGTCAGGCA
>Ga0209303_1000166_pt1 | contig 65622 bp, 60 predicted proteins | sample SidtaG_3_FD_187449 | JGI IMG/M metagenome (GOLD analysis project Ga0209303, IMG submission 187449) | Marine algal microbial communities from Sidmouth, United Kingdom - Sidmouth_Asex1 metaG (SPAdes) (version 2) | ecosystem: Host-associated > Algae > Red algae > Unclassified | place: Sidmouth...
CCATTGTCCAATATTCCCCACTGCTGCCTCCCGTAGGAGTCTGGGCCGTGTCTCAGTCCCAGTGTGGCTGATCGTCCTCTCAGACCAGCTACGGATCGTCGCCTTGGTAGGCCATTACCCCACCAACTAGCTAATCCGGCGTAGGCTCACCCGATAGTGAGAGGTCCGAAGATCCCCCTCTTTCCACCGTAGTGCGTATTCGGTATTAGCCCGGATTTCTCCGGGTTATCCCCAGCTACTGGATAGATTCCTACGTATTACTCACCCGTCCGCCACTCGCCAGCCAGAGCAAGCTCTGCTGCTGCCGTTCGACTTGCATGTGTTAAGCATACCGCCAGCGTTCAATCTGAGCCAGGATCAAACTCTTCAGTTTTAAGAGTATATTCACTCGGCCCGAAGGCTTCGCGAAGCGCTCTTCAGCGCCATAACCTTTAAAACGAAGATTCTGAAAGCTCTGCCCCACCCGTTAAGGGGGAGATCTACTGTCTAGCTTCAGGCACTTCGTCAACATCGATTGCAGAGCAACCAACGCATCCCAAGCACCCATGTAAGTTACTTGATTCAATTGTTAAAGAGCGGACCGCGAGCCGGGGCAATTCCGGCTAGCTGAGTTCGAGGAGTTTAACACACTCGACTCTGTCCTGTCGTACTTTTTCGCCGAAGCAACTAGGTTGCTGCAGCGAGTCGGAGACTTTAACAAAGCGACTCCGGAAAGACAACCGACGTTTCGAAATAATTTCGAACCGCCGTTGCTGAAGTGACAAACCGCTTCAGCGAGCCGCCTACGTTAACACACCGCGGGCGACCATGGTAAAAAACTTCGAGGCCTCCTGATGCCCCGTACGACACCGGGCAACCAGCCCCGAGCCGTCTTCGAAATCCCGAACCAGCGACCCCGTTTCCCGATGTGGCCAGCATGTCGCCGGCACGTCGAGAAGGCGAAGTATACGGACGTTTCTCGACCCGTCAACGCCATGCGGGAAAAAAATGTCCGCCCCCCCCCGCGTCGGCTACTTGGCCTCGGGGACCACGCTAGCGGCGCGTCGCTTGCCGACCTGAAGCACGATCGACCGCCCTGGCAACACCGGGACGCGTCCATCTTCCACCCGTTCGCCATCGATCTTCACCGCACCCTGCTTGACCATGCGGTGCGACTCCGACGTGCTGCCGGTCAATCCGGCATCCACCAGCACGTTCGCGATCGCTCGCCCGGAGACGCCGACCGACACCCGGTGCTCGGGCAGGTCGTCCGGTAGTGCTCCATCCCGGAAGCGCTGCACGAACGACGCCTTCGCCCGCTCGCCGGCAGTCTGGCCATGAAATCTGCCGACGATCTCCAGGCCGAGCTCGTACTTGACATCGCGTGGATTGCGGCCCTGGTCGACCGCTGCCCGCAACCCGGCAAGCTCGGCGGTCGGTCTGAGGCTCAGCAAATCGAAGTATCGCCACATCAACGTGTCGGGTACCGACATCAGCTTGCCGAACATCTGCTCGGGCGCATCGTCCACCCCGATGTAGTTGCCCAGCGACTTGGACATCTTCTGCACGCCATCCAGCCCCTCGAGCAACGGCATCGTCAGCACGATCTGCGACGCTTGCCCATGCCCCTTCTGAAGCTCTCGCCCCATCAGCAGATTGAACTTCTGATCGGTTCCGCCCAGTTCCACATCGCTGCGCAGTGCCACCGAGTCGTAGCCCTGCACCATGGGGTAGAGGAACTCGTGCAGCGCGATCGGCTGCTGCGCCCCGTAGCGCTTGGCGAAATCGTCGCGCTCGAGCATGCGCGCCAGCGTCTGCCGCGAGGCCAGCCGAATGAGATCGACCGCCGACATGCTGCCGAACCACTCCGAATTGAAGCGCACTTCGGTCAGCTCGGGGTCGAGCACCTTGAACACCTGCTCCTTGTAAGTCTCGGCGTTGGCGCGAATCTGCTCATCGTCCAGCGGGGGCCGGGTGGCGTTGCGTCCACTTGGATCGCCGATGCGTCCGGTGAAGTCTCCGATCAGGAAGATCGCCGTGTGACCGAAACGCTGGAACTGCGCCAGCTTGCCGAGCAGCACGGTGTGCCCCAGATGCAGGTCCGGCGCGGTGGGATCGAACCCCGCCTTTATGCGCAGCGGCCTGCCCAGCTTCAACCTGTCGCGCAACTCGTCGAATCGCAGGATCTCGTCGGCACCGCGCCCGTACTCGGCCAGTTGCGCATCGATCCCGGCATCGTCTGAGGATCCGGCCAGTGTCATCTTCATGTTGTTCTCGTGCAGGACCACCACCGGCCTGCCTGGTCGTCAACGGCGCACCCGACCCCGCCCCGTCGCGCATTGCAGGAATTTCAGGATCTGTGTCCTACACTGAAACCTCGGGTGCGCCGCGCTGGCGGACTATAGCGGAATTGCCTCGCCGGGCGCCGCCACTCGTCTCATCACCAACTACCCGGGTCAAGGCCTTGCGAAGCGATCGTTCCACCGACCGTCCCGCGCTCGTCGATCTTTCCGTATCCGGCTGGACGGATACCGCGCCATTCACCGCTCGCCGCCGACACAGGCCGGTCGCGGGTGCGGTCCGCCTGTCGCTTGAACCGAGCGTCGTGCGCCATCGCCAACTGCTCAAGGCATCGGCAGCCCTGCTGTTCGCAGCCGGCGGCATCCTCATGACGACCACCAGCACGGGTACCGTGCAGCGCGAGTCCGCCCCTCTCGCCGCGGCGGCCACCGCGCAGCCGCCGGCCTTCTTCTTCGGAGACCCGGACGACGCGTTGGCCTTGAGCGCCACCTCGACGCCGGCGCTTCCGGGGACCACCGCGCGACAAGATGCACGGGTGTCGGCCCTTCGCCAGGAGGCGGATACCGACAAGGCGTATACCGACAAGGCGGTGAACGCTCCGCTCCTCGATGCATCGGACCCCGTCGCTCACCCTTCGCTGATCGCGCTGCGCGCCAACGCCCGCGCGCCGAGCGATACACGCGCCACTCAGGTCAGCGTCTCGGCAGGCGACACCCTGTCCGGCATCCTTCACCACCACGGCGTGAAGGCCGATCAGATGTCCCGATTGCTGTCGGATCAGGTGGTGAAGGACCATCTGTCCACGCTGCGCATCGGCCAGCAGCTCACGATCACCCGCCACGAGGACGGTCGCTTTCATGCGTTGAATGCCCGGATCGGCAACGATCGCAGGATCAGCATCCGTCAGTCCGCGGACGGCCTGGCCGTGGCCGCCATCGACCTGCCGGTCGAGAAGGAGCGCGTCGTCTCCTCGGGCACCATCGAGCAGTCGCTGTACCTGGCGGCCGCCAAGGCGAACCTGAAGCAATCCACCATCATGGAGCTGGCGGACATCTTCCAATGGGAGCTGGATTTCGCCCGGGATATCCGGGCGGGCGACCGGTTCAGCGTCGTCTACGACCGGCTGTATCGGGAAGGACGATACATCGGCGACGGCGACATCCTGGCCGCGGAGTTCCTGCGCGGCGGCAAGCGTCATCAGGCGATCCGCTTCACCACCGATGACGGCAAGGCGAACTACTATTCGCCGGACGGACAATCCAAGCGCCGGACATTCTCCCGCCATCCGGTCGATGTGGTCCGCGTCACATCGCGGTTCGATCCCCAGCGCATGCACCCGGTGCTGCACCAGATCCGCGCTCACCGCGGCGTCGACTACGGCGCACCGCACGGTTCGCCGATCCGCGCCACGGCAGACGGCGTCATCCGCCATTCGGGTGCCAAGGGCGCGTACGGGAACACCGTCGTGATCCGCCACGGACAGGATGTCGAGACCCTGTACGCCCACATGTCCAAGATCGCGCCGGCCGCCGCTCGAGGCGCGCGGGTCGAGCAGGGAGACATCATCGGCTACGTGGGTCGCACCGGCCGGGTGACCGGCACTCACCTGCACTACGAATTTCGTCAGGCCGGCAAGCACGTCGACCCGCTGAAGGTGGAGCTACCCGCCGCCGAACCGCTGCCGGCCCCGTACCGGGACGAGCTGCGCACGATCAGCGATCAGATGATCGCGCAGATGGAAAGCGTGCTGCCGCAAGCCGCGGACAACGCCACGCAGGTGGCCAGCGCTCAGGACTGACGCAACGGGTCCGGCGCCGTCGCCGGCTCCTGGCCCGCGGCGCCCTCGCCGCACCTTGGCAACACCCTCGACGAGGCGACGACCGGACGCGCGGCCCGCGCCGCGAACGGTGGTCGCCGTCAGACCGAGAACGACGAACCGCAGCCGCAGGTGGTGGTCGCGTTCGGATTGCGGATGACGAACTGCGAGCCCTCGAGCCCCTCGGTGTAGTCGATCTCGGCACCGGTGAGGTACTGGAAGCTCATCGGGTCGATCAGCAGCTTCACCCCTTCCTTGAGCACTTCGGTATCGCCCTCGTTCAACACCTCGTCGAACGTGAAACCGTACTGGAAACCCGAGCAGCCGCCGCCGGAAACGAACACGCGCAACATGAGGTCCGGGTTGCCCTCCTCCTCGATGAGCTCCTTCACCTTGAGCGCCGCGGCCTCGGTGAACACGAGCGGATCGGGAAACTCGAAGTCGTCTATGCTGACTTCAGCACTCATGCGGGAATTCCTCTCATTCGCAATCGTCGAGTGTACTTGACCCACCAGGCGGGTCAACTACTGCCTCGACGTTCCCGGGATGATGGTGTCCCAGTCCCGGATATCAATGAACGCGGGATGACGCTCGCCGCTGGGCATCACCGAGATCGACAACCGCTCGACCGGCTCGAGCTCGGCCACCAGACGCGGGTCGATCGGCACCGTCAGCACCTCGAAGAAACGCAGGTCGAAGCGCAGCGCCTGCGCTCCGCTGTCCGGTACCAGCTCGACCCGACCGGCCTCTCCGGTCTCCCCCGACAGGCTGACGCCCAGGGTGCCCTGCACCCGCTCACGCCCCTTCGCCTGCACCAGCGTCACCTCCAGCACATCCCGCTCGCCATCGGATCGCCATCGGACCGTGTCGACGCCCAGTCCCGAACCGGTGGCCCGGTCGCCCAACCGGCGGTACAGCGCCAGCTCCGCGGCATCGTCGGCGCGGCGACGTTCGGCCTCGCTCAGTCGATCCTGCAGCCTGTCGACGCTGGCCAGGGCCGCATCCCGTTCACCGGCCAGCACCGCCAGCCGATCATCGCTCGACGGCATCGCCGCGGCCAGGGTCGGCTGCTCGACGATGGGCACGACGGCCTGCCGTCCCAGGTGCCAACCGAGCGATCCGGTGCCGGCCATGCCTGCCAGGGCCGCGACACCGACCAGCGCCGGACGCGCCGGCAGCCGGCTCACGGCGACAGGGGTGGTGCGGTGAGCCCGGCCCGCTCGTCGAACCCCAGCATCAGGTTCATGTTCTGCACCGCCTGCCCCGCCGCGCCCTTGACCAGGTTGTCCTCCACCGCGAGGATCACCAGCGTGTCGCGGCCCTGCGGCCGGTGTATCGCCAGACGTACCGTATTGGCGCCCCTGACCGAACGGGTCTCGGGATGGGATCCGGGCGGCATGACATCGACGAACGGCTCGTTCGCGTAGCGCGTCTCGAACAGTGCCTGCACCTCGGAAAGGGTCGGGCCATCGACCTTCAGGCGCGCGTACAGCGTGGCATGGATGCCGCGGATGATCGGCAGCAAATGCGGCGTGAACGTCAGCGCGACCTCGCCTCGAGCCGCTCGTGCCAGCCCCTGCTCGATCTCGGGCAGGTGCCGATGCCCGTCGGTGGCGTAGGCCTTGAAGCTGTCGGCCGCCTCGGCCAGCAGCATCGGCACCGAGGCGCCACGCCCGGCACCGGTGATGCCCGACTTGGCGTCCGCGATCAGCGACGAGGTGTCGACCAGGCCGGCCTCCAGCAGCGGCAGGAATGCCAGCTGCACGGCGGTCGGGTAGCAGCCCGGATTGGCCACGAGCCGCGCCGGGCGGATGGTGTCGCGATTCACCTCGGGCAGCCCGTACACCGCATCGGGCACCCGATCCGGGCAGGCGTGGCGCATGCCGTACCAGCGTTCCCAGACGCCGATGTCCTGCAAGCGGAAATCGGCCGACAGGTCGATCACGCGCCGGCCCGCATCCAGCAGGTCGGGCACCTGCTGCATCGCCGTGCCGTTGGGCGTGGCGAAGAACACCAGGTCGCACTGCGCATCGGTCAGTTCGGCCGGGTCCTGAAAGCGCAGGTCGGTGTGGCCGCGCAGGCTGGGAAACACCGCATCGAGCCGGCTGCCGGCCTGCCCGCGCGAGCTGACGAACGCCACCTCGACATCATCGCGAGGCGCAAGCAGGCGCAGCAGTTCGACGCCGGTGTACCCGGTGCCGCCGATGATGCCGATCCGCCTGCTCATGCGCGTCGTTCGCCTGTTCCGTGTAGCCGACGAGTATGGCATGCAAGCTACAGGCCTCCGCCCGTGCGTCCGGTCCGCATCGCCCGCCTGGCACGGACGTCGGCGCTCAGCGAGCCGGCGTGGCGTTGTCGAACTCGCCCCAGCGCGCGACCCGGACCCGATCGTCGTGAACGTAGAACACCGCATCGCCGGCGATCACCGAGCGGTCCTGGCCGTACGGGCGCCATCGCTGCTCGCCGTCACCGCTCGCCGACGCCGCCACCAGGACGCCGCGCAGCGTCAGGCCGGCATCCGCACCGGTGCGCACCTCGAACCCGTGCAGCGCGCTGTAGCTCCAGGGGTACCAGACGCTGGCCTGAGGTCCGGAAGGCAGGCCATCGGGTGTGGCCTGACCGTGCACATCGATGCCCAGCGCCACGCGGGCCGAGCGTTGCTCGGTGGCCGGCTGGACCGTGATCCCGCGCGCATCCTGCAGCGCGACCGAGTCCGTTCCTCGCTGGCCGATGCGCAGCGACTGCACCTCGCGCGGTGCCCGCGGATCGCTGACGTCGAACAGCGACAGCTTCACCCCCTGCACCAGTCCGCCCCGCCCGTCTCCCGCGTCCGGCACGGCCACCGCGTCCTTGCCGATGCCCAGCAGGTGCCGCTCGCCGATCGGCTGCAGCCAGTCGCTGTAGCCCTCGATCTGCAGCTCGCCCAGCACCTGCGGGTCGGTCGGTGCGCTCAGATCGACCACGTACAGCGGATCGGTCTGCCGGAACGTCACCAGGTAGGCGCGATCGCCGACGAAGCGCGAGGCGTAGAGCTGCTCGCCCGGTTTGCCGATCGGTGCCGGACGGGCTTCGTTGGGCAGCTCGGCAACGCGACGTAGCCCACCCGCACCATCCGCCTCCAACACGGTGACGATCACCGGACTGACATCGGGACCCTGCCGAGCGGCCAGCGTGGCGATGCGCAATCGGCCATCCCGTGCGCTCATCCGGTAGGGCTTGCGCTGCGGATTCCAGCCCAGGTGCCCGCGAACGCTGCCGCTGCCCACGTAGCTCAGCGACCCCTCGCCGATGTCGAAGCGGTGCAGGTCGGTGTCCACCCGCGGATCCTGGAAAAACACGTCATCGCGCACGATGGCATCGTCGCTCACGCTGGCCGGCATGCCGTCCACCTCGGCCACGCCCGGCGAATAGTCCCAGCGCGTGGTGGCCAGGTAGACACTGTCCGGCGAGGCGTACAAGGTCTCGCTCGCCCCCAGGTAGCAGACGTTGTCGATCGGGGTCAGCGTGCTCAAGTCGATCAGGCTGAGCGTGACGATGTCGGGCGAGTAACCACCCGGCGCATCCGACGCGGCGGCCACGAAGCACTCGCCAGGATCGATCAGCGGCCGCGTCTCGCCCCCGTCCAGCGACCAGCCGGGCAGCAGCGCCTCCTCGCTGGCCGAGGCCACCGTCTGACGCCAGGTCCGAGCGTCCACCGCGAAGGGCGAAACGCCCGAGAGGGTCGGGTAGAAGCGCGTGGCCAGGAACAGGTAGCGACCGATGCGTCGGCTGGCGACGGTCTGCCCGTCGATGCGCAGGCGGGCATCCACCGCCGCCGTGTCCGGATCGGTCACATCGATACGGGCCACCAGCGAATCGCTGCCCCGGAAGGCCAACGGTTCGCCCCAGCTGTCCCAATAGCCATTACCCGCTGCGCTGAGCACCGCGAATCGCTGCGCATCGTCCCCGTACAGGTAGAAGCCATCGGCCCGACGCCCGTCGAGGTCGATCTCCAGATCGATCAGTGGCCGGGCATCGGGCGTTTCCCGGTCCATGTCGAGGATGCGCAACGTGTTGCGAGCGGCGGGAGGCGGCGGCGGCACCCCGATCGGGTCGGTGGCCGACGGTTCGTCCACGGGCCCTGGCTCGGGCCCTGGTTCGGGCTCGGGCTCGGGCTCGGGCTCGGGCACCGGTTCCGGCACGGGCACTCCGCCACCGCCCGGGCCATCTCCACCGTAGCCGTCATCCACGTCCAGCACGTACAGGCGCCGCCCATCGCTCTTGACCCGATCACGCTCGTCCACGCCGGCCTCCTGCACGTTGGTGCCGGTGACATCGTCGGCCGCCGGTGCCCGCTGGGCTTCGCCGCCATCCGCTTCGGCCACCGGAACGGTGGGAGCCGGCGGCGCGCCGCCCGGGGCATCGGCATCCTGACCGCCCGACGCTTCGTCATCGCCCCGCTGCGCGACCAGGGCCGCGCGTACGGCTCCCACGAAGGCATCACGATCGCCGAGCGTGCGGAGTCCGCTGGTAGCATCGCCATCGGGTTCGCCGGCATCGGTCGAATCATCGTCGGTGCAGCCCACCAGCGCCGACCCCGCCAAGACCGCCAAGACCGCCAAGATCGGCCCGACAGGTACCCGGTGCCGGTTCAGGCACCGGTTACCCGGGTGTCGATCGGTCTGCAAACGCGTCGTCCGCATGGCCATCGCTCCAATTGGGAATGTATTCCCATACTAGCGGCATCGGAACGATCCGGCACAGGGGAGTTTTCCCGATCGATCGCGACACGGTGCCCGCCTATCGCGTCGGCAGGGGCCGCTGCACCGCTACGCGCCGTCCGGTACCGGCGCGCCGGCACGCACCAAGGCATCGTGCAGCATCTCCTGCGAACCGGGCTTGGCCAGGAAGTCCGCCGCCCCGAAGGCCAGTGCCGCGCTGCGATCGCGCGCCGAGTGCCGGCTGGTCAGCACCAGGATCGGGAACACCGCGCCGCCCTCCTGCTGCAGCGCCTCGAGCACGCCGAAGCCGTCCACCCGGGGCATGTCCACGTCCAGCAGCATCACATCCGGTCGACAGCGCTCCAGCGCATCCAGCGCCTCACGGCCGTCCCGGGTGACCAGGACCCGGTAGCCGAGCGACTCGAAGGTGTCGCTCGACCAGGCACGCTGGGTGGGTGAATCGTCGGCGATCAGCGCCAGCGGCCGGTCGCCGGGCGCGTTCTCGGCGATCGGCGATGCCAGATGCGGACGGGCCTCGCCGAGCGCGGCCGGATCGATGACGAACACGCGGCGTCCATCCGGCAGCGCCGCGATGCCGGTGTAGCGCCCGAGCGAGGCGAGCTGCACGTCCAGCGGCTGCACCACGATCTCGCGATAGCCGATCACCGATTCCACGCGCACGCTCTCGACGTCGCCGCCGGTGCTCACCCGCAGACGCCGCCACGCGCTGCGATCGCCGCTGCGCTCCGGCACCGCCTCGTGACCGAGCAAGGACGCCAGTCGGGTGTCCTCGTCGGTATCCGCGGCGATCGGTTCGATGCCGGTGATCGTGTTGACCGGAACGGCGACCAGTTCGCCGGCCTGAACCAGCACCACCTGCTGCACCGGTATGCGCTGCGGCAGGCGCAGTTCGAACCGGGCACCGGTCAGGCCGTCGGCCGCCTCCACCAGTCGCAGCCGCCCGCCGAGCTCGCTCAGGCGCTCGCGCACCGCGCCGACGCCGATGCCGTGGCCGCTGATCTCGGTGGCATCGTCCACCGTGGACAGGCCGCTGTTGGCAAGCGCCTCGAGCAGCGCGGCCGACGAGTCCAGCGACGAGGGGTCCACGCCCAGGCGCTCCGCCACCCGGCCGACGTCGATGCCGCGCCCGTCGTCGTGCAGACGAATGAGGATGTCGACCCCTTCGATCGATGCGCTCAGCCGGACGCGTCCGCAGCGCGGCTTGCCGGAGCGTTCACGCTCGTCGGCATCTTCGATGCCGTGCACCACCGCATTGCGGACCAGGTGTTCCAGCGCCGGCAGCAGACGCCCGTGCAGCGTCGCATCGAGCGTGGTCGCCCCGCCATCGATGATCAGTTCCGCCTCTCGGGAGACCGCCGAGGCGGCGTCCTCCAGCGTGCGGGCCAGGCGCTCCCGGCAGGCATCGAATCGCACCAGCCGCGCCCGCACCAGGTCCTGCTGCAGGGCGATGCCGGCGCGCGCACCGCGCCGCTGCTCGGTGTCGACGGCGCGCAGCGCATCGCGCAGCGTGACGCGCACCGAGCTCAGGTCGCTGAGCAGTTCGCGAGCCGCCTCGGTCTCCAGCACGGTGGCCGCCGCCGGCAATCGGCGCCAGCGCTGCGCGGCCAGCTCGAGCTCGCGGCTGGCCTCCTGCACGCGGACCAGCTCGGCCGACAACCGCGCCTGGCTGCCGGCGATGTCCTGCGCCAGCGTCATCAGGCGCTCCCAGTCGCGCTCGCGCACCCGGGTCAGCTCGGGCGTGTCGGCGATCGGGCCATCGGCGCCCGGTACCGGGTCGGCGGCCTCGGCAAGCCAGGCCGTACCCGACGGCTCCGGCAGCGTCGGGTCGTCGTACACGCGGGCCAGATCGGCCTCCGGGCCGGTGACCACATCGATCGACCCGTCGTCGGGCAGATCCGCCTCGGCGGGCGGTGACTCCGCTTCGTCGAATGGCGAATCGTCGATCAGATCGGCCGGTTCGTCCGCCGGGAACGGGGATCCCGGCGCGTGCCGGTCCGCGACCGTTGCAGGGACCGGCCTGACGCTGGCCATCGGCGAGACCAGCAGCGCGTCCAGCTCGCGGCGCACCGTGCGCAGGCGCGCGATGCAATCGGCGTCCGAGGCGGCGGCCGCCACTTCCGACTCGGCTTCGTGAGCCCGATCGGCCAGTTGCGGCTGTCCGGCCACCCGGGCGCTGCCCTTGAGGGTGTGCAGCGCCATCAGCGCCCGATCGGCACGTGGGCCCTGCGGCCCCGGGCCGTCGGCGATGGCCGCGAGCTTGTCGAGCAGTTCGCGCGCCTCCTCGGCGAAGATCTCGTCGAGCGAATGCCGCTTGGCAGGGCGGACGGCGGGCGCGCCGACGCGCTCGGGAACCGGTGGTATCCGCGTGGCCGGCAGGCTCACCGGCGCCTGGCCGATGGCGCCCAGCTCGCCGGTCAGGCCGTCGCGCGGCGCCGGCGCCTCATCGTCCCGCTCGTAGCCCAGACGAGCCCGCTCAAGCGCCGTGACCGCCTCCTCGAACAGTGCCACGGAGGCACTGTCCAGCGGCTCGGCACGCGCCTGCAGCGCCATCGCACCGTGGTGCATCGGTCGGGCGATCTCGTCGACGCGCGTCGCCGCGGCGGTGCGGGCGCTCCCGCTCAACGTGTGCAGGGCGCGCAGCAGGCGGTCGCTGGGCGGCAACGCGACCGGCGCGCGCCGCATGGCGGCCAGCTCATCCTCCAGCACCACCAGGTGCTGGGCGCACTCGGCCACGAACACCTCGCGCAGCGTGCCATCGATCGCATCGTCGGCATCCATCGGCTCGGTCGCATCGACGTCCAGCGCGCGCAGCGTGTCGTCCAGATCGTCGAGCACCACCGCCCCGGCCGGATCGTCCAACCCCTCGATCAGTTGCGGCAGCGCCAGGTGGGCGTCCAGGATGGCCGAGGCGGTGCTGGCGGACAGCGGCAAGCTGCACAGCGACAGGCGCCGACCCGCCGCGGTCGCCAGGCGCTCCAGCTGTTCGTGTCCGGTCTCGCGCGCCGCCAGTCTCAGCGTGCCGAAGGCACCGGCCAGCGTATCGACGTCCGGTACGTCGTCGGCCAAGGCCGCGCCGATGGCGGCGAACGCGTCCAGCGCGCGGTCGGTGGGCCGCGAGCCGTCGGCACTCGACCGTTGCGGTTCGTGCGTCCGGTCGATGGGCTCCGGCACCTCGATCGATGGCGGCCGTGCCGGCACGACGCCGTCCAGCGCGCGTGCCGCCGGCAGATGGCGCTCCAGCGCGGCCAACGCGTGCTCGGCCGCATCCAGCGGATCGGCCGCGGCGTTGGTGGCCTGTCGCCCGTCGTTGGCCAGGCAGGCATCGATCGAGACGACGTACTCGGCCAGCGCCTCGCGCGCCTGCGCGGAGGGCTCGTCCGGTAGCCAGCCGACGATGTCGGCGAGCCGATCGATCAACGCGCTGGCCTCGGGACGCGGCACGATGTCGAGTGCACGCGCGATGCGACGCAGGCGGGTGGCCAACGGTTCGGTGGGCATGCCGTCGTCCTGGCCCCCGACCGCGCGCTCCAGGGCGGTCTCGCTGTCGGCCAGACGACGTCGCGCCTCGCCCACCAGCGCGCCGACCGCATCGTGGCGGCTCGACACCTGCTGATCGGCATCGTCGGCGCGCCGTCCGACCAGCGCCATGCGCTGCGACAGCACGCCACCTTGCTCGGACATGGCGGGCACCGGTCGGGGCGGCTGCGGCCACCCGCGTTCCAGGTCGGTCAACGCCTCGTCGAACAGCACGAACTGCCGGGCCAGGCTCAACCGGGCCGGCTCGTCGAGTCCCTCCTCGGAACCCGCATCCAGCGAAGCGAGCGCATCGCTCAACCGCTGCCGGCAGCGTTGCGCCCCCAGCAGTTCGAACACCGGCAGGAGCTCGCGCAGCCGATCGCCGCGCTGCACCGCCGCCCGATCGCTGCTGGTGCGCCCGCCCTGCGCCAACCAGTCGACCAGCGGTTGCAGGTCGTCACGCACCCGTGCGACCACGTCGCGCCGCAGGCGCCGTCCCGGGCTTCGCTGCGCAGCGAAGCCGGGCGCATCGGCATCGATGCCGGCGCGCGCCAACCGGGCCACCCGGTCCAGCGAATAGCGCTCGACCAGGTCGGCCCAGACGCGGTCATCGCTGGGCGGCGTGGCGGTGGCCACGTAGTAGAGCAGGTTGCGCAGCAGCGTGAAACGCGGCGCGGGACCGACGCCGGGGCGTGCGCGCGACGGCGCGATCCAGCGCTCGACCAGCCAGCGCTCGAACTGCCCGAACAGCCGCCGCAGCGCGCCATCGTCGGACAGGCGCCGGGTGGACACCGCCTCGGCGATGCCCGCCGCCGCGCCGAGCACGTCCTGTTCCTCCACGCCCAGGCCGGCCGCCCGGGCATCGTCGGCGAGCGAGCCGATCAGCAACGCCAGCGAGGCGGTCGCGGCGCTGGCCTTGTCGGCGTTCTCTTCATTGACCGCCTTGAACCAGTCGACCAGCTGGCGCATCAACCGCGGTCGCAGCGCACGCACCGCCGGCGCAAAGGCCTCCGGGTCCGGCAGCGGATCGTTCTCGTCGATGCGGATGTCGAGCGCGAGCAGCAGCGCCGAGGACAGGAAGGCGTCACCCAGCAGGGCGCGCAGCGCGTTGAGCACGTCCAGCGCCGGCAACGCGGTGTCCGGCACATCGTCCGACCGTCGCGCCTCGACCGCCTCGGCCACGACATCGCTGAGCACCTCGTGGGCGCCGAGCACCGCCCGCAGCAGGTCCTCGGGACCGTTGGCCGGGCGCTCCACCAGCGTGCCCGTGGCGACCGCATCGACCACCCGCGCCGCATCGCCGGCCACCAGCGCGATGGCCGGTCGGCCCAGCAGGATCAGCGTGTCCCGTACCTCGACCAGCAGCGCCTGCAGACGCTCGCAAGCGGTCGCGTCACCGCGTTCCAGCCCGTCACGCACCAGCGTCGGCACATCGGACAGGCGTTGCCCGAGCACCGCGAGCGCCTGCGTGCGCGCCCCCACCACGATCGCCGAATCACCCACGGATGGACTATGTCTCCGAGGCGGCGGGAGCGGCCGAACGAGCCAGCGCCTCACTGGCCGACGGGTTCACGGTGCCGCCCGAGCCGGCCGGCGGTGCGATGCCCGCTCGCGGCGCCGACCGATCGGTCAGCGCCGCGGTGTCCACGGTGGCATCGTCGTCGAGCGGGTAGTCGTCGGCCTCGAAATCGTCGAAGCTCGGTGCCTCGATGCCCGACGACCAGGGTACCGGGCTGCCGGCCGGCAGGCGGAAACCGGCCACCCGGGCATCGAGCGCTTCGGCCAGGGCCTGCAGATCGTCCAGCGAGGCACTGGCATCGGCCAGCCCGGTCGCGCCGTCGCGGCCCAGCCGGTTCAACACCGTCATGTTGCCGGACAGGCGCCGCACCACGTCCGCCTGGCGAGCTGCCCGATCGGCGGTGTCGCCGATCAGCCCGTCCAGCGCCGCCACGCTGGTGTCGATCGTCTTCAGGTGACCGAACAGGGCGGCCGCCTCATCGACGCCGGCGCGCAGCGCCGCATCGGTGGTGCTCATGGCGCGCAGGGTCTCGTCGGCATCGTCGCGGATGACCGCGGTCAGGCTGGAAATCTCCCGGCTGGCACTGCCCAGCACGGTGGCCAGGTCGCTGACATCGTCGGCCAGACGGGCGTAGTCTGAGGTGGAGCGTTCATCGGCGGCCACGTCGGCATCGGCCACCCGCTGCGATGCGGCAGCGGCGCGCACCGTGGTGTTGAGCGACAGCAGTTCGCTGCGCGTGGCGATCGCCCGCACGGTCTCCACCTCGGCATCGATGGCGCGCACGTTGTCCGCCAGCCGGTGCGTCAGACGCATGGTGAGCGCCGCCTCGTCTCGGATGCGGTCCAGTTGCACGCCGGCCTCGATCAGGGCACCTCGACCGTCGCCGGCCGCGGCGCGCGTCTGCAAGGCCTTGCGGGCGGAGGCGGTCGCGTTCATCGACAGCTCGGCGATCGCCCCGCTCATCACGTTCAGGTAGTTGGACGCTCGCAGGATCTCGCGCGACTGCACCGAGGCGGCCGAGCTGAGCGAGCGCGTGGAGGTGCGCGTGGCGGCGACCGCCTTGCCGACCTCCTTGGCCGAGTGCCCGGTGTCGGCGACCAGCTGACGCAGCGCGGTCACCGCCTGGTTGAAGGCATCGGCCAACGCACCGGTCATGGCTTCGTCGACGGTGGCGCGAACCGTGAGGTCGCCGTCGGCCAGCGGGGTCATGTCGTCCAGCAGGGCAAGGATCGCCGCCTGGTCCCGCCGCATGCGGCCATCCTCGATGCGCCGGCGCGTCTTGCGCATCGATGACAGGGCACGCCACAGCCAGACGCACAGGATCAGCGACAGCGCGCCCAGCGCCGGTGGTACCCAGCGGACCCAGGGGGCGAACGAGTCCGCCAAGCGGCGCGAATCGCTGAGCGTCAGCGCGTCGTCCAAGCGACGCAGCGTCTCGGTTCGCGATGCGGCATCGGCGCGCTCGTCCAGCAGTTGGGGCTCCAGCGCCGCCCAGTGCTCACGCGCCTGCTGCAGCGTGACCGACCGGTCCACATCGGCGATGCCATGCCCCAGCGAGACGAAGGTCATCGCCAGCAGCACCAACGGCAACAGCACCAACGGCAGCCACACGCTGGCCGGCCAGGCGCGCGATGCCGCCGAGGCACGGTTCAGGGACGTCGAGCTCATCGATGTGCCGTGATGTCGCTGAACGCCGGCGCGGCGATCAGCGCGGCGGGGGTGAAGGTGTCGATATCGTTGCCGCCGATCGAGCGCCGCTCGACCCGTACCCCGCGCGCGGCCAGCGCGCCGCTCGCTGCCAGGCCGGCGGACCCCGTCGAGGCGGCCATCGGATCCGGGGGGGTCTCCACGGCGTGACGCACATCGGACACGGCCAGCAGGTACGCATCCTCACCGACCGTGATCTCCACGCCGTACGGGGGAACGCGACGACCGCTGCGGGCATCCAGCCAGGCATCGAACGAGGTCACCGGCACAACCCGCCCGCGCACCACCAGCGTGCCCAGGAACCAGTCGGCCGTTCCCGTCAGCGGCTGAGCTTGCCAGCCGTCATGGATCTCGCGCACGCTGACCGCATCGATGGCGTATTCACGGCCGGCCGAGCGCATCACCACCCAGCGCCGCGAGGTGGCGGCCGCGCTCACGCCGACTCCTGGTCGGCGGCGGGGCGGGTGGACAGGGCCGCATCGACGCTGGCCAGCAGGGCGGCCCGGCCGATCGGCTTGACCAGATAGTCGATGGCGCCCTGGCGCAGTCCCCAGATACGGTCCGTTTCCTGGTCCTTGGTGGACAGGATGATGATGGGGATGTCGGCGGTGCCGCGGTCCCGGCGCAGCAGGCGCGTGGCCTCGAAACCGTTCACCCCGGGCATCACGATGTCCATCAGGATCAAGTCCGGGCGCAGGCTGACCGCCTGGGCCATGCCCTGCTCGCCGTCGGTGGCCACGTGCACGTCGTGACCGTGCCGACGCAGCATGCGCGACACCGCGTGGGCATCGGTGGGCGAATCCTCGATCACCAGCACGACCGGCATCAGGCGTCCTGCCCGTCAAGGCCTGCCGGCACGGCCGATGTCTCCGGGCGCACCAGACCGGCCACCGTGGCGATCAGCAGTTCTCGCTCGATCGGCTTGGCCAGGTGCCCGCTGGCCCCGGCCACGCTGCCGCGTGCCCGATCGAACAGCCCGTCCCGGCTGGACAGCAGGATGACCGGGGTGTGCGCGAAGTCGGCGTTGGCGCGCACCAGCGAGCAGACCTGATAGCCGTCCAGGCGCGGCATGACGATGTCGGCGACCAGCGCGTCGGGGCGCACCTCGACCAGGCTGGCCAGCGCGCTGAACCCGTCGTCGGCCAGCGTGACCTCGGCGCCGGCCTCCTCCAGCAGGGCCGCGGCGCTGCGCCGCACCGTGCGGCTGTCGTCCACGACCAGCAGGCGCAGCCCGGCGAGCGGCAGCGGCGCGTCACCAGCCGAAGGCTCACCGGATGCCCCGTCGACAGGCACCGCGGAGTCGGGCGGGCCCGCCTCTTCCTGTCCGTCGTCGACCGTCATGGGACCCTCGCAGAGCCTGTCACCGAAGCCTGGCAAGGTTACCCTACCCTGCCCCCAGATCGTGACGCAATCGATGAGTCTGCACCTCGGCGTCGTGATGGATCCGATCGAATCCATCACACCCTACAAGGACACCACGCTGGCCATGCTGCTGGCCGCCGCGGCGCGCGGCTGGACGCTGCACGTGATGACCCAGCCGGACCTGTACCTGCTGCAGGGCCGGGCGCTTGCCACGCGCCGGCAAGTGCGCGTGTTCGACGATCACCGGCGCTGGTTCGAGGCAGAGGAACCGGTGGATGCCCCGCTGGCGGACCTGGACATCGTGCTGATGAGGAAGGACCCGCCGTTCGACATGGACTTCGTCTACACCACGCACATCCTGGAGCGCGCCGCCGCCGAGGGGGTGCTGGTGGGCAACCGGCCGGCCTCGCTGCGCGATGTCAACGAGAAGCTGTCCACCGCCTGGTTCCCCGAGCTGTGCCCGGTGACGCTGGTCACCGCCTCGCGGACGCGGCTGCGCGCCTTCGTCGACGAGCACCGCGATGTCATCGTCAAGCCGCTGGACGGCATGGGCGGCATGGGCATCTTCCGCCTGACCCCGACCGACCCGAACATCAACATGATCCTGGAACAGATCACCCTCGGCGACACGCGCCAGATCATGGCGCAGCGCTACCTGCCCGAGATCGTCGATGGGGATCACCGCGTGCTGGTGATCGGCGGCCGGCCGGCCGAGCACGCCCTGGCGCGCATCCCGGCGCAGGGCGAGACGCGCGGCAACCTGGCCGCCGGCGGTCGCGGCGTGCCGGTGCCGCTGAACGAGGCGATGCGACACATCGCCGACACCGTCGCCCCCACCCTGCTGGAGCGCGGGCTGGACTTCGTGGGGCTGGACGTGATCGGCAGCAGCCTGACCGAGATCAACGTCACCAGCCCGACCTGCGTGCGCGAGCTGGACGCCCACGCGCAGGGACGTGCGGTCACCGACATCGAGCCGAACCGGCCCTACGTGCGGGGCCTGGCGGACGACTACCTGGACGTGCTGGAGGCTCGGCTGGCCGAGCGCGGCGGGTCGCGGTACACCGTCGGCTCCGACGGCGGTGCGCAGCCGGCGAACAGCGCCTCGGGAGCCTCTGCATGATGCCCCGCCCCCTGCAGCGGGTGGCGCATTGTGCCGAGGCTCCCTAGACTCTGCCCGCGCACCGACCACCCGGCCTCGCCCCTTGGACATTCGATCCTCAGACACCTTCACGGTCTCGCTGTTCGTGGCCGCCGCCCTGCACGCGGTGGTGATCCTCGGGCTGGGCTTCGTGTCGTTCTCCAGCGCGATCTCGGCCCCGCCCTCGCTGGAGGTGATCCTGGTGCAGGATCGTGACAGCGAGGCGCCCGACGAGGCCGACTACCTGGCGCAGATCTCCCAGGATGGCGGTGGCCAGAGCGAGGACAACACCCGCCCCTCGTCACCGTTCGCCAGCGAACGCGAGTTCGACACCGACGGCGTGGCGCCCACGCCGGTGGTGGCCAGCGCCCCGGAACGCACGCTCGGCAGCACCGAGGAGGTGATCACCGCGACCTTCTCCGAGCGCGACGTCCAGCAGGACAGCGACACCGCGCAGACGCTGGCCGAGGCCGAGCGCATCGACACGATCGTGATCGAGCAGAACCTGGACATCGCCCGTCTGGCGGCCGAGATCGATCGCCAGCAGGAGGAGTTCGCCAAGCGGCCGAAGAAGAAGTTCATCAACGCGCGCACCAAGGAAGCCGCCTCGGCCGAATACATGAAGTACTGGGTCGAGAAGGTCGAGCGGGTCGGCAACCTGAACTACCCGGACGCGGCGCGTCGCAGCCAGCTGACCGGGGCGCTGATCCTGACCGTGGGCATCCGCAAGAACGGCGACATCGAGAGCATCACGCTGGACGAATCCTCGGCGCAGACGGTGCTCGACGACGCGGCCCGGCGCATCGTGGAGCTGTCCGGGCCATTCCAGCCCCTGCGGGGCGAGCTGGCCGAACAGGCCGACATCATCTACATCACCCGCACTTGGGAGTTTCGCGGCAACGACAGCCTGACCACCTATTGACCGACGCGGCCCCGGCGCCCGGCGCCGCCCCCGGCTTGCGCGGTAAGATCGATGCCCTCTCGACGCACCCGGCGATCCCTTGGACCTGACGCACAGCTTCCTGCTGTCGATGCCGCGGCTCAGAGGCAGCGAATTCGGCGACAGCCTCGTCTACCTGCTGGACCACGGGGACTTCGGCGCATTCGGCGTCGTCATCAACCATCGCATGGGCATGGCGCTGGGCGAGGTGTTCGAGCAGCTGGACATCGTCGCCAGCCGCCCCGAGCTGGCCGAAGCCGGCGTGTTGCGCGGCGGTCCGGTCAGCCAGGAGCACGGCCTGGTGCTGCATCCGCCCGGCCCGCGCTTCGACACCACGCGCGATTTCCACGGTGGCGTGTCGCTGTCCAGCTCGCGCGACGTGCTCGAGGCGCTGGCCGCCGGCGCACCGCCCGAGCAGCACCTGGTGCTGCTCGGACACGCCGGCTGGGCACCGGGCCAGCTGGAGACCGAGATCGCCGACAACGCCTGGCTGACCTGCGAGGCGGACACCGCCATCCTGTTCGACGTCGACGTCGACGAGCGGCGCGAGGCGGCCAGTCGCGTGCTGGGCGTGGACCTGCAGCGCGTCACCGGCGACGTCGGGCACGCCTGATGAGCGACACCTGCCTGGGCTTCGACGTCGGCGCCAAGCGCATCGGCGTGGCGGTCGGCGAACCGCTGCTGGGCAGCGCGCGCGCGTTGGCGGTGATCGACAACGATTGCGGAACACCGGACTGGGCCGCCATCGATGCCCTGTTGTCCGAGTGGCGTCCCGCCCGGCTGGTGGTCGGCCTGCCGTACACCGCCGACGGCCGGGAGCAGGAGACGACCCGCCAGGCGCGCGGTTTCATGAAGCGCCTGGCCCGGCGCAGCGGCATCGAGACGGTCGGCTGCGATGAGCGCCACAGCTCGGTGGAGGCCGGACGCCGCATCGCCTCCGAGCGCGCCGACGGTCGGCGCACGCGTCGCGCCACGCGCGGCGATCACGACAAGGTCGCAGCGGCGATCATCCTGGAACGCTGGTTCCAGGCCTGCGCTTCGGGCGTGGCGACGACGCCGATCGCGCCGTTGCCGGCCAGCGGCCCCGCGGACAAGGCGCGATGAGCGTCCACGATCGCACCACCGTGGACGGCTGGCTCGCCGCGATGGTCGGGCCACTGACCGACTTCGTCGTCGAGCATCCGGACACCGCCTTCATCGGCATCCGTCGCGGCGGCGTCGACGTGGCCCGCCTGCTGCATCGACGCGTGGCGCCCGACGCGCCGCTGGGCGAGCTGGACATCGCCTTCTACCGGGACGATTTCGGCACCGTGGGCCTGCACCCCACGGTCGGCCCGTCGCTGATCGACTTCGACCTGCACGATCGAGCGTTGATCCTGGTCGACGATGTGCTGGGCACCGGGCGCACGGTGCGCGCCGCGCTGAACGAGCTGTTCGACTTCGGCCGCCCGGCGCGCGTGCTGCTGGCGGTGCTGGTGGAACGCGAGGGTCACGAGCTGCCGATCCGCGCCGACGTCGCCGGCCATCGCCTGGCGGTGCCGGCAGACCATTACATCGACTTCGATGCCGCCGCGCACGAAGTCCGGATCGCCCTCCGATGAGCCTGCCGCACCCGCAATTGGACAGGGATGGGCGACTACAGCATTTTCTCGACATGGACGGGCTGTCGCGCGAGACGCTGACCGAGATCCTGGACACCGCCGAGACGCTGGCGCCGGTCGGCGAGCGACGCGTACGCACCGTGCCGCTGCTGCGCGGGCGCACCGTGGCCAACCTGTTCTTCGAGAACTCCACCCGCACCCGCACCGCGTTCGAGCTGGCAGCCAAGCGGTTGTCAGCGGACGTGCTGAACATCGACCTGGTGTCCTCGTCCACCGCCAAGGGCGAGTCGCTGCTGGACACGCTGCGCGTGCTGGAGGCGCTGCAGGCCGACATGTTCGTGGTGCGCCACCCGCAAAGCGGCGCGGCGCGCTTCATCGCCCGGCACGCAGCCCCCAGCGTGGCGGTGATCAACGGTGGCGACGGCCAGCACGCGCACCCCACCCAGGGCCTGCTGGACGTGTTCACCATCCGCCGGCACAAGCCGGACTTCACCCAGCTGGTGGTGGTGCTGATCGGCGACATCGTGCACTCGCGCGTGGCGCGCTCGGACCTGGCGGCGCTGTCCATCCTCGGCGCCGCCGAGATCCGCGTGGTGGGGCCGCGCACCCTGGTGCCGGCCGACGTGACGGCGCTGGGCGGGCGCTTCATGCCGAACCTGGACGAAGCCCTGGTGGGGGCGGACGTGATCATGGGCCTGCGCCTGCAGCGCGAGCGCATGCAGGGCGCGGCGGTGCCCTCCAGCGGTGAGTTCTTTCGCCACTACGGGCTGACGCGCGAGCGGCTGTCGCTGGCGAAGCCGGATGCCATCGTCATGCACCCGGGTCCGACCAATCGCGGCGTGGAGATCGCGGGCGATGTGGCCGACGGGCCGCAGTCGGTGATCCTGGAGCAGGTCACCGCCGGACTGGCGGTGCGCATGGCGGTGATGTCGATGGTGCTGGGCAATCGCGCGGCGAGCAACGCGGCATGAGCGCCACCGCCCAGCGCCTGATCCTGCGCAACGTGATCGACGGGCTGACCACCGGGCCGGATGGCGGGCAGGCGTCGATCGATCCTGCCGGTGCACCGGTGGAGCTGCTGATCGATCGCGACGCCCCACCCCGACAGCTGGCAGGCTCCGGTATCGATCCGACCGACCTGCCATCGATCGACGGCGGCGGTGGGCTGGCCCTGCCCGGCTTTACCGACCTGTACGCCCGCCTGCGCGAACCCGGCCCTTCGCGCCGCGGCACGCTGGCCACCGAATGCCGCGCAGCGCTCGCGGCAGGCTTCACGCGCGTGTGCGCAGCCCCCGACACCGAGCCTGCGATCGACAGCACCGCCACCGTCGAGCTGGTGCTGCGCCACGCGGCCGCCGCGCAAGCGGCGCGCGTGCTGCCGATCGCCGCCTTGACCGTCGGCCTGCGCGGCGAGGCGCTGGCGGAGCTTGCCACCTTGCAGCGCGCCGGTTGCATCGCCGCCGGTCATGCCGACGTGGCGCTGGGCGACACCCGCCTGCTGCACGATGCGATGGCCTATGCGGCCAGCTTCGACATCCCGCTGATCCTGCGTGCCCAGGATGCGCGGTTGGGCACGCAGGGCTGCGCTCACGCCGGCCCGGTCGCCACCCGACTCGGCCTGCGGGCGATTCCGATCGCCGCCGAGACGATCGCGCTGGCGCGCCTGATCGAGCTGATGCACGAGACCGGTGCACGTGTGCACGTGTCGCGCCTGTCCAGCGCCCGCGCCGTGGCGCAGCTGGCCGAGGCTCGAGCCGCCGGCCTGCCGATCACCGCCGATGTCGGCATCGCGCACTTGTACTTCACCGAGCACGACCTGGACGGCTTCGATGCCCGCTTCGCCTCCGCGGTGCCGTTTCGCGCCGCCTCCGATCGCCAGGCGCTGCGTCGGGGCGTGGCCCACGGCACCATCGATGCGATCTGCTCGGACCATGCACCGCTGGACGCGGACGCCCTGCTGGCGCCGTTTCCTCAGGTCGAGCCGGGTCTGGCCACGCTGGATGCGTTCCTGCCGATGCTGCTGGGCCTGCCGGCGGTGGCCGAGGTGCCGCTGGAGCGGGCGGTGCAGGCGGTGACCACGACGCCTGCGCGCGTGCTGGGCATCGGCGTGCCGAACGATGACGTGGTGCTGGTGGCACCGGACCGGGCGATGGACCCGGACAGGCGGTTCAGTGCCGGTGCGAACGGGGCGGTGGCGGATCCGGCACTGACCGGCGCGGTGACGGGGGTGCTGATCGGCGGCGAGTGGATCTCGTTGGACAACGATTGCGCACCGCGCTAGGGAGCCTGGCCCCAGCGCGTTCCGTTGCGCCGAGCCGATGAGCGGCGTACGCTCGATCGGCCCGACCGGCGATCTGGACGATGCAACACCGCGGACCGATCGATGTCGCCTTCGACAGCATGCCGTCGATTCGCCTCGAGTCCTACTCGGCCGCCCCCGACAGCGATGTGCGCCGACGCCTGGCCATCGCCACGCGCCGACGGCGCTTTTCACTGCGCGAGGATTGGCGCATCTCGCTGACCGACGTCGGCTACTCGCCAGCGCTGAACGGTACCGTGGAGATCCCGGCCAAGGGCGGCGGTGACCGGACGATCGTGTTCGACGGCGCCTCGATCCCGTTGCCCTGGCTGGTCAGCCTCCTGACGATCGGCATCCTGCGGCCGCTGGGCGTGATGCTGGTCGGCTCGATCGTGCACGACTACGCCTATCAGCACGGCACGCTGCGCATCGCGCGAGATGGGCGCACGTTCGAGGCCGTTCCAGTGCCGCGCCACGAGGCCGACGCGCTGTTCCGCGACATCATCGGCACGGTCAACGGCCTGCCGTTCGTCGGTCGGATCGGCTACTTCTTCGTGCGCATCGGCTGGCTGTGGGTGCGCTACGACGGCAAGCGCTTCGGCGGCAAGGCGCCGGTGATCGAACTGATCGCGTTCGCCGTGCTGCTGCTGAGCCTTGTGTGGTTGTGCGCCACGTTCGGTACCGCAACGATCGGCGGCGTGGCCGCGTGCCTGTACGCGGTGCTGTACCTGTCCAGCTTGAGCGTTGCCCGGCCGCCCCGGCTGGACGGTTGAGGCGAGGCGCTCACGCCTCCGCGGCGAGCATGGCCTGCCGGTAGTGCGCACGGCAGGCGCTCTCGTAGCGCTCGTTGCCGCCGATCTGGATCTGCTCGCCGGCCGCGACCGGTCGCCCGGCCTCGTCCAGTCGCAGCGTCATGGTGGCCTTGCGCCCGCAGCGACACACCGTCTTGAGCTCGCTGAGCTTGTCGCCGATGGCCAGCAAGCGGGCCGAGCCCGGGAACAGGTCGCCACGAAAGTCGGTGCGCAGGCCGTAGCACAGCACCGGGACGTTCGATTCGTCGACCACTCGAGCCAACGCATCGACCTGGCCGGCGCTCAGGAACTGCGCCTCGTCCACCAGCACGCAGGCCAGCGGCGAGATGGCCGAGGCGTGAGCGATGGCGGCGACGAAGTCGGTGTCGGCATCGAACAGCTCGGCCGGGGATTCCAGGCCGATGCGCGAGCGCACGATGCCGCGCCCATAGCGATCGTCGATCGCGGCGGTGAACACCAGCGCGCGCATGCCCTGCTCGGCGTAGTTGTGCGCCGACTGCAGCAGCGAGGTCGACTTGCCGGCGTTCATCGCCGAGTAATAGAAGTAGAGCTGGGCCATGGATGTCGAAGCGGGACCGGCGACGGCGGTGGCCGGCAAGCATCATCGTTTCCGGTCCGGTTGGCCAGCGTGAAACGCCCGGCTCCGGGTTCGGAGCCCAGGGAGCCTGCCGACCATCGGCATGAGAATGCTGAAATATCTTCACCAATGTGTGACATTCGGGGCGACGCGATCTTCACCGAGACCACCATCATGATGACGTCCGACACCGTCCAGACCCTGGCCTTCGCGCCACCGCGCAGCGGCCTGCGCCGATTGACCCGACGGCAGTTGCTCAAGCGCGGCCTGGCGCTGGGTACGGGGCTGATCGCGGGCCCCGGCTTCATCGCCGGCGGTGGCGGCGCCTGGGCACTGGAGCTGGAGGCCCTGTCGCCGGACAGCATGGCCACGCTGCTGCAGATGGCGCGCGACATCTACCCGCACGACCAGTTCGCCGACGAGCTGTACGCCGCCGCGATCAAGGGTCACGAGGATCGCGCGGTCACCGATGCGGACTTCAAGATGATGCTGGAAGCCGGCATCCAGGACATGGACGCGCGCGCCGAGGCGGCCGGGCACACCCGCTACCTGGGTGCCGGCTGGGAGGCGGACCGGGTGGCGATCCTTCGCGACATCGAGGACCAGCCCTTCTTCCAGACCATCCGCGGCTCGCTGGTGGTGGGGCTCTACAACCAGCCGGCGGTGTGGGAGCTGCTCGGCTACGAAGGCTCGTCGGTGGAACACGGCGGCTACCTGGAGCGCGGCTTCGACGACATCGCCTGGCTGTGATGCGCGACGTCATCGCCCACCCCACCACGACACCACGGATCCTGGAACGACGAACATGAGCGCACCCTACGAACTGAGCGACGATTCGGTCGTCGTCATCATCGGTACCGGCGCCGGCGGCGGCACGCTGGCCAACGCCCTGGCGCAGAAGGGCGTGGACGTGGTCGCGCTGGAAGCCGGCGGACGCCACCTGCCTGCCGACTACGTGAACGACGAATGGGCAAGCTTCGGGCAGCTGGCCTGGACCGACATGCGCACCACCTCGGGCAGCTGGCGGGTGGCCAAGGACTTTCCCAACCTGCCGGCCTGGATCGTCAAGGCGGTCGGGGGCTCGACCACTCACTGGGCCGGCGCCAGCCTGCGGTTCCAGGCGCACGAGTTCTGGGGGCTCAGCGAGTACGGCCGGGTGGACGGCGCCAACCTGCTGGATTGGCCGATCTCGCTGACCGATCTGGAGCCCTACTACGATGTGGCCGAGAAACACATGGGTGTCACCCGCACCAACGGCATCCCGGCCCTGCCCGGCAACAACAACTTCAAGGTCATGAAGGCCGGCGCGGACAAGATGGGCTACACCCATTGCCACACCGGCCGCATGGCGATCAACTCCCAGCCGCGCGATGGCCGCGGCGCCTGCCGGCAGCTCGGCTTCTGCTTCCAGGGCTGCAAGATGGGCGCGAAATGGTCCACCGCCTACACCGAGATCCCCGAGGGCGAGGCGACCGGCTTGCTGGAGGTGCGCGAAAATGCCCACGTGCTGATGATCGAGCACGACGACGCCGGCAAGCTCACCGGGGTGGTCTACCAGGATGCCGACGGCAATCGTCAGCTGCAGAAGGCGCGTGCGGTGTGCCTGGCCGGCAACTCGATCGAGAGCCCGCGCATCCTGCTGAACTCGGCCAGCTCGATGTTCCCGGACGGGCTGGGCAACTCGTCCGGCCAGGTCGGGCGCAACTACATGCGCCACATGACCGGCTCGGTGTACGCCGCCTTCGAGGAACCGGTGCACATGTACCGCGGCACCACCATGGCCGGCATCATCAGCGACGAATCGCGTCACGATCCGTCGCGCGGCTTCGTCGGCGGCTACGAGATGGAGACCCTCTCGATCGGGGTGCCGTTCACCGCCGCCTTCCTGAACCCGGGCGGCTGGGGCCGCGAGTTCACCTCCGCCATGGACAACTACACCCACCTGGCCGGCATGTGGCTGGTGGGCGAGGACATGCCGCAGGAGAGCAACCGCATCACGCTCTCCGACGAGAAGGACCAGTTCGGCATGCCGGCCGCCAACGTGCACTTCGACGACCATCCCAACGATGTGGCGATGCGCAAGCATGCCTACGCACAGGGTACCGCCCTGTACAAGTCGGTCGGGGCCACGCAGATCTATCCGACGCCGCCCTACCCGTCCACCCACAACATGGGGACCAACCGGATGAGCGAGAAAGCCTCGGACGGCGTGGTCAACGGCTTCGGCCAAAGCCACGACATCGACAACCTGTTCGTGTCCGACGGCAGCCAGTTCACCACCGGGGCGGCCGAGAATCCCACGCTGACCATCGTGGCGCTGGCGCTGCGCCAGGCGGACTACATCGCCGAGCAGATGAACGCCCGCGCGATCTGAGCCATGGGATCTTCCCCGGTGCACGGATGCGCCGGGGTCGTTCGGGAAGCTCGAGTGGCTCGAGCGACTCGAAGCGCGTGGTGACGCCGGATCAACGCGTGCCCGGCACCCATTCCACCGGCGTGGGCTGCACCCGCCCGCGGCAGCGCCCGCCGTCGGCAAGCCAGGCGTTCAGCGCGCTCTGCACCTCGCGCTCGCCGCGCGGCGACGGCTCGACGGCCTGCACGTAGGGCAGGATCTCGGGGGGAAGCACGAACATCAGGTTCGCCCCGATGGCGCTGGGTGCCCTTCCCGGCGCAGGCTTCTCGACGATCTCCAGCACTTGGCCGCCATCGCGCTCGTCGTGACCCTTCGCATCGAATCGCGCGCTGGAACGTGCCGTCAGCTGCTGCGCTGCCAGGCGCTTGAGACTGACCGACGCGCCGGCACCGTGCGCTGCGTGGAACGCCAGGAAATCGGGGTAGAAGCGGGGGGGCAGCAGGTAGTCGGTGGCGCTGAGCAGGAAGGGTTCGTCGCGAAGCGCCTCGCCGGCGGCCAGCAACGCATCCGCGGTACCGGCCAGCGTCGCCTGGCGCACGCACGTAATCTCGGGTGCCGCCACCGGTGTCGCCCCATCGTTCGACCGCATCGTCGGCACTTGCCCGCGCTGCTCGGCCCACCGTTCCACCTGCTCTGCCAGATGGTGCACCACGACCACGATGCGTTCGATGCCGCCCGCCACCAGGCCGTCGGCCAGGTGATCCAGCGTCGGGCGTTCCCGCCAGGGCAGCAACGGCTTGGGCACGGTATCGGTGTGCGGCGCCAACCGCGAGCCGCGCCCGGCGGCGAGCAGCACGGCCTGGCGCACCGGTGGCGATCTCATGCCGCGCTCACCTCAACACCGCCGGCATCGCCGGCCACGAAGCAATGCGCGATGCCGGTCATGTCCGGGTAGCGGGACAGGTACGCCGCGAGCACGCTGGCGCCGATCTCGTCCACCGCCGCCGCCTGCACCAGCATGACCAGGCAGCCGCCGTAGCCACCGCCCGAGAAGCGGCTACCGAGCACGCCGGACGTCTCCCCGGCAATGCCCTGCAGCGCGACGAGGTACTCGCTGCCCGACTCGTAGTCCTCGATCGAGCTCTTGCACGACACGTTCATCAGCTGACCGAAACGCGCCACGTCTCCGGCGCGCCAGGCGGCCGCACCGTCGCGCACGCGCATCATCTCGGAATAGACATGCCTGGCGCGACGCGCCAGCACCGGGGCGTGCCGGTGCAGCGCCGCCAGATCTCGCCGCTCGGGCGCCACGTCAGCCAGGCGATGCGCTCCTGCCTGCAACCACCCGGCAGCCTCGCCGCACTCGGCCACCCGCGTGTTGAAGCCGGAGCCCACCAGCTCGCGCGACACGCCTGAAAAGCACAGCAGCCAGCGCACGTCGCCGCCGACCGGATCGGGCACGTGGCTGGCCGTGCCGTCGTCCATCGACAGCTGCGCGATGCAGCCGCGACGTCCGTGCACGATGGACAGCTGGTCCTGAAGACCGTTGGTGAGCCCCAGGTGCTCGTGCTCGACTTCGCGCACCGCGTCCACCAGATCGGCGTTCGACAGGGCCAGACCATTGGCTTCGGCAAGGCCTGCCAGAAGGGCGAGCAGGAACGAGGCGGACGAGGACAGCCCGGCGGCCACCATCGACCCGTCGACCCGTGCGTCCAGGCCATGCGATAGCCGGTGTCGCCGGGCCAGGACCCGGGCCGCACCCAGCGCATAGCGCCGCCAGCGCTCCTGCTGCCCGTCCGGTGGGTCACCGGCACCTGTCGGCGTATCGAAGCGTGCGTCCAGTGTCTGCTCGACGCCGTGCAGCGATGCGACGAGCTTGAGCCGAGGCTCGCTCAGCGGCCGACCGACCAGCTCGGTGCACAGCTCGAGCGTGCGCGCCAGCACATCCCCGCCTTGATGATCGACGTGCGCCCCGAGCGGGTTGAAGCGGTACGGCGCGCGAACGCGAAAGCGGGTGGCAGCAGGCATGGCGGGCGAGCCTATCACCCCGACGCACGACGCACGACGCCGACGCACGACCCCGACGCGCGACGCCGACGCGCGACGCCGACGACTCACCCCGGCCCGACGTCCTACCCCGCCTGTCCGCCCACCCCGATCAACGCCGACCCTTGCCCATGGCCGGATCCTCGTCCTGTTCCTCCAGGCTCATCGAATTGGTCAGCATGTCGTCCACCGCCGAACTGCCGCCGGCCTCCAGCTTGATGCGCAGACGCAGATCGTTCACCGAGTCGGCATTCTTCATCGCCTCCTCGATGGTGATCGCGTTCACCTGCAGCAGGTCGAACAGCGCCTGGTCGAAGGTCTGCATGCCCTGGTCGTGGGACTTCTTCATCAGCGCCTTGATCTCGTGCACCTCGCCGCGCATGATCATGTCGCTCATCAACGGGGTGTTCAGCAGCACCTCGACCGCGGCACGCCGGCCCTTGCCGTTGGGCGTGGGCAGCAGGCGCTGCGAGATGAACGCCCGGGTGTTCAGCGACAGGTCCAGCAGCAACTGCTTGTGACGCTGCTCGGGGAAGAAGTTGATGATCCGGTCCAACGCCTGATTGGTGTTGTTGGCGTGCAGCGTGGCCAGGCACAGGTGGCCGGTCTCGGCGAAGGCGATGGCGTGCTCCATGGTCTTCTGATCGCGGATCTCGCCGATCAGGATCACGTCCGGTGCCTGACGCAAGGTGTTCTTCAGCGCCACCTCGAAGCTCTCGGTGTCGGTGCCGACCTCGCGCTGGGTGACGATGCAGCCCTTGTGGTGGTGCACGAACTCCACCGGATCCTCGATGGTGATGATGTGCCCGTTGGTGTTCTCGTTGCGGTAGTCGATCATGGCGGCAAGGCTTGTCGACTTGCCCGAGCCGGTGCCGCCCACGAAGATCACCAGGCCGCGCTTGGTCATGGCGATCTGCTGCAGGATCGCCGGCATGTCCAGGTCCTCGAACGAGGGGATCTCGTTGGGGATGATCCTGACCACCAGACCGGCGCTGCCGCGCTGCACCAGCGCGTTGACCCGAAAGCGCGAGATGTTCGGCAGCGCGATCGCGAAGTTGCATTCCTTGCTGGCCTTGAATTCGCGGCGTTCGGCCTCGGTCATCAGGCACTGCGTCAACGCCAGCGTCTGGTCGGCGCTCAGGCGCTTGTCGGTGATCGGCGTGACCTTGCCGTGGATGCGCATCGAGGGCGCCGCCCCGGCGATGATGAACAGGTCCGAGCCGCCACGCTTGTACAGCGTGACCAGCAGATCGTCCATGAAGCGCTTGGCCGCCTCCAGCCCCAGCTTCTTGACCGGCCGCGGTGCCGCCTCGGTGCCCGCAGCAGGCGCTGCCGCCTCGTCGGGGCGAGCGGCCTCGTTGGCGGCAGCATCTTTCGCGGGCGGCTCGTTCGCAGGCGACGGGGCGGGATTGGCTGACATGGCGGGCGGAATCCTGAAGAGCGGCAAGGGGTGTCGCCGGGCCGCCGAACGTCGGCGACCCGGCGATCGTGGGCCTAGACGATGCTGTCGGGGTTCTGCGCCTTCTTGCGTGCCTCGGCCCGATCGACCACGCCGCGGTTGACCAGCTCCTTGAGGTTCTGGTCGAGCGTCTGCATGCCGTGCCCCTGCCCGGTCTGGATGGCCGAGTACATCTGCGCCACCTTGTCCTCGCGGATCAGGTTGCGGATCGCCGGGGTGCCCATCATGATCTCGTGCGCCGCCACCCGTCCCCCGCCGCTCTTCTTGAGCAGCGTCTGCGAGACCACCGCGCGCAGCGACTCGGACAGCATCGATCGCACCATCGGCTTCTCGCCGGCCGGGAACACGTCGACGATACGATCCACGGTCTTGGCGGCCGAGCTGGTGTGCAGCGTGCCGAACACCAGGTGACCGGTCTCGGCGGCGGTCAGGGCCAGCGAGATGGTTTCCTGGTCCCGCATCTCGCCGACCAGGATGACATCGGGGTCTTCGCGCAGCGCCGAGCGCAAGGCCTCGCCGAAGCCGAAGGTGTCACGCTTGACCTCGCGCTGGTTGATCAGGCACTTCTTGGACTCGTGCACGAATTCGATCGGGTCCTCGATGGTGAGGATGTGGCCGAGCTCGTTGTCGTTCTTGTAGTCCATCATCGCCGCCAGCGTGGTCGACTTGCCCGAGCCTGTCGGACCGGTCACCAGCACGATGCCGCGCGGCAGGCCGGCGATCTCCTGGAAGATCTTCGGTGCGTTCAGCTGCTCCAGCGACAGGATCTCGGTCGGGATGGTCCGGAACACCGCGCCGCAGCCGCGGTTCTGGTTGAACGCGTTGACCCGGAAGCGGGCGGTGTCGGGTATCTCGAAGGAGAAGTCGGTCTCCATCTGTTCCTCGAAGTCCTTGCGCTGCTTGTCGTTCATGATGTCGTACACCATCGCCTGCACCGCGGCGTGGTCCAGCGCCGGCACGTTCACGCGTCGCATGTCGCCGTCGACTCGTATCATCGGTGGCAGGCCGGCCGACAGGTGCAGGTCGGAGGCACCGTTCTTCACACCGAAGGTCAACAGCTGAGCGATATCCATGAAGCGGTTCCGTTGGGTCAAGTCGAGAGTCGGTACGAGTGGCATGTCGGCCGGGTCGCCGCGATCGTTAGCGGCACATCCTCGGCCGGTGATGCAGCCGACACTCGCTGCCGGCCACCCCGTCGTGCACGGCGCGCGCGCCTCGTGAGCGTCCGGACGGCGCTGCCGCAGGTGCAGGCGCAGATTCGCGCCCACGAACGCACCTGGGGACGCGAACCGGACAGCGTGCGGTTGCTGGCGGTGGGCAAGAAGAAGCCGGTGCACGATCTGCGCGAGGCCATCGACGCCGGGCAACGACACTTCGGCGAGAACTACCTGGACGAGGCCAGCGGCAAGATCGAGGCGATCGGTCGATCCGCACCGGACGGCTCGGGGCTGCAGTGGCATTACATCGGTGCCATCCAGTCGCGCAAGGCCGCCGACATCGCCGAACGCTTCGACTGGGTGCACAGCGTCGACCGGCTCAAGGTGGCGAACAAGCTGTCGCAGCGTCGCCGTCAGACCCACGACGAGCCGCTATCGGTCTGCCTGCAGGTCAACCCGGACGGCGAGGCCAGCAAGGCGGGCGTCCTGCCGGCCGAACTGGACGAGCTGGCCGACGCCGTCGCCCGGCTGCCCGGGCTGCGCCTGCGCGGCATCATGGCCATCCCGGCTCCGCGCGCCGCGTTCGAGGAGCAACGCGCGGTGTTCGCCACGCTGCACGCGTTGCAACGCTCGCTGGCCGAACGCCACCCCGACGTGGACACCTTGTCGTGCGGCATGAGCGCGGACCTGGAGGCGGCGATCGCCGAAGGTGCCACGCTGGTGCGGGTGGGCACCGCCCTGTTCGGCGCGCGCGATTGAACAACCACGCGCGGGCCGGAACGGGCATGGCCACTTGATAGACTGCCGTACCTCCATCGGATCCCGACCATGAGCAGCAATTCCCTCGCCCTCGCCCACGCCGCCGGACAGAGCCCCTGGCTCGACTTCATCACCAAGAGCCTGCTGGAGGGCGAGCTGCAGCGCATGATTCGCGACGACAGCCTGATGGGGCTGACCTCGAACCCGGCGATCTTCGAGCAGGCCATCGCCAACAGCGACGAGTACGACGCCGAGATCGCGCGCATCGTCGCCGAGCAGCCGGACATCGACAACCTGGAGCTGTTCAACCGTCTGGCCATTCCCGATATCCAGGGCGCCTGCGATGCCTTCCACGACACCTGGGAGGCCAGCGACGGCAAGGACGGCATGGTCAGCTTCGAGGTCACCCCCGATCTGGCGCACGATGCCGCCGGCACGGTGGCCATGGCCGAGTCGCTGCACGCGCGCATCGATCGACCGAACGTGATGATCAAGGTGCCGGGTACCAAGGCCGGCGTGCAAGCCTTCGAGCAGATCACCGCCAAGGGCATCAACGTCAACGTCACCCTGCTGTTCAGCGTCGGCCGCTATCGCGAGATTGCGCAGGCCTGGATCCGCGGTGTGGAGCGCTGCCTGAACCAGGGACGCTCGGTCGAGCGGCTGCACTCGGTGGCCAGCTTCTTCGTCAGCCGCGTCGACGGTGCGGTGGACGATGCGCTGGACGCGGTGGGCGGCGATGCCGCCACCGCCTTGCAGGGCAAGATCGCGATCGCCAACGCCAAGGTCGCCTACGGCCACTTCGCCAACCTGTTCGGCAGCGAGCAGTTCGCCGCGTTGAAGGCACGCGGGGCGAATGCGCAGCGCTTGCTGTGGGCCAGTACCGGCACCAAGAACCCGGCCTACTCGGACGTGCTGTACGTGGAGGAGCTGATCGGCCCCGACACGGTCAACACGCTGCCGCCCAAGACGCTTGCGGCATTTCGCGATCACGGCACGGTGGAGCCTCGATTGCTGTCAGGCCTGGCCGAGGCGCACCAGCGCCTGTCCACGCTGAACGAGTTGGGCGTCTCGCTGAGCGACATCACCGATCAGCTGGAGGCCGACGGCATCGCCTCGTTCGAGCAGGCCTTCGATCGGTTGCTGGCCGCACTGGCCGAGCAGCGCAACGCCACGGACAAGGATCGGGGCCAAGCGTGAGCGATGCCAGGCGATGGGTGTTCGCCGGCGCCGGCAACATGGCGTCGAGCATCGTCGGCGGACTGATCGCCGCCGGCACCTCGGCGCAGCAGCTGTTGCTGATCGATCCGGGCGAGGCGATCCGCGGGCAGGCCGCCGAGCGCTTCGACACCCCGGTTGCCGAGAGCCTGGCTGTCGCGCGACAAGATCACGCCGCCTTCTTCGACGATGCGCAAGCGCTGGGCGTGGTGCTGGCGGTCAAGCCGAACATCGTCGAGGCGGTGTGCCGCGAGCTGGCCGAGCACGGCCTGGCCGGACGCTGCGCGATCGTCTCGATCGCCGCCGGCGTGCGTGTGGCAGCCATCGAGCACTGGCTCGGCGAATCGGCGCCGATCGTTCGCTGCATGCCGAACACGCCATCCCTGATCGGGCTGGGCGCCAGCGCGCTGTACGCCAACGCGGCGGTAACGCCGGAGTTGCTGACGCAGACCCGCGCGCTGTTCGAATCGGTCGGGGACGTGGTGACGCTGGATCAGGAATCGCTGATCGATGCGGTGACCGCGCTGTCGGGCAGCGGCCCGGCCTACGTGTTCCGCCTGGTCGAGCTCATGGCCCAGGCCGGCACCTCGCTCGGACTGCCGGCCGATGTCGCCGAACGGCTCGCCATCCGCACCGCCGAAGGCGCGGCGGCGATGATGGTGCAAGGCGATGACTCGCCGGCCCAGCTGCGCGTGAAGGTGACCTCGCCCAACGGCACCACGGCGGCGGCGCTGGATCGTTTCGCCGACGATGACCTGGCCGGACTCGTGCAACGCGCGATGCAGGCCGCGCACGATCGCGCCATCACGCTCGGCGACGATTACCTGCCCACCACCACGAAGATGCGCTCATGACCGGACCGGCCCTCGGCAGCCTCGGCTTCCTTCTCGGCACGCTGCTCAACCTCTACGCGATGGTGGTGGCATTGCGCTTCGTCATGCAGGCGGTGCGCGCCGACTACTACAACCCGATCGCGCAGTTCGTGGTGAAGGCCACCGACCCGCTGCTGGTTCCGCTGCGTCGCGTGGTGCCCTCGGTGAAGGGGCTGGACACCGCCTCGCTTCTGCTGGCCTTCGCGGTCCTGACGCTCAAGCTGCTGGCCTTCAAGGTCCTGGGACTGGAGGCGGCACCGGCGTTCGGCCGGGTGATCGACCCCGCCCTGTTCGGCGCACCGGCACTGGTGTACCTGGCCGTCGTCGATCTGGTGCACCTGCTGTTCAACATCTTCATCTTCGCCATCTTCATCCAGGCGTTGATGAGCTGGTTGCCCAACGGCGGCAACAACCCGGCCGCCGGTCTGCTCGAGCGCATCACCGCTCCGGTGCTCTCGCCGGTGCGCAAGGTGATCCCGCCGCTGGGCGGACTGGACCTGTCGGCGCTGGCCGCGCTGATCGGCCTGTACGCGGTGCGCCTGTTCGTGGTCGGCGTGCTGCTCGGCCTCGTGCGCTGAACGAACGTTCGGTACGCGCAGCCACCGTAAAACCCCTGTAAAACCCGCTGATTTCGCGTCCGCCGACCGAATGAGGCTGGAAATACAGGGTTTTTCGTGTCGCTTGGCGCCAGCATGCCACGCTCGGCATGGCATTCGTGATACCGTGCGCGCGCTTCGCGGCCGGGGCACTCCTTGCATGGCACGTCATCGGTACCGACCCTTGCGCCGAGCGCTCGGCCGATATCGAACACGTTCCGGCCGCGCGGCGTCAACCCCATCTTCCGATTGACGCGAACGCCGAGGACCCCCCCTGCAATGGCCGCGAAGAAGAAAGCAGTAGCGAAGAAGAAGGCGGTGGCGAAGAAGACCGCCACCCGCGCCGCCCCGGCGGCTCCGGCTGCCAAGAAGACGGCAGCGAAGAAGACTGCCGCCAAGAAGACGGCAACCAAGAAGACCGCCGCGAAGAAACGCGCCTCGGCATCCGGTGCCGACAAGCGACCGCCGACCAAGACCGAGATCATGGCCTCGATCGCCGAGACCACCGAGCTCAGCCGCAAGCAGGTCGGTGCGGTGTTCGATGCGCTGAACGGTCTGATCCAGGACAACCTGAAGCCGCGCGGTCCGGGCTACTTCAGCGTTCCCGGCCTGATGAAGATCCGCGTGAACAAGAAGCCGGCCACCAAGGCGCGCAAGGGCACCAACCCGTTCACCGGCGAGGAAACCATCTTCAAGGCCAAGCCGGCTCGCAAGGTCGTCAAGGTGCTGCCGCTGAAGAACCTGAAGGACATGGTCTGAGCGCCACTGTCGCCCAGGCTCGACCGGTCCGTTCGCCAGGGAAGGCGTGATCGATCCTGTCCATCTCGTCAACATGATGACGGGAATCATTTCAGCGTCCTGGCCTCATTCTTGATTCGTGGTGACGACGGGACGTCGGGCCGGCGCTCGACCGGCCCGCGCGTCGGGTTTCGGGCATTCCGACCGGCCGGTCGATTTCGGCCCGGTCCGGCCGCTACACTTCTAGCGCTCGTCGACGCCGGATCGGCGAGTCGGCCCAGCAAGGACCAACCATCAGATGAGCGTGCAAGACACGGCGCCCTCCGGGTCGCACTCCAGCAACCCGCCCGCGGTGGCCCGGCTGCCGCGCGCCTTGAACACCCTGCTGGTCGGCACCATCGGCGTGGCGCTGGCATTGGTCTCGCTGCGGCTGATGTCGCAGCCGGTCGCGCCCCCCGCCGCGGCCCTGCCGGTCGTCAGCGCTTCGTCCGCCAGCGCACCCGATGCGCGAGCGCTCGGTCAGCGCATCGCCGCGTTGCACGTGTTCGGCAACGTCGCCCAGGCGCCGCGCGAAGCGCCGCGTCCGGTGCAGGCACCGCCTCCCGAGGTCACCAAGCTGAACCTGCAGCTGGCCGGCGTGCTCGCCTCCGACCCGCAGGAAGCGGCCATCGCGATCATCAGCTCCGGCTCCGCCGAGCAGAACGCCTACGGCGTGGGCGATCGGATCACCGGCGAGGTGCTGCTCAAGTCGGTATACGCCGAGTACGTGGTCATCGACAACCGCGGCAAGGAGGAGATCCTGAAGCTGCCGGACACCGTCCAGCCGGTGACCATGACCGCGATCGAGACCGCCAGCCTGAACTCCCAGCGCAACGATCGATCCGATCCGCAGGGCCAGGACCTGTCGCAGCCGGTCGAGCTGCCCACCAACCCGGGCGAGCTGCGCGACACGCTGGCGCGCAACCCGGCGATCCTGGGTCGCGTGGTCGCTGCCGAGCCCTACCAGGAGAACGGCAAGCTGGTCGGCTACCGCATCACCCCGAAGCAGAACCCGGAGATCCTGGAGGCGCAGGGCATCCTGGCCGGCGACATCATCACGCGCGTGAACAACATCGAGCTCAACAGCCAGAAGCAGGGAATCCGTGCCCTGCGCAACGCGGTCAAGGCGGAGGCGCTGGAAGTGACGATCCTGCGTGACGGGCTCGAGGTGCCGATCAGCATCTCGCTCGCACAATGAAAACGTCGGCGTCGGGCAAGCGACTACACTCCGGCTCATGAGCGTGAATCATCGATCTGCCCGTGCGCGCCATGCGCCGCCGCGCACCCTGCTGGCCGCCGCATTGAGCGTGGCGCTCGGTGGCGGCCTTCTCGTCGGCGGCACCCTGCTGCCCGACGCCGCGCACGCTCAGCAGGGCAGCTTCACGCTGAACCTGAAGAACGCCGACATCCACTCGCTGATCCAGACGGTGTCGCGCCAGACCGGACGCAACTTCGTGATCGATCCGCGCGTGAAGGCGCGCGTCACGGTGATCTCGGCCGCACCGCTCGGCTCGGACGAGCTGTACGAGACCTTCCTGTCGGTGCTGCAGGTGCACGGCTACGCCGCGGTGCCGCAGGGCGATCTGATCAAGATCGTGCCGGACGTCAACGCCAAGCAGGGCCCGGTGCCCGCCTACGACGAGGACGCGCGCAACTCCGACCAGCTGGTGACCCAGGTCATCAAGGTGGAGAACGTGCCGGCGGCGCAGCTGGTGCCGATCTTGCGCCCGCTGGTTCCGCAGCAGGGGCACCTGGCCGCCTACGCCGCCACCAACACCCTGATCGTCACCGATCGCGCCTCCAACATCGGTCGCCTGATCGACATCATCGTCGGCATCGATCGGCCGGACAACGAGGAGGTCGAGATCGTGCGGCTGATGCACGCCGGTGCCAGCGAGATCATCCGCATCATGCAGTCGCTGCAGAACCGCGGCGGCCAGTCGTTCGGCGCGCCCGGTCAGGTGCGCTTCGCCGCCGACGATCGCACCAACAGCATCCTGCTGTCCGGCGAGCAGGTCGCGCGCAATCGCATGCGCGAGCTGATCAAGAACCTGGACACCCCGGTGGAGTCCGGCGGCAACACCCGCGTGGTGTACCTGCGCTTCGCCAACGCGCCCGACCTGCTGGCCATCCTGACCGGCGTGTCCGCCGGCCAGGCGCTGATCGGCACCGGCGGCGGTGACGAAGACGGCCCGGGCCTGGGCGATGGCGGCGGCGGAGCCGGCAACGCCCCCCCGCAGGTCGATGCCAACGGGGTCGTCATTCCGCAGGCCCCGCAGGTGCCGACCGCCTCGCTGGTCGCCCGGGCCAACGAGGACACCAGCCCGCGCGTGGACATCCAGGCGGACGAGGACACCAACGCGCTGATCATCACGGCGCCACCGGACGAGATGCGCAGCATCCTGTCGGTCATCGAACAGCTGGACATCCGCCGGGCGCAGGTGCTGGTCGAGGCGATCATCGCCGAGCTGTCGGCCAGCAACTCCTCGCAGCTGGGGGTCAACTTCGCGGTCGACGGGTCCGGCCAGAACCGTCCGATCGCCTATACCAACCTGGGCGGCGCCACCGAGCAGGCGCTCGGGCTGGCGGCCGGCGTGGAGACCGGCAACCTGATCGGCGGCCTGGCCGGCGGCCTGTCGGCAGCGCTGGGCCGCTTCGGCTCCAACGGGGTGAACTTCGGCTTCCTGCTCTCGGCGATCGCCTCGGACTCGGACAACAACATCCTGTCCACGCCCACGCTGGTGACCATGGACAACCAGGAGGCCGAGATCATCGTCGGCCAGAACGTACCGTTCGTGACCGGTACCCAGCTGTCGGCCTCCAACAACAACCCCTTCCAGACGATCGAGCGCCAGGACGTCGGCATCACGCTGCGCGTGAAGCCGCAGATCAACGAAGGCGACAACATCAAGATGGAGATCGAGCAGGAAACCAACGATGTCGCCAACGCCGCGGTCAGCGGGGCGGCCGACCTGGTCACCAACAAGCGTTCCATCAAGACCACCGTGCTGATCGAGGACGGCCAGACGCTGGTGCTCGGCGGACTGATGGACGACAAGATCAACGACTCGCGCGACAAGGTGCCGCTGCTGGGGGACATCCCGCTGCTGGGCAGCCTGTTCCGCTACCGCACCACCAACAAGAGCAAGCGCAAGCTGATGGTGTTCCTGCACCCCACCATCCTGCGCGACCCGGAAACGGCCGACTTCTACAGCCGCGCCAAGTACGACGACGTGCGCACCGCGCAGCTGGGCCTGTTCGAGGATGCGGACCTGTCGCAGCAGGATCGCCCGACACTACCGTCGTTGCACCTGTACTTCGAGGGCCGGCGGGTCGAGGGCAGCGTGGACGCCCTCGACACCATCGTGCCGAGCACCTCGGCCCCGCTGGCCTCGCCCGGTACCGCCGACGAGCCCCTGCTCGAGCCGGTCGAGCGATAGTGTCCGGTCCGTCGCCCCTTCGAGCGCCCATGCCCGCGAACGCCGACATCGAACCGCACGCGGACAGCACGCTCGACCTGAGCGATGACGAGCTGTTCGGGGTGCCCGAGTCCAGCGCCGCCCCCGAGCCTCGTCCGCTGCCCGAGCGTGCAGCGCCGGGCCCGGCGATCGGCACGGGCACCCTGCCCTACACCTTCGCCAAGCGGCACGGCGTGCTGCTGGAGGCCGGCGAACAGGGGCGGGCCAGGCTGGTGCACCGTCCCGGCGTGACGCTTGCCGCCCTGTCCGAGGCGCGGCGCAAGGCCCATGGCCGCATCTCGCTGGAGGCGGTCACCGCGGACGAGTTCGATGCGCGGCTGACCCGCCACTACGAGGGCGACACCGGCTCCTCGATCGACATCATGGACGACTTCGGTGATGACCTGGACCTGCAGCAGCTGGCAGGCTCGCTGCCCGAACCCGAGGATCTGCTCGAGTCCACCGACGATGCGCCGGTCATCCGCCTGATCAACGCGATGGTGACCGAGGCGGTCAGGAAGCAAGCGTCGGACATCCACATCGAACCGTTCGAGAACCGCCTGGCGGTTCGCTACCGGGTCGACGGCGTGATGCAGAAGCTGCTCGACCCGCCGCGAGCCATCGCCCCGCTGGTCATCTCGCGCCTGAAGGTCATGGCGCGCCTGGACATCGCCGAGCGCCGCCTGCCCCAGGATGGGCGCATCTCGTTGCGCGTGGCCGGGCGTCCGGTGGACGTGCGAGTCTCCACGCTGCCGTCCGGTCACGGCGAGCGCGTGGTGCTGCGGCTGCTGGACAAGCAGGCCGGACGCCTGGACCTGGAAGGGTTGGGCATGCCGCACCAGGCGCTGGAAGACCTGCAGAAGACGCTATCGCTTTCGCACGGGATCGTGCTGGTGACCGGCCCGACCGGCTCGGGCAAGACCACCACGCTGTACGCCGCGCTGGCCAAGTTGAACACCACTCGCTATTCGATCCTGACCATCGAGGATCCGATCGAGTACTACATCGATGGCATCGGCCAGACCCAGGTCAACAACAAGGTCGACCTGGACTTCGCGCGCGGACTGCGCGCGATCCTGCGTCAGGACCCCGACATCGTGATGGTCGGCGAGATCCGCGACGTGGAGACCGCCGAGATCGCCGTGCAGGCCTCGCTGACCGGCCACCTGGTGCTGTCCACGCTGCACACCAACACCGCTGTCGGTGCGGTGACCCGCTTGCGCGACATGGGGGTGGAGCCGTTCCTGTTGGCGTCCAGCCTGGTCGGGCTGGTGGCGCAGCGCCTGGTCCGGCTTCTGTGCACGCAGTGCCGGCGCCCGCACACCGCCAGCGCGCCGGAGCTCGGCACGCTGAAGGCCACCGCCGAGCAGGCCGCCGACATGCGGGCGCCGCACGGCTGCGAGGCCTGCAACCACACCGGCTACGCCGGCCGCTCCGGCATCTACGAGGTCGTGCAGGTCGATGACACCATGCGCACCATGATCCACGACGGGGCCAGCGAGCACGACATCGAGCGCTACGCGCGCACTCGCAGCAACGGCATCACCGCCGATGGCATGCGGCTGGTGCTCGAGGGGCGCACCACGCTCGAGGAAGTGCTGCGCGTCACCCGCGAAGGCTAGTGGCCCGTTCGGGAAATAAGGTGACGCGCAGCGAGCCTGTCCGCCGGGCTGGCAAGGCGTTCGGGCGAAGGCGTACCGCGGTACTCCGAGCACGAACAACGCAGTCAGCGTGGCGGACAGGCTCGCCTTTATACCCTTCAGGGTGCTTCGGGAGCCCGAGTGCGCCCACACGCCTGCGTTGCCCCTCCTCGACGCACCCCGGTGCGCCTTCGTCACGGCGCCTTGCCGTGCGGGCGCACTCGGGCTCTGAGCGTCACCTTATTTCCCGAACGGGCCACTAGGGTTCCTCGACACCATGGCGGCCTTCGAATATCTGGCGCTCGATGAGCGCGGGCGCGAGAAGAAGGGCGTGCTGGAGGCGGACACCGCCCGGCTGGCCCGCGCGCAGCTCAGGCAGAAGAGCCTCAGCCCGCTGTCGGTCACCGAGACCTCCGGGCGCCAGGGCGGCAAGACGCGCGGCACCCAGAAGACGGGGGGCAACGCACGCGGCACGGCACGACCGACCTTTCGCGGCGGCATCAAGACCAACGACCTGGCCCTGCTGACCCGTCAGGTGGCCACGCTGGCGGCCGCCGGCACGCCGCTCGAGGAAACCTTGTCGGCGGTCAGCCGGCAGACCGAGAAGCAGCGCATCCAGTCCCTGCTGCTATCGGTGCGCGCCAAGGTCATGGAGGGGCACAGCTTCGCCTCGGCGCTGAGCGACTACCCCAAGGTGTTTCCGGAGATCTACCAGGCCACGGTGGCCGCCGGCGAGCAGTCCGGCCACCTGGACCCGGTGCTCGAACGCCTGGCCGACTACACCGAGGATCGGCAGGCGGCCAACGCCGTCGTCAAGAAGGCGTTGATCTACCCCAGCATGCTGGTGGTGGCCTCGATCCTGATCGTCTCCTTCCTGCTCGCCTACGTGGTGCCGCAGGTGGTGCAGGTGTTCGACGGGCTGGACCAGGAACTGCCCACGCTGACCACGGTGATGCTGGCCAGCTCCGATTTCGTGCGCCAATGGGGGCTGGCGATCGCAGGGGTGGGCTTCGTGGCCGTCGTGCTGTTCTCGCGCGCGATGCGCAGCGAGGCGTTCAAGCTGCGCGTGCACGCCCTGCTGCTGAAGCTGCCGCTGTTCAAGCGCCTGATTCGCGGGCACAACACGGCGCAGTTCGCGCGCACCCTGTCCATCCTGGCGGCCTCCGGCGTGCCGGTGCTCGAGGCGTTGGACATCAGCTCGGCGGTGGTGACGAACCGTCCGATGCGCGAAGCGGTCAAGACCGCCTCGGCGCAGGTTCGCGAGGGATCGACCTTGTCCAGCGCGCTGGAGCGCACCGGCTACTTCCCGCCGATGCTGCTTCACCTGATCGCCAGCGGGGAAGGCTCGGGTCAGCTGGACAGCATGCTGGAAAAGGCGGCCAACCACCAGGAACGCGAGCTGAACTCGCTGATGGCGGTGTTTCTCGGCCTGTTCGAGCCGATCGTCATCCTGATCATGGGCGGCGTGGTGCTGACCATCGTGCTGGGTATCCTGCTGCCGATCTTCGAGATGAATCAGCTCGTCAACTGACGCTTCTCGGCAAGCGCCTCGCCACCGCGCCGTGCAGGATCGTGAAGGGCCGTCTCAGCAGCCGGGAAAGCGGATGATCTGCGCCTGGCGGTACGGTCGGGCCACGAAGCCACGATCCGGCGTGTAGGGCCATGTCTGCTCGTCCTCGACCGCATCCAGGGCCAGATTGACCATTTCCTCGGTGATCTCGATCTCCAGCGTCTCGTCGTGCGGATCCACCTCGACCAGGCAGGCGCAGGCGATGTCGTCGGGCAACGGTTCGAACCGATCGATGCGCGACAGCAAGGCACGCCGGCCGGCGGCGGTGCGCGCATCGAAGCCGGACGCCGTGTCGCGATGGTCGGTCGGGACCAGTGAGCAGAGAGTCATGGATGCGATCTGCCGGTAGGGTGACGAGTCGGTACCGCGGCGAACCGCGTGACGGGCATCGAACGGTGCGGATTTCGTGCCGATCCGGTCTTGCACGAGGTGGCGGGAGGGCCGTAGTACACGCCCATCCTTTTTTCCAGTCACAGTGACCCTACAGGCGACAAATGAAACCAAACTGAATACGCGGCCGGCGTTGACGATCGGTGCAAGCCGCCCGCCCAAGTTCTTGTCGAGGAGCCCGCATGAAACGCTCGCACGTCAACGAAGTGATGGCCGAGGACATCATCAACCGTGGCGGCGCAACGCTTGCGCTGGAGCTGTTCGAGTCGGACCAGAACGACGACATCGACACCGCCGGCGATGTCACGGTGGTGTGCGATGGCGTCAAGCGCGTGCAGCCGGCAGGGGCGGAGCTGGCGCTGTCACCGGGCGAGAGCGTCACGCTGCTGCCGGGCAACTGGCACGCCCTCTGAGGCAAGGGCGGGGACGTGCTGATCGGTGAGGTGTCGAGTGTCAACGACGACGAGACCGACAACGTGTTCCGCGACCCGATAGGTCGCTTCGCCGGCGTCGAGGAGGACGTCGAGCCGACCCACCCGCTGGTGTCGGACTACCCGACCTGGTTGAGCTGAGGCGCCCGCCGGTCACCGGTCACCGGTCACCGGTCGCCGGTCGCCGGTCGCCGGTCGCCCGACGGCTACCCCAGGTCGGGACCGCGCCGGGACCGCGCCGGGGCTGCAGCGGGGCCGGACGTTCATCCAACCCCGCCGATGGCCTTATCGCCCGATCAGGCGGCCAATTCGAACCGGTCGGCCATCATGACCTTGTCCCAGGCTGCGACGAAGGCCTTCACGAAGTGCTCGTTGGCATCGTCGGCGGCGTACACCTCGGACAGGGCGCGGCATTCCGAGTTGGAACCGAACACCAGGTCGACATCGGTGCCGACCCACTTCGATTCTCCCGACGCGCGCACCTTCGCCTCGTAGACGTGATCGGAGCCGGTCGACTTGTTCCAGGCCAGACCCAGGTCCAGCAGGTTGGCGAAGAAGTCGTTGGACAACGTGCCCGGACGGTCGGTGAACACGCCGTGCTTACCGTCACCCACCGTGACGCCCAGGCTGCGCAGGCCGCCCAACAGCGCCGTCATCTGCGGACCAGTCAGGCCGAGCAGGTTGGCCTTGTCCACCAGCAACGCCTCGGGCGGGGTGTTGACCGCACCTTCCAGGTAATTGCGGAAGCCATCGGCACGCGGCTCCAGCGGTGCGAACGAATCCGCATCGGTCATCTCCTCGGTGGCATCGGTGCGACCGGGCACGAACGGCACGCCGATGTCCACCCCGCCCGCCTTGGCCGCCTGCTCGATCGCCGCACAGCCGCCCAGCACGATCAGGTCGGCCAGCGACACCCGCTTGCCACCGCTCTGCGCACCGTCGAAGTCGGCCTTGACCTGCTCGATCGCCTGCAGCGCCTTGGCAAGCTGTGCCGGCTCGTTGACCGCCCAGTCCTTCTGCGGCGCCAGTCGGATGCGCGCACCGTTGGCGCCCCCGCGTCGATCGGTGTGGCGGAAGGTGCTGGCCGATGCCCAGGCGGTAGCCACCAGACGCTCGGTCGACAGGCCGGAATCCAGCAGTGCCTGCTTGAGCTGCGCGATGTCGGCCTCGTCGATCAGGTCGTGATCGAGTGCCGGCAGCGGGTCCATCCAGATCAGCGTCTCGTCGGGCACCTCGTTGCCGATGAAACGCGAGCGCGGCCCCATGTCGCGGTGCAGCAGCTTGAACCAGGCGCGAGCGAACGCATCGCGCAGCTCGTCCGGGTTCTCGTGGAAGTGCTTGGAGATCTTCAGGTACTCCGGATCGACGATCAGCGCCATGTCGGAGGTGAACATCACCGGCTGGTGCGTCTTGCCTTCGATGTGCGCATCCGGTACCGAGCCTGCACCCGCATCGCCCTTGGGCTTCCACTGCTGGGCACCGGCGGGGCTCTTGGTCAGCTCCCACTCGTGGCCGAACAGGTTGTCGAAATAGCCGTTGTCCCACTTCGTCGGGTGCGAGGTCCACGCCCCTTCCAGGCCGCTGGTGATGGTGTCCGCGCCTCGCCCGGTACCGTAGCTGTTCTGCCAGCCCTGCCCCATCGCCTCGGTGGGCGCGCCCTCGGGCTCCGGCCCGACGTACTGGTCGGCCGGTGCGGCCCCGTGGCCCTTGCCGAAGGTGTGACCGCCGGCGACCAGCGCCACGGTCTCGTAGTCGTTCATGGCCATGCGCCCGAAGGTCTCGCGGATGTCGTGCGCCGAGGCCTGGGCATCCGGGTTGCCGTTCGGACCTTCCGGATTGACGTAGATCAGACCCATCTGCACCGCGCCCAGCGGTTGCTCGAGTTCACGGTCACCCGAGTAGCGCTCATCGCCCAGCCACTCGGTCTCCGGTCCCCAATAGGTGTCCTGCTCGGGCTCCCAGACATCCTCGCGGCCGCCGGAGAAGCCGAACGGCTCCACGCCCATGCTCTCCACGGCGATGTTGCCGGTCAGCACCATCAGGTCGGCCCAGGAGAGCTTGCGGCCGTACTTCTGCTTGATCGGCCACAGCAGCTGACGGGCCTTGTCCAGGTTGCCGTTGTCCGGCCAGCTGTTCAGCGGTGCGAAGCGCTGCTCGCCCGAGCCTGCGCCTCCGCGCCCGTCACGGATGCGGTAGGTGCCGGCGGCGTGCCAGGCCATGCGCACGAAGAACGGGCCGTAGTGACCGTAGTCGGCCGGCCACCAGTCCTGGGAATCGGTCATCAGCGCGCGCAGGTCGTTCTTGACCGCTTCCACGTCCAGCGTCTTGAACTCGGCGACGTAGTCGAAGCCCTCCTCCATCGGATCGGACAGCGTGGAGTGCTGACGCAGGATGTTCAGGGTGAGCTTGTTCGGCCACCACATCTGGTTCAGCGAGGTGCCGGCGGTGGTCGCCGCGGCAGCCGCGCCGCCGGTGACCGGACACTTGCGGGTGGAGTCGTTGTTCTGCCAGACGTCTGTCGTCATCGATTCGGATCCTCGGATTCCATGGGTGGCTGGGGGCGGTGCGGCCTGCCGATCAGGACGCGCCTTGCCGGCACGCGGGGCACACGCCCCAGTAGACGACCTCGGCCTCGTCGATCAGGAAGCCATGGTCATGTTCGGGCGCCAGGCAGGGGGCGTGCCCCGCGGCGCAGGCGATGTCCACCACCGCATCGCAGCGACGGCAGACCAGATGATGGTGGTTGTCCGCGACGCGGCACTCGTAACGTGCCGCCGAACCCGCCGGCTGGATGCGACGCACCAGGCCGCGCTCGACCAGGATGCGCAACGCGTCGTACACCGCCTGTCGCGAGACCGTGCCGATGGCCGCATCGACCGCGACGCGGATGTCGTCGGCGCGCGCGTGCGGTGCTTGCTGCACGGCGCGCAGGGCGGCCAGGCGCTGGGCGGTGACCTGAAGTCCGGCGGCGCGCAGCGCGGTCGCGGGATCGCTCGGCGGTGAATGCGTGTGTTCGGCTGGCATCAGACAACAGCATGGGGATGATTCTGGACAACGTCAAGAGTCGGAACCGCACCAATCACCTACCTCTACGCCGGCAACGGCAGGCAATTGCGCCTGAAGGTCTCCGGATGTGGGGAACCGGCGGCATAGTCATTCCGTGACGGCGTACGGTGTGAGCGGATGGGGGCTCGCAGCGCCGCGCTGAACGTCTTCGCCAGACCTCCTCTCAGGGCTCGGAAAGGCCTGGGGTCCACGAGAAGCACCCGACATGATCGATCAGACCAGTCACTCGATCGGCCGATTCGACAAGTCGTTCCTGGTCCACATGATCAAGGACTTCTTCATCGTGCTGCTCGCGGTCACCGCCGTCGAGTTCACGCTGAAGGCGGGCCTGGTCCTCTACAACTACCATGTCGAGGGCGAGGAGCAGGCCCGGCTGGTGGCCGAAGAGGTGGCCGACAACGTCATCTCGATCATGCGCAACGCCGGCGGCCCGGTCGCGGCACGCACGCTGTACCCGATCCTGGACAAGAACTGGTCCGACCTGGGCTACACGATCGCGATCGAGCCGGCGCCGGTGACCACGCGATCCATCGAAGCCGGCTTCGGCTTCACCCCGCAGGGCATTGCGGCGGATGACTGGCCCGAAGGGCGCTTCAAGCTGAATCGGACCGACATCGTGGCCGAGGAGCAGTTCTGCCTCGGCTGCCACACCGAGGCCACCGTCGGCCAGGTGCTCGGGACGGTGACCGTGCGCAACTACCTGTCCCGGGACTTCGCCCTGTGGTTGAAGGATGTTCGGCTGACCGCCAGCCTGGCCGCCGGCAAGATCGTGCTGCACTCCTTCCTGCTGTTCCTGATCTTGCGCGCCCGGATGGAGCCGTTGCTCGAGCTGAGATCGGTGGTCAGCAACCTGGCGCGAGCCTACGGGCGCCTGGACCACCGAGCCACGATCAAGACGTCGGATGAATTCGGCGTGCTGGCGCGCGACCTGAACCTGTTCCTGGACCGGATCTCCAACATCGTCTTCGAACTGGACACCGTCCTGAACAAGGTGGTGGTGGCCAACGACGACATCATCGCGGTGCAAGGCAGGCTCAGACAGACGGTCGATGATGTCGTTTCCGGCATTCGACAGCTTGAACGCAAGGCGATGCTGAGCGCGAAACGCGAACCTCGGTTGTCGAACGAGTGGTTCGATGCGGTACGCGGCTCGATCGCGGCGCTGGACGGGACGCTGGACGGGGCGCTGGACGGGGCGGTTGCGGCAGACGAGCGTGCGACGAGTGCCTCGGAGGTGCTGGACACGCTGCGTCAGGTGGTGTCGAGCGCCGAGGCGCAGGCGACATCGAACGAGGTGATCTTCACGCGCCTGGCGGACATCGGCGACCAGAGCGAGACGCTCAAGGATTCCACGCTGGAGATGATCCGCCTGGAGGAGCGTCTGAAGTCGATCATCGAGAGCTGCAGCACGCTGGTCAGACGGTTGCAGTCCGCCGAGGCCACCTCGCACGGGGAAAGCGAGGCAGCGGCGGGTCGGTAGCTTGGGCGGCGAAGAAGTCGAGGTGGCGATGCCCGTGGTCAAGCCGTCAGTGGCCCGTTCGCGAAACAAGGTGACGCTCGGAGCCCGAGCCGCAGACCTTGCCGGTCGGCATCTTCCTGTTGTCCGGGGCCTTTCCCGATCTGGACCAGAAGGCGTTGCAACAGGCGGCGTTGGCCGTGTCGGTGCTGCCGGTGGCGGCGGTGCTCCCGACGCTGCAGCGCTGCTACGTCGGTGCGAAGCTGGATTCGGCGGTGAAGTGACTCAGCGCCCACGAGCGGCGAGGCGATTCTGCAACTCCCGTTGCCGTGCCGGGTGCAAGCGCACCATCATGGGTTCCACACGCATCGGGATCCTTCGATGCCTCGACCGACAAGCGGAGACCGCACGCGCATGGCACTCGACAACCTGAAGGATGTCTACATCGATCAGCTGCAGGACCTGTACAGCGCCGACAAGCAATCGCTGGCGGTGACGCGGGAGCTGCACGCCAAGGCATCCGACACCGATCTGAAACAGGCGCTCGAGGCCGGCGTCGAGGGTATCGAGCAAGGCATCAGCATGCTTGACGGTGTGATCCGCGCGCACGGCGCCGATCCGACCGGCGAGCATTGCAAGGGCATGGAAGGCCTGGTGAAGGAAGCCCGCGCGCACGCGCTCGAGCAAAGCTTCGGCGACGATGCGGTGCGCGATGCGATGATCGTCACGCAGTACCAGCGCATGGTGCACTACGCCATCGCAGGCTACGGTTGCCTGCACGCGTTCGCGCACCGCCTGGACCTGGGCGACGACGCCAAGCGGCTCAAGGAAGCGCTGGATGCCAGCTACTCGGGCGATCGCACCCTGTCCGACATCGCCACGTCGGGACTGAACGCGTCGGCCGTCTGAACCGTCGGTCGGAAACGGCGCGCCGGCCAGACCGACCCGTGTCAGCAATCCGGCCGACTGACCGGCACCTCGATCACATGGATGGCCAGCCCACCTCGGGCGGTTTCCTTGTACTTGGTCTTCATGTCCGCACCGGTGTCACGCATCGTCTTGATGACCCGGTCCAGCGAGACGCAATGGGTGCCGTCGCCGCGCAGCGCGATGCGCGCGGCATTGATCGCCTTGACCGAGGCCATGGCGTTGCGCTCGATGCACGGCACTTGCACCAGCCCACCCACCGGATCGCAGGTCAGGCCCAGGTTGTGCTCCATGCCGATCTCGGCCGCGTTCTCGACCTGACGCGGTGTGCCGCCCATCACCGCGGCCAGCCCACCGGCCGCCATCGAGCAGGCGGACCCGACCTCGCCCTGACAGCCGACCTCGGCACCGGAGATTGAGGCGTTCTCCTTGTACAGCACGCCGATGGCACCGGCGGTCAGCATGAAATCGACGATGCCCGCCTCGCTGGCGCCCGGTACGAAGCGCTGATAGTAGTGCAGCACCGCCGGGATGATGCCGGCCGCCCCGTTGGTGGGCGCGGTGACCACGCGACCGCCGGCGGCGTTTTCCTCGTTCACCGCCAGCGCGTACAGGTTCACCCAATCCATGACGGTCAGAGGGTCCCGAAGGGCCGCCTCGGGATGGGCGCACAGACTGCGGTACATCTCGGGGGCACGCCGCTTGACGCGCATGCCGCCGGGCAGGATGCCGTCGGTGCGGCAACCCCGGTCCACGCAATCGACCATGACCTGCCATAGCACCAGCAGCTCCCGACGTACCTCGGCCTCGGTGCGCAGCGTCAGCTCGTTGGCCATCATCAGCTGCGCGATCGACAGGCCGGTGGCGTCGGTGATGGTCAGCAGGTCGTCGCCACTGCTGAACGGATGCGGCACCGGAGCGTCGTCGGCCTTGATCTCCGGCGCACCGCCCTCGGCGCTCTCGTCGAGCACGAAGCCGCCACCGATCGAGTAGAAGGTTCGCGCTTGCAGCACGTCGCCCGACGCGTCGAAGGCCTGGAAGCGCATCGCGTTGGAATGGAACGGCAAGGTGCGTCGCTTGTGCATGACCAGATCGGTCTTGCTGTCGAAGCGGATCGTCACGTCGCCGGGCAGGCGCAGGCTGCGCGCCTCGATCAGCGCGGCCACGCGCTCGTCCAGGCCGTTCACCTCGACGGTGGTGGGATGCTCGCCCTCCAGGCCCAGCAGCACCGCCCGGTCGCTGCCGTGCCCCTTGCCGGTGGCCCCGAGCGAGCCGAACAGCTCGACCTTGATGCGCCGGGGTCGGATCCGTTGCTCGGCCAGCGCGTTGACGAAGCGCCGCGCGGCGATCATCGGACCGACGGTGTGCGAACTGGACGGGCCGATGCCGTTCTTGAACAGGTCGAAGACGCTGATGGCCATGCACGTACGCTCGGGACGACGATGGTCGCCGACAGTAGCCGAATGGCGGGCTTGGCGCCCGGCGGGGCTTGTCCGAATACGACTAGTACGGACCGTGCAGGAACTGCCGGATCGTGCTGGCCGCCACGGACACCGAATGATTCGGCAGCTTCACGTAACGCCCCTGTTCCAGGTAGGCGCCGTAGCCGCGCAGCATGCCGGCCAGACGGTAGCGACCGTGCCGGCAGGCCAGCAGGCCGCCTCCGGACTGACCCGAGTCGATGCCGGCGCTGGTGTGCAAGGCCCCGTCGCGCATCTGCTGGAACACGCCGGTGCTCAGCGACAGGTCCTGGGCCCGGGGAAAGCCGACCGCCCAGACCGGTTCGTCGTCATCGGGCGCACTGCCGGTGAACATCAGCGGTTGGATCGCACCGGTGTCGGCGGCGAGCACGGCCAGATCCGTGATCGGGTCGACGCGCAGCACGGTGGCCAGCCGGTAGTCGGCTTCGCGCCGCACGAACACCCGCTGGGCGCCCTGGATGACGTGCGCGGCGGTCAGTACCCGACCGGGCGCGACGATGACCCCGCTGGCGTGGCTGCCGGCATCGGTGGCGACCGGGATGATAGCGCCCAGCGACCGCCCATCCGGGCCGGCACACGCGCGCTCGGGAAGCAACACCCCGGACAGGGGAGCGGCGGGGGGCGCCAGCAGGGATACCCGCGCAGGCGCGCGGGCCGGCGACAGCAGCTCGACCGCCGCCCCCACGGCTGCGGCCACCGTGGCACGCGCCGTGTGCCGGACATCGGCACCCGCGGATGGATCATCGGCAATCGCGCACGGCGTGGCGGTGACGCACAGCGCCAGCAACCAGGCCGACGCGTACGCTCTGGTGGCGCTTGGCATCGGTCGTGTCTCCCTCACGGCTGTCCCGCCGCGTTGCCCTTGCTAGCGACGGCCGAGGCGATCCGTTGACGCCGAAGCCGACGGGTACCGCCATCCTTGTGTTCCAGTCGGTGCGCACGGTTCACGTTGTGCGGCATCCCGGCCGATCGGGGGCCCACCGCGAGCGAATCCGTAGTCCATTCTAGCGAAAAGGCAAGCGCGCCAAGCGCACGAGGGTGCCGGATAGCCGTCGCGAGGGATCCGCCGCCCCGTCGCGGCAACCGCAGGGTTGTGACGGACCGTCGGTTCCGGTACAGAAGGGGGGCAGACAATTTTCCGAGCGCGTCAGCTGATCCGGACGCGCAGCGCTAACGATAGGCATCCGGGTGACGCTTACCCGTACACGGCCCGACAGAGAAGACTCCATGCAGGCGATCTCACGAGCGGCAACCTTGCTGAACATCAGCGAGCTGAAGCTGTTGCACGAAGCTCATCTCACCCGCTTCGGCGACCATGCCGATCCGGAGGACCTGGCCTTCCTGCTCGCGCACTTCACGATGTTCGGCGAGGTCCCGGACTGGGCGGACGACTACGCCCGCGTCGTGCTGGGGGACCTGGCGGCCAATCGCCAGGTGATGCCGAACTCGTTCTGCGTGCTCAGCCTGGCACCGCGCAGCGGTGACAAATCGCCGATCGGCTTCTCATTGCAACGCTGAACGCACCGGTGCCGTCGACGCGGCCCCGGGCACGGCCCGGCCCCCGAACGGGGCGAAGCGCCAGGCCACCAGCAACAGGGCCAGCGCCACCGGGATCCAGCGCAGGTCGCGTTCGCGCGACCCGCGCGCCGCATGGCGGGACCGCAGCGCAGCCTTGACCACCGCCTGCGGGCTGTCGACCCGGACGTACTCCAGCCCTGCCAGCGTCGCCAGCCGCTGAAGATGCGCCTCGTCCAGGCGTGACAGGTGCTCGCCGGCGCCGGTGCCGGGCGAGGGCACGGAGCGCTGCACCACCTCCTCGGCGCTCCACCACGCGCCCGTCGGTACACCGCGCTCGTCGCTCTTGGGAATGCGCACCGGCACCTCGCCACCCACCCCGCCCAGCAGGCCGCGAACCTGCACATCGGCATCCCGCTTGGGAAAACCGCTCGCGCCTTCGCGAAGCGGCGGTGCCTCGTGCCCATCGCTGAGCAGCAGCAGCGCCACCGGGCCATCGAGCGCCTGGGCACCGCGAAGGCTCTGGTGCAGCCCCTTTCCGATGCTCGACCCCTGACTCCAGCGCAGGCTGCCGTTCACGCCCGACAGCGTCGACAACAGGGCGTCGTAGTGGGCGCAGGTCTCGATCGGCGTGGTCAGCATCATCGCGCGCCGAGCCACCATGGCACTCCAGCCGACACGCGAGCCGCACGGCAGCGCCCGGACCAGTTCGGCCGCGGCGGCGCGCGCCAACGTCAGCCGGCTCACCGTCCGGCCGTCCAGGTCGACATCCTCCACGTCCATGCTCTGCGAGACGTCGAAGCTCACCTGCCAGGTGTGCACCGCCCCGGGCAGCGCGATCGGTCCGAGCAGCAGGCTCGACGCCAACAGGGCGCTGGCCAGGACCAGCGCCCACTCGTCACGCAGCACACGGTAGCGGTGCGCGTGGCTCATGGCAGGTCGGTCGGGGCGAAGTCCGGCACGATCACGTTCACGCTCTTGACCGGTGGGCCGGTGTCCGGATCGACCGCCTCCTCGCCTTCCGGTGCCGCCAGCAAGGCCCGCTCCAGGTTCCAGCGCGCGTGGGCATCGTCGGGTCGGCTCAGCAGATGATCGCGGTAGCGTTGCTTGGCGATCTCGATCAGCGAGCGCGCGCGCGAAGGATCCACCTCCGGGCGCAGGCCGGCCCGCAGGTACAGGTTGGCCAGCGCGAACCGGGCATCGTGCACCACGTCCGGCTCGTCGGAGCGGCGCAGCAACGCCGAGAAGGCGCGCTCCGCTGCATCCACCTCGTTGGCGCGCGACAAGGCGATCGCCTCGGCCAGCCGTACCCGATCGGCGTTCGCCCGATCGGACGCGTTGCGCTCGCCGCCGCCCTCGCGCGCGATCCGGGAGGCCTGGGCGACGGCCGAGTTGATCGCGGTGGCCGCATCGATGCGCCGCTGCGCCTGCAGCGCGATCGCGGCGCTGGCGCCGGCCAGCACCAGCAACGATGCCACCACGGTGAGGCGTCTCACGCAAGCTCCCGTCGGCGTAGCGTGGACGCCACCAGCAATGCCAGGGTCCCGCCCAGCGCCAGCGCGATGACCGGCGCGGTGCGGTCCACGCGCGGTACCCGCTCGGTGCGCGCCAGCGGCAGGGTCTGCTGCGCATCGATGGCCTCGATGACCTGCGCCATGGAGACCGGATCCTCGGCCTCGTAGACGCGATAGTCGGTGTCCAGGCCGTCGAAGAAGACGTGCAGCGCGACTTCCTCGACGCTGGTGTCCTCGACCGTGCTGACGGTCTCCAGCTGCGGGCTGTTGGGACTGGAGCGCACGTAGACGAAGTACAGCGCGATGCGCTCGCGCGACAGGCCGGCCGAGATCGCCCGCCGGGTCGCCTCGTCCAGCCGCGCACCGCCATCGGACACCAGCAGGATGGCGCGGCTGCCGACGTACTCGCGCCCGTCGAACGCCGCGATGGCCGCCAGCATCGCCCGGCCCATGTCGGTCTGGCTGGGCCCGCGCCCGATGCCGCTGGCCATCAGGCCGGCGCGCACCGCGGCCGGGTCGTCCAGGAACGGGGCCACGCGCAGTGGCGCGGCGTTGAACAGCGTCAACGCGTAACGGTGGTCCGGGCGCTGCTCGATGAGCTGCAGCAGGGCCTCGCGCACCACGGTGTTCTTGTTCACGGTCTCCCGCGGGCCTTCACCCGGGACCGGCGGGCCGCGCCGGATGGTGGCGTCCATGCTGGAGCTGCGATCGAGCAGGATCGACAACTCGGCACCGCGGGCGATGCGCGGCAGCTGTGTCTGCGCCAGACCCGGACCGGCCAGCGCGATCACCAGCAGCGCCAGGGTCGACGATGCCAGCGCGCGCCACAGGTTCTCGGCCAGGCCGCCGAGCGCATCCACCGGCAGGCCCATCGTGGAGGGGTGCCAACGGCCCGCATCGCGCGGCACCGCACCGGACGCCGTCGGCACCCGACGGCGCAGGGTCCACAGCGGCAACAGCGCCAGCGGCAGCAGCAGCAGCGCGTACGGCGTCTGCAACTCCCAGCCGGCACTCATCGGCTGGCGAACCGCTCGGCACGCATCAGCGTGTGCGCTAGGGCGGCCGCATCGAACGCCCGCGGCTGACCGGCCCGTTCGAAGAAGCGCTGATCGGAGGCGCCGAAGAAGGCCTGCAGCGCGGTGGTGTGCGGGACCAACCACGGTCGGGCGGTGAACAGCTGCTCGAGGTTGTCGGCGTGCACGGTGCCACCGGCGGCGTCGTTGATCGCCCGGTGCACCTGCGACCAGGTGCGGGCATCGTCGGGGGCGGCGTGGCGCACCGCGTGCCAGGCTCGGGCGAACGGCAGGCGGCGCGCCTCCCGTCGGCCTCTGAGCCACCACCACATCGCGCCACCGAGCAGGCAGACCGACAACGTGCCGAGTGCCAGGTCGCGCACCCGTTCGGCCGCCCGGACCGACAGCGGCGGCGGCTGCCGGTCCGCCAGCGGCGCAGCGGACCCATCGCGCGGCAGCAACGGACCGATCGTGACCGGCGTCGCCGGCGCGCTCGCCGGCCCGCCATCGCGCAGCGTCACGGCCAGCGCAGGCAGCTCGATGCGCCTGACCCGGTCGGGCGCGTTGACCACCTGGTAGACCAGTTCGAGTCCGCCGCGCCCCCCCTCGCCCAGGATCGGTGTCACCGAGATGCGCTGCAGCCATCGCGTTGCACGCCCCAGGGCCGGCAGCGACGGCGTGCCGGCCGGCTCGGAAGGCTGCGCCGCGCCAACCGGCGCACCGAGGATCGCATCGAGCGGATCGCGAACGTAGACACGCTGGCGCAGCTGATCCCCCACCGTGTAACCGAACCCGGGCTGTGGCGGCTGCACCTGCAGCTCGACGTCCTGCGCGACGCTCGCCGTCGCCCACGGGGTCGCCATCGCGACCGCCAGGCACATCGCGATGCGCCGGATCCGACGGTGCACCGCGCGCGGCGCCGGATGGGTCGGGGCGCGACGCCGATTCATGGCGCGTTCTCCAGGAACCAGCGGGTCATCGCCTCACCGTCCAGGTGATCCTGCAGCACGAAGGGTCGCACCCCATCGGCGGCGAACACCTCGGCCAGCGCCGCCCGGTGACGCTCGATCGACTCGTGCCAACGCTCGCGACTGCGGCGGCGTAGCCAGATCGAGCGCGTGCGCCCGGTCTCGACATCGCGCATCGGCACCCAGCCGATGCCGTTCGGCAAGGCCAGCTCGGCCGCATCGCGCACCACGATCGGCACCACGCGGGTGCCCGAGCCGGCGCCACCGAACGGTTCCAGCGCGCGCGCCAGGCCGTGCAGCGGATACAGGAAGTCCGACACCAGGAACACCAGCGCCGCGCGCCCGGCCAGCCGCTCGGCACCGGCGGCGATGCCCGATACGTCGGCGGTGACCAACGGGGCGGTGGCGGCGCGGGCAAGGCTGTCGCGCAGCGCCTCGGCAACGCCACGCCCGGCCCGCGGCGCGACGAACAGCTCCTCCCGCCAGGCGGTGTCGAAGCCCGCCAGCCCGACCGCATCGCCCAGCGCGAAGGCGCTCTCGGCCAGTGCCTGGACGAACTCGCCGGCCAGCGCCAGCTTGGTGAGCGGACTGCCCAGTCGCATCGAGGCGGACACGTCCAGCAGCACCTGCAAGGTCACCGCGCCGCGCTGGCGGTAGGTGCGCACCCGCCACTCGCGCGGTACCGATACCAGGCTGGCCCGCACGTCCAGGCGCCGCGGGTCCGGACGCTCGAACAGCCGGCGGTGCCCGGCGAAGTCGTCGCCGGTTCCCAGCGTGCGTCCACCGTGCGCGCCGGGCCGCGCGCCACCGGCCTGCCCTGGCACCCGGTACAGGAACGCGCTCACGGTGAGGCGATGCGATCCATCAGCGAGCGCACGAAGGCCGGCGCGATCTCGCTGCGCCGCAGCTCGTGCACCGCCTGGAAGAAGACCCGATGGCCTAGCGCGGCGGGCAGCACCGCGTGCAGGTCGGCAGGCGTCAGATGATCCCGCCCGGCCAGCCAGGCGACGGTGCGCGCCGAGCGCACCGTCGCACCGATGCCGCGCGGGCTGGCGCCGGCCAGCATCAGCCGGCTCATGTCCACCCCGTCGACCTGGATGCCGTACTCGTGGGGACGCTCGGTCGCCGCCCACAGCTCCAGGACGTAGCGTTCAAGTTCGGCGCTGGAGCGGACCGATCGCTGGATCAGCCCGGCCACCTCGTTCAGCTCGTCGCCACGGCACACGCCGGCGGGCACGCTTTCGATCAGCGCCTCGACGTCGTGGTAGGCGGTGTCGAACACCAGATCGCGCCGCACACCGTGCTCGGTCGGCGTGGCCATGTTCAGCTCGAACAGGAAGCGATCGCGCGCCGCCGAGGCCAGCTCGAAGGTCTCCTCGCGCTCGACCCGGTTGCGATCGGCGAACACGGTCATGTGCGGGAACGCGTGCTCCCGGCCGAACGCCGACACCGAGCGCTCGGCCATCGCCCGCAGCAGCAGCGATTGCACCTGCGGACGAGCCCGGTTGATCTCGTTGAAGAAGAACGTGGTGAGCCGATCGCCGTGCCGCAGCAGCGGACCGGGGTCGATGCGCGGCTGCCCGTCCTGGTCGACACGCGCGTCGTAGACCAGATCGGTCGGCATCAGGTCCACGGTGCCCTCGATCCGCTCGAAGTCGCCGCTGACCGCCCGCGAGAAGGCGCGCAGCACCGTGGTCTTGCCGACCCCGACGTCGCCTTCGAGCAGCACGTGGCCCCGCGTGAACAGGGCCACGGTGATCAATCGCAGCACCTGATCCTGACCGATCAGCGCACCCGCCACCGCCGCCTCGACCTGCAGGGCGCGATCGCGCCAATCGGCCAGCCGTCGCTCGTCCGCGGCCCGGTTCACATCGGCGTCCTGGTTCATCCTCGTCCCGTTCACCTGCCCGGTTCAGCCGGCGTGCACCTGCACGCGGCGTCCGATGTCGTCGAGTATGTCGCGCAGTGCATCGTAGTCCGGATGCCGCACGCGCATCCAGGCGTTGGCCTTGTAGCCGGCCTCCACCCCCTGGGTCGGCGTGCCGGGCTGCGGGAAATGGTGGCCGACGATCAGGTCGCGGTAGTCGTGAAAGACCCCGTCGGCGCCCGCGTAGCCGTGGATGGTGCCGTCGCGGTCGGGCCGCAGCGCCACGATGCCGCAGGCGTAGCGACGCGTGGGTCGGGCCTCGCTGCGCCGGTGGCAGACCGCCAGCGCCCACTCGCGGTACAGGTCGAACTCGTTGCCCGCGCAGTAGCCGTCCCATTGGCCCACGCCCGGCGGGCGGCACCCGATCTCGGAGAAGCGCAGGCCCCGGGGGCCGTGGAACCACTCCATGTGCGTGGCGGTGGTCTGGATGCCGAGCGCTGCCACCACGTCGCGGTGCATCTGGCGCAGCGGCTGGTAGGACGGGGCGTCCAGCCGGTTGGTGGCGATGATCTGCGGTGAGATCCAGCGCGTGCGCATCGCCTCCAGCACGTTCGGGTAGTAGTGGCTGACGAACTCGTGGTGCGGTTGCCCATCGATGCACAGGGTGTCGTAGAAGCCCTCGTGCCCCTCGACGAACTCCTCGATCGCCACGCTCGCCCCGTCGGCCAGTCCGGACTCGCCTGCCGCCTGGACCAGCGAGGCGTCATCGTCGACTCGCCAGGTACCGGCCGCTCCGGCCGAGTCGCGCGGCTTGATGATCAGCGGATAGCCGATGTCGGCGGCGAACGCGCGCGCCTCCCCCAGCGTCGAGACGCCCGCCGAGGCGGCGCAGGGCACACCGGCCGCTCGCAGTGCCTCCTTCATCGCCGGCTTGTCGCGGCACAGCCAGGCGGTGTGGGTCGAGGTACCCGGAATGCCGGTGCGCTCGCGCACCCGGGCGGCCGGCATCACGTGCGCCTCGATGACCGTCTCCAACCGGTCGATCCAGACCTCGTCCTGCAGCTGGCGCACCGCGTGTTCCAGCGCGGCCTCGTCGGTGATCCGCGATACCTGCCGGTAGGAGGCGAGCCAGCCGCGCAGCTCGTCGTCCAGCCAGTCCCGGGGACGATCGCCGATGCCGTGCACCCGCGCCCCGATGTCGGCCAACGCGCGCACGAACTCGCGCTGGTTGGACGGAAAGCCGGGCTCCAGGAAGATGATGTTCACGCGGCCAGGCCCTCCTCAGTCGACCAGTCCGTCCAGCTGGGCCGGCAGCATCTCGCGCCACGTCGCCCAGTCGTGGTCATGTTCAGGGCCCCATTCGTCGACCCGGTTCGGGATGCCCTTGGCGCCCAGCGCCTCGGCCAGGTTCCAGGACTGCGCCGGTTCCTCCCAGCGGCCCTGCCCGTGCGCCATCAGCGCGAAGCGGGTGCGCAACAGGTTCAGGTGATCGCCCTCGCCCAGCAGCGGCAGGAAGCGGATCGGCGCGGACAGGTGGTAGTCCTCGTTGCCCGGGTGGCCGAGCAGGCCGCTGAGCTCGTAGGTGCCACTGAGCCCGATCGCGGCCCGAAACAGGTGCGGGTAGCGGCACAGCGCACCGAGCGCGTTGAACGCACCGATCGATGCACCCGCGGCGATGATCGCCTGGTCGCCGCAGTCGGCACGGATGGCCGGCACCAGCTCGTGCGCGACGTACTCGCCGAACTGCTTCAACAGCCAGCAGCGATGCTCCGGGGAGCCGCTCCTGGCGGCCAGCGCCATGCCGGCGACGCTGTCGCAGGAATAGACCTTGATGCGCCCGGTGGAGAGCAGTGGTGACAGGGCTGCGATCAGCCCCATGCGCTCGATCTCGCCGGCATCCCCGCCGGCGGTGGGGAACAGCAGCACCGCCTGGCCCCAATGCCCCCAGCGTGCCATGCCGACGTTGCATTCCAGGCGATCCGAATGCCAGCCGCTGAACGTGCCCCGGGTTGCGCCCATGCTCAGAATCCGTCCGCGTCGCCGGCCGCGCCTTCCTGCGCGCGCCAGCTCTGGATGCGTTGCCAGAACAGTTCGGTGAACTCCTCGATCTCGTGCGCCGGGAACAGCGCGCTGACCTTGCGATGGATGGCGTCACGCATGATCGACGAGCCGAAGAACTCGTAGGCCACCTCGTCCAGGTGGGACAGGTGGGTGCGGCAGAAATCGCGGAAGCGCTCGGTCTCGAAGCGCTCGTTGGCGATCTTGGCGTACTCGGACAGGCGCTCGCGCGGCGACAGGTCCCGATCGGCCACGTCCAGGTAGGGCTGCCAGTCCATGTTCTTGCGCATCGAGCGATCCGTGACCGCGTTGAAGATCGACCAGCGCAGGTTGGCCTTGATCAGCCACGGGAAGTGGTAGTGCAAGGAGGTCACCTGGCTGTCGGGGCAGGCATTGGCGAAGTCGATCGGGTGCCAGGTGCTCCCCTGGCGCAGGGCCTCGCAGCTGTTGAACTCCCAGCCGAAGAAGCTGTTGATGGTCAACGTCATGTCGCGCAGCACCGACATGTCCTCGTCGGACAGGAAGTCGATGTCGGTGCGGTAGCGATCGTGCAGCGGTGCGCCGGGATCGTAGTTGACCGAACGCAGCTGCGGCCCCAGACCCACGGTGCGAACGAACCAGTCGTGCGGCAGCACCGCCTCCTGCAGGTTCATCAGCTCGGTGCCGCTGTCGTCGTAGGCCTTCTGCAGGTCGGCCAGGCGGTCGATCTTGGATACCCCCTTCCAGCCGCCGCCGTGGAACGGCTTCATGAAGAACGGGTAGCCGACCCGGTTGCCGATGTCCTCGAGCGAGAACATCCTGGCGTACTGGCGCAACGTGTCGTTCAGATCGTCCGAGACATCGTAGCGCTTGGGCGGCAACGTCCAGGTCTTGGGCACGTCCAGCCCCAGGCGCGTCATCGCCGCGTACGAGGTGTGCTTCTCGTTCGATTGCAACGACCAGGGGTTGTTGTAGACGTACAGGTCGTCCATCAGGATCGCCTTCTTGATCCACTCGCGACTGGTGGAATACCAGTGCGTCAGCCGGTCGATGACGACGTCGTAGCGCACCGGCTGCGAGATCTCGAATGGCTCGATGGTGATCCGTTCGCAGGCCACCCGATGGCGCCGCCCGTCGATCTCGATCGACAGGTCGAGCTGCTCGAGCAATGTCTCGTAGCAGATCGGCCAGCAGATGTCGGCCCCTAGCGACAGGCCGATGAGCGCGGTCCGGTCGGTCATCGTCGTTCTCCTTGGTTCGATGGGTCGGTAGTCCGTGATGCCGGGGTGTCGAACACCCAGACCAGCGCATCGCGCAGTCGATCCCGCCAGGCGTGCCAATGGTGCCCGTCCCAGGCGCTGTCGAAGCGCACCGCCACGCCGTTCTCGGCCAGGAAGTCGGCCAGCGCGCGGTTCTCGTCCGCCAGCCCCTCCAGCTCGCCGGTGGAGACGTAGGCCCGCGTGGCGTTCAGCGGCGGCGCGCGCCGAAGCGCACGCACCAGCCCGGCCACGCGTCGGAACACCGGATGCGGGCGTCCGGCCAGCTTGTCGGGGTCCAGGATGAACGAGCCCGAGGCCAGCACCAATCCGCCGAACAGGCCCGGGAAGCGAAACGCGGTCGACAGCGAGGCGACCGCGCCGAGGCTTGCGCCCAGCAGCACGCGATCGGCCGGCGCCTGGCTCAACGGGTAGCTGGCCTGCAGCACCGGCAGCACCTCGTTGACGAGGTAGCGCGCGTGCCGGCGCCCGTTCGGGTACTCGCTCATGCGGTCCCCGCTCTGGATCAGTACCGCCGCCAGCGGCGGGATGTCGCCGCGATCGATCAGGTTGTCCAGGCAGATCGACAGGTCGGCGTAGTCGACGAAGTCCTCGCCATCATGGACCACGAGCAGTGGCAGCGCCGCGCCATGGGCCGTCGCGCCCCCGGCGTCGGCGTCGGCGTCGGCGTCGGCGTCGGCATCGGACCTGGCGTCGGGCTTGGCCGGGAAGCCGGCCGGCAGGTAGATGCGCTCCTCTCGCTCGGCGCCGAAGGCCTCGCTGTGCACGGTGAAGGTCTCGATCCGGCCAGTCGGCGCGCCGGCCGGCTCGCTCCAGTCCGGTCGTCGATAGCCGTGGGTGCGGCACACCGAGTTGCAGCCGAAGGGGTCCTCGGCGGTGGCCGGATTAAGCGGATCGAGCACCCAGTCCTCGTGACCGTCGCGCGTCACGGCCAGCTTGTACTCGAAGCGTCCGCCATCGGTCACCGGGATCGGCAGCACCCACAGACGGGTATCGCCCCAGCGCTGCAGCGGCAGGCGATCCACGCCGGCATGGATCCAGCGCAGCAGATCCACCCGCTCGGCCTCGCCGAACCAGACGAAGGTGGCGCTGCCGGGCTCGGTCAGCGGAAAGGTGTGGCCGGCCACGAAGCCGCCGACGGCGGCGGCATCGGGGTCTTGCCCCAGTTCGACGAGGGGTGCGGGCAACGGCGGTGCGGGGGGTGTCACGTGGGGCGCCAGAGGGGGAGGGCACGGCCGATCAGGGGCGCACCGAGCGAGCGGAACGCCGGACGGCTCACCGGCCCGGCGGCTTGGCGGCGGCGCGTGACTGCTCGATCAGCCAGTCGACCACCGCGACCTGCGCATCATGCTCCTCGGCCCCGCCTGCGAGCGCCTCTTCGTAGATCTTTATCTGGTGATCGGCGCTGCTGCCGCGCCGTGCGATCACCGCGGCGTTCTCCACCTCCTCGATGCAGCCGAGCAGCTCGGCGTGCGGGCGCACCAGCTCGATCAGCTCGTCCATCAGGTCGGCCAGCGGCACGGTGGTACGCCGCCCGAAATCGCCCATCTCGGCCTCGGTGCCGTAGCGCTGCGCGCGCCACTTGTTCTCCAGGATCAGGATGCGACGGTAGCTGCGCCAGCTCTGGTTGCTGGCACGCAGGTGCACCAGGAAGGCCAGCACCGACTGGTACAGGGCGGCGATGGTCAGCCCATCCTCCATCCAGGTGCAGATGTCGCAGATGCGGATCTCCAGCGTGGGGTGGCGTGCGCTGGGGCGAAGGTCCCACCAGATCTTGGACGGGTCGGTGACCATGCCGGTGCAGGACAGGTCCTCCAGCATCTCCTCCCAGTCGGTCCAGCTGGTGAAGTTCTCGGGCAGACCGGAACGCGGCAGGTCGCCGATGATGGTCGGCCGGAACGCCTTCAGCCCGGTGTTGACGCCTTCCCAGAACGGCGACGAGCAGCTGAGCGCCAGCAGGTGCGGCATGAAGTAGGTGACCTGGTTCATCAGGTCCACCCGCGCGTTCTTGTCGGCGATGCCGGCGTGCACGTGCATGCCGCAGATCGCCATGCGGCGCGCCAGGCTTGCATGTTCGCCACCCAGGATGCGGTAGCGTTCCAGATCGACCGGCTCCTGCTCGCGCCAGTGCGTCCAGGGATGGGTCGAGGCGGCGATGATGCGCAGGTCGAACTGCTCGGCCACCTCGGCCACGCATTCGCGCAGTTCGGTCAGCTCGGCACGGGCCTCGCCGATCGTGTCGCACACGCCGGTGCCGATCTCGACCTGGCTCTGCAGGAACTCGTAGGTGACCCGATCCCCCACCTTGGTCTTGCATTGCTCCATGAACCCCTCGCGCTGCCGGACCGCCAGCGAACGCGTCTCGGGGTTGACGAGCAGGTATTCCTCTTCGATGCCGATCGAGAGATCCTTGGGCATGGCGCATCACTGTCCGGTCGTTCGCGGCATCGTGTCCGCGAGCCCGAGCCGCTGTCAAGCACCGCCGTACCGCGCCCGAACGACGGCCCTCCCTCGGGTTGCCGTATCTGCGGTGCGCTACAGCCGGTACCAGTCGATCGCGTTGCGGTGCAACACGCCGTCCACATCGACGCCCGGATCGGCCGAACGCAAGGCTGCCACCACGCGGGCCACGCTGTCGTCGAAGCTGGCCATCAGCCGATCGACCGGAAAGTTGCTGCCGAACAGCAGACGCTGCTCGCCGAAGTGTTCCAGCAGGTGCACCACCATCGGCGCCACGCTGTCCGCACTCCAGTGGCGATCGAACATGCCGAACCCGGACAGCTTGACGGCCACGTGCGGCAACTCGGCCAGGCGGGCAAGCGCCTGCTGCCAGCGCACGACCCCGGCGGGGCTTCGATCGCGCGGACTGCCGGCGTGGTCGATGATCACCGGGATGCCGGGGTGGCGCTGCAACAGCGCGACCACCTCGTCGACCTGCTCCGGGTAGCACTGCAGATCGAAGCTCAGGTCCTGCACCGCGAGCTGGGCGAAGCCTTCGCGCCAGGCCGGATCGCGGATCAGATGACGCGACGCAAAACTCAGCGACGGCTCATCGTCCAGGCGCGACAGGATCTGGCGCACGCCGCGCAGCAGCGGGCTGGCCGCGTGCCGCCGCAGCATCTCGTCCAGGTTCGGCGCGGCCAGATCGGCCAGCGCGACGATGGCGTGCGGCAGGCCGGTCGCCTCGAACACCGACTGCACCCAGCGGGTCTCGGCCACCGGATCCGGCAGGGCGTTGTCGGTCTGCACGAACACCGAGCCGACAAGCTCGTGCTCGCCGCTCTCGGCCGCGTATTCGGGCCACTCGTAGTCGCGCTGGATCGGGGTCGGATCGCCGAACGGCTTCATCGCGCCGATGTCGCGCAGCCAGCCGTAGCCGATGTCCGGCTCGCGCCGTTCGGGGATCCACAGGTGGTGGTGGGCATCGATCAGGCGCATGGGGTCGTTCGGGCCGCGGTCATCGGGAGTCCGGATGATGCACCGCCGAACGGTCGCGCGCAGGGTCGGCGCGTATGCCCGTGCCCGTGCCCGTGCCCGTGGCGCTGGCGCTGGCCGATGTTGCACACGCCGCGCGCCCGGTCGGCGCGTTGCGGCAACCTGAGCGCATCGTCCTTGTCGCGCCGTGTCGACGGTGCGCCCCAGCTACCCGGAGCTTGCCATGCAACGTCTGTTTCACGCGCCAGGTCCGCTGCGCCGCACGGCCCGCATCGCCCTGCCGTTCCTCGTGCTGTCGATCGGTGTGCCGACGGGTTGGGCCCTGGCGCACGATCATGAGCCGACCGGCCAACGCATCGCCCCCGATTTCGCCACGCTGGACCGCGACGACGATGCGCGCATGAGCGAGGCGGAGTGGCGGGCCTCGCCCGCGGCGGCGGCGATGAGCGCGGACGTGGCGGCGGCGCACTTTCGCATGTACGACCGCGACGAGGACGGCAGCGTGAGCGAGCGCGAGTACCGGGAGATCAACGAACAGGTGAGTCGGGCACTGGCGCCCGAGGCCATCTGAGGGGTTACCCAGGGCGGCCGGATCGGCCGGCGGCCCGCACGCTCAAGCGGGCGATCACACGGATGGGCACGCGCACGGCCGATCACTCGGACGAGCGATCACTCGCACGCTCGCTCGGGTCCCAGCGCCAGAACGCATCGCCCTGCTCCATCAGACGCCCGGCCAGCACCATGCGGTGGACCTCCGAGGCACCGTCCACCAGACGCGCCTGGCGCGCGTAGCGGTAGATCCATTCCAGCGGCGTGTCGCGCGAGTAGCCCTTGGCGCCCAGCAGCTGGATGGCGGTGTCGGCGGCGTCGTGCAGCACATCGGCCACCGCGATCTTGGCCATCGACACCTCCTGCTTGGCATGGCTGCCCAGATCGATCGAGCGCGCCGCACGCATGGTCAGCAGCCGACCGATCTCGATCTGCATGGCCACCTGTCCCAGCTGCAGGCGCACGCTCTCCCGATCCGCCAGCACGCCGCCGAACGCGCGCCGTTCGGCCACGTGCGCGGTGGCGATCTCCATGCAGCGCTTGGCCAGTCCCAACCAGCGCATGCAGTGCGTGAGCCGCGCCACCCCCAGCCGGATCTGGGTGACCTTCAGCCCGTCGCCCACGTTCAGCAGGCGGTTGGCATCCGCTATGCGCAGCCCGTCGAACACCACCTCGCAGTGCCCGCCGTGCTCCTCGGGCCCCATGATCGGAATGCGCCGCTCGATCGAGAAGCCGGCATCGTCACGGTGGAACAGGAACGCGGTCAGGCCCTTGCGGGCATCGTCCGAGGTGCGTGCCACGACGATGAAGTGCTCGGCCACCTCGGCGCCGGTGATGTACCACTTGCGCCCGTCGATGAGCCAGTCGTCGCCGTCGCGGCGCGCGCGGGTCAGCATCATGCCGGCCGGATCCGAGCCCGAGCCCGGTGCCGGCTCGGTCATCGCGAACGCGCTGCGCACCCGGCCCTCGACCAGCGGAGACAGCCACCAGGCCTGCTGCTCGGCGGTGCCGATCTTGGCCAGCAACATCATGTTGCCGTCGTCGGGCGCGGCACTGTTGAACACCGCCGGGCCGAAGATCGAGCGGTTCATCGCCTCGTAGCAGGCCGCCATGCCGACCGTGTCCAGCCCCTGCCCGCCGTGCGCCTCGGGCAGTTGCAGGCACCACAGGCCTTCGCGCTTCGCCCGCTCGCGCAGCGTGTCCAGCAGGTCCAGGCGCAGGTTCTCGTGCGCATCGAAGCTGGCAGGCTCGGCCTCCAGCGGCAGCACGTGCTCGTCCACGAAGGCGACGATGCGGCGGCGATAGCCTTCCTGGCGGGTGTCGAGCGAGAAATCCATGGATCAGCGATTGCGTGGCTGCGCGGAAAGGGGGCCGGTCGGCTAGGGAAGCTCTGCAAAACCCGTCGAAAATCGACGAGAATGCGCTGAGAGCGTGATTGAGGAGCTGAACCGGTGCAACAGACCACATTCGCCAGCGCTGCCTTCGACAACAAGGGCAAGGTGACGC
>Ga0209303_1000168_pt1 | contig 63426 bp, 53 predicted proteins | sample SidtaG_3_FD_187449 | JGI IMG/M metagenome (GOLD analysis project Ga0209303, IMG submission 187449) | Marine algal microbial communities from Sidmouth, United Kingdom - Sidmouth_Asex1 metaG (SPAdes) (version 2) | ecosystem: Host-associated > Algae > Red algae > Unclassified | place: Sidmouth...
GGCTGACATCGATCGCATCGTCGATGCCATCGCTGTCCGCATCCGTGCCGAGCAGCACCGGCGAGCGGCTGTCCTCGACATCGTCCGAGACGCCATCGTTGTCCGAGTCCCGATCGAGCCGGTCGACCGTGCCGTCACCGTCGCTGTCCGGATCAGTACCTGCCTGCGCCTCGATGATGTCGGCGATGCCGTCATCGTCCGAGTCGATGTCCAGGTGGTCGGCCAGCAGGTCACCGTCGCTGTCACTGGGCACCCCGGCATCGTCGATGCCATCGCTGTTCGCATCGTCACCGCCCGTCAGGCTGACATCGATCGCATCGTCGATGCCGTCGTTGTCCCCATCCGCACCGAGCAGCACCGGCGAGCGGAAGTCCTCGACATCGTCGGAGACGCCGTCGTTGTCCGAGTCCAGGTCCAGCCGATCGACCACCCCGTCACCATCGCTGTCCGGATCGAGACCGGCCTGCGCCTCGATCACGTCCGCTATCCCGTCCGCGTCCGAGTCGATGTCCCGATGGTCGGCGAAGGTGTCGGCGTCTTGGTTGCTCGGCGAGAACGCATCGTCGACGCCGTCGTTGTCGGCATCGCTGCCGCCGGTCCGTGTCACATCGATCGCGTCGTCGATACCGTCCCGATCCGAATCGCTGTCCAGCAAGGCAGGAGAACGCACGTCCTCGTCATCGTCGGACACGCCGTCGTTGTCGGAATCCAGATCCAGCCGATCGACCACCCCGTCGCCGTCGCTGTCCGGATCGACACCGGCACGCGCCTCGATCACATCGGCGATCCCGTCCGCATCGCTGTCGATGTCCAGGTGATCGGGAATCGGGTCACCATCGCTGTTGCTCGGGACGTGGAGATCGTCCACGCCGTCGTTGTTGGCATCCGCACCGCCGGTCTGGGTGACATCGATCGCATCGTCGATGCCGTCGTTGTCGGCGTCGCTGCCCAAAAGCGTCGGTGAGCGCGTGTCCTCGTCATCGTCGGACACGCCATCGTTGTCCGAGTCGGTGTCCAGGCGATCCGGTACGCCATCGCCGTCGCTGTCGCCGGCCCCTTCGACGACATCGGCGATGCCATCGCCATCCGCATCCGCATCCACGTGGTCGGGCGTGCCGTCACCATCCGTGTCGGTGGGTGCGAACGCATCGTCCACGCCGTCGTTGTCCGTATCGGCGCCGTTGGTCAGCGACACATCGATCGCATCGTCGATGCCGTCGTTGTCCGCATCCGTGCCCAGCAATGTCGGCGAGCGAATGTCCTCGTCATCGTCGGACACGCCGTCATTGTCGGAGTCCAGGTCCAGCCGATCGACCGTCCCATCGCCGTCACTGTCCGCGTCGATGCCGGCCTGCGCCTCGATGAGATCGGCGATGCCGTCATCGTCCGCATCGATGTCCAGGTGATCGGCGATGCCGTCATCATCGGCATCGCTCGGCGCCAGCACATCGTCGACACCATCGTCGTTCGCATCGGTCCCGTTGCTCAGCGATACATCGATGGCATCGTCGATGCCGTCGTTGTCCGCATCCGTACCCGCCAGGGCCGGTGAACGCGTGTCTTCGACGACATCGTCGACCCCATCGTTGTCCGAATCGGTGTCCAGCCGATCGACGACCCCGTCACCATCGCTGTCCGGATCGGTACCGCTGCGCGCCTCCACCACATCGGCGATGCCGTCGCCGTCCGAGTCGATGTCCCGATGGTCGGCGAACGTGTCCCCGTCCCGATTGCTCGGCGCACGGTCATCGGCGATGCCGTCGCCGTCCAGATCGGCGCCGCCGACCTGATCGACATCGAGCGCATCGTCGATGCCGTCATTGTCCGCATCGCTGCCGAGCAATGCCGGCGAGCGCGTGTCCTCATCGGCGTCGGCGACGCCGTCGTTGTCCGAGTCCGTATCGAGGCGATCGACGACACCATCGCCATCGCTGTCCGGGTCGGTACCGCTGCGCGCCTCCACCACGTCGGCGATGCCGTCCGCATCGCTGTCGGTGTCCCGGTGATCGGGTAGCGTGTCGGCGTCGCCATTGCTCGGCGCCAACGCATCGTCCACGCCATCGGTGTTCGCATCCGCACCGCCGGTCACGTCGACATCGATCGCATCGTCGATACCGTCGGCGTCCGCATCGCTGCCCAGCAGCACCGGCGAGCGCGTGTCCTCGGCATCGTCGAGCACACCGTCGTTGTCCGAGTCCAGGTCGAGCCGATCGACCACCCCGTCGCCATCGCTGTCCGGATCGAGACCGGCCTGCGCCTCGAGGATGTCGGCGATGCCGTCGCCGTCCGAATCGATGTCCAGGTGATCGGCCAGCGTGTCGCCGTCGCCGTTGCTCGGCGCGCGAGCATCGGCAATGCCGTCGCCGTTCAGATCCGCCCCGCCGATCAGATCGACATCGAGCGCGTCGTCGATGCCATCGCTGTCCGCATCGGTGCTCAGCAGTACCGGCGAGCGTGCGTCCTCATCGCCGTCGGTCACGCCATCGTTGTCCGAGTCCAGGTCCAGCCGATCGACGATGCCGTCGCCATCGCTGTCCGGGTCGGTACCGCCCTGCGCCTCGACGATGTCGGCGATGCCGTCCGCATCCGAGTCGATGTCCAGGTGATCGGCCAGCGTGTCGCCGTCGGCGTTGCCCGGCGCCAACGCATCGTCCACACCGTCGTTGTCCAGATCCTCGCCGGCGGTCGCATCGACATCGATCGCATCGTCGATGCCGTCCTGATCCGCATCGCTGCCCAGCAGTGCCGGCGAGCGCGTGTCCTCGGCATCATCGGATACGCCATCGTTGTCCGAGTCCAGATCGAGTCGATCGACGATGCCATCGCCATCGGTATCCGGATCGACGCCGCCCCGGGTTTCGATGATGTCCGCGATGCCGTCGTCGTCCGAATCGGCATCGCGATAGTCGGGCACCCGATCCCCGTCGCTATCGGTCGGCTCGAGGGCATCGTCGACGCCGTTGCCGTCGTCGTCCACGCCGCCGGTGGCGTCACGATCGATGGCATCGTCGATGCCATCACCATCCCCGTCGGTACCCAGCAGCACCGGTGAGCCGGTGTCCTCGTCACCGTCGGGCACGCCGTCGTTGTCCGAATCGGTGTCCAGGCGATCGACGATGCCGTCGCCATCGCTGTCGCCGGTGCCTTCGAGCACGTCGGCAATGCCGTCCGCGTCATCGTCGAAGTCGTCCACGTCGGCGATCAGATCGGCGTCGCTGTCCAACAGGACCGTCACCGAGACGGTGCGCTGTTCCAGCGTACCGGCCTGCGACACCACGTCCGCGTACACCGCACTCAAGGTGTCGTCCACGCGCGTCACCAGCACACCGTCGTTGTTGGTGCCTGCGCTGCTGCCGGCATTGGTGGTGGCGATGCCGTCGAAGATGCCGGTCGCGTTGCCGGTCTCGGTCAGCGTGATCGACTCGCGCTCGCCGGTCAGATCGTTGTTCAGCTGGATGACGAGCGTTTCGCGAGCGTTCGCGTCCTGGTCCAGGTCCGCATCGCTGACCGTCAGCGCGATCGTGCCGCCGGGCACGCTGAACGGATCCGCACCGATGCTGCCGTCGAAGTTCACCCGCGGATCGTCATCGCTGACGACGGCCGCCGGCGAGAAGCCGGTCGCCGACAGGCCGTACACGTAGGTGTCGATGTAGCGGTCCTCACCGAAGCCATCGCCGATGAACGTGCCCCAGGTGTGCTTGCCCGCATCGGTCGATGCGAACGCACCGTCCGGCGTGGAGCTGGTGCCGGAGGGGTTCAGCAGCGTGGCATCGTCCCAGTACACCAGCGTGTCGGCGAGGGTCCGGTCGTCGTTGACCATGAACACCGTCAGCCCGTTCGCATTCGGTCCACCACTGGTCTCGGCGTCGTTGGCGATGAAATGGTACTCGCCCATGCGCACGCGGACGCGCACCCCGTACACCCCTTCGTCCACGGTGTCGACGCCACCGGCGTCGGTGCCGTCCCAGGCCACCGAGTTGGTGCCCACGGTCGCCAGACCGAGCAGTTGTCGATCACCGGCGTTGCCATAGACGCCGTCCTGATTCAGATCGATCTGGATCGCGTAGTTGCCGGTGACGTCGCTGTCGAACTCGAAGCGTCCTTCCTCCTGGATCGAGTCGCCGCTACCGGGCGAGATCGCATAGTCCTGCCCGTCCGAGTCCACGAAGCGCACGTTGGTCAAGGTCGGCCCCTGGGCCGGTCGATCCTCGGCGACCGTCGGATAGGCCACGTACTGCGGGAAGCGTGGCGAGACGCTGTTGCCCGGGCGCTCTACGCTGTAGCCGGCGCTATCGCCGTTGACCCCCAGCGAATTGGCGACCAGGTTGTAGCCGTAGCCTGCAAAGTTGTTCAGGTCGAGCTGCCAGACGTAGTTGGTGTTCGGTCGCCCGCCGGGCACCAAGGCGTAGTAGTTCGCATCGGTGGAGAACTCCTCATCGAATCCGCCGGCGTTGAAGGCGAAGGTGTAGCCCCACATCCGTCCGGTGATGGCAGCCGAGTTCACGATCGGGCCCGGTTCGTCGACGATCCCGGAGGGAAGCCCGGGATGAGGATCGATCGCGTCGCTGGTGGTGACCGTGATGTCGTAGCGCCGAAAGGCACTGGAGAAGCCGGTCCGCGTATCGTTCGACAACACCAGCCGGTAGGCACCGGCCTCGGTGGTGACGTAGCGCATCGGATCGGTCAACGGTCCGGTCATCGGGTCGTCGCACAACAACGTTCCGCTGGCCCGATCGGCCGGTCCGTCGTTGACCGGATTCACATCGTCCGACGGGGCGAAGATGTCGACCGAGACATCATCGCCGCTCTCCTCCCCGCACAGCGAGATGTTGATCACCTCGCCCACGTTCAGGATGTCCACGTAGACCGACGCGGCCTTCACGCTGGAGGCGTACGGTGAACCTCCTGACGCTGCTCCCTCGGCATCCAGCAGCTTCTGGGTCATGCCCATCTGCACGATGCCTTCGCCCAGCGCCCCACCACCTGGCAGCGCCAGCAACAGCAGCAAGCCCAGACGGCGGGCCCGGGCCGATACGTGGCGGCGCGACAGGAGCGAGAGTTCGTCCGATCTCGGTTCGTTCATGGCAGATCTGACCTCTCGTGAACTTCATCGTCCGGCCCGGGGACGTTCCGTTGACGTGGTGGCGTCAAGCGCCTGCCGCGATCGGACTGCACGAAAGTCCGATCATGCGCAGCGGCGCGGTGCGCGACGTACTAAAGCGGTGCAAAGGCAAAGTGCAAGCCATACATCGGCGCCGACGCGCTCCTTGAGCCAGTCGCGGTACCGGTCGTGTCGCCATTCAGCCCTCGGGAGGATGTCCGCTAGCTATTACCGAATCAGACGCTACGCCGTCGATGGACGCGCCGTACCCGCATCGGGTGCGTCGACGGTATCGCGTGACCTGCCGCACGCATCAAGGACGACTTGCCGATGAAGACCTGCCTATGAACTTCAAGGCCAACCTCACGCTGCGCTACGTGTTGGCGCTCGGCCTGGTGGCTGCGGTCTTGATCGCGACCCACCTTGCCTCGGGCGATCGCCTGAAGACCGCGGAGCGCGATGCGCGATTGATCGATCTCAGCGGCATGCAGCGCATGCTGTCGCAGCGGATAGCGCTACTGTCGGTGGAACGGCTGATCGTCCAGGACACCGACACGTTGCGCCGGAACGAGGTGAAGCTGCGCACCGCGATCAAGCGCATGCAAGCCAACCATGCGGTACTCGGTGCCGACTGGCGTCAGCGTTCGGACGGCGGCGAGACCGCCTACACCGGCTACCTGGCAGCCGATGGCATCGGTGCCGCGGTCGAACGCTTTCTCGATGCGGCACGCAACCTGATCGACGACTCGCGTGCCACCGCCGCCTTGCGGCAGCAGGCCGAAGGTTTCGTGTTGGCCGAGGCCCTCGACGGGGCGTTCCTGGCACAGCTGAATGCGGTCGTGCAGCACTACGCCCTTCAAGCGGAGCTACGCACCGTGCAGCTGCGCCGCTACGAGCAGCTGGCCCTGCTGGTCGGGCTGGCGGTGCTGCTGATCGAGGCCCTGTTCATCTTTCGCCCGATGGTCGGCCGGGTCGCCTGGTGCATCGGTGTGCTGGACGAGGCGAACGAGGAACTGCGCGACCTGGCCGCCGCCGTGTCGACCAACCTGCGCGCACCGATCGTCGACTCCATCGGCTTGATCAAGCAGGTCGATGACGCGTTGACCAGCGGCAAGGTCAACGAAGCGAGCGTCGCCACGCACAGTGTCTACACCTCGATGATCACGCTGGACGGTGTCGTGGACGAGCTGCTCGAGGTGGTCGGGCGACATCGCGAGGCGGTCGTGAACTTCGCCACGCTGGGCCGACGGCGTGGGCGAGCGAAGGCCTCTCGCAAGTGAGGCAAGCCTGACACTATCGAGCGCCGGCGGGCCGCTTCGTCCTCACGGGTCGCGCCAGCGGCAACACGCCGAGGCCGATCGACAGCGAGCTGGCCGCCATCGCCAGCACGGCGAGCAACGGGTGCACGAAGCCCAGGATCGCCAACGGAATCAGCACCGCGTTGTAGAGCAGCGCGAACGCCAGGTTGCGGCGCAGCGCCCGCGCCGCCCGGCGGGACAGCTCGATGGCCGCGTACACGCTCGGTAGTCCGCCCTGCAAGACCGACAACGCCGCGGCGCTGCGGGCCAGGTCGCTCGCCTGACCGGTCGCGATGCCCAGATCGGCCACCGCCAGCGCCGGCGCATCGTTCAGTCCGTCGCCCACGAAGGCCACCCGGTGACCTTCCTGCTGCAGGCTTTCGACCAGCGCGCGCTTGTCGTCGGGCAGCAGGCCCGCCTGCCAGGGCAGATCGAAGCGCTGCGCCAACGCCTCGACCGCGCCCGCGGTATCACCGCTGGCGATCGTGACCCGCAGGCCGTCGTCGAGCAAGGCCTGCACCAGCGCGCGCGCATCCTCGCGCGCTGCATCGCACAGCTCGATCAGGCCGACCATCCGGCCATCGCGGGCCACCAGCACCTGGCTGCTGGCCGACGCCGGGACCGTCATCGAGATCGGCACCCCGTGCTCCTCGAGCCAGCGCCGCGATCCCACCAGCACCACCCGCCCATCGGCGAACCGGCCGCGTACGCCGCCACCGGCACGCTCGCGACGCTCGACCGGCAACGCGTGACGGCACCCGGTGCCACAGCGCTCGTCGGCATGACGCCGTATCGCGTTGGCCAGTGGATGGCTGGAGCCGGTCTCGATGGCCGCTGCCAGACGCAGCACCTCGTCGCTGTCGATGCCGTCCGCGCTCACGATGCGGGTCAGCGACAGGCGGGCGTGCGTCAGCGTACCGGTCTTGTCCAGCAGGACCGTATCGATTCGGTGCGCGTGCTCGAACACGGCAGGATCGCGCAACACGATGCCGGCTCGCGCCGCGGTGGCCGCGCTGGTCGCGACCACCACCGGTACCGCCAGCGACAGCGCGCAGGGGCAGCTGACCACCAGCGTGGCCAAGGCCCGCACGCACGCCTCGCCGACGGAGGCACCACCGGCGAGCGCCAGCGCGAAGGCCGCCAACGAGGCGATCGTGATCAGCGGCACCAGCCAGCCGGCCAGGCGATCGATGAAGCGCATCAGGTCGCTGCGTGCGTTCAACGCCCGCCCGACGGTGGCGGCCAGACGGTCCAGCGTGCGCTGGCCATGCGCCGCCTCCACCCGGATGCGCAAGCCGCCATCCAGGTTCACGGTACCTGCCAGCACCGAATCACCCGGACCGACCGTCACCGGCAGGGACTCGCCGCTGAGCAGGCTGTTGTCCAGCGATGCGGTACCGGTCTCGATCGTGCCGTCGGCGGGCAATCGCTCGCCGGCGCGCGATTCGATCAGATCGCCTGCCGCCAGCTCGAACGCGGCCACGGACGCCACCTGATCACCCGCCACCCGCCAGGCGCGCTGGGGCGAGCGATCGAGCATGGCGCGTACCGCATCCGCGGCCCGTCGCCGCGCGCCGACATCGCCCAGCCTGGCGATCAGCTGGAACACGATCAGCATCACCGGCACCTCGAACCAGACCTCGCTGCGCCCTTGCCACAGCGCGGCGAAGGAGGCGCCCAGCGCGGCGAGCGTGGCCAGCACGATCAGCGACTCCATGCCGGGAACCCGGTTGCGCAGTCCGCGCCAGCCCAGGCGGAAGAACGGGGCGCCGGCGTACAGCAGCACCGGCAGCGAGAACAGGCCGGCCGCGATCGCGAGCCACCAGGCGTAGCGCGGTTCCGGCAGATCGGTGGCGTAGCGCGCGATGGTGGCCAGCATCAGCCACATGCCGAAGCCGATCGCCACGGCCAGGCGAATGCGGTGCGATCGCAGGAAGGCGTCCCGGGTGGCGCAGGCGTTGCCCTCGTCGACCGGGCGCGTGGTGTAGCCGATGTCCTCGAGCCGTTGCACCAGCACCGCGACCGGCGTAACCGTCGGGTCGTGCCGCACGAACGCTGCGTCCGACAGGAACGACACCGACACGTCGCTCACCCCGGGCAGGCGGCGTAGCGCTCGCTCCACGGTCGCGGCGCAGCCGCCGCAGAACATCCCATCGACCGCGAACGCGCTCTCGCGCACCCCGCTCACCGCATCCGCATCGCTTGCCGCAGGCGAGCGGGAATCGTTACCACCCGTCGCCAGCGTGTCCTGCGACGCGCTCAGCTACCGCCGACCGCGATCGGCTCACCGACCTGTTCGCGCAGCTCGGCACCGCCGCCCCAGGGTCCGCGGTCCGCCGGGAACAGTTCCCGCTGCGCGGCGTACCAGTCCGCATCGATTTCGCTGGCCGTGTTTCCCCATTCGGTGCGCACGTAGTTGGTGACCGCCGCCAGCTCGGCGTCGGACAACTGCGGGAAGGCCGGCATGACGCCGTTGTACACGTTGCCCATGACCTGGATCTCGCCCTGTACGCCATGCAGCAGGATCTGGCCGAGCACCTCGGGTTCGGTCAGAACCCAGCCCGAGCCTGCCAGCGGAGGAAAGGCCCCGGCAATGCCCAGGCCGGTGGCCTGGTGGCAGGCCACGCAGTTGCCGGCATACACCGTGGCCCCGTCCGCCTCGCCGACCGACAACGCGAGCACGCTGCGGTGATCGCCGGCATCCGCCGGCACCGTGCCCTGGAAGTAGAAGTAACCCGCTCCCCAGGCCACGAATCCGATCGCCATCGCCAGATACCACTTGGGCAGTGGGTTGGACAGCTCGGCCGGTTCGTAATTCTCGCGCTCGTAGGCCCGGTCGGTGGCGACCGCGTTGCTCTGCAGGTCCTTTTCCTTGACCGGATCACCCGCCTCGATGCGGTCGTCGCCGTGCTTGTTCTCGGCCATCGTCTCAGTCGATCCGGTTGGCGGCTTGCTGATCGTCGGCCGGGGCCGCCTCCTCGCCTTCGGGCACCTCGGGCGCCACCGGCAGCTCCTCGGCCGGGTAGGTGTGATCGAGCGCCAGCAGGTAGTCGACCAGCTCCATGGCCCGCTGGGTCGGCACGATGTAGGTGCCCGGTCGCGGCGCGTACTCGGCCGGCAGCTTCACCTCGATCTGGTCGCCCAGGAAATCGGTCTCGCGGAACAGGAACGGGTAAGGCGCCATGGTGCTGCCCGGCGACACCGCACGCGGCTGGTACAGGTGACTCAGGTGCCAGTCCACGCTGGGCTGGCGGGCACCGATGTTGAACAGGTCCGGACCGGTGCGCATGGTGCCCAGCTGGTGCGGGTTGTCGTAGCTGTAGTCCGAGGGCACGGACGGGCGTCCCCAGCCGCGCGCCATGTCCGGCGCCTGGGACGGGTCGCGCGGTTGCTGGCTGTGGCAGTAGATGCAACCCAACGAGATGTAGTGCTGACGTCCGGCCAATTCGCTCTCGGAGTACGGCTCGAGCGCCTCGGGAGGATTCTCGCCGGTGCGCAGCTGCACGGTGGGCATGACCACCAGCAGCAGCGTGGCGTACAGCAGGATGATGGCCGAGCCGCCGATGATGCCGAGTACACGTGTCACGAGTTGGCCCCCCGGGCCTCGGTGAGCGATTTGGCGAAGCGCCCCAGACCCATCTGCGGGGCTTCATCGCGCTTGGGCCCGAGCCGGCCGAGCAGCATGAAGAAGTGCGCCGCGAACACCAGATGGCCGAGCGTCATGAGCGTGCCGCCGATCGAACGAGCGGTCAGGTACGGCATCGTCACCGCCACGCTTTCCATGAACGGGCGCGAGGCGTCCAGCATGGCCAGCCCCTGCAACCAGCCGCCGATCGACAGGAACCAGAAATAGATGCCGAAGCCGATGAACACCAGCCAGAAATGCAGGCTGATGGCCCACGGGTGCGGCCATTCCCAGTTCATCAGGCGCGGCAGGATGAAGTAGATCGAGCCGAACAGGATGAACGCCATGAAGCCGTACAGGCCCATGTGCGCGTGCGCCACGGTGTAGTGGGTGAAGTGGGTGATGGTGTTGACCGTTCGCAACGCCTCGATCGAGCCCTGCACCGAGGCGAACGTGTACATCATCGCACCGGCCACGATGAAGCGCAGCGTGGGCGAGATCAGCACCATGCGCCAGCGCGGCAGCACCGTCATGTGGTGATTGACCGCCACGGCCACCACCGGAATGATCATCATCACGCTGGTGACGATCGACAGCGTGGTCAGCCAGGTCGGCACCGGACCGCCGATCAGGTGGTGCACGCCGACCTGGCTGTAGAACAGCGCCAGCGCCCAGAAGCCGATCAACGACAGGGTGTAGGAATAGATCGGCGTGCCGGTGATCTTGGGAATCAGGTAGTAGGCGGCGGCCAGGCCCAGCGGCGTCATCCACAGCCCCAGCACGTTGTGCGCGTACCACCAGTTCAGCACCGCCTGCTCGGGGCCGACGAACAGACCGCTCATGTTGGCGGTGACCAGCAGCATCGGGAACCACACCAGCGCGGCGATCAGGTACCAGGCGCTGACGTACAGGTGGTGCACGCGGCGCACCAGCACCGTCATGATCAGCGGCACCGCGCCGAGCGCACCGCCCAGCACCAGCAGGATGTCGAACTGCCAGGAGATCTCCAGCCATTCGATACCGGTGCTGTACCCGGCCAGGATCGAGGTCACTCCACCGAGCAGGCCCAGGTTCCACACCACCGCACCGGCGGTGGCGTACTTGCCGCCGCGCAGCTCGGTCTTGAACAGCCGCGGAATCAGCCACAGCCCGACACCCACGCCCGCCATCGACGCCCAGCCGTAGGCCACCGCGTTCAGGTGTGCCGGACGCACCCGCCCGAAGGTGAGCACCTCGTGCCCGCCCAGCCAATCCGGCAGGTGCAGCTTCAACGAGGCGATCAACCCGTACAGCGAGCCGAGCAGCAACCAGCCGATGGCCGAGGTCAGCCACCACAGCACCGGCGTTCGCCCGGAGCGATCGAAGATGCGCCGGTCGGCCAGCTCGGTCTGGTCGATGTCCAGCTCGCCGGCGTCACGCTCCTCGCGCAATTGCTGCTTCTGCTCGGGGGTGGCCGCGGTCTCCTCGACGCGGCCGACCTCGCCCTCGGCGAAGATCGACTTGGCGGCCTCCTTGCCATCGCCCCACTGATCGTTGGCCAGACCCCAGACCAACAGGAACAACCCCCCGATCGAGATCAGGAAGGTCATGCTGAGAAGGAACGCGATCGCTGTATTCATGCAGTGCTATCGGTAGGCGCGACGCAAGTGGCGCCTGCACCGAATCGCGAGGCGTCGCCGGGTACCTGACCAGGTCCCATCGTCGATCTATCCGATGATACGCGTGAAGCGGTCGGTGCAGATCGCTCCGCGCCACGCACAGCCGAAGCGCATCCGCGCCTCGGGGCGGTCTAACGCGACAGACGCTCCCAGGCGGCATCCGCCTGCTCGCGGTAGCCGGCGCGATCGCCGTCCAGCCAACGCGTGCGGCCACGAGCGGCGTAGAACAGGTACAGCCGATCGTCGCCCTCGAAGATCTGCCAATGCGTGCCATCGGTGCGGATCAGCCCCTCGCCCAGCGACAGCGCGTTGGCGCAGTGCCCGTTGTAGGCCGGCGCGTAGCGCGAGGGCTCGGCCTCGAATCGCGCCGCGCTGTCCGCGTCCACGAACCGCCAGGTCGCCCCCTTCCAATCGACCGTGTGCGCCTTGTCACCGCCGAGCGCATCGGCACGCGGGCGACGAGCCAACGCATGGTAGGCCGCCGGATCGTGACCGCCGATCGCCACGCCGCCGAAGCGCGAGGTGGAAACCGGTTCGTCGGCAAGGGCGGGCAGCGCGGCCACCCCTGCCCCGAGCAGCATCGAAGCGGCGCTCAGGCGCAGGCAGGCACGGCGACGCCCGACGGGCGTCGCGAGCGATGAGCGGGTCGGCAGGTTCATGGTCAGACCGACTCGTCCGGTGCGGCAAGGTTCCCCGCGCGGGTTGGATCGGTGAGCGGATCGGTGAGCGGATCGGCAAGCCGATCGATGCCCGCCTCAGGATGCCTCGCCGGGCGCAGCCACACCGCGGTGTCGTGATACACCGCACCGCCGCAGGGCTTGCCCGGCTCCGCACTGATCAGCGTATTGATGCCCAGCCCACCCGCAAAGGCCGAGTTCGGCCACAGCCCCTCCACCACCACCGTGCCCGGCTGCACCCCATCGAACGCGGCGGCCACCAGACTGACCTCGCCCAGCGCGTTGCCCAGGGTGACGCACTGCCCTGACTCGACGCCGTGCCGCGCCAGCGCGTCCGGGTGCAGCAGCGCCCGCGGCTCGCCCTCCATGCGTTGCGAGCTCGGCGTCTCGTTGAAGCTGGTGTTCAGGAACTGGCGGGCCGGGGCGGCCACCAGGCGAAGCGGACGCGCCTCGCAGGCCGCATCGATCACCGCCCAGTGGTCCGGCAGCGCCGGCATGCCGTCGGCATCCGGGCCGACCGAAGCCCAGTCCGGGGCGAACGCGAAGCGCCGGTCCGGTGTGCCGAAGCCGTCCAGGAAGTTGGCCTGCTCGAAGTCCGGCGCGCAGTCCAGGCTGCCACCGGCGGCCAGCAGCGACTCGCGCGTGCCCAGCCCCGAGCGCTGCAGCGTGGCATCGACCAGCTCGACATCGCTCAGCTCGAAGCCCTCGTGAACCAGAGCGAGCCGCTTGGCCAGCGCGCACAGAAGCTCGTGATTGCTGATGCACTCGCCCGGCGCCTGCACAAGCTTCGGGCCCAGCTGCAGGTGGGTGTGACCACTGGCGGTGTACAGGTCATCGTGCTCGGTGAACATCGTCGCCGGCAGGATCACGTCGGCAAGGGCGGCGGTCTCGGTGGCGAACTGCTCGTGCACCACGCTGAACAGATCGGTGCGCTGCAGCCCGGCCAGCACGTGTCGCGTCTCGGGAGCGACCACCGCCGGATTGGTGTTCTGCACGAACAGCGCACCGACCGGAGGCCCGCCCTGCAGCTCGTCGCCCAGGCCGAGCAGCACCCGCCCGATGCGCGACTGGTCGAACAGCCGGGTGTGCGCGTGCGGCAGGTCGAGCCCTCGGATCAAGGTCCGATCGAGGGGGTAGATCGTGCTTTGCCCGTACAGCGCGCCACCAGCCGGATGCGTCCAGGCACCGGTGATCGCCGGCAGGCAGCTGACCGCGTGCAGGTTGACCGCCCCGTTGCGCGAGCGCGAGAACCCGTAGCCGATGCGCAGGAAGCTGGCCCGGGTGGCGCCGTACCACTGCGCGAAGCGACGGATGTCGGCCGCCGGGATGCCGGTGATGCCCTCGGCCCAATCCGGATCGCGGGTGGCCACGTGCGCCTCGAGCCGATCGGCATCGGCGGTGTGCTCGGCCAGGTAGGCACGGTCGGCCAACCGTTCCGCGAAAAGCACCTGCATCACCGCGCAGGCCAGCGCGCCATCGGTGCCCGGGCGCGGCATCAGGTGCAGGTCGGCCTTCTCGGCGGTGCGGGTGCGGTACGGGTCGATCACCACGAAGCGTGCGCCGCGCTTCTTCGCGGCGCTGACGTAGTGCATGACGTTGACCTGGGTGTTGACCGGATTTGCACCCCACACCACGATCAGCTCGGCGTCCTCCATGCGTCGCGAATCACTGCCACGCTTGGCACCGGTGCCGGCCTGCCAACCCGCATCCGACAGGCTCACGCAGTAGGTCGAATGCTGGCGCGAGCTGCCGAAGGCGTGGCGAAAGCGGTCCAGGCCGTCGCGCTGCACCAGCCCCATGGTGCCGGCATAGTGGAACGGCCACACCGCCTCGGCGCCATCGCGACGCCGTACCGCGTCCAGGCCATCGGCGGCCCGATCGATGGCATCGGTCAGTGGCACCCGCTCGAACGCCTCGAGCGCGCTGCCCGCCCCGCCCTTGCGGTGCGCCTTGCCCGCGCGGCGCACCCAGGCCGACGTCAGTCGATCCGGATGATGCTGACGCTCGGCGTAGCGAGCCACCTTGGCGCAGATCACCCCGCGGGTGTAGTCGTGGTCCTTGGCGCCACGAACCCGCCCGATGCGATCGCCGTCCAGCACCTCGACATCGAGGGCGCAGACGCTGGGGCAGTCGTGCGGGCAGGTGGTGCGGGCGAAGGTGCTCATGGAGCGAGCCTACAGCGATCGATGCCTCGGGTTACGCGGGTGGAGTCGACCCGGGACCCTCGCCGCCATGATCATCGAACCCCACACGCTCGCCCTGTTCGTGCCCGCCTGCTTCGCGATGAACCGGACCATCGGGCCGAACAACCTGATGGTGATGAACAACGGCGCCAGGCATGGCCCGCGCCTGGCGGCCACTGCGATGATCGGGCGGCTGGCCGGTCAGGCCATCCTGATCACCGCCAGCGCGGCCGGACTGGCGACGCTGCTGCTCGGCTCATCCTTCCTGTCCGGCATCGTCAAGACGGTCGGTGCGCTGTGGCTGCTGTGGATCGCGTGGGGGGGAATTCATGGTGGCGCTGGTCAACCCCAAGGCGATCCTGATCTTCACCGCCTTCCTGCCGCAGTTCGTCGATGCCTCGCGCCCGGTCGCCGCCCTGCTCGCGCTGGCCGCCATCGGGCGGCTGCTGATGCGCGGCGAGTCGGCCGATACGGCGCCCGGGCGCACCTGACGCGGACGCCGTTCCGGCCGCCCAGACGAACGTTCACCCCCACGACATCCACGGCGTTGATGGACCGCGGCCTCGACACCTCGCTGAGAAAGCGGGCGTCGCCTAAATGGGCGTAAAATAAGATCAGTCGACTGATCTTAAAAAAATAAATGCTCCAAGTATCTGATAAAGAAAGAAAAAACAGACTCAAACTAGACAACCCGTGGTGGTCGGGTGAGCCCCACGTAGCTATCGGGTATCGAAACAAGCCACGGCGGCAGTACTTCTCGCTCTTTCGACGACTCGCTGTCGAACGCAGCGTCAATCGGGCGCTGGTCTTGATGGGCCCACGGCGTGTCGGCAAGACGGTGATGCTGCACCAGTTCATCGAGCATCTGCTGGAGAACGGAACTCACCCGCGCCATGTCCTGTTCGTCTCGATCGATACGCCGGTGTACAGCGGACTCAGCCTCGAGCGCTTGCTGGACTTCTATCTCGAACTGCAAGCGATCGATCGTCGTGCAGCGATGACCGTGATCTTCGACGAAGTGCAGTACCTGCCGAGGTGGGAGGTGCACCTGAAGAGCTTGGTGGACACGTACCCGTCCACCAAGTTCATCGTTTCGGGTTCGGCCGCAGCGGCATTGAAGCTGGCCAGTCTGGAATCGGGCGCGGGACGGTTCACGGACTTCTTGTTGCCGCCACTCACCTTCGCGGAGTACCTGGACTTCATCGACTACGACGTCCACGCCCTGCAGGCACGATCCCGTGACGAGCAGGACGGCACGGCCGAGCTTGCTTCGACACCCCTCATCGACTTCGCCGATCTCAATGCCCGATTCATCGAATACCTGAACTACGGCGGTTACCCGGAAGCGGTGTTCTCGGAGGAAATTCAGGCGAATTCGGAGCAGTACCTACGCAGCGACATCATCGACAAGGTGCTGTTGCGAGATCTCCCCACGCTCTATGGCATCCAGGATATCCAGGAGTTGAACAGGCTGTTCACGACATTGGCCTACAACACCGGACAGGAGGTCAGCCTCGAAAAGCTCTCAAGTGAATCGGGTGTGGCAAAGAACACGCTGCGCCGATATATCGAATACCTAGAAGCCGCCTTTCTCGTGCACCGTGTCGAGCGGATCGATTCGAATGCACGGCGCTTCAAGCGCGCCCACGGGTTCAAGGTCTACCTGACGAACCCTTCGATGCGCGCAGCTCTCTTCGGAAAGATCGACCCGGATGGCCCGGCGGCTCCGGCATTGGCAGAAACCGCTCTGTTCAGTCAATGGCTGCACTCGGACACGGTACGCCAGTTGTATTACGCCAGATGGGACAAGGGCAAGGGAGGTGAAGTGGACATGGTCTTTCTCGACCGGCTGACTTTCAAGCCGTTATGGTGCATCGAGGTGAAATGGTCGGACAAGGCAGCTCAGACCCACCAAAAACTCGACGGACTGCTGGACTTCTGCCAGAAGAACGAAATCGCGATGAGCGAAGTTGTCGTGACATCCCGGCTACGCGAAGGACCACAGACGATTGGCGGGCAACAGGTCAACTTCGTACCGACAGCGCTCCAGGTGTATTCGGTCGGCTACAACCTAGTACGCGGTGTCCTGGAAGAGGAGTCCACCGAAACACCTGGGCGCTCCTGAAGAAGGCGTCACCCAGGCCCTTTGCCGTTTAGCGACGCATCACCCCAATGTCGCCCACCGCCCACCGTCCGCGGACGAGCGCACCACCGCATCGATGAAGCGCAGCCCCGACACCCCATCAGCCACATCCGGGCACAGCGAGGCAGGCGGATCCTGCGTGTCGCGCAACGCTGTGATCACCGCCGCCACATCGGTGTACAGGTTGGCAAAGCCCTCCAGGTAGCCTTCGGGGTGCCCGGCCGGCACCCGGGTCACCGCCGCCGCCCCCTCACCGGTGCCCGCGCCGCCTCGGGTCAGCAAGCGGGTCGGCTCGCCCAACGGGGTGTGCCACAACTGGTTGGGGTGCTCCTGGTGCCAGGAGATGCCGCCCTCGCTGCCGTACACGCGCAACGTCAATGCGTTCTCGTTGCCCGGTGCCACCTGGCTGCACCACAACATGCCCTTGGCACCGCCGTCATAGCGCAGCAGCACGTGGCAGTTGTCGTCCAGTTGCCGCCCGTCGACGAAGCTGTCGATGTCGGCCAACAGTTCACGACACTGCAAGCCCGTCACGAAACCCGCCAGGTTGAAGGCGTGCGTGCCGATGTCGCCGACCGATCCGCCGGCGCCGGACTTCGAAGGATCCACCCGCCAACCGGCCTGCTTCTGGCCGCTGTCCTCCAGGCGGGTCGACAGCCAGTCCTGGGCGTACTCGACCTGGACCACGCGCAGCGCGCCCAACACACCGGTGGCGATCATCTCGCGCGCCTGGCGGATCATCGGGTAGCCGGTGTAGTTGTGCGTCAGGAAAAAGCGCGCCCGGCTGCGCTCGACCACCTCGGCCAGCGCTGTCGCATCGTCCAGCGTGGACGTCATCGGCTTGTCGCTGATGACATGGATGCCACGCTCCAGGAACGCCTTCGCGGCGGCGAAGTGCACGTGATTCGGGGTCACGATGCTGACCACCTCGATGCCGCCCTCGCGTGCGGCTTCCGCCTCGGCCATTGCCTCGAAGTCGTCGTAGGCGCGATCCTCGGCCACGCCCAGGTCGCGCGCCGAGGCGCGCGCCTTTTCAGCGCTGGACGAAAAGGCTCCGGCCACCAGCTCGTAGTGATCGTCGATGCGCGAGGCGATGCGGTGCACCCCGCCGATGAACGCATCGCGCCCGCCACCGACCATGCCCAGGCGGATGCGGGCAGGCTTGTCTGCCCGGCTCATTCCTGGATCCCCAACATGCGGCGATTGGCGGCCTCATCGGTGCCCGCATCGGCGAAATCGTCGAACGCCCGCTCGGTGACGCGGATGATGTGGTCGCGCACGAACTGCGCGCCCTCGCGCGCGCCGTCCTCGGGGTGCTTCAGGCAGCACTCCCACTCGACCACCGCCCAGCCATCGAAGTCGTTGGCCGCCATCTTCGAGAAGATCTGCGCGAAGTCCACCTCGCCATCGCCCAGGCTGCGAAAGCGTCCGGCCCGATCGACCCAGCCCTGGTAGCCGCCGTACACACCCTGGCGCCCGGTCGGGTTGAACTCGGCATCCTTGACGTGGAACATGCGGATGCGATCCTTGTAGATGTCGATGTTGTCCAGGTAGTCCAGGCACTGCAGCACGTAGTGGGACGGGTCGTACAGCATGTTGCAGCGCGCGTGGTTGTCCACGCGCTCCAGGAACATCTCGAAGGTGACGCCGTCGTGCAGGTCCTCGCCGGGGTGGATCTCGTAGCACACGTCCACGCCGCAGTCCTCGGCATGGTCCAGGATCGGGCGCCAGCGCTTGGCCAGCTCGTCGAACGCCGCCTCGACCAGCCCCGCCGGGCGCTGCGGCCAGGGGTACAGGTAGGGCCAGGCCAACGCCCCGGAGAAGGTGGCGTGCGCGCCGATGCCCAGGTTCTTCGAGGCGCTGAGCGCCTTCTTGACCTGCTCCACCGCCCAGGCCTGGCGCTTGGCCGGATCGGCGTGCACCTGCGGCGGAGCGAAGCCGTCGAACCCGGCATCGTAGGCCGGGTGCACCGCCACCAGCTGACCCTGCAGGTGGGTGGACAGCTCGGTCACCTGCACCCCGTTGGCGGCTGCCACGCCACGGATCTCGTCGCAGTAGTCCTTCGAGGTGGCCGCACGGTCCAGGTCGAACAGGCGCGCATCCCAGCTGGGAAGCTGCACCCCTTCGTAGCCGCAATCCGCCGCCCAGGCGGTGATCGCGTCCCAGCTGTCGAACGGCGCTTCGTCGCCGGCGAATTGGGCGAGGAACAGGGCCGGGCCCTTGATCGTCTTCACGGTGTGTCTCCTGTGGGGGTCGGCTCGAGCGTATCGGCTCGGGCCCCCCCCGGCAATCGCGGCCCACCGCGGTGCCGCTGCACCGTGCGGGGCATGGCGCCAGGGAGCCTCTGCATATTGCGCCGCCCCCTGCACGAGCCGCTCGGCGTGCGGGGGGTGGCGCATTGTGCAGAGGCTCCTTAGGATGGGCTCGCGCGGCGCATCGCCGCGCGATGCGGAGCCCGTTCGATGAACGATCCAGTCACCGGTCGCTGCCTGTGCGGCGCCGTGTCGATGACCATCCGGGCCTTCCAGGACCGGGTCACCGCCTGCCATTGCTCGCAGTGCCGCAAGCAGAGCGGGCACTACTATGCCGCTGTCACCGTGGCCGATGCCGACATCGATATCGCCGGTCTGGACACGGTGCGCTGGTACCGGGCTTCCGGATCGGCCGAGCGCGGCTTCTGCGCCACCTGCGGTTCGGTGCTGTTCTGGAACCCGATGGGCCGCGACACGATCTCGGTCATGGCAGGGTGCCTTGACGCACCCACCGGGCTGGACATGGACGCGCACATCTTCGTCGCCGACCAGGGCGACTACTACACGCTGGACGACGGACTGCCGCAGTTCCCCGCCGGCAATTGATCCGCAACCGCAGGAAAGCGCATGATCCGCTTCTATTTCCACCACACGCCCAACCCGATGAAGGTCGCCCTGTTCCTGCTGGAGGCGGACCTGGCGTTCGAGCTGGTGCCGGTGGACACCTTCAAGGGCGAGCAGCACACCGAGGCGTTCCGACGCATCAACCCGAACGCCAAGCTGCCGGCCATCGAGGACGATGGCGTGCGGGTGTTCGACTCGAACGCGATCCTGCTCTACCTGGGCGACAAGCACGACCGCTTCGTCGGCCAACCGGCCGATCGCGCCGAGCTGCTGTCCTGGCTGATGTTCGTCGCCAGCGGCCTGGGCCCCTACTCCGGCCAGTCGGTGCACTTCGGCACCGCCCACACCGACTCGGACTACGCCACCAACCGCTACCGACGCGAGGCCGAGCGGCACTACGACGTCATGAACGAACACCTGGCCGGGCGCGATCACTTCGTCGGCGATAGCTTGAGCATCGTCGACATCAGCGCCTGGGGCTGGGTGGACCGTGCCAGCCGCGTGCTGGGCGAAGGGCGTCTGAGCGAATGGGGCGAGCTCGAGCGCTGGTTCGACACCCTCGATGCCCGCCCGGCCGTGGCCGCGGCACGCTCGCTCACCGACGGCATCGACTTCAAGACCGATTTCGACGAGCAGACCGCACGGGCGCTGTTTCCGCAGAACTTCTCCGACCGGTAGCCCAGGAGCTCGGTGATGGACATTCCCCGCTTGGACGCCCGCGCACTGTTCGACTCGGCGCACCCGCGGCACGCCTCGGTGCTGGAACGCTTGCGCGAGGCGGCCACCGACATCGGTTTCCTGAGCATCGACAACACGGGCATCAGCGCGCAGCAGATGCACGAGCTGCTGGACGCCTACCGAGCGTTCTTCGCGCTGCCGATCGAGCGCAAGCGCGCGGTGGACATGACGCGCACCGGCTCCAATCGCGGCTGGGGCGCGAGCGGGGCCGAGCAGGTGGACCCGAACGCCCACCCGGATTTCAAGGAGGTGTTCGACTGCGGGCCGGAACTGGCCACCGACGACCCGCTGAGCGCGATGACCTACTACGCGCCGAACCGCTGGCCCGACGGCCTGCCGACCTTTCGCGAGCGGGTGACGCGGTACTACGATCAGGCCACCGAGGTCAGCGGGCGATTGCTCGCCGCGCTGGCGCGCGCCATCGGTGAGCCGGCCGATCACTTCGCCAGCGCGTTCGACAAGCCGATGGCCCTGCTGCGCGGCAACCACTATCCGGCTCGCCCGGACGAGGCTTCCGATCAGGATTTCGGCATCGCCCCGCACACCGACTACGGTTGCCTGACCCTGCTGGCCACCGACGGCTCGCCAGGACTGGAAGTGCAAGGGCGCAACCACCGTTGGATTCCGGTCAGCGCCGAGCCTGGCGCCTTCATCATCAACTTCGGCGAGATGCTGCAGGCCTGGAGCGGGGGTCGCATCGTGGCGACACCGCATCGCGTCGTCGGCACCGCGCAGGAGCGCATGTCGGTGCCGTTCTTCTTCAACCCGCGCTTCGATGTCGACGTGGCCCCGGCCGGCAGCACGATGCCGCTGCTGGCCGGAGACCACCTGTCACGCCGCTATGACGAAACCTACGTTCATCGTCAGGCGGCGGGCTGAGCGCGGGCTACCTCTCGCCTGTTCAGACACCGCATTGCTGTTCGGACGTTCCGGTCTGGACGTAGGCGGTGCGGTCCAGGATGACGGCGCCGTCCGAACGGTTCACGTTGAGCACGAAGGTGCCTTGATCGGTGCTGCTCATCGCGATCAGCTGATTGCCGGCGAAGTCGGCATGGCTTTCGAACAGGCCCTCATGTTCCAGCGTCTCTCGCGTGCTGCCCGACCCACCGTCGTCGAAGATCACCGCGGTGGTGCTAGTCGATGAGAACCGGTAGCGACCGTCCGCGCAGGTGATCAGGAAGCTTTCGTCGCCGCCGATCACGCTGCCGGAGCCGTTGTCGCTGCGGCTGCTCTCTTTCGCCTCCAGCACCACACCGCCCAGATCGATCGGCGAGCCGACGCCCGCGGGTTGCTCGAACACCGCGCTGGCCGCGATCTCTGCGGCGATCGCCCCCAGCAGGGACGCCTCGTTCATGCCGCTGTTGCCCAGCACCGCGACATAGTTTCCCGCCACACCCCGGGTCGCATCCTGGCTCGCCCCTTGGCGCACTTCCAGTTGCAGGAACAGCTCACCGCCGGCTCCCGATGCGCTGAACTGGCTGGTCAAGGACCCGTCCGGGTTGATGCGATCCTGGAACATCTGACCGATCGTCAGCCCCAGTTGCGGCAGCAGGGTCCGGATGGCGCGGCTGGCGCCGGCGGCGACACCGCCGGCCGATCCGCCGAACACGAAACCGCCCAGCGTGTTGCGCTCGTCGGCGAACGACAGCGTGCCGCTCGTCGGGTCGAACTGGCCGGTGACGCCATCGGGCATGCGCAGGCTGACGCCCGCCTGGGCGGAACGGAACAGCGAGCCGGCCGCGATGCGGGAGCCCGAAGCGGCACCGGTCGCCGGTGCGTCGATCGGTGCGTCTCCCGCCGCCACGGCATCGTCACCGACAGGATCATCGACCGGCGCGCTCGGGCCCGCCGGCGCCGCGGGTGCGTCGGTCACCGGACCGGACTCCGAGCAGGCACCCAGGCACAGCACAATCGTCAGCAGGGCGACGGGAAAGCGGGCGGATCGCGTGAACAGCATCGGGTCTCTCCGGATGAGACGCCGCCGGGTCAAGGAGCCCGGGCCGACGTCGTGCAGCGGGGCGCCGGTTGCGCTCCGTGCCACGACTAACGTCGCGCTATCCGAAAGGTTTGCCGATCCGCACCGCCCGCGGCGGGCTCACCGCACCGTTCCGGTATCGCTGCCGGTTCGTGCACCCACCCACCACACCAGCAGCGCCAGCGTGCCACCGACCGTGGCGCAACCGAGCAGCACCGCGCGCAGCGTCTCCCACTGCAACTGTGTCGCTACCGCACCGGACAGGCCGAATAGCACCAGCGAGAAGCCCAGGCGCCCGGCCAGGCTCTGCAACGACAGCCAGGTGGCGCGCTGGCCGGCCGCCATGCGCGGGGCGATCGCGGCCAATGTGGGCGGCGTGGTCATCGCCATGGCGAAGTTGCGGCTGAGCACCAGCAGCAGCAGTGCCGGGTGCAGCGCCACCGCCAGCCCGGCGATGATCAGCACCTGCACCGCATTGGCCAGCAGCAGCAGCTGCGGCAGGCCCAGCCGGTCGGCCAGCCGGATCGACAGCCAGGAACCGACCGCGCCACCGAACATCGACACCGCGAACACCACCCCCGACACGATCGGCGTCTTGGCGCCCCCGGCAAGCCACTCGCCCGCGCCGCTCTCGCCCAGCAGGCGTATCCAGGGTTGGTAGAACTCGAACGGCACGTGCGCCAGCGTGAATGCCAGCACGTAGTAGCCGAGCAGCCACAGCAGCACCCGATCGTTGAACAGGCCCGCGATCTGCCTGGCCTGCCGAGGAGCGGACAGCACCGCCTCGCGATCGATCGGCGGCTCGCTGAAGCGCACCGCGATGAACAGGGCGGTGGCGGCGGACACGGCGCCAAAGGCGTACGGCCACACCAGATCGACGCTGCCGAGCAGGCCGCCGAGCAGGCAGGACACGCCGGTGGCACTCATCGCCACGGTGCCGGCGCGCGCCTCGGCCTGGCCGTACTCGTCCTGGCGATCGTCGGCGGCCAGCGAATCGTGCAGCAACGCCGAATCGCTGCCCGAGCTGAACGCCAGTCCCGACGCCATCAGGGCCTGCCCCACCGCCAGCATGGCCAGCGAGTCGGCCGAGACGAACACCGCGTAGGCCGCCAGTTGCAGCAGCGCGGCGGTGGCCAGCGTCGGTACCCGCCCGAAGCGGTCCGAGACGTAGCCTGACGGCACCTCCAGCGCCACCACCGAGGCGTAGAACACCGCGCTCAGGGTCAGCGCGCCGTCGAAGCCGACCCGTTCGCTGAAGAACAGGAAGAAGATCGGCAACCAGGGCGAGACGCTGTTGGCGGCCAGGAACCAGGGGTAGAGCCTGACGTTGCGACGCATGCCCTGCCCAGACATCCCCTGCCGGGACCGGGGGCTGGCGCCCTGCACGCTCAGGCCGCCCTGCCCCACAGGGTTCGTGAGGCCATCGCCGCCCCTTCGCTCAGGCTGGCAAGCTTCGCCCACACGATGTCCGCATCCACCGCCCCGAACCCTGCGAACGTGGCGAAGCCGCAGTCGGTGCCGGCGATCACCCGCTCGCGACCCACCAGATCGGCGTAGCGCTCGATGCGGTCGGCGACCAGCTGCGGATGCTCGACGAAGTTGGTGGTGGAATCGATCACGCCGGGAATCAGCACGTAGTCGTCCGGAATCCGGTTGTCCTTGAACGCGCGCCATTCGTGCGCGTGACGGGGGTTGGAGGTCTCGAACAGCAGCCCGCGCGGCTTGGCCTTGAGCACCGTCGGCAGCAGCTTGGCCAGCGCGATGTCGCAGATGTGCGGGCCTTCGTAGTTGCCCCAGCACACGTGCATGCGCACCCGGTCGCCGGGCACGTTGCGCAGCGCGTGATTGAGCACCTCCACGTGCAGCTCGGCCTGGCGCACGAACTGGTCATCGGACAGGTCGGGGAACATCATGTGCCGCCCCAGCCCCAGATCCGGGCTGTCCAGCTGCAAGATCAGCCCGGAGGCCACGATCGCCTCGTACTCGTGGCGCATGGCCTCGGCCACCTCTTCCAGGTAGGCCTCGTGCGTGGCGTGGTGCTGACTCGGCTGGAACAGCGCGATGACCCCGGGGGTGGCCGAGTTCATGAACCCCTCGTCGTAGCCGTGCGTGACCATGGCCGACTGCATCCAGCGGATGTCGTCGTGCAGGGGTTGCAGGTTCTTGACCTCGATCGGGCCCACGCACTGCGGGCGGCGGTAGCTGGGCGTGCCGCCGCCCTTGGCCTGGCGTTCCAGGAAGCCGGGGAACTGCAACAGGTCGGCCGGTGCGCGGCGCGGGCTGTCGCCCTCGAAGCCGGTCAGCCGGTCCTTGATGTAGGTGGCGTACGAGATCTTGCTCATCTCGCCATCCGACGGCATGCCGATGCCGGCCGCCTTCTGCTTCGCCAGCGTGTCGTCCACCGCCGCCGAGATCACCCGCTCGAACGCCTCGGCATCGATCGGCTCGCCGCGTTCCTGCGCGAACACCAGATCGCTGACCTCCTTGGGCCGCGGCAGCGAGCCGACGTGGGTGGTCAGGATGGCATCGGAGGAGGTCTTCATGTGCAGCACGTGGGCAAGGGATGCCCAAGACTAGCAGCGACGAGGCATCGGGCGCGGCCGGACACCGCCGACAAGCGCATCGCGCTGTCCAACAACGACGCCGGCAACTCCTGGCGCCAGGCCATGCGGACCAGCTGGGAGTGGGTCACCGGCGAGGCGCTCGAGGCCGGCGTGGTGGTGATCTCGTTCGACGGCATCGTCACCGAGCCGTGCGCCTGGCGCATCACGGTCGACTTCCGGCAGATGGGCCGTGACCAGGCCGCCTACCTGGCCGAGCGGCTGTCCGAGGGCGTCTGGCAGAAGGCGGTCGCCGACATCCTGCCCAGCCTGCCCCACATTGTCAGCGTGGCCACTAAGGCGGCGCGGCTGACGGCGAGCAGCTGGACGCGATCTTTCCCGGCCACGGCATCGCGCTCGGCATCCCGAGCGACCACCTGTCGATCGCGCGCCGGCGAACGGTCGTCGTGACCTCAGCCCAATTGCTGCCAGGTGCGCGAGCGCTCCAACGTGTCCTCGAACGAGACGATGCCGGCGTCCGAGCCGAGTCCGGTCGCCACCAGCGCCCCGCAGGCCTGGGCGAAGCGGATGCCCTGCTCCGGATCCATGCCGTGGTGCAGCGCGGTGATGAAGCCGGCATCGAAGGCGTCCCCGCAGCCGGTGGTGTCGACCACCTGGACGTCGAATGCCGGCATGCGCAGCCGGGTGCCGTCCGCGTGCGCGTAGAACGCACCCTCGCCGCCGAGCGTGAACACGCAGCAGCTCGCGCCGGCATCCAGGTAGAAGGCGGCGCAGTCCTCCGGCGTGGTCTGGCCGGACATGTCCATCGCCTCCTCGATCGAAGGCATGAAGTAGTCGATGAACGGCAGCAGCGGCTTCACCTGCCCGATGGTCTCGGCGCTGGCCGCGATCAGATCGAAGGTCACCGTCTTCCCGCGGCGCTTGGCCTCTTCGAGCAGCACCCGGCTGCGTTCGCCGTCCAGCCTCTTCAGCAAGCCTGTCCCACCCAGGTGCACGATCGGCGCATCGAACACCTGGTCGTACATCTCGGCCGGCACATCGAAATGGTCCGACGCTCCGCGCACGTGCAGCGCCGGCCGCTCGCCGTTGGGACGCACGTTCAGGATGGTGGCCGAGGTGGGGACGCCGTCGATGCGCTGCATGGCACGGGTGTCGATGCCCATGCGCTGCATCCGATCGATCACGAAGTCGGCCTTCTCGTCATCGCCCACCGCACCGACCGCCAGGCTGGACAGGCCGAGCTTGGCGGTGTCCACCACCGTGCCGCCCGCGGTGCCGGCGACGGTGAGGCGGATCTCGTCGATGAAATCGACGTTGCCGCGCTCGGGGATCTGGGTGACCGGGCGGCCGAGCACATCCAGGATGTACAGGCCGATGACCGAGACGTCGTGTGCCATGTCGGGGTGTCCTGATCGCAGGCGTGAAGGGGGGGGGCGCGCGTGCCGGTGCTCAGACCGGCGTCAACGGCAGGCGCTGGCCATCGCGAAACAGCAGCAGGTGCTCGCGCGGCACGCTGACGTGACAGGTCTCGCCCGCCGCGATAGCCGGACGCACCGACACCTTGGCCGCCACGCGCGTGCCGTCGATATCGACCCGCACCAGATACCGTCCGCCGATGCCGATGGTGCGATCGACCAGTCGACCGGCCACGCTACCGGCGACCGGCGCGGGGTGCAGGGCCACGTGTTCGGGCCGGATGCCCAGGAAGGTGCCGCTGGCCGCCGGTGCGCCGGCGGCCAGCACCGACACCGCCGAGGCGTCCGCCGGACCGGCACCGTCCTGTCCGGTCGCGGCTCCGATGCCGCTGTCGGGCGCAGGCAGCTCGTCCGCGCGCATCGCCCGCACCGGCAGGCGTGCGCCCAGCAGCGCGGAGTCCACCGCGTCGGCCTCGATGGCGGCGGGCACGAAGTTCATGCCCGGTGCGCCGAGGAACCAGCCGCCGAAGGTGGTCGTCGGCGCATCGTAGAGGGTGCGCGGATCCACATGCTGGACGATGCGCCCGTCTTTCATCAGCGCGATGCGATCGGCCAGCGTCATCGCCTCGGTCTGGTCGTGGGTGACGTAGACGATGGTCTGCTTGAGCCGGCTGGTGACCTCCTTGAAGGCGCGGATCAGCTGCAGCTTGGCGTTGACCTCGACGTTGGTGGTCGGCTCGTCGAACAGCACGATGTCCGAGTGCCGGGCTACGGCCCGCCCCACCGCCACCTTCTGGCGCAGTCCGGCGTCCAGCTCGTCGATGTGCAGTCGCGCCATCGATCGCATGTCCAGGATCTCCAGCATCTCGTCGACCCGGCGGCGCCGCTCGGCACGGTCCAGCGACTTGTCGGTGCGCAGCGGCTCCAGGATGTTCTCCTCCACCGACAACGTGGGGTACATGACCGGGTACTGGAACACCATGCCCACGTCGCGACGTCGTGGCGGCAGCCGTGTCACGTCCCGGTCGCCGAACAGGATGCGCCCCGACGAGACACTCTCCAAGCCCGCGACCATTCGCATCAGCGTGGTCTTGCCGCAACCGGACGGGCCGAGCAGGCAGGTGACCTCGCCTTCGTTGAAGGTGACATCCATCTCGGCCACCGCGGTGAAGTCGCCGAAGCGCTTGGTCACGCGCTCGATGCGGACATCGGCCATCAGCGGTGAGCTCCGGTGCGGGGAAACAGACGGATCCGATCGCAGTCGATGCGCAGGCCGGTACGGGCGCCCAGGCTCGGCACCTCGCCCTCGCCGGCGGCGAACACCGCTGTCAGCGTCTGCTCGCCGACCTCGACGTACACCACGATCTCGCTGCCCAGATCCTCGACCAGGCGCACGATGCCGCCCAGCTCGACCGCCTGACCAGGCTCGACCGCCTGACCAGGCTGGCCGGGCTGGCCGGCCCGGGCGGCCGATCCACTACCGACCAGTTGCACCGCCTCGGGGCGCATGCCGACGATCACCTCGGAGCCTGCCGGCGCAGCGCCGGTCGCCCCGTTCAGCCCGACCGGCATGCGGATCGGTCCGGCCTGCAGTTCGCCGGACGCGATGTGGCCGTCGAGCAGGTTGGCGCGCGGGAACCCCACCAGTTCCATGGCGCGCGGATGCTCGGGGCATGCGTACACCGTCTCGGTGTCGCCATGCTGCACGATGCGGCCCGCATCCAGCACCACCAGGCGCGTGGCCAGCGTCATCGCCTCGATCGAGTCGGAAGTGCCGTAAAGGAAGGTGGTACCGAGCTCTTCGCGCAACGCGCGCAAGTCATCCATCAAACGCTCGCGCAGCTTGTAGTCCAGCCCGACCAGCGGATCGTCGAACACGAACACGTCCGCTTCCTTGAGCAGCCCGCGCGCCACCGCCACGCGCTGCTTCTCGCCGCCCGACAACTGATCGGGCGTCTTGCCGAGCAGGTGCGTGATGGCCAGCAACGAGGCGGCCCAATCCACGCGCGAGGCGATCTCGGCCTTGGCGGCCCGCGCCAGCGCCATCGGGTAGCCGATGTTCTTCGCCACGCTCATGTGCGGGTACAACGCGAAGCTCTGCGGCACGTAGCCGACCCGGCGCTGCGGCGCGGTCTGATCGGCAATGTCCACGCCGTTCAGCAGGATGCGCCCGGCATCCGGTGTCTCCAGGCCGACCAGCGTGCGAAACAGCACCGACTTGCCCGACTTGGGCGGTCCGGTGACCACGGTGAACGAGCCGTCGGGCACCTCCAGGTGCAGGTCGTGGAGCACGTCGACACCGTCGAACCGGCGCACGATCCCTTCGAAGCTGACGCCCATCAGGAACCGAGTCCGCTGAGCACCGGCACCAGCACGATGCCGGCGATAAACACCAGCGCCACGATGCCCAGGATCAGCACGATGCGCTTGAGCGACTGCACGAACCCGAAGTGCTTGGGCACGTTGCCGACCGCGATCTGCAGGAAGGTCGATGCCACCAGCAGGCCCAGTCCCGTCTGGTACATCCACATCACCCGCGGGCTCAGCGCAAGGATCAGGATGCTGGCGACCATCGCGAGGATCAGCACCCGCTCGGCCCGATCGGCAAAGCCTGCGCGATCGTCCGCCGGCCCATCAGGCTCGCTCATCAGACCTCTCCCCGCACGGTGCCGAACGTCATGCCGACCAGCAGGTAGCGCTGGAACAGGTAGATGAAGGTGATCGGCGGGATGATGTAGACCGAGGTCAGCGCCGCGATGAAGGTCCAGTTCAGCCCACCGTCCGAGTAGGTGCCCACCATCAGCGCGTACGGGATGTTCTGCGTGGACACCCCGCCGATGATGAAGTTGAACAGGAACTCGTTCCACACGAAGATCAGGTTGAAGATGAAGGCGGCGATCAGGCCGGGCTTCACCTGCGGCAGCACCACGCGGAAGATGACGTGGAACCACGAGCCGCCGTTGGCGCGTCCGGTCTCGTCGAAGCGCACCGACACCCCGTCCAGGAAGCCCTTCAGGATCCACACCGAGAACGGGATGGAGAACATGGCGTAGAACAGCACCAGCGGGAGGTGCTGATCCTTCCAGCCGAAGTTGGCGAACATCAGGTACACCGGCAGGATCACCGCAGGCCCCGGCAACATGCGGATCGACAGCAGGATGAACATCAGGAAGTCGGTGCCGCGCGGCTTGAAGCGCGAGAAGCAGTAGGCGGCCAGGAACGACACCAGCACCGCGATCACCACCGAGCTGAACGACATCACCACCGAGTTCAGCAGCTGACGCAGGAAGGAGGCGTTGCCGGTGAACAGCTCGCGAAAGTTGTCCAGCGTCGGGCTGAAGATGAGCTTCGGCGGCGTGGCCAGTATGTCGTCGCGGGTCTTGAAGGCCGACAGGATGATCCAGCCTACGGGGGCAAAGAAGATCAGCGAGACCGCCCACAACAGCGCGTGGTAGAGCTTGGTGCGGATACCGTCATGCATCGCTCAGGCCTCCTTGGCACCGGCGCGCTTGCGACGCAGGTTGAGCACGTGGATGAATACCGACGTCATCGCGATGGAGATCAGCAGCAGGATGACCGCATAGGCTGACGACCAGCCCATGTTGAAGCTCTCGAATGCCTGCTTGTTCAGCTCCACGGCCACCAGGCGGGTCTGCTGCCCGGGACCGCCCTTGGTCATCGGGATGATCAGGTCGAGCGTCTTGAAGCAGTCGATGGTGCGCAGCAGGATGCCCAGCATCAGGATGAACTTGCCGTGGTGCCAGATGACCAGGCGCACGCGGCGCCACCAGGACAGCCGATCGACCTCGGCGGCCTCGAGCTCGGCGGTGGGTACCGAGCCGAGCGCGGCCAGCGTCATCAGCGTCATGAACGGGGTCCACATCCAGGAGTCCACCGCCATCAGCGCCCAGAAGGCGTAGTCCGGGTCGCCCAGGAAATTGATCGGCTCGTCCATGCCCAGCCCGCGCAGCATGGCGTTCAGCACGCCGAACGTCGGGTCGTAGATGAAACGCCAGAAGGTGCCGGTGGCGACCGGGGTGAGCACCATCGGGGCGAACAGCATGGTCAGCGCGATGCGCCGCCCGGGCATGTTCTTCGAACCCCAGAACAGGAAACCGAGCAGGATGCCGAGCAGCGTCTGCACTCCGACCGCGAAGAACACGTAGATGAAGGTGCGCTCCAGGTCGCCCCAGATGTTGCCGCGGTTCAGGAAGATCTGCACGTAGTACTGGAAGCCGACGAACTCGGGCGGCTTGCCGCTGGTGAGCGAGAAGTTGTGGAACGACAGGCCCAGCAGCCACAGCGTGGGAATCGTGTTGAACACGATGAAGAACGCCAGCACCGGCACCAGCAGCATCAGCACCAGCCGCTTGCGATCCCGATCGTTTCGCCGTTGAGCGGGCGTGGGCGCAGGCGCAGGCGCGCGAGTCATGGACATGGGCGTTCCAGAGCGCTCGAGGTTCGCGGTGCGCCGCAGCGCCGGGTTGATCGCGTACGGGCACGCCCTTGGGGAGCCAGCGCGCGCGTGCCCGCCTGCGTTGCGCCTGCTGGACGCACCCCGGTGCGCCTTCGTCGACGCGCCTTGTCGGACAAGCGCACGCTGGCTCTGGGCTCGTACGCATCCGTCATGAAGAGCCTAGAGCTCGATGACGCCGCACTCGCCGCCAGGCATGGTCTGCGTGGTGCCGTAGTCCATCAGGATCTGCTGCTGGGAGCAGGCCGCGTAGGTCAGTGCCTGCATCGCACTCTCGGTCTGGCCGGTCATGTAGGAGGTGAAGGCCTCCTGCTGCACGGCCAGCATCTCGGCGTACTTGGGGTGGTGCCAGAAGTCGCGCGACACGCCCGGCTCCAGCATCGCCTTGTAGGCGCGGTTCCAGGGGTTGATGTCGTCGAAGCCGTCGCTGGTCAGGGTCGGCTTGTCGCACGGGTTGCCGCCGCGCCGCGCGAACTCCAGCGCCGTCTCGGGCAGGTACCACCAATCCATGAAGTCCAGCGCGACGCGCATGTGCGCCTCGTCGTTGAAGGCGTTGATGACCCAAGGCTGCCCACCCATGGTGTAGATGCGGTCGGCGGCCTCGCCGGTGCCGTGCTTGGGCGGCACCACCACCAGCACCTGGTCGTTCTCCTTCATCTCGTCGGTGATCATGGCAAGGCCCACCGCGGCCCACTGGAACGCCGAGAACACCTTGCCCTGCGTGAACACGTCGATGATCTCGCCGATGCCGTAGTTCTCGCGCCCGGGCGGCTGGTACTTCATCAGATCCTTCATGCGCTCCATGGCCAGCGCATTGCCTTCGGTGTTGAGGATGCCCTCGACCTGCCCGGTCTCGGCGTCCCACACCTCGCCACCGGTGCTCCACATGAACGGATAGAGCTGGCAGGTGCAGAAGTCGTACACGCGGCTGTACTGCATGGCCGTGCCCCAGATGCCGTCATCGGGGCGGGTGAAGTGTTCGGCGACCTTCTCGAAGTCCTCCATGGTCAGCGCTTCGTACTCCTCGAAGGTCTGCGGCAGCGGCATGCCGTAAGCCTTCTCGAACGCTTCCTGCTCGGCCGGGTCGGACAGCATGTCCTTCCTGAGGAACAAGGCAATCGTGTCCCCTTCCTGCGGCAGGCCCCAGTAGTCCTGAGAGCCGTCCGGATAGGTCATGTAGGTATTGGGCACCGTGTCCGAGTACCACTCCAGGTTCTTCAAGTTCGGACTGTTGGCGATGACATCGTTCATCGGCAGGATCCAACCAGGCTCGGCCAGCGCACCGATCCACTGCGAATCCGAGATGATGATGTTGTACTCCTGGCTGCGCGTGGCAAGCGAGGTCGCGGCCTTCTGGAACAGGTCCGAGAACGGCGCTTCGGCGAAGCTGAACTCGACCTCGTAGCCGTAGCGCTCCTTCACGTAGTCGTTGAACATGGGCGACATGTTCACGCCCAGCGACGAGGGCAGCCAGCCGGCGATGCCGAGCACGCTCATGTCGATCTTCCGACCGGCGAGCGGGTGATCTTCCTTGCCAAAGGCGCGGGTGGCGAACGGCAGGTTCATGGCCGTGGCCGCGGTCGTGGCGCCGATCCCCTGCAGGATGCGGCGGCGCGGGCGGGACAGGTTTGCGTTCGCGCGGGCGCTTGGCGGTACGATCGGACGTCTTCTCATCGGTGGAGCACTCCTTGTCGTCGGGTGACGCTGCGGCAAACAGTGCATGATCGACCAATCGGTGCCTCAGCTTCGCAGGACAATATTCGCTGTCCGCAACTTTTGTCAACACTTGCAAACATCTGTCGACCATGCAGACGAAGAAGCTTGTCAACGACCCCGACCGGATCATCGACGAGATGATCGAGGGCGTGCTGTGCGCCCACTCCGACCACCTGCAGCGCCTGGTGCATCCGCGTGCGCTGGGTGCGCCGCGCGGCCCTCTGGGCCCGCGCGAGGGCAAGGTCGGGCTGGTGATCGGCGGCGGCTCGGGCCACGAGCCGAGCTTCCTGGGCTTCGTCGGCAAGGGGTTGGCGGACGCGGTGGCGATCGGCAACGTGTTCGCCTCCCCGCCGCCGGATCCGATCCTGGACTGCGCCCGGCACGCCAGCGGCGATGCCGGCGTGCTGTTCATGTACGGCAACTATGCCGGCGACGTGATGAACTTCGACATGGCCGCCGAGATGGCCGCCGCCCACGACATCACCGTGCGCACCGTCATCACCACCGACGATGTGGCCTCGGCGCCCGCCGAGCGGCGCGACGAGCGGCGTGGGGTGGCTGGCAACTTCTTCTCGTTCAAGGCCGCCGGTGCCGCCTGCGACCGGCTGCTGGACCTGGACGAGTGCGAGCGCCTGGCCAGGAAGGCCAACGCGCACACCTACACCATGGGCGTTGGCCTGTCGCCCTGCTCGCTGCCTCAGACGCGCACACCGAACTTCTCGCTGGGCGAGAACGAGATGGAGATCGGCCTGGGCATCCACGGCGAGCCGGGCGTGCGGCGTGGGCCGCTGGAGAGCGCCGATGCGGTGACCGATCAGCTGATCGACGCCATCCTGGAGGACATGGCCCCCGAACGCGGCGAGCGGGTGGCGGTGCTGGTCAACTCGCTCGGCTCCACTCCGCCGATGGAGTTGTACGTGGTGAACCGCCGGGTGCACGCCCGGCTGCACGATGCCGGCATCGACGTGCACGCCAACTGGGTCGGCGGCTACTGCACTGCGCTGGAGATGGGCGGCGTGTCGATCACGCTGCACCGGCTGGACGAGGAACTGGGCGCGCTGCTGGATCACCCCTGCGATGCGGCGATGTTCCGCGCCGGTCGTTCGCCGGAGCGCCCGCGCCGCGGCCCGACCACTCGCACCGACCGACCGGAGGCCGCGCCCGCCGGTGCGCAAGGCGCAGGCGCCGCGCCCGCGTTGGCGCCCCGCCCACCCGGCGACGATGTGCTGGACAACGCGGCCCTGAAGGCGGCGTTCACGCGCATCCATGAATCGATGAGTCGCCACCGCGATCACCTGTGCGCGCTGGACGGTGTCATCGGCGATGCGGATCACGGCGTCACGATGCTGACCGGCTTTCGCGCGGTGAACGCCGCCACCGTACGCATCGGCGATGACGATGCACCGACCGAACTGCTGACCGCGGCCGCCGAGGCGTTCCTGGACGCGGTCGGCGCATCGTCCGGGCCGCTGTACGCCACCGCGCTGCTGCGTGCCGCCGCCAGCGCCCGCGACCAGCGGGCGCTGGATGCGGCCGGGGCCGCCGGCTTGATCGAGGCCATGGCGGGCGGGATCAGTGCGCGCGGCAAGTCCGACATCGGTGACAAGACGATGTACGACGCGTGGCAACCGGCGGCGGCCGCCGCCACCGAGGCGGCGGGCACCGCCGGTGCCAGCGTGGGCGACGTGCTGCGCGCCGCCGCCGCGGCCGCCGACCGAGGCGCCCGCGACACCATCGCCATGCAGGCCAGGAAGGGCCGATCGGCCAAGCTGGGCGAGCGCTCGATCGGGCACATGGACGCCGGTGCGGCCTCGACCTCGCTGATGCTGCACGCGTTGGCCGATATCGATGCCTGCGACACGGCGGCGGCTCAAGCGGTCCCGACCTGACTCGAGCGCTGCCCGTGAGGGTCCCGGCAGCACCGGCGACTTCGACGAAGTCGGCACGGGTCCGGAGGTGACCGGTTGCCCGGATCGCACCGGTGACACCGGGCCGGCGCAGGCTTTGCGAGTCCGTCCCGCGCCCGACTGACCGCCTCGATGATGGCCGAATCGATGTCCGGGCTCACCGGGCAGATGCAGGCACCGGCCAACGGCGCGCAGGCGGCGCTCGCTCCGCCGGCCTCGCCAGCCGACCCGGCCGGTGAGCCGAGGACGAACCGTCCCGTCGGGCCTGTGCAAGACTGCGACCGAGCCGGCGCCTTTCGCCGCGGCCAGAGCCCGTCCTGCATGTCACAGCGTTCCGTGTTGATCACCGGCTGCTCCAGCGGCATCGGACTGGATGCGGCACGCACCCTGAGCGCACGAGGCTGGCGCGTGTTCGCCGCTTGTCGCAAGAGCGAGGATGTCGAGGCGCGACGCGCCGAAGGGCTGGACAGCGTGCTGATCGACCATGCCGATGCGCGCAGCGTGGACGAGGGCGCGCAAGCGGTGCTCGATGCCACCGACGGGTCGCTGGATGCGTTGTTCAACAACGGTGCCTATGGCATTCCCGGGCGCGTCGAGGACCTGCCGCGCGAGGCCCTGGACGCCATCCTGCAGGCCAACCTGCTCGGGCCGCACCAGTTGACCCGCGCGGTGATCCCGGCCATGCGCCGTGCCGGGCGCGGCAGGCTGATCAACTGCTCGTCGGTGCTCGGCTTCGCCGCTCTGCGCTACCGAGGCGCCTACAACAGCACCAAGTTCGCGATGGAAGGGCTGACCGATACGTTGCGGCTGGAGCTCTCGCACACCCCCTTGCACGTGGTCTTGATCCAGCCCGGCCCGATCGCCACCCGCATCCGCGAGAACTCGATCCCGCACTTCGAGCGCTGGATCGACGTGCCCGCCAGCGCCGAGCGCGACGTCTACGAGCGCGAGCTGATGCCCCGACTCTACGAGCCTTCGCAGAAGAAGGACCGCTTCGAGCTGCCCCCTTCCGCGGTGACCGATGCGCTGATCCATGCGCTGGAAAGCGACCGCCCGAAGGCGCGCTACCGCATCACCACCCCGACCCGGGTGGCGGCGATGCTCAAGCGGCTGTTGCCCACGCGCCTGCTGGACCGGGTGCTGCTGAACAGCTGAGCGATACCCGTGGCGGGGCTGACGCGGATCAGCCCTGCTCGGCGCCGGTTGCCCGGCGCGGCTTGCCGATGCCCTCCGGCAGCGGAATGAACTCCTCCACGTCACCCGGTACGGCATCGAAGCGGGCGCTGCGCCACGCCTGCTTGGCCTGCTCGATGCGCTCCGGCCGCGAGGAGACGAAGTTCCACCAGATGTAGCGCGCCTCGCTCATCGGCTCACCGCCGAACAGCATCATCCGGGTGGCCGACTCGGCCTTGACCACGATCTCGGCGCCACGCCTGAGCACCACCAGCTGGCCGGCTTCGAAGCGATCGTGACCGATGGTGAGCCCACCTTCGGTCAGGTACAGCGCCCGCTCGTCGGTCTCGGCCGGGATCTGCACCTGTGCGCCCGCCTCCAGCGCGATGTCGGCGTACAGGGTCTCGGAGGCGGTCTGCAGCGGCGAGCGCTCGCCGAACGCGCCACCGGCGATCACCGTGGCGCGCACGCCGTCGGCGGCAACCTTGGGCAAGGCATCACGGCCCGGGTGCACGAACTCGGGCTCCGACTCCTCGGCGGCGCGCGGCAGCGCCACCCAGGTCTGCAGGCCGAACAGTCGCTGTCCACTGGCACGGCGCGCCGGGTCGGTGCGCTCGGAGTGCACGATGCCGGAACCGGCGCGCATCCAGTTCACATCGCCGGGCCGGATGGTCATGTCGGTGCCCAGGCTGTCCTTGTGCACGATCTCGCCGTCGAACAGGTAGGTGACGGTCGCCAGGTTGATGTGCGGGTGCGGCCGCACATCGATGCCCTGCTCGGTCAGGAATTCCGCCGGTCCCATCTGATCGAAGAAGATGAACGGGCCGACCATCTGCCGCTGCGTGGACGGCAGCGCCCGGTGCACCGCCATCTCGCCCAGGTCGACCGTGCGCGGCACGATCAGCGTCTCCACCGCATCGACGCTGGCGGCATCGCCGGGCACGGGGTCGGGACAGGGGCTCCAGGTCATGATGGCTCGCGGTCGTCGTTTCAGGATCGCAGAAGCTTGACCGGTCTGGCGGGTGCCGTCACCCGTGCTCGCTCGAATGGCTCGTTCGAGCTCGCCCGAACGCTCGTTCGGCGCTCACCGGGGGAAACGGCCCAGCCGCCATGGTGAGCCGCGCACCCGAATTCCGGTCTCAGCTGGCGGTCCAGCCGCCGTCCACCACCAGCGAGCTGCCGGTGATCATCGCCGCCGCATCCGAGGCCAGGAACACCACCGGCCCCATCATGTCCTCGATCTCGGCCACCCGGCCGAGTTCGATCTTCTCCTCGATCCACTTGACCCGTTCGGGATTGGCGAACGTGGGCGCGGTCAGCGGGGTGCGCACGAAGGTCGGGCAGATCGTGTTCACGCGGACGTCGTGCGAGCCGGCCTCCACCGCCAGCGCTCGCGTCAGCCCCTCGATGGCGAACTTGCTGGCGCAGTACACGGTGCGATCCACGCCGCCCACCAGGCCCATCTGCGAGGAGATGTTGATGATCGAGCCACCCCGCCCCGCCTCGATCATGCCCAGCAACACGGTCTGCGCCACGAAATAGGCGGCCCGCACGTTGATGTCCATGATGAAGTCGAAGTCCTCGGGCGTGACGTCGACCATGGGGCCAGGCTTGTTGACCCCGGCATTGTTGACCAGGATGTCGAACGGGCCGGCCGCGGTGATGGCCGCCGTGGTGGCCGGCACCTCACCCACGTCCAGGCGCAACGCGGACGCCTTCAGGCCACGCTTGCCCAGGGTGTCGCACAGCTCGGCCAGATCCTGTTCGGAGCGCGCCGCGGCGACGACCTCGGCACCGGCCTCGGCCAGCGCGACGGCCGCCCCCAGTCCGATGCCGCGGCTGGCGCCGGTGACCAGCGCGCGCCGGCCGTCCAGGCGAAACGAGGGGGTGGTGGGCAGGCTCATCGGCAAGGTCTCGGATCGTGATGGCGGCACAGGGTGAATGACAGGGGGAGCAGCAGGCTCACCGCTCGGACAAGACCAGCCTGGCCCCCATCAGCCTCGCCGCCGGCCCGCCACATCGACCCGGTCAGGTACAGCAGGCAGGCCACGCCTGCGAACTTCACCACCGGGAAGGCGATCGCGCTGGCGTGCAGCAGCAGCGCCGCCTCGATATCCTGCTCGGACAGGCGGAAGCTGTCCGGCTCCCGACCGTCGAACTTGGGCGACAGCTCGCACATCGCCGCATCGCCACGCGCCTCGATGTCGCCCAGGATGCCCTCGACGATGCCGCGCACCCGGGTGTCATCGTCGCGACGTTCGTTTTCCGGCTTGCCGGCCTTGAGGATGGTGGCCATGCTGGGCAGCGTATCGAGAGGATGCTCAACGATACAGGTGTCGTGGCAGGCCGGGTCAGGCCGCGCCGGCCGTCAGCTGCGCCAGTCGGCCCCGCACCAGCCAGCGTCGTGGCCAGGAGAGGTGGTGGGTGAACAGTCGGCCACCCACACCATCTCGCGCGGCGGCAGCGTCAGCGCACCGGCCCCTTCGCAACGAACCTGGTCGAAGCAGACGCCTTGCAACGCTGCCTGCCCGGTCGCCTCGGTTTCGAGTACCTGATCGTCACGATCGCTGGGCAGGGCGGTCCAGGTGCCGGCGCGGTTGCCCGGGCTGGAGCCGCCGCCGGATGCGACGATGCTCGGCTGCCTGACGGCGATCCAGCGTCCATCCGGTGACCAGTGCACATCGTTGACCCGATCGCGGATGCCGTCCGGGGATCGGGCGAAGGGCTGCAGGTCGGTGCCGTCGATGTTCATGGTCCACGCGGTGCCGGTACGTGTCGCGGCGGTGGACTCGGTGATCAGCACCAGTGCCAACCGGGTGCCATCAGGACTTGCCGAGACGCGAATCGGCGTGCCGAGCTCGGTGGGGATGCTGGCAATCGTCGCGTCCACCGACACATCGGCAAGCAGCCCGGCGCTTGCCCTGAGCACGCGCGTATCCGCGGTGTAGACCAGATCCCCGTCGTTCACCCACGAGAATCCGCCGACTCCACGCCGACCGTCGACCACCAGCGCCCCCTCACGAGTGACGATCACCAGTTCGGTGTTGTCCTTGTCCACGAACGCGACCTGTTGTCCGTCCACCGAGAATTGCGGCAGACGGCTCTGCAGGTCCCAGGAGAGTCCGTACCGCCGGGTCGCGTTGCCGTCGGTATCGCGAAATTGCAGGCAGTCCAGGAACTCGAAGTCGACGAACTCGCACATGTTGACCATCTCGACGTACTCGCTGCCGGCCGGGTTCAAGGCCAGAAGCGGCGTGTCGCCATTGCCGTATTCCGGCACGATGGTGGTGACCGCGCCGTCCGAGAGCCTCACCAGCTTGCCCTCCATGACGACCTGGCCGGGCAGGCCGGCACCCGGCCCTGGAGCGGAGGGTCCGTCGCCGCCGGCATCGTTCGAATCGCTGCTGGAGCAGCCGACGAGCACGGCCACGCAAGTGGCCACGGCGGCCATTCGTGCTCGGCGAGACCGAGTATCGGGAGCGGGCGCGAGGATCTTCGTCATTCGGTTCATCGGCACCGGTGCGGTGAGCTGACAGAGAAATTCCGAGAGCTTCCCACGTCCTTGACCGTCGCTGTTCACGATCGGCGTTGCCGTTCGTTCACCGCACAGGCGGCGCCGCCGGGGAGGGGGGCTGAAGCCTTCGTGGTACTGAAAGCGAAAAAGCCTCGCAGGAAATGCGAGGCTTCCGACAAGCGGTCCGGAACCGTTGGTCGTATTGACGGCCTCCTCGACGGCCTCGTTGTCCGCGTTGATGAAGCTGTTCATGATGCCGCCGAAGATGTTCGACATGCCGAACTTGTCCATCAGACCGCCGAGCACGCTGTTGCCCCGGGGAAAAGTCCTCGAGCAGCGCACCGAAGCCCAGCGCACTGACGACCCTGCGGACCAGCAGGGTCACGTACATGAGCCCACCACCCGGGGATTGGACCCGGGCGCGGTCAGATCGGTCGCCAGCGCCAGCCCGGCGGTCTGGACGATCTGCACCCCGGCGCCTACAAGCGAATCGGGCTCCATCAGCGCCGCCTTCGACGAGCGAATCATCGACGGCGTGACGACCGACATGTCGCTCTGCTCATCCGAGCCGGGGGAAAAGCACGGCTTCGCTGGCTTGTGTTCTTGGCACCATCGCGTGGGCTCCCGCTTGGCGCACCGTCACATCAGCCGAACTGGCACGGGTGTCAGAGCGTGTATTCGGAAACCGGCTGGGCGTCCAGCAGCCGCCAAGCATCGTCCATCTGCTCGAGCGGATAGGTGATCGGCTCGACCGGCATCAGCTTGCCCATCGCCTCGATCATCGTGCGAGCCTGCTCGGGCGCACCGACCACGACGTAGCGGTCGACGTGGATGACCGATCGAAAGCGTGAGGCGATCACGTCGCCGTCGAACAGCGCACCGGCTTCGCTGCCATCGAAGTTCTCGAACACCATCAGCATGTCGATCTTCGCATCGTGCTTGTCGAAAGCCTCGTTCATGGCCTCCGCCATGCGCTCCATCTGGTCTGCCGGTACCTGCCCATCGATGCGAAAGGCGTACAGGTCCGGGCGGGTGGTGGCGATGCGGGTGACGTTGGGTGTCATGACAGGCGATTCCGGGGAACGGGGGTGGAGCGCCAGCCTGTACGCAAACGTACCCGTTGCCGCCAGCGGCCCGGCACGGTGCAATATCGTGTCGGTCCGCCCCAGCGCCCCCCGTCAGGCGCTGCGCTCGTGCAAGGGCGTCCTCTTGCACAAGCGCCGCAACCGCTCGTTACGGCCGAATCGTCACGACGTCACGCACTGACAGGTCGTTGGCAAGATCGGTCGCAACCACCCGGATCGGACTGACGATCAGCGAACCGGCCTGCAGGTCACCGGCAACCTGCGCATTGACGTCGATGGTGCGCGTTTCCCCGGCCGGAATGCTGTCGAACTCCCAGAAGGCTTCTTCCCCAGCCGTGCAAACGCTGCTGCACCGGCTGAAATCGGCGTCCGGATTCGCATCGGTGCGGTAGCCGAAGGACACGCCATCGGCAACCCGATAGGTGACCGCGACCCCCTCGAGCGGCACGAAGGACACGTTGCGCAGCGTGATCGTGTAGCGCAACGTGCCACCGGCCGTCACGCTGCTCTCGTCGGTCTGCACGCTGACCTCGAGCGGTGCCGGCCCCCCTGCCACGTTCAGACGGTATTCGGTGGACGCATCGATCTCGTTCCCCCCGTCGTGAGTGAGTTCGGCCGACATCGGGACCACTTCACCGGCGGCAGCCGCCCCGGCGGTGGCGAACCGTACCGTACGACGGGTGGTCTCGAGCAGCGGCACGGCGTCGAGGCTCCAATCGACCACGTTCCGGTCGGCATCGAACGCACCTTCACTGTCGGCGGACTCGAAGGTGGCGCCTTCGGGCAAGGCCACGCTCAGCGCGAGCCCGGTCAGACTGCCGTCGCTGAACACGCCCAGGTTGCCGACATCCGCCGTCATGGCGACGGAGTCACCCGGCTGGTAGGTATCCGAGGCCGTACTCAGCACCACCTCCGAGCGTTGTCGATCGACGACCCGCACCACCTCGCTCAGGGCAATCGAGTCCAGCTGGTTGGCGGCCGCCGCGATGACCGAGGTGCGCAAGAGCCCGCCGGCCTGCAGGTTCGAGCCCACCAGCGCGTTGACCTCGATGGTCCGGCTGGCACCTGCCGCCAGCGTTTCGAACGACCAGAACGCCTCTTCACCCGGATCGCAGACGCTGCTGCAGCGATTGAAGGCCGCGTTCGGACTGGCATCGTCGTCGTAGCTGAACGACAGCCCGGCCGGAACGCGCATCAGAACGCCAACATCGTTGAGCGGCACGAGACCGCGATTGCCGACGGTGAACGTGAAGCGCGCCCTGCCTTCCGGCTCGACCGGGTCAAGCGTGGAGCCGACCGTGACGACCAGCGGTGATCGTTCGCCCACGACCGACAGCATCGTGGCCGCTGTCGCATCGACAGGCGTGCCGTCGTCATGCGTCAACCGCGAGCTCGCCACCAGGATCTGCCCCGGCACGGCCTGGTTGCCGACCGTGAACGCGGCGCTGCGACGCAGCGAGCGCAGTACACCGACCTCGCCCAGGTCCCAGACGATGTCACCCTCATCATCCTGACGACCGCCATCACCGAGATCGCCTACCAACGCAGCGCCGGCCGGCAAGGCCATTCGCAACTGGGTGCCTTGCAGGCTGTCGTTGCCAAGGTTGCCGATATCGGCGTCAATGACAACCGTGTCCCCGACGAGCACGGCATCCTTCGATGCGGACAGCCGCAGCTCCGACAGCGGTTCGGCATCGACCGGAGTGTCGGACCGACGTTCGATGCTGCCGGAGATCGCGTCACTGGTCAGGCTGAAGATCGCCGCGATGTTGTCGCCATCGACCACGGTGTCGATGACCGCGGCATTGACTTCGATCACCTCGCTGCGCCCGGTTGACAGACGCCCGAGTGCCCACACAGCCTCTTCACCACTGTCGCAGACGCTGCTGCACCCGCTGAAGTCGGCGTTCGGAGTGGCATCGTCATCGTAGGAGAAGCTCGTGTTCTCCGGCACACGCAGCAGCAAGGTCACGTTGTCCACCAGCACGTCGGCGACATTGCTGACCACTACACGATAGAGAACCCTTCCGCCCGGGGCGACGGGTCCATCGGCGACCACCTTGAAGCTGACCGGGGCAACCGTGACGATCCGCTCGGCCGTCGCCGTCTGGCCCGCTGCATTCTCGACCGTCAGCGAGACCTCGTAGGTGCCGGGTTCGGTGTAGACATGGGTGTACGCGTTCTGCGAGTTGCACGACTCGAACACGACAGCGTTGCTGTCGTCGCCGTCGACGTCCAGCAGGCAGCGAGTGCCATCGCCACCACCGGCGTAGGACCAGCTGAACGTGACGTCGTCTTCGATCATCACGAGCGCATCGTCGACCTGATAGTCGGTGATGTTCGGCGCGGAAACCTCACCCCCGCCTGTCGAGCCATCCGTCCCGTCCGTACCGCCAGCGCCGTCGGTACCACCTGCTCCATCCGTACCACCCGCGCCATCCGTGCCACCCGCGCCGTCCGTGCCGCCAGCGCCGTCGCTACCCCCCGCCCCATCCGTACCTGCGCCGTCCGTGCCGCCGGCTCCATCGGTCCCACCCGCGCCATCCGTGCCGCCGGCGCCGTCGGTTCCGCCACCGCCGCTGTCCGAGCCGCCGCTGCACGCTGCCATCGAAAGCGCCAGAGCCAGCACCACGATTCGTGATGTACTTCCCATTGCAATCATTGAAATGCGTCCGTTTCCTGGTTGGTAGTGGGTGGAAGCAGCGTCTTCCTCCAGACCCTTCTGGAACGTCATAAAACCTACCGCATCCCGTCCGTGCGGGAAAGACTGGACTGACTATTTATCTGGTCGATCGAGCGACGCCGCCCAGGTAGATGACGGACAGGGGCTCGAGTTGCGGCACGGTCTGCGCGATCCACGTCGAGCACGCCATGACGAATCGAATGCACCGTTCGAGCGGACCGAGTGGGAATCCGGCCTCGCCACCGCCACGTTGTCGCGCATCGCCCCGGCTGCAGGACCCTCCTCCCATGTCCATTCGCCCCGTCCGCTCCACCACCGGCACCCGTGCCACCCTGGAGGGCGCCGGCGTGCACCTGCAGCGCGTGTTCGGCTTCGGCGATGCGTCGGTGCCGCATGCCGCCACCGATCCGTTCCTGATGATGGATGATTTCAGGAACGACGAGCCGTCACGCTATGCCAAGGGGTTCCCCTGGCACCCGCACCGCGGCATCGAGACGATCACCTACGTGCTGGCCGGCAGCGTCGACCACGCCGACAGCCTGGGCAACACCGGCACCCTGGGGCCCGGCAGCGTGCAGTGGATGACGGCGGGCTCGGGAATCATGCACCAGGAGATGCCGCACGGCGACGAGCACGGGCGCATGCACGGCTTCCAGCTGTGGGCCAACCTGCCGTCGGCCAGCAAGATGACCGGTCCGCGCTACCAGGACATCCAGGGCAGCGAGATCCCCGAGTACATGGACGATGACGGCACCGTGATCCGCGTGGTCACCGGCGCCTGGCGCGGCCAGCGCGGACCGGTCGACGGCATCGCCGCCGATCCGCAGTACCTGGACGTCAGCGTGCCGGCCAACGTGACCAAGACCATCCCCATCGATGCCTACCGCAACGCCTTCGCCTACGTGTTCGACGGCAGCGCCGCCTTTCGCGACGCCTCGGCACCGCGCGGGGTGCGTGTGGAAAAGGAGATCGCGGGGCAGGAGCTGCATTTTCAGGACCTGTCGGGCGATCGCACGCTGGTGACGTTCGACACCGGCGACGAGATCCGCGTGACCGCCGGCGAGCATGGCGTGCGTTTCCTGCTGGTGTCGGGTCAGCCGATCCGCGAGCCTGTCGCGTGGCACGGCCCGATCGTGATGAACACCCAGGAGGAAATCCGTCAGGCGATGCACGACATGCAGAACGGCACGTTCATCCGCGAATCGGCGCGCTGAGCGCTGCGCCCAAGTGCCTTGGGGGCCGGCCTACAGATCCAGCCAGGGCACATCGATCGCCACCGCCTCGAACGGCGGCTGGCGAATCGGCTCGTCACCCTGCAGCCGGGCGCTACACGTGTAGCGCCCGGCGTCGAGCACGTGCACTTCCAGCCAGCGCTCTAGCGGATCGATCAGCCAGACGAACGGCACGCCATGGCGCTCGTACAGCGGCAACTTGGTGAGGCGGTCGTATCGGGCCGTCGAGGGTGAGGCGATCTCGCACACCCAATCCGGCACCGTCTCGAAGTAGGCGGTGTCCGGCAATGCCGGCATGCGTTCGCGCTGCCAGCCGGCGATGTCGGGCACGGTCAATTCGGACCTGGGCACGAAGTGGACCTCGGGCTCGACCACGATCCACCAGCCACCCGGGCCGCCGCGCCCGCGCTGGAACGACTGGTGCACATCGGACAGCAAGCCGGACGCCGCGACCGCATGTCGAGGTGCCGGCCGCGGCGTCGCGTGCAACTGCCCGTCGACGATCTCGCCGACATACCCGTCCGGCAGCGCCTCGAGCGTCTCGTACAAGGTCTTCCTCGGATTGATCGCCACCGGGGCGATCCTGCGACAGGGCCGCTGATCAGTAGGCAGGCTCCATCCGCGAGCTCACCGGCACCTCATGCCGATGCGCCGGAATGGTGTAGATCGATACGAACGCCGCGGCCGCCTTCGCCATGCCGACACCCCGCGTGAGGGTGCCGCCGATGCCACCACGGCGCTTGCCGTCGGCCACCTGCAGGGAAGCCTTCTGCAGACGCGTCAGTCCCTTCTTCCAGCGCGGGTGATCGATGTCGAGCGTGATCGGGAACACCTGGGTGGTGATCGCCGAGGTCTTCCTGAACACCTCTTCGCCGTACCAGTCCACATCGATGCCCAGCGCCTTGTGGAACACCGGCCGTTGGTGATCGCGCACGTACATGGTGGAGTACACCGCGGTCAGGAAGAACTTGATCCACAGCACGTTGATGCCGGAGGTGAGCTTGGGGTCGGTCTTCATCAGCAGCGCGAACGCCTCGCCGTGCCCGAACTCGTCGTTGCACCAGTTCTCGAACCACTTGAAGATCGGGTGGATACGGTTCTCGGGGTGCTTCTCCAGGTGCCGGAAGATGGTGATGTAGCGGGCGTAGCCGATCTTCTCGGACAGGTAGGTGGCGTAGTAGATGAACTTGGGCCGGAAGTAGGTGTACTTCTTGGACTGGGTCAGGAAGCCCAGGTTGACCGCGATGCCGGCCTCGCGCAGCGCATCGTTGATGAAGCCGGCATGGCGGGCCTCGTCGCGCGCCATCAGGCTGAACAGCTCGGTGATGTCGGGGTTGCTGCCGCGCCGCTTCATCTCCTTGTAGAGCACGCAGCCGGAGAACTCGGCGGTGCACGAAGAGATCAGGAAGTCGATCAGCTCCTTCTTCAACGCCGGCTCCATGCCGTCCCAATCGACGGTGTCCCAATCCTCGGTCTTCTTGAAGTGCTTGCGGTTCACGTCCTGCTTCATGCGACCGATCAGATCGTCCCAGTCGCGCCGCACCGGCGTGACGTCCAGGCGGTCCATCTCGTCGAAGTCGGTGGTGTAGAAGCGTGGCGTGAGCAGCGTGTCCTGCATCGCCACCGAGGTGGATTCGGCGCTCTCGCCTCGCTTGAGCGCAGGCGCCGCCCCCGTGTCGGCCACGATGGCCTCGTCGGTGGCGGAGGCCTCGCGCGGTCCCAGGTTCTCGATCATGTCAGCACCTCGTCGCTGAACGAGAACTCGCACAGCTCCATGAATTCCAGATCGCCGGTCAGGCGGGTCCAGGCACGGCGCAACGGCGTTGCGCGCGTGATCGTGGCGGTTCGCGATTCGGTGACCACCTCACCGTAGGGCGCCATGATCTCGGCACCGTGCACCAGCACCTCGTCACCGGGGTGGATGACCGCCCCGTTCTCGAACTTCACGTGCGCGTGCAGGCTTTCGAAGCAATGGCTCACTTCGACGGTGCACGGCGCCGTCTCGCGTGTTCGGTGAAACCAGCTCATGGCATCCACCCTCGGTGTCCAGTCAAGTTGACAGTCTATAACCGCCGCACACCGCGGACAAGTGACGCACCGTCAGTGATCCGAGTGATTCATGCCCGGCTTCGCATCCGCCGAGCTCGGTTCGGGCTCGCCGTGGCTGTTCACCTTCCCGGCCCCGTGACCTTCACCGTGACCTTCACCGTGACCTTCACCGTGACCCTCACCGTGACCCATCGTCGAGTGGTCCATCGGTTCGGACCCGTCGTCGGGCTGCTCGATGTTGAAGTTCACCTCGATCTCGCCGGCGCCCTCGAACGTCAGCAAGACCGGGCGCACCTCGCCTTCCAGGAGCGGCTCCGGCGATACGAACATCAGGTGCTTGCCCGAAGGGATGAATTCCACCGTCGCGCCGGCCGGTATCGGTACCCCGTCCGCCAGCTTGCGCATGCGCACCACGTCGTTCTCGATGCTCGATTCATGCATCTCGATCGCCTCGGTGAAGTCCGCCGTGGCGCCCAGCAGGCGATCGTCCTGATCGCCGTTGTTGGTCACCGACAGGTAGCCGGCCACGCTGGGCGCACCCGGCGGCGGCGGTGCGGCCCAGGGGTGATCGATCAGCAGGTCACCGGCGCTGAATTCGTGGGCGTACAGGAAGGCCGGGCCGCTCAGGGCCAAGGCGAGAAAGGTGCGTCGACACATCAGGATCATGACAAGGGGTCCGAGTGTGAAAACGGATCATCGGTCGGCGGCATCGCGGCCCGCGCACGCAGCAGGGCAACCACCGACAGCAGGAACAGGCAGGCGGCTACCAAAGATGGCAGCAGCGCGGTGCGATCCGGCGCGGCCGCGGCGGCGGGCGAGCCGAATGGCGAGGCCTGACGACGCTGCACCACCGCCGGGTGCCCGCCCGGCCAGGGATCGGCGAACGCCGGATTGGCCACGAAGCCCGGATCGTCGAGGCTGCCCAGGAAGGCGAGCAGGTCGCCCCGTTCGGTGCCGCTGAAACGGATGCCCAGCACCAGAGGATTCTTCAGCGGATTGCGCGCGCCGTTCCCGGCGTTCGGTCCGTCGCCGATGTGTCGCCCGCCGGCCGCGTAGTGATCGAGCACCTCGTCCAGCGTGTCGGCCGAGCCATCGTGGAAGTACGGCGCGCTCCACGCCAGGTTCCTGAGCGAGGGGGTGCGAAAGCGGCCTCGGTCGCGCGGCTCGGTGCTGACCTGGTACAGCCCCTGGTCGATCGCCGGATAGGCGCCGGCACCGTCCACGTTGTACAGCCCGGTGTTGTGAAAGGCGCTCTCGGCAAAGCCCGACCGGGACGTGGCGAAGGTGTCGGTGAAGTTGAAACCCTGGTGGCAGTGATAGCACTCGGCCTTCTCCGAGAAGAACAACTCCTCGCCACGCCGGGCCGCCGCCGACAGGGCGTCGCCATCACCCCCGTACTTGTAGCGATCGTAGGGGCTGTCGGCCGAGACCAGCGTGCGCTGGAACGCCGCCAGCGCTCGCGTCAACGTGAACAGCGAGATCTCGCCGTCGCGTTCCGCGAACGCCTCGCCGAACAGGTCGCGATAGCGCGCATCCGCGCGCAGGCGTGCGAACAGCGCCTGCTCCTGGCCGATATTGCCCATCTCCACCGGGGCATCGCCGAACAGCGGCGTGAGCGCGTGCACCTCGAGCGAGCGCAGCACCGGGTTGGCCCAGGTCAGCATCGGCGAGTAGCCGACGTTGGCCAGTCCCTGCGCGTTACGGTGCCCGCGCGCCCCGCCGACACCGTCCGAGAACGCGCGCCCGTCGTTGAAGGCCAGCGACGGTTCGTGACAGGTCGAGCACGCCATGCTGCCGTCGGCCGACAGGCGCGCATCGAAGAACAGATGACGCCCGAGTTGCACCTTGGCAGCGTTCATCGGGTTGTCGTCCGGCACCGGGGGTGCGGGCAGCCAGTCGGGCAGGTCCCAGACGAAGCCCTCGTCCAGCACCTCGATCTCCTGCGCCGGCGCCGCCGCCGAGAAGGCGATCAGCGCCGCGAACAATGCAAGCCGGGAACTCACTGCGCGTCGCGACGCACCGTGGCGAGCTGCTGCTCGCCACCGGCCATGTCCCCATAGGCAAGCCCGGCCTTCGGCAGGACCGAGGCGCAATCGGGGTCGCCGGGAAAGGACATGCATCCGGGTGAGGTGTCCGGGGCATTGCTGCCCAGGTCGCTGTCGGCCAGCAGCGCAGCCGGATCGATCACGATCACATCCTGTCCGGCATCGAAATCGTTGAACGTCACCGTCACGCGGTTGGGCTGCGCGCACGCCTGGCTCGGTGCACTGGTGCGGCTGGGCGATTCGCAGCCGGTCGAGCCCAGGTGCAGCATCCACGCGCCGGCCGAGGCGTTGCCGTGCCCGCCGGCATGTCCACCTCCCGCCGCGGCGCCATGACCGTCGCCCATCGCATCGCCATGACCGGCACCGCCATGCCCGGCATCAGCATCGGCGCCGGCTTCGGCAGCCACCATGTCGATCTTCAGGAAGCGATAGCCGCCGCGCCAGTTCCAGAACATCGAGGTCAGGTTCAACGGCGAGGCGGCCAACGTCGGATCGCCATGGTTGCTGTCGAACGGCACGCCGATCACGAACTCGACGCCCGTGTAGTCGCCGGCCGGTAGGCTGCCGCTGACCTGCGCATTGGTCGGCGGCGTGCCGTTGTCGCAGCGATCGGTGGCGTCCTCGAAGTCCAGCAAGGCCACCTGCCCGTCCTGCCAGCGCCCGTCATCGTCCAGTGTCATCGGCACGCGTCGACCGTCGGCAGCCAGCAGCGCCACCTCCGAGACGAACAGCCGGAAGTCGGCGAAGGCGATCTCGGCATCGGTGCGACCCAGGTTCGCGTAGCGCTGGCCACAGGCGAACGGTTGTCCGGCGATCTCGGCGGCGAAGTTCAGCGATAGCGGCACCGGATCGGCGGCGCTGACGGGAGCGGGCAACATGGCCGCACCGAACGCGGACAGCAGCAGGGGTGCGAGCGATGCGGCTCGCGAACGGAAGGAGGAGTTCATGGCAGGTTCGACCGGAAAGGACTGAGGGGATGCCGGTACGGGGCGTCACGGCGCGCACGTATCGACGGATGCCGTCACGGATCGCGACGAGACCGGCTCGTCGGCCTCCGCACGGCGGAACGACGCGTCACGGCCGCCACCCAGGAGGCCGGACGCGCATCGCTCAACCCCGGTCGGGCGGCCCTCGCGCACCCAAGGGTGGCGAGGCGCACAGCGCCCTCACGGTCGGTCGCTCCTCGCCCGGCAGCCGGACACGCGTCGCAAGGCGCTGCTCGCCGAGCGCCTGCCACCGATACTGCACCACGCAGCGCGGCGTACCGACCAGGTCGCAGTGACGCTCCGCGCCCGCCTCGGGCTGCACGAGCTGCCCGTCTTCATCGACGGTGAGACGCACCAGGCCGGTGCCGGTGCACAACCACACGCTCTGGTGCCCATCGATCGCCCAGGAGAACGCCGGCGCGAGCCGCGGAGTCAGCAGCGCGAGCGCCAGCAGCAACCAGGTGCTGCGACGGTGGGCACGTTGGTGTGGCAGGACCGGCACGAAGTCCAGTCTAGAGAAGCGCCAGGAAACTATCCACCGTCGAGCCTGCGAGCGCGGCTCACGTCGAGAATCGAAGCAGCACCACCCCGGCCATCGTCAACACGATCGCCAGCAGCTTGACAGGACTCAGCCCCTCCTTCAGGTGCCAGGCGCCGATCAGCACCGCGAACACGATGCTGCTTTCGCGCAGCGCGGTCACCAGCGCGATCGGTGCCTGGGTGAAGGCCCACATCACCAGCGCGTAGGCGATGAACGAGGCGCCACCGCCGATCAGCATGACGGTGCGCCCCGGCCCGAGCAGCTCGCGCGTCAGCGTGGGACGCCAGCGCGCCGAGATGGCCAGCACGATCGCGGCATTGCCCAGCGCCTCCCAGGCGTAGAAGCCCACCGCGGTGCCAGCGATGCGTGCCCCCAGACCGTCGACCAACGAGTAGCCGGCTATGAAGGCACCGGTGATCAGCGCAAAGCCTGCCGAGCTCAGATCCAGCCCGCCGCGTTGCTGGCGCACCAGGCACACGCTGACGATGCCCGACGCGATCAGCCCGATGGCCAGCAACTGCTGGCCCTGCAGGACCACCCCGAGTGCACCGACCGACACCGCGGTCACGATCAGCGGTGCGGAGCCGCGCGCGATCGGGTAGACCCGCGACAGGTCGCCGGCCCGGTAGGACAGCAGCAGGAAGCCCTGATAGCCGGTGTGCAACAGGATGCCGGCGAGCAGCCAGGGCAGCGACGCCGCATCGGGCAGCGGCACGAACGGCAGCACCAGCAGGGCGAACGGGACGTGGCCCACCATCACCGCGGCCAGGTTCAGGGTGCGGTCCCGGCCACCCTTCACGATCGCGTTCCAGCTGGCGTGCAGCACCGCCGCCAGCAGCACCACCGCGATGATGCCGTCGGACATCAGTCCGACCGGCTCATCGCTGCGCCAACAGCACCTTCCGAGCCTCGTTGACCTTGGCCGACAGGTAGTGGCTGCCACCCTTGTCCGGGTGCAGTCGACCCATCAGGGCGCGATGGGCGGTGACGATCTCGTCACGACCGGCATCCGCGGCCACACCGAGCACCTCGCAGGCCTCTTCGGCCGACATCGGACCACCGCCCGAGGCACCACTACCGCCGTCAGCGCCGTGGGACGTGCCCCCTTCGTCGGCATCGCCCTGCGAGGCCCATTCCTCGGGCCGCTCACGCACCAGCCAGGCCTCAAGCACGCGCAGCGCGTCGTGATCGTCGCGCCGACAGGCGCCGTGCAGCGCCTGCAGCTCGTCGGCGCTCATCGAGTCCAGCCGACGACCGGCGAACGGGCCTTCGAGCACCTCGCCGTGCATGGCGCCGGTGTCCTGATCCAGCGACATCTTCAGGGTACGCGTGGTGACCTGGGAAACCCGCCCGCCACCACCCTGGGCAGCGCCGCCGCCCAGACCACCCAAGCCGCCCATCGCCGCCGGACCCAGCCACCGCGCCAGCCAGGGGGCGGCGCGCAGCAGCAACGGCGCGAAGCGCATGGCCTGCGTCAGCAACGCACCGATCACCGCGAACAGGGCGGGCGCACGCCCGGTCACCGCCAGGGCCAGGAAGATCAGGCCCAGTGCCGCCATGCCGATCTTCAGCCGGCCCAGGCGTCCCTGCGCCAGCAGCTGCTTGAAGTACAACCGGTACAACAGCCAGCCGACGACGCCGACGGCAACAAGAAAGAGAACGCGCACGGAAGGGGTCGGATCGGAGGCGGCGACCTCACAGCTTGATGGCCCGCGGGCCGGCGATCAAGGGGCAGCGGCGTTCGGCACGTTCGTGATCAATGGACCGATGGAACGCAATGACCGCTCCAGGTCGTGCGCCCCGAGCGCAGCGGCACGGCGCGGCATGCCTCGGACGCCGCTGCTTTCCCGATCGGCCACCACCGCATCGACCACCGGCTCGGCGAACGGTGCCCGGGCGAATGGGGCGGCGCAGGCGGTCGGAAAGGCCGAGGTCTAAGACGAATTCTGAGACACGGTCGGCCATGTCGCGTGCTGTGCCGATCTTGCCCACTGGGCACGCGCGCATCCGTCGAACAGCGCATAGACTGCGCGAACGCCTTCCCACCCACTGGCAGCGTTCGACACCGATGCTCACCCCGCACGCCCGATTCCTCGCCCGGTCGCTGATCCTCGGTTGCCTGTGGCTGGCCGGGTGCGGTGATGGCGGCGTGCAGGTCGCTGATGCGCCCGGTGGCAACGGTGCCCCGATCGATGCGGGAGGCGGCGGCGCCGAGCGTCCGGTGGGCACGCCGCCGCTGGTCGAACCACCGTCCGGCCGCCCCACCGCCGAGCTTCCCGACACGGTCGCCGCTGCCCGTCTGGACGAGGCCGACGTGGCGGCAGCCCGCCTGCTCGCTCAAGCCAGCTTCGGCCCCACGCTCGGCAGCATCGCCGCGGTGCGAGCCGGTGGCAGCGAGGCGGCCTGGATCGACGATCAGCTGAGCAGGCCGGCATCGCTGATCGAGCCCTATACGCGCGCTAACAGCAACGGCAGCAACGTCGCGGCTCGCCACGAGGCCTTCTGGAACAACGCGCTGAGCGGTGAGGACCAGCTGCGCCAGCGAGTCGCCTTCGCGCTGTCGCAGCTGTTCGTCATCTCGGATGTGGATTACGCGCTGGCCAATGCGCAGTACGGCATGGCCAATTACCAGGACATGCTGTCGCGGCGCGCGTTCGGCACCTATCGCGAGCTGCTGGAGGCGGTCACGCTGCACCCGGCGATGGGCGTGTACCTGTCCATGGTGCAGAACGAGAAGGCCGATCCGGTCAATCTCGTCCGCCCGGACGAGAACTACGCGCGCGAAGTGCTGCAGCTGTTTTCCTTGGGCCTGTACGAGCTGAACGGCGATGGCACGCGCCGACGGGATGGCCAAGGGCGACCCATCCCGGCCTACACCCAGGCCACCGTGGAGGCCTTCGCCCGGGTGTTCACCGGCTGGGACTACCCGGACACGCGCTATTGGGGCGACACCCGCATCGGCGGTGACCAGTACGTCTCGGCGATGCAGCCGAACGAGGCGTTCCACGACAGCGGCGCCAAGACGTTGCTGAACGGCGCGGTATCGCCGGCCGGACTGTCGGCGCGTGCCGACCTGGAGGCGGCGCTGGACAACATCGCAGCGCATGCCAACGTGGCGCCGCTGGTGGCCACCCACCTGATCCAGCGACTGGTCACCAGCGATCCGGCACCGGCCTACGTGGCACGCATCGCGGCGGTGTTCGATGACGATGGCGCCGGCGTACGCGGCAACCTGGGTGCGGTGGTCCGCGCACTGCTGCTGGACCCGGTCGCCCGCGATGGACACCTGGACGATCCCGACTTCGGCAAGCTGCGCGAGCCGATCGTGCGCCTGGCGCATGTCTGGCGGGCACTGGATGCGGTACCCGGCCCTCGCGCCGACGGTGTGCACAACAGCGCCGATGCGCCGCTGTACCGGCTGGACGAGCTGACCGGGCAGGCACCGATGAACTCGCCCTCGGTATTCAATTTCTACCTGCCCGACCATCCGATCGTGCCGGGCGGCGAGCGGCTGTCCCCGGAGATGCAGATCATGTCCGAGGCCAACCTGGCAGCCACCCACAACAACTACCACCACCACGTCTACCGCTTCAGCAACCGCGCCGACCTGTCGGACGACAATCCGCGGGTCAGCATCATCGATCTGGAGCCGCTGGTGGCGATCGCCGGTGACCGGGCACGCCTGCTGGACTGGTACAACCTGGTGTTCTACGCCGGCGGCATGCCGGACGGCGTGCGCGACATCCTGGCCGACTACCTGGGCACGCTGCCGGATGACGATGCCGGGCGTTTCGCCCGCGTGCAGGACACGCTGTTCATGGTGCTGGCCAGCCCCTCCTTCCACCTGCAGCGCTGACGATGAAGAGCCCCCTTGCCCGGCAGCGACGCCAGCTGCTCAAGAGCCTGGCGGCGCTGCCGCTGATGTCCGGCGTGTCGCTGTCCGCGGGCAATGCCCACGCGATGGGGTGTCCCACCGGTGGTGGACGTTCGCTGGTGTGCCTGTTCCTGGCCGGCGGGGCGGATTCGTTCAACCTGTTCGTGCCCGGCGGGCAACGCTACGATGCGTACCGCGCCACGCGACGCGAGCTGGCCGCCGACGAGGACAGCCTGCTGGGCGTCAGCGATGCCGCCCAGGGCAGCTTCGGATTCAACGCCGGGGTGCCGACCTTCGCCGAGCTGTACCGTCAGCGACGTCTGGCGGTGGTCAGCAACGTCGGCCCGCTGATCCGCCCGACCGGGCGCGGCGATTACCTGGGCTCGGTGGCGCTGCCGCAGGCGCTGTTCGCCCACAACACCCAGCAGAAGCTGTGGCAGACCGGTGCCGGCACGGTCACCGGCAGCGATGCGTTCGGCTGGGGCGGCACCATCGCCGACCATGCCGCCGAGTGCAACGGCGCCAATGCGGTCGCACCGGCCTTCTCGATCGCAGGCTCTGCCGATTGGCTGGCCTCCTCCGGCAGCCGCTACGTGGCGCTCAACGCGGACGTGGCGGTGGAGCGGATGTACGGCTACGACGACATCTCGGACTGGATACCTCCCGATCGGCTGCAGCGCCTGGGCCGCTCGCTGGATGCACTGATCGCACTGGGCGAGGACAGCCGCAACCCCTTGCTGATGCGCGCGATCTCGGGCGCGGTCGGCCGGGCCAACCAGGCCACCGCGGCGCTGTGGACCTCGCTGCGCGCCAATCCGCTGGAGCAGATGCGCTACGACGGACGCAACAAGCTGGCCGCGCAGCTGCACCTGGTGGCCCGATTGATCGCCTCGCGCGATGCGCTGGGCATGAAGTCCCAGGTGTTCTTCGTGCGCATGGGCGGTTGGGACACCCATTCCAATCAGTCCGAGCGACTGCCGCTGCAGATGCGCGCGCTGAACGAGGCGGTGGGCGCATTCCAGGGAACGATCGACGATCTGGGCCTGGCCGACAGCGTCACCGCGTTCACCGCCTCGGATTTCGGGCGCACCCTGACCAGCAACGGCAATGGAACCGATCATGGCTGGGGCGGACACGGCTTCGTGTTCGGCGGGGCGGTGGACGGCGGGCGAATCGTCGGTGCAACGCCCAGCTATGCCGATCGAGACAACCCGGACGATGCTGGCGAACGGGATGGCAGCTTCGCGGGCCGGCTGATCCCGCAGTTGTCGGTCAATCAATACGCGGCCACGCTATCACGCTGGATGGGCGTGCCCGAGGCGCGCATCGATGCCGCGCTACCGGATCTGGCCAACTTCGCCGAGCGGGACCTGGGCCTGTTCACCGGGGGTTGAGCGGCGACTCAAACCTTGCACGCGCCTCGCCGGACCGGCAGCTCAGCCCTCCCAGAGCACGTTCTCGGAAGCATCCCGAGCCGCTTCCAGCAAGCCGAGCAGCGGCACCGCTCGCGTGGACAAGGCAACGCTCTCCAGCTCGTCGTCGTCGGCATCGGTGTGCCCGCCCGTGCCGATCGCGCCGGCACCCGAGGCATCGGGGCGCGCCGGCTGCTGCGTGTCGGTCTCGGACTGCTCGGCCAGGGCCGAACGCAGGGTCTGCAAGACCGGCCCCACATCCTCGGCGACGAGCGCCCCGGGCACCTTGCCGCTCAGCCCGGCCAGCTTCAGCAGCGGGATGGCGGCGGTGTCGAACATCGTGATGTCGCCGTGGGCGTTGGTCTTGAAGGTCACCAGCACAAGGTCGGTCTCCATGTCAGACTGCGCGCCGTCGCACCGCAACGAATTGAACGCAAGCCATTGATTAATAGCAAGATATATGGCGGACTTTAGCACACACCTGGTCGGCGCCACGGCGCTTTGCAGTTTCGCGGCGATCGTCGTCGCCAAGGCGTTGCAACTGCCCGGCGCCGACGCTCTGGTACTGGTCGCCGCCGGGGTGGCCGGCGGCGTCCTCCCGGACATCGACCTGGAACGGGCCACCCCGACCCGGATCCTGTTCACCGCGCTGGGCATCGCCGCCGCACTGGTGTGGCTGTTCGCCAACATCGTCCGCTTCGGCGCCCTGGAGCTGTGGGCCGGAGCGTTCGGCATCTACCTGGCGGTGCGCTGGCCGCTGGCGGCGCTGTTCGGCCGCTTCACCGTGCACCGCGGTGCGTTGCACTCGATCGCCGCCGCGCTGCTGTGCGGCACGCTGACCACGGTCTTCGCCTCGCACGTGTGCGAGGCCCCGCCGCGGCTGGCCTGGCTGGCCGGGGCCTTCGGCATGTTCGGCTACCTCATCCACCTGAGCCTGGACGAGCTCTACAGCGTGGATTTCAGCGGCGCGCGGATCCGGCGATCGTTCGGCAGCGCGTTGAAGCCCCTGGACCTGCAGCGCCTGCCGGCATCGACGGCGGTGGTGGGCCTGACGCTGCTCGCCTGGCTGTTCACCCCACCCGCCGACGAGGCCCTGCAGGCGGCCCGCACGCTGCAGCACACCTTGAGCGATCCGCTGCTCAGGCAGGACCTGCTGCTGCCGCACCTGGACCTGGATACCGGCCGCTACCGCGACCCGTCTTCCTGAACCGAGCACCGGCCGCTCACCGCGCCGCATCCCCGCTCCAAGTCCCGCCCCGAGCCGCGATCAGGGCGCATCCACACCGAGCGCGCCCAGCGTCTCGTAGGTGATGCCGCCGCGGTCAAGCCCTTCGCGCTGCTGGTAGGCCTCGATCGCGGTCATCGTGCCGCGGCCCAGCAGTCCATCGGGCGGGCCGGGGTTGAACCCCTCGCGATCCAGCGCCTGCTGCAGGTCGGACACGATGTCACGCGTCATGTTGGTCTCGCACAGCACCGGGCGCCATTCCAGACGCGAGGGCTCGATCTCGACCTGGCGAGTCACGGTCTCGATGCGCTGCGGCACCTCGGTGCGCTGCTCGCTGGCATCCGCCAACAGCTTCTGAACCTCGAAGGTGCGGTACTCGGCAGGCTGCGCGACCACCTCGGTCGAGGCCGGGCTGATCAGCACCTGCTGCTCGACCGAGGTGAACTCGGCGGGCAGTTCGGTGCGGCAGACCTGGCGCCCGGTGGGCCGGGCCTCGTTCTCGCCCGCCTGTCCTTTGGCCAGCCATCGGAAGCTGGCATCGTCGATCTTGCGCCGGGTCTGCACCGTGGTGTACTCGGGAGCCACCTCGATCTGCTTCTCGCTGGCCGGGCTGACCAGCTTCTGCACCTTCACGGTCTCGTAGATCGCCGGCACCTCGACCGTCTTGGAGCTGGCCGGCGTCTCGAGCACGGTACGCATGACGCTCTCGTAGCGGGCCGGAATCTCGACCAGGCAGAGAATCTCGCCGGTGACGTGATCGACCCGCTCGACCAGCCCGCGGCCCGGCTTCCAGACACTGCGTGCCGGCTCGATCAGCACCGACTCGGTCTCGGTGCGGAACACCGCCGGCACATCGACGATCTCGGTCGACGCCTCCTTGATGACGACGCGCTCCTCGACCATCTCGTACACCGCCGGGGTCACCTCGATGCGCGAGCTACCGGCCTTGGTCATCACCCGCTGCAGCTCGCTGCGGTAGTCGGCCGGCTGCCAGTACTCCACGAAGCAGCTGTCCGGCTCGACCTGTTCGGTGTCGACACCGCTGGCGGCGATCGCCGCGACCGTTTCGGGGCTGGCCGGTCGCTGCGCCTCACCCTGGCCTTCGGTCCAGCGAAGCTCCGCGGCGCGAACCCGAACCAGCTCGGTCTCGGTGCCGAACTCGGCCGGCGTCACCTCGATGGTGCTGGAGGACTCGCGTATCACGATGCGCTCCTGCTCGGTCTCGAAGCTGGCGGGCACCGCCTCGATGCGCTCGGAGGCGTCCTGCACCACGATCTCCTCGACACGGTCGGCGAACCGGGCCGGCGTGATCACCTTGGCGTAGCACTCCCCGGGGCGGGCATCCGGCAGCGTGCCGGTATTGTCGACCGCCTGAGCCTGGACCGCAGCCATCGGCAGCACGAACAGCATGGCGGCGGCCAATGGGCGCAGTCGCGGACGCAGCCGCCGCGCGGACGACGGCGCGTGGCGCACCAGTTCCAGGACTTCGGGGGATGAGGACACGCGACAGACTCCGCAAGAGGTGCGCACCGGTTGCGCCAAGCCGGATTGTCGGTCGGTTTGTGAACTAGTTCAACCGGGACTTTGCGGGCAATGGTGAACAACCACCCGCCGGAGGCGACGCCACCCGGCCAGCAGCATCAGCCAGATCGCACCGGGTGCGCCGCCGCCGCCGGACGATTCGACCGGTGCGGCGGGCTGCTCGGCAGGGGGCTGCTGCGGTTCGGGCGTCACCGGCCCGGGTTCGCTGGGGGGTGGTTCGCGCGGGGCAGGCTCGGTGGGCGGCGGTGGCACCGGCGCGGTCTCATCGACCAGCGGATCGGTCCCGGCCGCCACCTCCGCCCCGTCGCCGACGCGGTCACCGTCGCTGTCGGCATCCAGCGGATCGGTGCCCAGCATCAGCTCGCGCGCATCGTCCAGCCCGTCCTGGTCGCTGTCGACGGACAGCGGATCGGTGCCCAGCGCCACCTCGCGTCCATCGTCCAGCTCGTCATCGTCGCTGTCGGCGCGCAGCGGATCGGTTCCTCGCTCGCCCTCGTCACCGTCGCCCAGCGTGTCGCCATCGCTGTCGGCCACCAGCGGGTCGGTACCGATCGACAGCTCCTCGGGATCGCCGGACCGATCGCCGTCGGTGTCGGCGTTGGCCGGATCGGTGCCCAGCTCGACCTCGCGAGCATCGTCCAGCCCGTCGGCATCGGTATCGGTCCGTTGCGGGTCGCTGCCGTGAACGCCGAGCTCGGCATCATCGCTCAGGCCGTCGCAGTCGCTGTCGAGCGGCAGCGCCAGGAATTCATGGGTCGACACTTCACCGCCGCCCCCTTGCCGATCGCTGCCGGCGACGAGGTGAAAATGCTCGCCCAGCATCGCACCGCCGCCGCTGTGCCGACCGACGCTCAGCGGTTGCAGCGTTCGCCAGCTATCGTCGACCACGTCGTAGGCCTCGACCTGGTCATTGGCCGCCCGGCCGGTGTCCTCGCCGCCGGCCACGATCACCTCATCGCACACACCGACCGCCAGCGTGCCGGCACGCACCGTCGGGATCGCTGCGCGAACCTGCCAGCTGCCATCGATCGGGTCGTACACGTCGGTCGGGGCGACCGTGCCGTCGAACGGGTTGGGCAGATCGGTGGTTCGGCCAGCCGCCGCCACCAACCGCCCGCCCGCGAAGGCGGCACTGAAATGATCGCGCGCGTGCGGGGCATCGGCCAGCCGCTCCCAGGTACCGTCAGCGGGCCGGTACCGATCCAGCCAGGGCACCGCGCCCCCGTTGTGACCCAACGTGTTGCCACCGATCAGGTAGATCCACTCCCCTTGCACCGCGGTACCCGCGCCGCCACGCCGCCGATCCGCCGGTACCTCGCCGACCACGCTCCAGGATTCGGAGGCGATGTCGAAGCGGTAGATCTGCGCCACCGGCGTCTCGTTCGGATAGTTGCCGACGAAGGCACCGATCGCGAAGATGCTCTGGCCCACCACCGCTGGCTGGAAGTGGTGCAACCTCACCGGCATGGGCGTCACGTCGCGCCATCGGTTGCTGCCCGGCGACCAGGCCTCCACCGGGCGCAGCCCACGGCCACCGAACAACCACAGCCGATCGCTGACGGCGGCCAGCCCGGACTCGTGCCGGGCGGTGGGCCCCTGCCCATCGGCCGGCTGCACCGTCTGCCAGGGCTGATCGGCATCCGCCGCCACCAGCGCACCGATGGGCCAGGCGACCAGCAGCACGGTGCCCAGGCAGGCGGACCGTGCGCGCCTTGGCGCGGATAGGGGAACGGTTCTCATGGCAGCGTTAGCGGCTCGTCACGCCGCCTTCGCATGCCGAACGTCATCGTTACGTGGATCGGTTCACGCAGCGATCGGCCGGCGCACCGGCCAGTCGTTGCAACAGCGCGCTGGTGTCATGGCGCCCGCCACCGGCGGCCTGGACCTCGGCGTAGAACTGGTCCACCAACGCGGCCACCGGCAGTCGGGCACCGTTTCGGCTGGCCTCGGCCAGGCAGATGCCCAGGTCCTTGCGCATCCAGTCAACGGCGAAGCCGTGGTCGAACTGTCGATCGAGCATCGTCTCGTAGCGGTTCTCCATCTGCCAGGATTGCGCGGCGCCCTTGGAGATGACCTCGATCACCTCGCGCCCGTCCAGCCCGGCCTGCTCGGCGAAATGCAACCCCTCGGACAGGCCCTGCACCAGCCCGGCGATGCAGATCTGGTTGACCATCTTGCACAGCTGCCCGGCTCCGCTGTCTCCCAGGCGGCGCACCGACTTGGCAAAGTGCTGGATCAACGGCTCGGCGGCACGGAACGCTGCTTCGTCGCCGCCGACCATCACGGTCAGCTGGCCATTCTGCGCCCCGGCCTGCCCGCCGGAGATCGGCGCATCGATGAAGGCGACGCCCCGCTCGGCACCGATCGCGTGCAGCTCGCGGGCAACCGCTGCCGAGGCGGTGGTGTGATCGACGAAGATCGTGCCCTCGTCCATGCCGGCGAAGGCGCCGTCATCGCCCAGCACCACGCTGCGCAGATCGTCGTCATTGCCCACGCAGGCGAACACCACCTCGGCACCGGCGGCGGCCGCACGCGGCGTATCGAAGGCGGCGCCGGGGGCACCGTGCTCGCTCACCCACGCATCGGCGCGCGCGCGCGTGCGATTGTAGACGTGCACCTGGTGGCCGGCCGTGGCCAGATGTCCCGCCATGGGATGGCCCATGACGCCCAGACCGATGAATGCAACCGTGCTCATGCGGGCAACTCCGTGACTGGTCGCAAGGATCGACCGGGCGGCGGATGGTAGCACCCGAACCCGCGGCGTCCGGCGCTCGACCGGGCTCAACGCAACTGCGCGTTCACCGCCTCGACAAGACGCTCCACCCCTGGCCCGATGCGCTGAGCCTCGATCGAGGAGAAGCCCAGCCGGCAGTGCGGCGCCGGCGGCACCCGACTGGCAAAGTAGTGATCGCCGGCATCGAGCACCACGCCGTGCGCCAGCGCTTCGTGCTGCAGCCGCTGCGCATCCACACCCGAGGGTAGCCTGACCCAGAACGACGAACCGCCATAGGTCGGCGCGCGGGCCGACAGCAGCGAGTGACCGGCCAGAGCGGCCTGCATCGTCTCGAAGCGCTCCTTGTACGCGCGCGTGATGCGCAGCAACGCCGAATCGTGATGACCCAGCGCCAGGAAGTGCGCCACGGTCCGCTGGGTATTGGTCGGCGGATGCCGGTACATCAGGCGTCGCAGAGCGCGCGCCTGACGAATGAAGCCGGGCGGCCCGACCATGAAGCCGATCCGCAGGCCCGGCGCGAGCGTCTTGGACAGGCTGCCCACGTAGATGACGCGGTGATCCGGATCCAGGCTCTTCAACGCCGGTGTCGGGGCGCCGGTGAAGTTCAGCTCGGATTCGTAGTCGTCTTCGATCACCGTCACATCGTGCTCGGCCGCCTCGCGCAGCAACCGCTCCCGCGCCGCCAACGGCATCGTCGTGGCGGTGGGGCACTGGTGGCTGGGCGTGACGTAGACCAGACCGCAGCCGGCCAGCCGCTCGTCCAGCACGACCCCCTCGGGACCGACCGGGAACGGCACCGGCTCCCGGCCGAACAGCGAGAAGATGTTGCGCGCGTCCACGTAGCACGGATCCTCGATGCCGTAGTCGGTCCGCCGATCCAGCAGCAGCTGAGCGATAAGGAACAACGCGTTCTGCGCACCGGTGGTGATCAACAGCTCGTCCGGGTCGGCCCACACGCCGCGTCGCGGCAGCACACGGGTCAGGATCTGCTCGACCAGCAGGGAGTCGTCGTGGTCGATGCGATCCTGGGTCCAGCGGTTGATCGCATCCACCCGCAGCGACAGCCGGACCGCTTCGCGCCAGTCGTTGACCGGGAACAGGCCATTGTCGACCTGGCCGTAGATGAACGGGTAGTCGTAGCGCTGCCAATCCAGCGGTCGATCGATGTTGCGCTGTGCGAGCAGGTCCATGGCCAGCGTCGGCTCGCGCCGTCCGGTGCTCGGCACGGCGTCCGTCGGCACCGGTCGTGGCTGCTCGGTCCGCGCCGCCACCACGCGCCCGGACAGCATCTCTGGATTGACGAAATAGCCGTGACGCTCGCGCGCCAGCAGATAGCATTCATCGACCAGGTGCTGGTAGGCCAGCACGACCGTGTTGCGGGCGATGCCCAGCTCGTTGGCCAGCGCACGCGACGAGGGCAACGGGCTGTCCACCGGTACCCGTCGATCGAGAATCGCCTTGACCAAGGCTTGACGCAGTTGCGATTGAAGGCTCTGGGTCGCCTTCGGGTCGATCGTGAACAGTTGGCGCCACATCGGGCGCGCCACGCCGGAGGCGGTCCCGCCCGGCGGCAGCGGGTCGGACGCCGACGGATCAGTCGGTTCGGGCATCGCGCGATCCGTCCAGGTCAAGCCCCTCCACCGAATCGGGCAGGTCGGCCTCCGAGAGCGCCGGAAAGTCGCCATCGTCCAAGGGCCTGACCAGAGCGAGCGCGGATGACGCCCCGCCGGTACCGCGAGCCAGACGTCCGGATGCCAGACGTGATCGGGCGCTGCCCGCAGTACCCGCGGACGCACTGGAAGCGGTGTTGCGGTGACGCAGCACCGGGACGGCTCCCTCGTCACGCGATGGCGAGGAACCGGACGGCAGCTGGTCGCCGGTACCGTCGACCGATTCGGACGTGCCGGCGCGTGGCAGCCTTGCCGACACGTCCGGTTCGCGCTGTCCCGCCGAGCGATCACGAACCGTCCAGCCGAGCTCCTCGCGCTGGGTGTGAAGCGCGCGATCCAGGCGCATCTGGCGCTCCTCGGCCGCCAGTTGCTCGCCCTGCAGCGCCTCGATGCGCCGCGCCTGGGTGCGCGAATGCACCTGCAGGGCATCGTGGCGCGCCACTGCCTCGCGCTCCTTTGAGCGCAGGCTGGCGATCAGGTCCTGGCTCGCCTGACGCTCTCGCTCCAGCGTCTGCTGGCTGATGGCAAGGCGGGTGGCCGCCTCGCGATCGCTGGAGGAGCGCGCCTCGACCACCTCGGCCTCGAGCCGTCTGATGTGTCGCTGCCCGAACAGCAGGGTCACCGCACCACCGATCAAGGCGCCGAGCAACGCTGCCATCGCAAGGATCGCCAACAAGATTCCCGACACATCCGACATCACGACCGCCTCGGCTCCGCGATGACCCTGACGCGTTGTCCGCGTGCGGACAGCGCGGCGTCATCGCCCAATACGCTCGGATCGATCTTGACGATGAAGCGTTCCGGATCGATCCCCCGAGACACAAGATAGTCGACCAGCCGCCGAGTGCGCAGCCGAGCCAGCTCACGACTGCGCCCCACCGTCTCCCCTTCCCGCCCGGCGATGGTCACCGTGACCTGCGTTTCAGGATAGAGAAACAACGGTCCGAACATGCCATCCAAAGCCCGGCGTGTCACCTGGTCCAGCTCCATCTCGTCGCGCTGGAAGCGAATGCGCGCCGACAGCCCACCCAGCACGGCCAATTCCTCGCTGCGCCGAGTGCGGTACGTCTGCTCAGCCGGTTCCGTCGCGGCCGAATCGAGCGGCTGCGAAGGGGATCCGCGCTCTACCGCCGGTTCGAGCTCGAGCTCGAGCTCGGGTTCGGGTTCGGGTTCGGGTTCGGGTTCCGGCTCGGGCTCGGGCTCGGGCTCGGGCTCGGGCTCGGGTTCGGGTTCGGGCTCGGGCTCGGGTTCGGGTTCGGGTTCGGGTTCGGGTTCGGGTTCGGGTTCGGGTTCGGGGTCGGGTTCGGGGTCGGG
>Ga0209303_1000170_pt1 | contig 63162 bp, 59 predicted proteins | sample SidtaG_3_FD_187449 | JGI IMG/M metagenome (GOLD analysis project Ga0209303, IMG submission 187449) | Marine algal microbial communities from Sidmouth, United Kingdom - Sidmouth_Asex1 metaG (SPAdes) (version 2) | ecosystem: Host-associated > Algae > Red algae > Unclassified | place: Sidmouth...
GAATGGCCTACGGCTTCAAATCGCCCGACGCCCTCATCGCCCTCGCAATGCTCTCACTGGGCGGACATCGCCCCGACCTCCCCGGCCGAAACACCGCCGCATGACCCACACAAAGAACAGGAGAGCCGGAACTTCTCGGATTTCTTCTCGGCGCAGCCGTGGGTCGATCTCCCCGGCATGGCCGTCTCACCCGATCGCGAGTGAGATCCGGCGTCAGTCGCCCGAGCCGGTGAACGTGGCGAGATCGAAGTAGTCGCGCCACTCGGCGATCTTGCCGTCGCGCATCACGAACACACCCATGACCGGAACCGCCACGGCGCGGTCGTCGGTCGTGATCGTGTCGAGGCGCTCGTTCATGACGATGTCACCCTCGGCGACCTGGTGGGTCGTCTCGAATGAGATCCTCGAGCCACCGAGGAAGCCCCGGATGACTGCCTCGATCGCGACCTTGCCCTCGATCGGGTCCATCGGGATGTTGTGGTACACCGCATCGTCGGTGAACGACTCGACGATCGCCTCGACGTCGTGATTCGTCCAGGCGTCACAGAACGCAGTGACGATGCCTCCGTTGTCATGATCGCTCATCGCGCCAACGTACCGGGCGGGCCGATCGAGCCACGGAGCGAACGTCCGGGGCGTGCCAGTCGTCGAGCAACGGTCTGGGTCAGACCCTGACCGTGACGGGGCCACGCCCCAGGGTCAGGCCCACACGTGGCGGCGCTGGCGGTCGGACTCGACGGGCAGAAGTGGGGGGTCACAGTGTGTATCGGCACGTTCGAGCAAGGACTTGAGGAATTTCTCGGATTTCTTTTTCGGTGCTCTGAGCAGGTGTTACTCGTCAGATCACGCAACGACCGTTAGGTTCCAGCCGTGGATTCGGGTCGATCAGCGGAACACGACGCTCCGCCCCTCGACATGCCACCCGCCGACAGCCAGTCCAGCGAGGTCCGGGATCGGTTGCTCGACACGTTGCAAGTGTTACGCGACGTCGTCGACGCCCCGGAGATGCTCACAGCGCTCGATGCCGACGAGCGGGCCCGGTTCCTGACCGCAGCGGGCGACGTCTTCTTCCCCGACCCCGAGATCCGTCGCCGCCGGACCAAGCTCATCCAGCAGCGGCGTCGGTCCGAGCGACTGGCGCGTGACGAGGCGGTGCTCGACGAGACGGGCATCCGTTCGCTGCGGGCCAAGCCCGTCTTCACCACGCCCGACGTGTTCGCCCCCGCGGACTTCGTCCAGGTCGACGTCGACGAGTCCAGCGACTCCGACGACACCGACGCCCCGTGCCGTGAGACCGTCGAACCGCAGCACTGTTACATCTGCAAGGTCCGCTATCGCGAGGTACACCACTTCTACGACCAGCTCTGTCCAGCGTGTGCCGAGCTCAACTTCGCGAAGCGAATCGAGTTGGCCGACATGTCGGGGATGGTCGTGCTGCTGACCGGCGGCCGGGTGAAGATCGGGTATCAGGCGGGGATCAAGCTGCTCCGGTGCGGGGCCGAACTGATCGTCGCCACGCGCTTCGCCCGCGACGCGGCCGAGCGCTACGCCGCCGAGCCCGACTTCGACCAGTGGGGCGACCGCCTCGAGATCTTCGGGCTCGACCTGCGCCACACGCCGAGCGTCGAGTCGTTCTGCGCTCACGTGCTCTCGACGCGCACCCGCCTCGACGCGATCGTCAACAACGCCTGCCAGACCGTGCGCCGACCGCCCGGTTTCTACGAGCACATGATGGCCAAGGAGAACACCGCACTCGCCTCGCTGCCCGACGACGTGCTCCGTCTCGTCGGGTCGTACGAGGCGCTGCGCACCACCGATCGGTCACTCGCCGCCGGACCCGAAGACGCGTCCGGCGATCACGTCGATGCCACCGTGCTCGCCGATGCGGCGGCGATGTCGCAGGCCGTATTGCTGCCGGAGGATCGGCCGACGGTCGACACGCTGTTCCCTGCCGGTCAGCTCGATCAAGATCTGCAGCAGGTCGATCTGCGTGGCCGGAACTCGTGGCGGCTCCAGCTCCACGAGGTGTCGTCGGTCGAACTGTTGGAGACGCAACTCGTCAACGCCGTGGCGCCGTTCGTGTTGAACGCTCGACTCAAGCCGCTGATGGAGGCAACGCCGGGTGAGCACAAGCACATCGTCAACGTGTCGGCCGTCGAAGGCCAGTTCTACCGACCGCGCAAGACGACGAAGCACCCCCACACGAACATGGCAAAGGCTGCGCTGAACATGATGACGCGCACGTCGGCGACCGACTATCACGGCTCGGGAATCAACATGAACAGCGTCGACACCGGGTGGGTGAGCGATGAAGATCCGGTCGACATCGCGGCCGCGAAGACCTCCGAGCACCGGTTCCACCCACCGCTCGACATCGTCGACGGAGCCGCCCGGATCGTCGACCCGATCATCGACGGCCTCAACACCGGCACCCACGTGTGGGGTCAGTTCCTCAAGGACTACGCCCCCACCGACTGGTGAGGCGCGCTGGGTCAGATCACGGCGCCGTCGACCAGGATCTCGGCACGGTCGGCGAAGAAGGCGACGTGGCCTTCGATCTCTTCGGCGCCTTCCTTGGGCGTCTCGTAGCTCCACGCAATCGCGTCGTGGGATCGGCCCCCGGCGTCGATCGTCCAGTAGGAGGCATCGCCCTTGAACGGGCAGTGCGTGCTCAGCTCGATCGGCTTCGCATCGGCGACCAGGCTGCTCTTGGGCAGGTAGTAGGCGGTCGGCAGGCCGGTCTCCTCCAGCAGGATCGGGCGCTTGGCATCGGCCACCAGTTCACCGTCGAGGCGGACCTCGACGTGGACGTCTTCGGCGTGCGTGCTGATCGTGTGTCCCTGGCTCATGTCGGGTGCAACGGGCGAGCGCTCGCCTCTATTCCGCGCCGGCGACCACGGGCTGTCACTTGCGAGTGACGGTCACCGGGAGCGACGTGTAGCCGTGGACGAACGACGACAGCGTGCGCGTCGGCTCGGCTTGGACCTCGATGCGCTCGAATCGTTCGAGAATCTCCTCCCACAGGATGCGGAGTTGCATCTCGGCGAGGCGCAGGCCCATACAGCGGTGGACGCCGTATCCGAACGAGAGGTGCTGGTCGGCGTTCGCCCGCTCGATGTCGACGCTGTCGGGGTCGTCGAACACGGTCGCGTCGCGGTTGGCCGACAGGTACCACATGGCGAGTTGGTCACCTTCGAGGATCTGCTTGCCGCCCAACTCGGTGTCACACGTCGCGGTGCGGCGCATGTAGGAGAGCGGCGTCTGCCAGCGGATGATCTCCTGCACCATGTTGCGGATGAGGTCGGGGTCGGCTGCGAGCTTGTCGTACTGCTCGGGAAACGTGTTGAGGCCGTAGACGCTGCCGCTCATCGTGTTGCGGGTCGTGTCGTTGCCACCGACGATCAGCAGCAGCAGGTTGCCGAGGTGGTCCATGGCCGACATGTCCTTCGTCGCCTCGCCGTGGACGAGCATCGACACGAGGTCGTGGCCGGGATCTTCTCGGCGCTCTTCCCACAGGCGCGAGAAGTACTGGACGCACTCCATCAGTTCGTCGAAGCGCTGATCGTGCGACTCGATGACGCCACCCGGCTCGGGGATCGCGAACACGATGTCGGACCAGCGGGCGAGCTTGCGGCGATCCTCGAACGGGAAGTCGAAGAGGGTCGCCAGCATGCGTGTCGTGAGTTCGATCGAGACCGTTTCGACCCAGTCGAAGGTCTCACCCTCGGGAAGCGATTCGAGCACGTCGATCGTGCGCTCGCGGATGAGCGGCTCGACGTTCATCAGGTTCTTCGGCTGCACTGCGGGGGTGACCGTGCGGCGCTGCTCGCGCTGCTTCGGCGGATCCATCGAGATGAACGCCGAGGTCTGCGCGCCGGGGCGCGAGGGCGTGCCCGACACCGGGTTGGTGATCGTGATGCCACTCGCCGACGAGAACGTCTTCCAGTCGGCCTCGACCGCCTTGATGTCGTCGCCACGGGTGACCGACCAGAACCGGCCAGCCGTCTCGATCTCGTTGAAGTGGATCGGGTCTTCCTCGCGCAGTCGCTCGAAGTAGCGGTGGTACCGGTCGTCGGCGAAGAGGTGTGCGTTGAGGGGGTTGATGTCGGCGATGTCGAGTTCGTCGGCCGGCGCCACATCCGCACCCTTGGCGACCTGCTCCTGCTCGGGCGTCTGAAAGCCCTCCGGCGGACGCTGCACGCCGCTCGTCGCGGCGTCGGTCGTCTCGGTGGTGGTGTCGGTCATCGTGCACGTCCTCGCCTGAGCGATCTCGACGCAGCCCGGACGGCCCCGTCACGCTGCTTCCGACGATACTGACGGCCGCACTCCCCGACCGAGCCGGTCCGTTCCCGTGCTTCGTGCGCGCGCCGAGCTTCTGTCCACCGGGAGCGCCAGAATCCGGACCCGACCGGGGACATACCTCCGGCGAGCGTTCCGGTTCAGCTCGTCAACCGGGCCCGCGTCGTCATTTCGGGATCGTCGTTTCCCGTCGTGGAATGCGGCGACCCAGTGAGCGTTCATGGGGGCGACCGACACTGCGTTCTGCGACAGAATCAGCTGCGTCGCGCGCTTCGCGCAGTGCGTGGCAATCGTCAAGCTGCGCGACAAATTTCGCGCTCCGATGACGGACGTCACATCACCCAGGGTTACGGTCGGACGCGTGGAGTGAGGGGCCATGATCGTTTCAGGAGGGAACCAAACCAGCGATCTCGACGAGAGTCGGGCAGTCGGCGAGGCTTGCGTCGCGCGTAGATGGACGGTCAGGGAGGCAATTACTTCGAGTCGTCCGGCTGCGATCGCAGGCGCGACGGCGCTGGTGATCGCTGCGTTCGCGGCAGCCAGATCGACGACGATCCCGCTGGCTTGCGCTGTTGCGATCGGTGCGACGGCGCCCGCCGTCCTGGTCGACGTCCTCGACCGCCGACTCCCCGATCGGATGGTCGCGGGAGCGGCGATCATCGGCGCCGCGGCGGCTGGCCTGACGACTGTGGTGGGTGGGCGCGTCGACATCGTCGGCGCATTCGTCGGAGCGGGTCTGATGGCCGCACCGATCCTCCTCGCCCATCTCGTGTCGCCGTCGTCGATGGGTTTCGGGGACGTGAAGCTCGCCGTCGTGCTCGGTGCGGCGCTCGGTCTGGTGGCGCCGACACTGCCGATCCTCGCCCTCTTCGTCGGTTGCGCCCTGACCGTGGTCGCCGGTCTCACACTGCGCGTGCGCGCACTGGCCTTCGGCCCCGGACTCGCCGCCGGCGCGGTCACCGCCCTGGCTCTCACCGCGTGGGCGCCCCACCTCACGAACGACATCACCGGCTCCGGGTCGGCCACCGATCCGATCACCACATCGATGCAGCAGCACGCTCGCGAGCTGCCAGCCGTCCACGGAGGAACCGCATGAGCCGTCACGACGACAACACCACCCGCGGGTTCCGGCCGAGTACTCGCCGCCGCAATCGGATCGCGGCCGGAGTCGCGCTCGGCGCGGCTGCCATCGGCGGAAACGTCCTCGTGTACAGCTCGCTCGACTCGTCCGACACCGCCGTGCAGGCGCTGCGTGACATCCCGGCGGGCACCGAGATCACTCCCGACATGATCAGGACCGTCGATGCCGATCTCGACGCCACCGTCTTGGCCGTCCCCGGCGAGCAACTCGCACTCGTGCCGGGCCAATACGCTCGGGTGCGGATCGTGTCGGGTTCGCTTCTCGTGCAACCGGCGTTGCAGAGCGGCCCGCTGGTCGCCGACGACGCAGCGATCGTCGCGGTCGAAGTCCCACCGGGGCTGATTCCGAGAGGCGTCCGTGAACGATCACGCGTCGACCTCGTCTTCGATTCGATCTCCGGCGAACAGACCGTCGTCGCGGGCCAGACCGTCGGCATCCCCGACCCGTCGATCGCTTCGAGCGGAAGCGTGTCGATCTCGATCGAAGTCGACGCCGACTCGGCCGCAGCAGTCGCGGCGGCCGACGACGTCCGTGTCGTGCTGCTCACACCCCAGCCGGGAGACAGCTGACATGTCGGTCCTCGCTTTCGTCGGCGACTGCACGACCACCACCTGCCTTGCGCTCGCTGCTGGATGGCCGGTCCACGCACCGCACGATCCGGTCATCGTCGAGGCCGACCCGAGTGGCGGGTCGATCGCCGCATGGCTCGATGCTCCGGTCAGCCCGTCGCTGTCCACCCTCGTCGCCGCGCTGCACGGACAGCACGACTCGAATCCGCTGATCACGGTCGATGCGATGATCCGAGAAACCGACGCCGGGGTCCGGTTCATCCCCGCCCCGTATCGCGCCCGCGAGATGCGCAGCACTCTCGTGGAAGCCGAACGTCTCGTCTTCCCTTTGATCGCGGCAGCCACCGATGTCGTCGCACTGCTCGACTGCGGGCGATTCGACCCGGGTCGCATTCCAGCGGCGTGTCGGACCGCCGCCACGACGGTGGTGTGTCACCGACTCGAGTCGGCATCGGCGCCGGCGGCCACCGTCCGACTTGAGCGGATGGCCGAGTCGATCGAGTCGCTGCGCCTCGCTGGTCACGACGTCGCCGTCCTGCTCATCGGCGACGACCCGTTCGACCTCGACGAGGTCCTCGCATTCGCCGCTCCCGGCGCACCGGGTTGGCCGATCGCCCGAGACGACCTGGCCGCCGCAGTGTTCGCCGGGCGGTCGGGCGTGTCGTCGAAACGGCTGGGTCGCCTCCCGCTCTCGCGTTCGGCCGGCCGTGCCGCGGTCGGGCTGATCGAGCACCTCGACCTGGACGCAAGCCTCGACGTGGCGAGCGACACCGATCGGGTCCACACCACCGATGCCCCTTGCGACGCTTCGACCGTCGACCGCGACGATCACCGGCACGAACCTGCGGAATCGGTGGTGGCACGATGACCATGACGACGCCGACACACACCGACGAGGGAGCCGACCGTGATCTCGACAGCATCGTTCTCCGTGTGACGTCTCGCGTCGCCGAGCGGTTGATCGATGCCGTCGAGCGAGACGACGTTTCGGGTGGCCCGGACGGAGCCGGCGACGGCCCGTCCGGCACCGGTGGCGAGCTGGCCACCAACGAGCGCCGCCAGCAGCTGCTGATCGGAGCGTGGATCGGCGACGAGATCGACGTGGTCAACGAGGACCGACTCCGCGCCGGTTCGTCACCGCTACGACTCGACGACGAGCAACTCGTGAGATCGCGCGTCGTCGCCGAACTGACCGGCGCCGGTCCGCTCGAACCCTTCCTGAACGACCACGGTGTCGAGGAGATCGACGTCAACTCGGCCTCGTCGACCTGGGTCACGTACGCCGACGGTCGCAAGGTCGACGTCGGTGCGCTGTGGAAATCGGCCGCCGACCTGACCGCGTTCCAGAAGCGTCTGGCGCTGCGCATGCGCGGCACGGGCGAAGGCCGCCTCGACACCTCCTCACCGATGCTGACCATGCAGTCGAATGACGGATCGCGCATCGTCATGGTCCTCGGCGGTGGCGACCAGCACGGCATCTCGACGCATCCCCGCATCGCGATCCGACGCTTCGTCGTCCGCCAGGTCGGCCTCACCGGACTCTCCGAATTGGGCCTGTTCCCGATCGAACTCGTGACTCAGCTCCGAGCGCTCGTGCGCTGCGGGTTCACGATGCTGGTGTCGGGCCCACCCGGTGCCGGCAAGACCACGCTGCTCACCGAACTGCTCGGCGAGGTCTCTCCGCTCGAACGGATCATCACGGTCGAGAAGAACCTGCTCGAACTCCGACTCGAAGACGACCCGCGTCACCCCGACGCGCCAGCACTCTTCACCCGCCACGCCAACGCCGAGGGCGAAGGCGAGATCACCACGCGACAACTCGTCGAACTGACCCGTCGGCTCAATCCCGACCGCGTCGTCGTCGGCGAGCTCGTGGAAGACGAAGCGCTCGACATGCTCGACGTCGCCTCGATGTGCAAACGGGGATCGCTCGCCACCATCCACGCGCACGCTGCCGACATCGTGCTGCAGCGTCTCGCCTACTACGTGTCGAAATCCAACACGAACCTGCCCGAGTTCGCCGTGTGGAGCCTGATCGCGCAAACCGTCGACTTCGTCGTCCACATCGACCTCGTCCGCAACGCAGCCGTCGATCAAGCGACCACTCGTCGCGTCACCTCGATCGTCGAGGTCGGTGGGCTCGGCGAAGCGGGCGGTGTGTCGAGCACCGAGGTGTGGGGTCTCGACGACGACGACGAACTCGTCCAGGTGGCGCCGCTGTCCACCCGCCACCTCCAGCGCCTCCGAGTCTCGGGCTACTCACCGGGCGACTTCGCCATGAGCGCCGGCGCGATCCGGAACGGCGCCGCCTCGAACATGGCAACCAACGGAGCGGTGTCGTGAGCATCGAGGTCATCGCGCTCGTGTCGTGCACCGCGCTCTTGGTGCTCGCCGTCGTCATCGCCGTCGCACCGATCGACACACCAGGTCGCGAGGACGCGCCGCCGGCGTCAGCCTTCGACCGCAAGTTCGCCGTCCGGGCCATCTCGGCGATGGCGATCGGTCTGGTCGTCGTGGCGATCTCGGGCTGGCTGGTGCCAGCGGTCGTCGTGGGTACGGCCACCTGGTACTGGGTCGGCACCTGGCAACGCCGCGACCGGTCGGGCGTCAACGATGTCGAGCGGACCGACGCGCTCGCGTCGTGGATCGAGAACCTGCGCGACGTGCTCCTCGCCGGCGACCAGCCGATCGGAGCGATCGCCGCGACCGTGTCGACCGCGCCACCGATCATCCGCCCGGCCGTCCGCCGACTGTCGGCAGCGCTCGGGCATCAGGAACCCGACCTCGCCTTCCGGCGCTTCGCCGACGAACTCGACGACCCACTCGGCGACCTCGTCGCCGCCGGACTGCTCATCGCGGTCGAGCGCGGTGCCCGCACCGTCGCCGTCCTCACGTCGCTCGCCACGCAGGCGCGCTCGACCGCCGATCGCCGCCGGATCGTCGACGCCGAACGCGCTCCGATCCAGCGCGAAGTCATGCTGCTGTCCCTCGTCATGGGCGGCCTCGTCGTTGCGCTGATGGTGTTCGGTCGGGGCAGCTACCTCGCTGCGTACGACACGAGCGGCGGACAGGTCTTCCTCACGATCGTCCTCGCCGTCTACTGCGTCCTCCTGCTGCGGGTCCAACGCCTCGCCCGCTTCCCGAAGCCGAGTCGGTTCCTCACGACGGCCGGTCGCCGCAAGCAGCCCGTCGGAGCGGCCCGATGAGGTCGACCGGGCTCCTCGTGATCTTCAGCATCGTCGTCCTGATCGCGCTCTGGCTCATGGTCACCGGCTGGCGCCAACCCCGTCCGTCGCTCGTTCGATCCGCCCGGCGACTCCGCCGCTCGCCCGCACCCGTCGAAGTCGCCACACGCCCCGGCCGAGGCGATCTCATCGACACGATCGGCGCCATCGCCGTCCGCTCGACGGTGGTGCGCGAGCGATTCGTCGCCGTGAGCGAACTGCGCGTCATCGGTCGCCCGCCGACCGTGCACATCGGGTACCTGGTGGTGGCGGCGATCCTCGGCCTCGTCGCCCCCTCCCTCGTCCTCGCTCTGCTGTCATCGGTCGGAATCGTCTCGCTCGGTGTGGCGGTGCCCGCTGCGCTCTCGCTCGCCGGCCTCCTGCTGGCGCCCGCCGCCGTGCACTCGGCTGCGATCGCCGACGCCGACGAGATCCGCATCGACCTACGCCACCAACTGTCGGCCTACCTGGACATGATGACCATGCTGTTGGCCGGGAACACCGGCCACGAGGGTGCGCTCGAGCAAGCGGCAGCGGCGGGCGACGGGTTGCTCTTCCGTGAACTGCGTCGCCGGATGCGAGAGGTGTCGACGACCGGGCGCAGTCTGGTGACGGCTCTTGCGATCGTCGCCGACGACTTCGATCTCGCCGAACTGGACCAGGTCGCTTCGGCTGCTGCGCTGTCGGCGGCCGAAGGCGCGCCGGTCGCCCGCACGCTCGCCGCCAAGTGCGCCACGTTGCGTTCCACTCTCGCCGCCGACGACGAAGCCAAGGCCCGTGTCCGCAACGACAAGGTCACGCCGCCGCTCGTCGGCATGGCGTTGCTGTTCATGGCACTCATCATCTACCCCGCTCTCAACCTCGGCTGAACGTCCTTCGCCGGCGCAGCCCGTCCGTCCATCTACCCACCAGCAACAACCCACCAGCAACACACCAGAGAGGAACACCATGAATCCCTTCCAACTCCACCTCACCGCCGTGACACACGTCGTCTACTCGACGATGCTCGGGCTCGCTCCCGACCGGCCCGACGGCCCCGACCGTGTCGACCGAGACCGAGGCGCCGTGTCGATCGAGCAGGTGCTGTGGTACGCAGCAGCAGCAATCAGCGTCGCCGTCGTGGCCGGTGTCATCTGGAACACGGTGAAGACCACAGCCGACGGCGTCTCACCGACCGATCCGACGGCGCCCGGCGGCTGATCCCGTCTCCACGACCACCCGACGAACTGGTGACCATGCAGACACGCGACGCACAGCCTTTGCCGGCGCGCGCCCGTGGCGACAGGGGTGCGGCGACGATGCTCGCCGCAGCACTCCTGACGCCGCTGTTCGTGGTCTTGATGTTCGCCGCCGTGCAGATGGCGCTGTGGGGGCACGCCCGCACCACCGCCCGGGTCGCTGCGAGAGATGCTGCAGCCCAGGTCGCCCGTTTCGGGGTCGACTCCGCCGATGCGAAGGCGTCGGCGAAGGCCAACCTCGCCGGAGGCGACCTGCGCGGGATCGACGTGTCGATCAGCAACGGGAGCGAGATCGTCACGGTCACCATCACCGGAACGGCTCCCGGGATCATCATCGGAACGTCGCGCCCGGTGTCGGTCACTGAAGCCGTCCCAGTCGAGGGCCGCACGTGACCGCACCGAGCCAGAATCGCGGTCACCGGGTGCGCGGTCACCGGGTGCGCGGTCACCGGGTGCGCGGTCACCGGGTGCGCGATGACCGGGGCACCACCGACACGGTCGGGCTCGCGTTGATGGCGCCCGTCGCCGTCGCCGTCGCTCTCGCCATCTTGTTGCTCAGCCGCGACGTCGACTCACGAGCGACCGCCCAAAGCGCGGCCGAAGCTGCCGCTCAAGCCGCTGCCCAGGAGCGGACACCGGCCTCCGCTCAGGCGGCGGCGCAGGCCGTCGGCGATGCGATGCTGATCGACAGCACGACGTGTGCGTCGCCGTCGGTCTCGCTCGGAGGTGAGGCCTTCACCCCGGGTAATCGAATCAGCGTCACGGTGAGCTGCACGACGTCGCTGGCCGGCCTCGGGCCGCTCGAAGCAGCCGGCCGAGATGCCGACGTCTACACCGCCTACGCCGTCCTCGACCCGTACCGAGGCGTCGGATGAGCCGCTTCGCACGGCCCGATGCCGTCTGCGGATCACGCCGATTCCGGAAATTTCGAGAGAGTCGTCGTGCGTCGCAGAAGCGAACGATCCCGACGCAAGCGACGGGCCGTGGGCGCGGCGATCGCGGTTCCGGGATGGTCGCCGGGCTCACCCTGATGATCGCGTTCACATTCGGTGCGCTCGTCTGGTTGGCCAGCGATGTCGACCGCAGCGTGTCGAACCAGAGCGCCGCACAGTCGATCGCTTTCCAAGCAGCTCGCTCCGGCGCGCAGGCGGCGCAGGTCGACAGCCTGCGCTCCGGCGACACCGAGACCCTCGACCCCGCCGCCGCCCGAACCGCTGCGACGACCCTCGCGAACGCGCTCTTCAGCAGTTACGGCGTGTCGGGCACGGTGTCGGTCGCCGTCGATGCCGGCTCCGCCAAGGTGACGGTGACGGTGTCCATCACCGACGCGGGCCGCACCGTCACCGGGGTGGGTGCTGCGCGCGCCGAGAGAGCGAGCGAACTCCCGATCTGACCCGCCCTTTCCGCTACTGCAACTCGACGCCCCAGTGCACGAGTGGGGACGGAACCGACCCAGCGCACCGCCGACCAAGCGCACTGCCGACCAACCGACGACGACCAACCGACGACACGACCAGGAGGGACCAGATGTCCGATCACGACACAGGACGCATGTCGCGCGCAGCGGCGTCACTTCTCGCGATCGTGGTCACGTTCGGCGTGCTCCCCGTTGCGCTCATGCGCATCGCCGGCGCCCGATTCGGTTCGACCAACCCGCTGCACCAGATCGGCCTGCCGAGGTCCTGGAATCTCGACGAACTGAGCGCCATCCTCGGCGAGCCCCTGCGCGACCAGACGGTCGTCAACGCGCTGATCCGAACAAGCCTCAGCGTGATCTGGGTGTCGCTGGCGATCATCGCCGTGTCGGTGATCCTGGAGACCGTTCACATGACCCGCCATCGTGGCATGCCGACTCCGCACGTGCGCGGGCTCGGTTGGGCACAGGGTGTCGGGCGGTGGATCGCCGTCGGAATCATCGCCGTCCTCCCGATCGGCACGAACACCGTGGCCACCGCGACATCGCTCGTCTCTCCCTCGCTGATCTCACTGTCGGCACACGAGCCCGCGACGACCACGACCCTCGCGCCCCGAGACCCGGCGCCGACGATCACTGGTCACTCGACGCGCGCCGGCGTCGCGGATCGAGCCGTCACCACGACGGGCGTCGATCGATGGTCGTCACCATCGCCGTCCGACGCCGATCGACCCTCCGACACGACGGCGTCTCCAGCCCACCGCCACGTCGTGCAGCGTGGCGAATCGGTCTTCGGCATCGCCACGACGATCGCTGCGTCGGACGGACGATCGGCGATCGGGCTCGCCGACGCGATCCTCGACCTCAACCTCGACACGCGGATGAACGACGGCCAACGCTTCATCAACCCGGCGCTCATCCAGCCCGGGTGGGAACTCGTCCTGCCCGACGATGTCCGGACGATTCCCCGCCCCGTCGACACCGACCGCGACACCGATCTCGCAGTCGACCGATCGGATGGTTCGCACGTGGTTGTCGAGGGCGACACGCTGTCGGAGATCGCCGCCGATCACCTCGGCGACGCCGACGCATGGCCTCGACTCTGGGAGATGAACGGAGGAACGGAGATGTCCGACGGCCGCACCTTCGATGACCCCGACCTCATCCTTCCCGGCTGGAGCATCACCACCACCACCACGCCTGCGGACTCACCCGTCGACGACGAGGGGCCCGGCAGCGACCGTCCGACAGCGCACGACTCCGCCCAGCCTGACGACAGACCCGCCGAGCCGTCGAGCACACCACTACCGACGACTGCACCGACGACTGCACCGACGACGAACGGCGCTCCGGAAGCCTCGGCGCCCGCTCCGTCCTCCACCGACCAGGCGTCCCCGATCGACTCGATACCGATCAGCACCGCCCCGGCCAACACCGTCCCGATCGGCACCGCCCCGCCCAACACCGCCCCGCCCAACACCGCCCCGGCCAGCACCGCTCCGGCCAGCACCGCCCCAGCTCGCACGACGTCCAGCGTGCCGGTCGTGGTCGACGGAGGAGCCGACAGTTCGTTCGGGAGCGGTGAGCCGACGCGAGGGGCACCATCGCTCCTGCGACTCGAACATGCCGCGCTCCTCGCCACCGGGATCCTGACGCTCGTGGGTGTCCGCCGGCGACGGGCGATGCGCGCAGCGCTGCCACACGCACGGGTGCCACCACCGGCCGCTTCGGTCGCGGCGACCGAACGCCGACTCCGCTCACTCGACGACGGAGAGCGAGCCGCCCGCGTCGACGTCGCCGTGCGTGCTCTCGCCCATCGGCTCGCCGCCGGTCACTCGGACGGCGCGAAAGATGCCCGCATCGGATCGGTCCGAGTCGGTCGCGATGGCCACCTTCTCGTCCGTCTGACCGACAGCGCCGCACTCACGTCGCCGTGGTTGCAGGGCGACGACGATCGCTCATGGGTGCTCCCCGCCTCTGTCGCAGTCGAGGAGATCTCCGAGGACGCTTGCCGATCCGGCGACCCCTGTCCGGCGCTCGTCGCGATGGGCCTCGACGTTGACGAACGTGACGTCCTCGTCGATCTCGAAGCGGCCGGACTCACGGCGATCGAGATCCACGGCGAGCGAGAGGTCGAGTGCGGGAACGAGATCGTCCGCTCGATCGCGACCGGCCTCGCATCGTCGCTCGCGTGCGAGGTCGGTCATCTCGTCGTGTGCGAACTCGGTGTCGACGCACTTCTGGATCACCCGAACGGGCGCCGTGCGCCATCGGTATCGGACGCACTCGACATCGCGTTGGACGCCACCGGCACGATGGCGTCCAGCGGTCGGACCACGTTCGATCTGCGAACGCGTCGCACCGGCGGCGAGATGTGGGAACCCGCCGTGATGCTCTTCACGAGCGAGGACGACGCCGTCACCCACCTCGAGGTCGAACGCCTCCCCGCTCCCGGCCGTGGAATCGCCACGGTTGCGGTCTGCCGACCGGGCGAACTCTCGACCGCCGTGCTGCGACTGCGCGCCGAACCCGGTCGCTGGACACTCGACGGATTCGGCGAGACCATCACGCTCCAGCCACTCGGGCTCAGCCCCGACGACGTGACGGCGATCGGCGAGGTGCTCGAACACGCCTCGACGACCCCGGTCATCGAGCCGCTGCCCGAGCACGTGACCAACCCCCTCGCCACACCACTGGCCGAACAATCGACCGACACCACTGTGGAAGCCGCTCTGGAATCCGGGAGGGCCGTGGCCAACGGCCACGTCGTCCACGAAGCCGACACTCGGCACATCGTCGAGCCGGCGCTCGAGGTCTGCGACCACTTCGCGCCGCGACCCCACGAGGTCGTCGTCCGTTTGATGGGCGAGGTCGACGTCGTCGACGTCGCCGGAGTCTCCGGTCGCTTCGAACGATCGAAGACCATCGAGCTGATCGCCTGGCTGGCGACCCATCGGAACCGCCCCACCCGAACCGCCGCACGGACCGCGCTGTGGGAGTTCGACGTCCGCGACGCCACCTTCGCCAACGTCGTGTCCGAGGCGCGCCGTGGGCTCGGTCGGCTCGTCGACCCACCCGACGGGGAGGAGTGGGTGGCGAGGACGCTGAGCGAGAGCCTCCCGCTGCACGAACTCGTCGTCACCGACGTCGATCTGATCCGCGACCGGCTCGCCCACGCCCGGCTCGCTCCTGCGCCACACGCCATCGACGTCCTGCGACCCGCCGTCGAGATGATCACCGGCATCCCCTTCGCCGGGACGAGTTACCTCTGGCCCGATGCCGACGGACTGATGTCCGACCTCGTGCTCCTCGCCATCACCGCGACCACCGAGCTCGCCACGCACGGCCTGACGGTCGGCGACACCGACCTCGTCTTCTGGGCGACCGGGCGGGGGCTCGCAGTGCTGCCGGGCCACGAGGAGCTGATCGGTGTGCGGATGCGAGCGCACGCCGGTGCCGGTGACCTCGCCGGGGTCCGCCACGAGTGGGAGAGCTACGAGCGGGTGATCACTGCCGACTCGTGGTCCGACGGCGAACCCGCCCCCAAGCTGCTCGACCTCCGTCGCGAACTTCTCTCCCCCAACGCCTGAACGGCGCGTCGATGCCGGCCGTCCGGGCTTCTGTCCGCCGGCCGTGCTGCGATGCGGACCCCACAGGGGACGGAACTGCGACGAGGCGCCGACCCATCGGGGAGGGTTGCGAACCCCCATCAGGAGTCGAAACGTTCGGGGAACAGGTGGTCAGCGACAGCGCGAAGCGTGTGCACACACGAGAATGCTCCGATGCGATCTCCCACACACACTCGCGGCGGCGCCCGGCGGCGATTCGCTGCCGGGACCGCCTCCGCCACGATCCTGCTCGCCGCATGCGGTGGCGGCAGCGACGACGCCGGCAGCGCCGCTCAGGCGGGCGAGGCCCTCCCCTCTGTCGACTCCGGTACCGACGACGGAACCGACACCGACACCGACGATGCCGCCACCGACACCGACACCGATGCCGACGATGCGGGCAGCGACGATGGCGCCACGCCGGTTGCTGCGTCGGGTGCGGGGCTGGTCGACCTGATCGGACCCGACGTGGTGGCCGACGCCGAGGTGTCCACCAACCTGCTGCCCGACGTCGTCATCGACGACCTCAACAACGGGCGCAAGGTCAACTTCCGCAACCTCGTCCCGCAGGAGAAGCCGATCCTCCTGTGGATGTACGCACCGCATTGACCCACCTGCAATCGGGAAGCTCCCGATGTCGAGCAGTTCGCTCGAGACAACGCAGATGACCTGATCGTGGTCGGCCTGGGAACCCAGGACAGCCTCGGAGACGCCAACGAGTTCGTCACCGAACACGGAACCGAGTCCTTCACGATGCTGTGGGACGAGTCGTTCGAGACCTGGCTCGAGATCGGCATCACCACCCAGCCGTCGGCCGTGCTCCTCGCTGCCGACGGCACGCCGATCACCGGCTGGGTCGGGCCGTTCCCGCAGGACGAAGTGCTCCGCCTCGCCGCCGAGTCGACCGCCGCCGCCTGACCCGGCGATTCCGACGAGAACGATCGAAGGCCGGGTGCATCGCACCCGGCCTTCGTCGTTTCTGGATTGGCGTCGGACGACGCGATCAGCAGGCGTCGGGCACCTGGGTGATCGTGCCGTCCTCGCTCACGTCGTGGAAGACCGACGCCTGACGCAAGACCTGTGCATCGACGAGACCCCGTTCATACCGATCGTCGCCGCCGCCACTGCCGGGCAGCGTCGTCGTGTCGTTCATGGCGAAGTACGACTCGACGGCCATCTCGAGCACGCGCTCGTCGGTCTTGCACGAGGCATTCTCGCCCCGATCGGTGATGGCGCGGACGGCAAAGATCGTCACTCCGGCAAGGATCCCGAGGATGACGATGACGATCAGCATCTCCACCAGCGTGAAGCCGGCGTCGCGCCGGAGTTCGTCCTGGGACCGGAGGTGCTGATGGTTGCAGATCACCCTTGTTCTTCGGCGCAGACGCTGAGCGACTTGAGCGCCCGTCGGACGCCGCCCCGGAACCTCGCCGAAAACGCGGAACGACCCCGCCCGAGTGGGCGGGGTCGTTTCCGTTGTTCAGGTGTTCAGTGACTGATCGTCAGATCAGGCGCACTTGCCGGTGCCGTTGGCCGCGACGAATGCCGGGGTCACGGTGCCGTCAGCGGCCGTCACGGCTCCCGTGAAGGTCCACACCGATGCGTCGATCGGGTCGCCCAGGTACGAGTTCAGCGCCGCAGCGTTGGGCGGGTCGGTCTGGTTCTGGGCGTAGTAGGCCTCGATGGCCGTGTCCAGCGTCCGCTTCTCGACGGAGCAGGCGTTGTCCTGGCCCTGGTCCGTGATGCCACGAACGGCGAAGACCGTGACCGTGGCGAGGATGCCGAGGATGACGATGACGATGAGGAGTTCGACGAGGGTGAATCCCTTGTCCTGGTTCTTGTTCATGATTCTGCGTTTCCTTCCGCTGTTGAATCTGTAGATGGATGAGATGTCTCTCACTTGTTCCCTTTCGTGAGAGGATCTCCCGCAGGGCACTTACTGCTTCGGTCCGCTTGCTCCTGACCTTGAACGCTTGTGGGAACTAATTCGGGAAAGATCGCTCCATACCAGCTCAGGACACCTTTCTCGATGCGTCAAGAGTTGTTCTGGCCGCACTTGAAGCCTCGAAATCACGTCGACTGTCTGGAGTACCTCAAGCGGAACGCGCATCGCGCCGATACCTCACCACAGGCGGCGTGCGACGTGCACGCCCGACCATCGACCGACTCACCCACGAGGCTCCGCACATGTTTGGCAAGACCAAGGAATCCACCGACACCGACACTTCCGTCGACACCGATGTCGCCATCGGCGAGTTCTTCGGAGACGAGGCGGCCGTCGCCGAGGAAGTGCGGATGAACGACCTGTTCCAGCGGGTCTCGGGCGTCGAGCAACAGATCAACAGCCAGTTCACGTCGATGGCCGCCTACGCGCAGATCGCCCAGGAGCAGATCGAGATGGTCCGCTCGGAGGCACAGCACGCCAACGAGCGCAGCGAGCAACGGGTGATCGGCCTGATCGAGCGTGAGCGCGACGACCGGCTCGGCGTCGACGGCGCCACTCCCGACGTCACGTCCCGCCTCGACTCGCTCGAACGCCAGGTCGGCGAGATCCGCGACAGCCTGCAGCAGTGCCTCTCGAACCAGAAGGCACTCGCCGACGCGATCACCGACCTCTTCACTCAGCCGACGACGATCCCCGCTCCGCGTTCCGCGAGCGCAACCCTGCCCGACGAGGCACCGGCCCCGATGCTGGGCAGCAACGACCTCCTCGGCTCCGACGACTTCATGACCGACCTGCACGAGCACGCAGCGCCGGCCGGTGCCCGATCCCACCTGGAGATCGACGCTGACGACGACTTCGAGTTCGTCTTCGATCCGAAGGACATCGAACTGATCGCCGAGCTCGAGTCGGACGGCGAGGCCCCCGACGTCGACGCCATCACCGAGGATCTCGCAGCTCCGGCACCGGCGTTCGACGTCTTCGCCGCACCCGACATCTCCACGATCGACCTCGCCGTGCCGCTGCCGGCCCCCGTGCTGAACGTTCCGGCACCCGTTCTCGACGGTCCGGCGAGCGAGTCCGACGACGGCCCGATCGCCGCCCTCTCCCTCGACTGAACTGCCCGAGATCCCCGAATCCGGGTCGACCGCCCGACTCGAACCACGCCGTGACCGGGTGCCTGCGCTCGGCTAAAGTCGCCGCAGGACGTTCGGGTGTTTGGTGCTGGTCGTGACCGTTCGAAGCGGCACGGTGTATCTCATCAACGCTGAGAAGATCACGCCTGAGAACCCTGAGCGTCTGGAGCGAATCAACCGGAGAAATGGTGACGCCGGACGTCCTCAGCCTTCGCCCCGATCTTTGCGACCAGGCGTAAGGCGTTATCACTGTCACTCAGTGTGGTCAAAAAGCTGGAAGGGCCGGCTGCCGCGTCCCGACAGCCAGCCGGGCATCGTGCGAGAAGTCCCCAGTCGCTGAATCTCCAACCGTTGATCACCTCCGGGTGTTGTGGCGCTGGTTCGGGTGTTTGGTGCAGCCTTTCGTGAAGGAAACACCCCGACCCCGGCGAAACACCCCGACCCCGGCGAAACACCCCGACCCCGGCGAAACACCCCGACCCCGGCGGGCCGGCGCGTCTCACTGTAGGTCGGACCCGTCATGAGACCTCCCACCGAGGCAGCGTCAGCGAACGAGTTCGACGCGCATGCCCTCGGTGTCCCAGTAGGGCTCGAGGGGGAAACGCGAGATGGCACGGCCCGACTGGCGTCGAGCGGTCCAGAGCATCGCGGCGGCGTCGATCAGCATCTTCGGGTGCGCGCCGGCCGGCGGCGTGCGGGTCACCACGTCGTCGACGCCCGGCAACTGCGACCGGATCAGGTCGAGGCGCTCGCGGCGTCCGTCATCGTGCCACGGTGAGGTCTTCAGTTGCTCGTCACCGTTCATCGCGGTGAACGACACGTCGGGATGCGCCGGCACGAAGCGACGGGCATGGTACGGCTGCAGCTCGACAGCCGCTTCGCGCACCCACTTGTAGCGACGCTTGTCGGCGCCGTTCATCCACTCCTCGTGGCGAGACGCGCCGAGGCCGGTCGTCTCCTCGAAGGCCTGACGGCTCGGCGTGCCGTAGATCGCAGCTGCGCGCGGCCACCCGACGTACTGACGGGCGTCGACGTCACACGGACGCCACGGCCCATCGGGATGGTCCTTCAGACCCATCGGCGCGTTGATCGCCGCCGCATCGAACGTCGGCCGGTAGTCGAGCACGTCGAACAGGTTCTTGACGACGAACGCCTCTTCGGCAGCCACCGTGATCCCCGCCATGCGGGCAGGCAGCACGAGCCACCCACCCGGACACGTCGTGACGCCGGCGAGGTTCTTGTACGGCAGTTTCTTGGCCACCATGGTGACGACTCTCCTGGTTCAGATGCGGGGATCGGATGCGGTTCAGATGGGGGTCGGATGTGGACCGGACACGAGATCCGGAGCGGATCAGGCGTTGGCTGCGGCCATCGGGTTCTCACCGCTGCCCGACGAGCTCGCCTGACCGCCGGCGACGGTTGCCTGGGCCTGCAACTGAGCACGGGCCGTGGCGAGCTGCGCCTGGATCTCCTTCGGGTACGCACTCGACTCCATGGCCGTCTCGAGCGAGATGAGGCCGGCGGCGACGAGGCGTGCGAGGTCCATCTCGACGGTCTGCATGCCGTCGGCAGCGCCCGTCGCGATCATGTTGCGCATCTGACGTGACTTGCCCTCACGCACGAGGTTCCTGATCGCTTCGTTCGCCACCATGATCTCATAGGCGGCAACTCGACCGCCACCGACCGCCGGCAACAGACGCTGCGAGATGACTCCCTGCAGCGCGCCGGCGAGCATGATCTGGATCTGGTCGCGGCGCTCGGCCGGGAACACGTCGATGATGCGGTCGAGCGACTGAGCGGCGTCGTTCGTGTGCAGCGTGGCGAACACGAGGTGGCCGGTCTCGGCGAGGGAGAGCGAGATCTCCATCGACTCGAGGTCTCGCATCTCGCCGAGGAGCACCACGTCGGGGTCCTCACGCAGCGCGCTCTTCAGACCGGCGTTGAACGAACGGACGTCGGTGCCGACCTCGCGCTGGTTGATCATCGCCATCTTGTGGTGATGCAGGTACTCGACCGGGTCTTCGATGGTGAGGATGTGCAGCGGCTTGGTCTCGTTGATCCGGTCGATCATCGCAGCGAGCGTCGTCGACTTGCCCGAACCGGTCGGGCCCACGACGAGCACGATGCCGTACGGACGGTTCGACAGCGTGGTACACGCCGATGGAGCACCCAGCTCTTCGAGGGTGCGCACCTTGAACGGCACGACACGCAGAGCAAGGGCGTACGAGCCGCGCTGGCTGAAGGCGTTGGCACGGAAGCGCCCGACGCTCGGCACGCCGAAGGAGAAGTCCACCTGGCTCTGCTCTTCCAGCTCGAGCTTCTGATCGTCGTCGAGCAGTGAGTCGATGATGCGATCGATCTCGACCGACGTGAGCACCGGCACGTTCTCGAACGCGACGAGCATGCCGTCACGACGGACCGTTGCCGGCCGGCCGACGGTCAGGTGGAGGTCGGAGGCGCCCGACTGGACGGTCGCTGTGGCCAGCGACACGAGCATGGGATCGATTTCTTGGGTGGTCATGGGATCTATCCTCCGGCACGAGCCGGAACGAGCCCGGCTGGGTGGTTGTGATGGGTCTTTCTCTGTTGATTGCTGTTGTGGTCGGGCTCGGCCTGTTGTTCGGCTCGTTCCTGACCGTGGTGGTCGACCGAGTGCCGCGTGGCGGATCGATCAACATGCCGCCGAGCGCATGCGGGAACTGCGGTCTGCGACTGGGGCCGCTCGACCTCGTTCCCGTGCTCAGCTGGTTGGTGCTCGGCGGCAAGTGCCGCCGATGTCGCAACCCGATCGGCATCGAGCCGATCGTGATCGAACTGGCGAACGTCACGGTGTGGCTGCTCTTCTTGTGGAAGTTCCACACCGACGATCGCATCGAGGTGCTGCCGGCGTTCTTGATCTTCGGCTCGGTGCTGGTGGCACAGACCTGGATCGACATCCGAGAGCAGCGGCTCCCGCGAGAGATCACCTACACCGGGCTCCTGCTCGGTGGCGTCGCGCTCGCCGTCGCGGCGATCCTGCTCGACGAGCCCGAACGGATCTGGATGGCTGCGCTCGGTGCCGCCATCGCTCTCGTGCTGATCGGAGGTATCTACCTCGGCAGCAACGCGTACTACGGCAAGGACGTCGCCTTCGGTTTCGGCGATGTGATCCTCGCGCCGCTCCTCGGGCTGTTCCTCGGCTGGCTCAACCCGGGCATCGTGGCGCCGGGTCTGTTCTTCGGTTTCGTCCTCGGAACGCTCGGCGCGATCCCGGCGCTGCTCGCCAAGAAGGCCACGGCCAAGACGCAACTGCCGTTCGGACCATTCCTGGCCCTCGGCGCCGTCGTGGCGGTGTTCGTCGGACAGCATTTCGTCGACTTCGTTCTGGGACGCTGACCCGCAGGTCAGACGACCTGGCCGTTCGCGTCGAGCTCGACGGTCTGGACGATCGGCGCCGGAGCGTCGACGCTCGAGCCCGGCTCGTCTTCCTTGATGCCACCGAGGACGCCGTACATGGCGGACACGAGGGCGATGGCGACGAAGCCGACGATGACGCCGACGAACACGATCATGATCGGCTCGAAGAGCGTCGTGAACTTCTTGATGCGAGCTTCGAGCTCACGGTCGAAGTAGATCGCCGCGGTCTCGAGCTGCTTGTCCAGGGTGCCGGTCTCTTCGCCGACCTTGAACATCTGCTTGGCCGCACCCGGGAAGAGCTGGGTGTCGATCAGCGGACCCGAGAAGCCCTTGCCTTCGAGCATCAGCTCACGGGCGACGACGAGCCGCTCGCGGTAGACGACGTTCGAGGTGGCCTGGGTGGTGGTCGCCAGCCCTTCGGGCAGCGGCACACCGGCCTTGACCATCGCACCGAGGATGCGACAGAAGCGTTCCAGGATCGCGTAGTCGACGATGCCGCTGATGATCGGCACCTTCAGCACGAGTCGTTCCCGGAGCAGCTTGCCCTTGGCGTTCTTCGTGAAGAACATGATGACGGCGACGAACAGCATCATCGCACCGGCGGTGATGAACCAGAGGTCGGTGAAGAAGCGCGAGACGAACAGCATCATTCGTGTCGGAAGCGGCAGTTCGGCGCCGAGTTCCTCGAACAGCGGCTTGAACTGCGGGAGGACGTAGCCGGCGAGCATCAGCACGGTGCCGAAGGCCATGACCATGACGACCATCGGGTACGAGAGCGCACCGACGACCTTCGACCGGGTGTCGATCTCTCGTTCGAGGTACTCGGCGAGGCTCTCGAGTGCGTTGTCGAGCTGACCGGTCAGCTCGGCCGACTCGAGGATGCCGATGTAGTACTCGGGGAAGACCTCTTCGTGCTCACGACACGCCGCCGACAGCAGACCGCCGTTGCGAAGGTCATCGATGAGCGAGCTGAGCGCACGCCGCAGTGCGACGTCCTCGGTCTCGTCGCCGATGGTGAGCAGAGCGTCGGTCAGCGGGATGCCGGCCTTGACGAAGACGGCCAGCTGACGCGTGAAGTGCATCAGCTCCTTCTTCTTCACCTTCTCCTTGGTCAGCTCGAAGTCGAGCATCCCTCGGGTTTCTTCGATCTTCGTCGGGAACAGGTTCTGTTCGACGAGGATGGCGCGTGCTGCGCCGATGGTGTCGGCCTTGGTGACGCCCTCGATCGGGGCGCCTTGCGGGTCGACTGCGACGTATGCGAATTTCGGCATGTCAGTGGTTCCTGTACTCGTGGTCGATCAGTGGGCGAAGAGCGTGCGGACGACTTCGGAGGTGGTGGTCACGTCGTCTTCGACGAGCTGCATGGCTTCGCGGAGCATCGTCCGCATGCCTTGCGCCACGGCGAGGCGACGAAGTTCTTCGGTGGTGGCCCAGCCGACGATGAGTCGTCGGATCTCGGGGGTGATGCGGAGGAGTTCGTAGACACCGATGCGGTCGCGGTAGCCCGTCATCGAGCAGTAGCTGCAGCCCACGCTGTGGAAGAACTGCGTCTTCTCGCTGCCACCGGAGTGCTGGCGGAACACGGCCATCTCCTCGACACCGGGCTCGTAGGGCTCCTTGCAGTTGTCGCACATCTTGCGGATGAGGCGCTGCGAGACGACGCCGACGATCGCCGAGGCGACGAGGAAGGCCTCGATGCCCATGTCGAGCAGACGGTGCAGTGCGGCGACGGCGTCGGTGCCGTGGAGCGAGGTCAGCACGAAGTGGCCGGTGAGGGCCGACTGGATGGCGATACGTGCGGTGTCGGCGTCTCGGACCTCACCGACGAGGATGACGTCGGGGTCTTGGCGCAGCAGGGCTTTGAGACCGGTGGCGAACGTGAGGCCCGCCTTCGTGTTCGTCTGCACCTGGTTGATGCCAGGGAACACGTACTCGACGGGGTCTTCGACCGTGGTCACGTTCTTGCCGCCCGAGTTGATCTCGAGGAGCGTGGCGTACAGCGTCGTCGTCTTACCGGCGCCGGTCGGGCCGGCGCAGATGACCATGCCGAACGGTGCGTGTACCAGCTTGGCGTAGGTGCTGTAGGTCTCCTTCGGCATACCGAGTTCGCCGAGGCCGACCATCGACTTCGACTTGTCGAGCAGACGCATGACGATCTTCTCGCCGAAGACCGTGGCCACGGAGGCGACACGGACGTCGAGCTCCCTGCCGTCGACCTTGGTCGAGAACTTGCCGTCCTGGGGCGCACGCTTCTCGACGATGTTCATCTCGGACATGATCTTCAGGCGCGAGGTGAGCGCGTTGTGTGCCGAGAGCGGGAGGCTGAACGCCTCGACGAGCTGACCATCGACACGGAACCGGATCCGGAGCCGGTCGTTGAGCGGTTCGATGTGGATGTCCGACGTGCGGTCGCGCAACGCCTGGCTGACGATCTTGGCGACGAGCTGCACGACCGGCGACTGGTCGTCGAGGCTGACCTCGGCGATCTGGTCGGCGGCCGATCGCTGATCGTCCTCGTCGGCGAACGTGGCGACGAGTTGATCGAGGTTGCTCGACGAACGGAACATCTGCTCGATGAACGACGTGACCGACTTGTGGTCGGATGCGTGCCAGACGAGTCGCTGACCGCCGGCGCCTGATTCGACGACCTGGCGGCGAGCGGGCGACGGGTCGACTGCGTAGACGACGAGCCCCTCGGCAGTCTCCGAGAGTGCGATGACCTTGTTGTCACGACAGAGCTGCTCGGGCAGCTTCTGGATGACTTCTTCGTCGAGCTGACCCGGGTTCGCCGGAGCGGCTGCCACCTGGCAGGCGGCGGCGACGGCCTGCGTCAGCTCGTTTCGACCGACGGCATGACGAGTCAGCGCGTAGTCGCTGAACTTGATCATGTCGCCGTTGGCCTCACCGAGAAGCCGCTCGAGGTCCTCGGATGCGAGGTTGCCCGACTGGACGAGCGCCTGGCCAGCGGCCGAGCACTCCTCGACCGACATGCCGGCTTCGACCGGGCGGTCCCTGACTGCGACGGCGCCTGCCTCGTCGGCGGGCGCTTCGTCCTTCTTCTTGCTTCCGAATGCCATGTTGTTGTCCGTTCGTCTCAGGTCGTCTTCGTCGGGGCGAGGGGTGGGTGTTCGTTCTCAGGAATCGGCCGGGGGCCGGACCATCGCGACGGTGGAGTCGCGGTTGTCGTCGATCGTGGGTTGCGAGAGCGGCTGGGAAGCATCACCGGTCAGCTCGCTCAGCGACGGCATCTTCGGCATCTCGATCCCGCCCGACGCAGGCGCCGGTGCAGGGTTGGCGGTCGCCGCGGAAGCAGGGGCCGGCTCGGCGGCGACGGCCGTCGCCTGGGGCGCCGCTGCAGCGACGGCAACGGGCTCGGGAGTCGGTTCCGGCTCAGGCGCCGGTGCGGGAGCGGCGACCGGCTCGGGAGTGACGGTCTCGCCCGGGAATCCGGCCGGATCGTCGGTCATGGCCGGGGCGGCGGGCGTGGCGGCGGGAGCGTCGTCGTGGCGTTCGAGGATGTCGGGGTCGAGCATCAGGACCGCCCGCTCCACCTCTTCGAGGCGCTCGAGTTGCACCGCACTCTCGACGTCCATGCTCTGGTCCTGCACGGTCGTTTCGATCTCGGTCAGGCGCACGGCAACCGCTTCGTGGTTCTCGCGCATCGACTCCTGGAAACGATCCATGTCGATGCGGACGAGTTCGGCCTGGCCGAGAGCCGAACTGATCTTGTCTTTCATCTCGTCGATCGCCTCGGCGTCGACGCTGCCCAGTTCTTCACGGAGCTGAACGAACTCGGCGTCGAAGTCGGCGAAGCGGGAATCGTTGGCGGCGATCCGGTCGCTGAGCATGGCGACCGAGTCGTCGAGACCGGCGCCGACGCGGCCGACGTGTGCGTCGATGTCGGCCACTCGCTGACCGATCTCTTCGTTGAGGCGACCCTCGACGGCCAGCATGCGGTCATTGACCCGCTGCTCGCTCGCGTCGACGTGGGAGTTGACGATGTTGTTGACGTCGGCCTGCTGTCGAGCGGCGGCCGCCGAGACTTCGTCGATGCGGATGACCATCGAGCTGACACGGTCTTCGAACGACGACGTCATCTCGGTCGAGATGCGATCGAAGCGTCCTTCGATCGCCGTCGTCACGCTGTTGATGTGGTCGACCATCTGACCGGCCTGCTCATCGAAACGCTGCAGGCTCTCGCCGAGGTTCGAGATCTCGGTCGACATCTGGTCCTGGCGGGCCTCGACCTTCTTGAACAACGGTGCGGCCGCCGCCTCGACGGCGGCGCTCATGCCGTTGTTCGATTCGTCGACGACCTTGGCGAGTCGGTCTCCGACATCCTCGTGACGCTTGTTGGCCACCGACGCGTACTCGTTGAGCCGACCTTCGACCGCCTCCTTGACCTCGACGCGGAATTGCTCGCCGGCGACTGCCTGCTGCTCGATTGCCGACGAGACCGTGTGGCTCTGCGTCTCGACTGCGGAAGCGAGAGACTGGACCTGGGATTCGAGCGACTCACGTGCTGCCTTCGCAGCCGCCGCTTCCTCGTTGATCTGCTTCAGACTCGCGGCGACCTCGGTGCTGAACCGGGTCAGCTGCTCTTGGACCGCGCCGACGATCTCACGTTGCATTTCTCGGAGTTCTTCGCTCATTGCAGTCCTCGGATGGCGGGTAGTGGCTTCGGTGATGCGTCCGTCGAGCCCCTCTCGGGACCCCACGTGTGCAGATGTCTTCCATCTGGTATCGACTCGCAACCCACGCGTCTTGAGGAATTGCTGAGAGTGCCCTGACCAGCAGTTGTGCTGGGCCGGACCCGAGAACCGAATAGGTTCAGCCCATGCGCGTGCACCTGATCGACGGCACCTACGAGCTGTTCCGCCAGCACTTCGGCTCGGCCGCGCGCCACTCCGACAGCCATCCGATGGCCGCTGCCGCCGGAGTCGTGTCATCGACACTGGCACTGGTTGCCGACGGCGCCACCCACGTCGGAGTGGCGTCCGATCACACGATCGAGAGCTTCCGCAACGACCTGTACGACGGCTACAAGGACGGCGAAGGGATGGACGAAGACATCCTGCGCCAGATCCCCGTGATGGAAGACGCGCTGGAGGCCGCCGGATTCGTGGTGTGGCCGATGGTGAGCCACGAGGCCGACGATGCTCTGGCGGCAGCGGCCGCAGTGGCCGATGCCGACGATCGTGTCGAGCAGGTCGTGATCGTGACGCCCGACAAGGATCTCGGGCAGTGCGTGCGCGGTGGGCGCGTGGTGCAGTTCGACCGCCGCAAGCGCGAGATCATCGACGAGGAGGGCGTCATCGAGAAGTTCGGTGTCGGACCCGCCTCGATCCCCGACTACCTCGGCCTCGTCGGCGACACCGCCGACGGGTTCCCCGGGCTCGCCGGATGGGGTGCCAAGAGCGCCAGCCGAGTCCTCGCCCGATACGGCCACATCGAAGACATCCCGCCGGCCGCCGGGCAGTGGGACGTGGAAGGCCTGCGCGGGGCGGCCAAGCTGTCGGCCACGCTCCAGGCCAACCTCGACGACGCGTACCTCTTCCGCAAGATCGCGACGGTCGACGCCGATCTCGATGTCGGAGCCGTCGATGACTGGAAGTGGGCGGGCCCGACCGACCGATTCGGCGAGGTCGCCGAGCGGATCGGCGCACCGGGACTGGTGGGCGACGCCCGACGCTTGGCTCCGTGAACCCCGACGACGGCGGTGCACCAAACGTACAGCGCGTCGCCTTCACGCCGCTCGCGCCACGGGGCCGCTAACATCGTGGACGGTGGTGACCGGGCCCTGTGCAATGGGCGCCCGTGAACCAGGTCAGGACCGGAAGGTAGCAGCCTTCATCGGCATCGCCCGTGTGCCGCAGATCGTCTGGTCACCACCACTCACACCCTCCCGGTCCCTCTGGCTCAGTGCGCGACTCAATGCGCGGCTCAGTGAGCGCATCGCCACGAGCGGCGTGGCCCGGTAGCGTTGACGACCGCAACCCGGAGGGGTGCGAGAGCGGCCGAATCGGCACGCTTGGAAAGCGTGTGAAGTGAAAGCTTCCGTGGGTTCGAATCCCACCCTCTCCGCCACGACGATCGGCCAGGCGGTGTTCCACCTCCTGGCCGATTCTGGTTTTCGGCACTCGCCACCTGCCGGCCGACCACATGACGCTCGGTAACTTCGTGCACATGGAGATCGAGGCGCTGATGGCGATGGCACTCGACGAAGCAGACGCTGCGGTCGAGCACGACGACGTCCCGGTCGGCGCTGTCGTCGTGCTCGACGGCGAGGTGATCGCCCGCCGGCACAACGAACGCGAACTGACCGGCGACCCCACTGCCCACGCCGAGGTCCTCGCGCTGCGCGATGCCGCCGACCACGTGGGCCGCTGGCGGCTCGACGAATGCACGCTGGTGGTCACGCTCGAACCGTGCGCGATGTGCGCCGGCGCTCTGGTCAACGCTCGGTTGGGCCGTCTCGTCTTCGGCGCGACCGACCCGAAAGCGGGCGGAGTCGTGAGCCACTACGAACTGCTGAGCGGCGACGTGTTGAACCACGCCGTCGACGTGCGCCACGGGGTTCTCGCCGACGAATGCGGCGAGGTGCTCCGAGAGTTCTTCCGCCGTCGGCGTTCGTGAGACCAGCGATCCGATCAGTGGATCGGAACATGATCCCGACGAGGTTCAGTCGTCGTTCCGGAGGCTGCTGATCAGCCGACGCAGCGCGCCGCGCCGCTCGGTCGACGGAAGCGTCCGGCCGTCGTCATCCACGGCAAAGACCACCGAGGCCTGACCGGCCAGAGCGTCGTCGGTCGAACCCAGTTCGCTCAAGGGGTCGACGGCGACCGGCTCGTCGGCCGCTTCGTCGTCGAAGACCGAGACCACCGATGGCGCCTCGACGTCGTCGGCAGCGTCACGCACTGCCGTGACAGTGCTCGCCGGAGGCGCGGGTGCGGTTGCGGGTGCTGGCGGTTCGGGCGCCGGTTCGGGTGCGGGTGCCGGCGGTTCGGGCGCCGGTTCGGGTGCGGGCGGTTCCGGAGGCGCGGCGGGTGCCGGTGCGGCCGCCGGCGGCGCGGGGGCGGCCGTTGCCACGGGAGCCACCGGCATGGGCGGTGCCGCAGGCGAGGGGATCGGCTGGGTGAGCGGAGAGCGCGCCGAGAGCTGCTCGGCCGTGACATCGACGGTGGCGTCGACGGCTGGGTCGACCGGAGCCGGAACATCGATCGACGGCACTTCGAGCATCGGCGCGACGGGCGGGACGGGAGCGACCGGAGGTGCACTCGGCGCGGGAGGTGCTGCCGCAGGAGGAGGCGCGACGCTGGACGCCGATGCTTCGTGCGGTGTCTCGACTGACGGCGCGATGGGTGCATCGACCGGAGCTGCGACAGGGGCGGCGACCGGAGCGATGAGCGGAGTGCTGGGCGCAGAGGTTCCGAGTTTGGGCAGGGAGAAGGCCGACGGAGTCGATGGCGGTGCCACCGACGTGGCCGAGGCGTCGTCGATCGCCTGCAGAGCCCGCTTCACGGCGGCCGCGACATCGTCGGGCACCGCTTCGTCGGGCGTCGGGATCTCGTCGAGCCGCAACGGGGCGATCAGCCCGGTCGGTGGATCCGTCGGGGCGGATGAATCGGTCGGCGGAGCGGCGACGTGCGTCGCAGCGTTCTCCCTCTCCGCGGTCGTCGGAGCCGGTGTCGGGACCGAGTCGGCGAACAGCGGCTCACCGCCCTCGCGAGGCGGTTCGGGCGTCGGCGGCATCGGTTGCGTCGGCGGCAGGTCGTGAGCATCCGGTGCATCGGCCGTCACCGTTTCGACCACGTCGGTCGCCGGCGCAACGGCAGGCTCGCCGAACAGTTCGAGGTCGGCCGGCGGGTCAACCGGAGCAGCCGGAGCCGGAGAGTCAACCGAAGCAGCCGGGGCAGGCGGAGCCGGAGAGTCAACCGGAGCAGGCGGGTCAGCCGGAGCGGGAGAGTCAACCGGAGCAGGCGGGTCAGCCGGCCCGGGAGGGTCAACCGGAGCAGGCGGGTCAGCCGGCCCGGGGGGTGCGAGCGGCGGGAGTTGGTCGAGCGGCGCCGGAGCGGCCGTCTCGGCTGCCTGGACGAGGTCAGGGTCTTCGGTTCCGTCGGGCCAGACGATGTGGAACTCACCGAGCGGAGATGCAACGGGTTGTGGAGATGGGTCGACGAAGCCCGACGGCACTCCCGCCCAGTCGGCAGAATCGGCATCGAAGCGATCCAGTTCGGACTGGACGTCGGCGTCGGTGGGCGGCGTCACGAACGAGTCCGACGGGACACCGAGACCGGTCGGGTCGGGCTCGCTCCACTCGATGACCAACGGGACGTCGGCTCGGGTCAGGCCCGGGATCTCGTTCGCCGGCGAGCGGTCGGGCTCAGCGAAGTCGCCGGGAGGACGCGCGCCGGAGAGTGCGTCGGTCGGGTGGACGAACCAGCGATGGATGCCGCTCGGGTGATGGCGATAGGCGTTGACGCCGATCGAGGCCACCACGTCGTGGGCGAGCACCTGGAGCAGCTGTTCGGTGTGCGTCTCGACCACGAGGGTCACCGCATCCTGGTCGATGCTCGGATCACGGTCGAAGAGGCGACCGAGGTGTTCGAGATCTCCCACTCGCACGACTCCGCGTTCGAGCTGCGACGAGTCGATGACCTCCGACTGGAGGAGTTGCTCGCTGACCTTCGGGCTTCCGGTGACCTCGGCGAAATACGGAAATCCGCCGTCGAGGAAGACCGAGACCGCCGGATCGAGATGAAACACGATTTCACCGGTGAACGCGTGCCGCCTGGCAGCATCGAGCGCCATCGACGCAGGACGTGGAACGACATGGGTGTTCCGGGCGAAGTCGGGCATCGAGATCGAGCCCGCGACCGGGTCGAACATCGGCGACCCGCCAGGGTTCGGCGTAGGGGAGGTCGGATCGTGCGACATGTCAGGTCCCTTCCGCGATGGCCGCTGGCTCGTCGGAGCCGAGCGAATCGAGGAGCGTGAGGAGGATTTCGATGACCACGTCGCGACCGGAGTCGGCGTCGATCAGTTGGCACGGAACGACCGATTCGCCGTCGAGAGCACCGAGCATCCGGGCGATGCGCTGTGCTTCGGCGGGGTCGTCGCAGCGGTTGACGGCGATCACGGCCGGAACGCGCAGGTCGGCGAGCAGCGAACGCAGTTCGACACCGGCTGCCGCGTGGGTCTGGCGAGCCTGGGCGTCGATCACGAAGGCGACGATGTCGACGTCGCCTTTCAAGATGTTGGTCATGAAACGGAACCGGGGCTGGCCCGGGGTTCCGAAGAGCAGAAGGCGGATCGATTCCTCGGGCACCTGGTAGGTGCCGAAGTCCATCGCAACGGTGGTCTCACCCTTCACGTCGGATTCGTCGCCGCTCGTCACGACGTCGGTCGACACCACATCGGTCTGCGACACCGATTGGATCAGCGAGGTCTTCCCGGCAGCGAACGGGCCGGTGACGAGGATCTTGAAGGTGTGAGCGGTCGCCGTCGTCGACGCGTCTCTGGCCGTCGAACCGTCGACCACGGTCGACCGCTCGGAAACGGCAACGGTCGAGGTCTCGGTGATGAGCGTGGTCATCGCTTCTCCGCCAACAGTTCAGCGCGCGCACGCACGAACCGACGCAGTTGCGTCTGGTCGACGCGCGAATCGGTGAGCATGGCCAGCACGCGGAATCGTCCGATCGGCCAGACGAGGAGGAGGCCTCCGTCGTGGTCGATGACGAGCTGGCGCAGTTGCTGGCCACCACCCATCCCGGCCAGCTGATGGGCGAGGCCCATCGCAGCGGCGAGCATCGCAGCGTGCGACGCCTCGTCGGGCATCGAGTCGCTGCGAGCCAGCGTGTAGCCGTCGACGGACGCGAGGATGGCCCCGCGCGCGCCGTCGATGACGGCGGTCAGTTCGTCGAGCACCCCGGTGGGTGTCGTGGCCCGGGCCTGGGTGTCGGCGACCGGAACGGCAGCGACAGGCGGCGCGAAGGGCTGGGCGGGGGAGGTCCACGGCGCCGAACTCGGGGTCGCCCCCGGTTGGCTCGTTGTGGTCAGTTCACTGCTCATCGGCGATCCTTCTCCCCTGCATTCATACACCGATGCATCGGCAACGCACGTGGCGCTCTTGAGAAGAACCTGATAGTCGGCGCCGGATGGGAGCCTTCCGATTTCTCGCTAGCCTCGACTCCGGAAGGCTGCCAGAGCGGACGAATGGGACAGTCTCGAAAACTGTTGAGGTCTTTTGGGCCTCCGTGGGTTCGAATCCCACGCCTTCCGCCAGTACGCCCACGGGCGTCCATGGTGATTTGCGAACATCCTGCTGAGTGGGAGAAGCGTGGATCGAAACTCATGGACGCCCGTCGTCGTTTTCGGTGCGTCACTCTCAGGGCAACTTCCACCGGGGTCTCGAGAGTGACGAACGAGGTTCGGAGCCATACCGAAAGCACCGCGCGAGGAGCGAGTGCCCGACGCTGCGGGCGGCGCCACCGGTGTTCAGATGCTCGGGCGAACCGTCGTGTCACTGCTGCGGACGCAGCACGATCTGCACGAAGCGGACCGTGCGGCGTATCTCGGGCCGTGGCCGACGGCCGAGCACGACGGCGACCGCCCAAGACAAGTCAGTGAACGCGCCCTCAACCTGCTCCCCTGAACGCTGACCCTCACACCAATCCATAACGTGCAGCCTCAAGCCGGCTCGAAACCGAGCAGTACTGGACGTCGGTGCTCGGCTTGGTGCGCGATATCTGCTGGTCGCGATGATGTCGCCGTCGTCCTGCTGAGCAGCTTCGTCGGCCGGGACTGTTTCGTCCTCCAAGGCACATGCGACGAACGCCTTGTATGGTGGGGTCATGTCAGCAACAGGCGACCTCAAGATCTCCTCACGGGGCCAGATGAGTCTTCCCGCTAGCGCCCGCCGTCGGTGGGGGCTCAACGATGGTGGCGATGTCGGCTACCTCGATTTGGGTGACGCTCTCGTGCTCATCCCCGGCGGTATCAACGAACTGCGTTCCTCTCTGCTCGGTGCCGTCGGAGATGATGTTTGGAGCGCAGCTCGACAGGGCTTCGGGGATCCAGACCTCGCCAGCGAGTGATTCATCTCGTTGACGACCAGCGCCTCAGCGCGATCCTTCGCGCAGGCGCGCCGCAGGACCCGGACGTCGTGGTGTTCACGACCGGGTACTGGTACGTACGGCTCTGCCAAGCCGTTCTGTCCGCAGCGCAGCCGGCAACGCTGTCAGGTCCGTTCCTCGACCTTCCCGAGCCGATGCGATCTCGGGCCATCGACGCACTTCTCGCTCTTCCCGACTCGATCGGGCTGGTCAGCTTGCGAGACCTTGGCCCAACCATCGGGCGGCTCCGCGCTCGCCACCAGCTCAACATTCTCGCGATGGAAGCACTCGGCGCGGCCATCCACCTCGACGCACACGTCCACCTCTCGGTGAACTCGCCAAAACTCGAGTCCGCGCTCGAAGACGAAGGGCTCACCTTTGTCGTCAGTTGATCACGAGCGGCTTGGTCGGCCACGCACATCACACTCGCAACGATCACACGCCGACGTGACGGACGTGCGGAGCCTGGCGAGATTGGAGCGACGACCGAAGAGAGATGTCATGAGATGTCGAGCGCTCCTCGCCGCGTCTTGACGAGCGCACAGCTCTCGTCCATAGCGCATAACACCAACTCGCCCGAACGTCGCAGACCGCCCAGTTCGGCACCTCGGCGCTCGGCGTGGTGTGCGACAACCTGCATCTGTCTGAGCAGCGTCGGACAGGAACGATGACGCGTTCGCAGGCGCCCGGCAAGCACTGCTGAGTTGCAACTTGGCGTTCGATCGCTGCGTCGTCATCAGAATCGACGAGGTGCTGATCCGCTCTGGACTCGGCGATTGGGCACGGCATCATCGAGTCGCGCTCGCGCGACCGAGTCTACTTTGGGGGTACCTCAGAGTTCCCGGGGCAGTCGCCGACACGCGTCTGCGGACGCGTCGCCGATTCGAAATCGGGACCGCGGATTGCACGACTTCGCACGAGGTCGTCCAGCGCGCTGCGATTGCAAGGCAACCATTTCAACGTCTCACCGACGAACACGGTCCTGCGCCTGATCGGCACATCGGATCAACGGGAGCCGATCAGACACCCCAGGGTCGTAAGTGTCAAGCGGCTTGTGCGATTTGCTTGAGGTCGGTGTCGATTCGGTGTCCCCAGGCGAAGTTCTCGTCGTAGCGGGTGCGGTGGTCGAGGCAGCCGTGCAAGATGCCGACCCAACGGTTTCCGAGGGCTCGAAGCGCTTTGTGATGCGAGTCTCCCGCGGCACGTCGCCGGTCGTAGAACGCGCGGGCTCCGGCGCTCACGGTGATCGAGGAAAATGCCCACTGATCGAGCGCGTCCACGAGGCGGTCGTTGCGCACGTATCGGGCGAGCACGACCGACCTCGTCCCTGATGCTCGCGTAATGGGTGACGTTCCCGCATAGTTCTTGCGAGACTTGGCGTCGGCATAGCGGTTTGGGTCGTCCCCGAACTCGCCGAGCGCCCGGGCTCCGAGAACGACACCCACACCTGGCAAGGAAAGGTAGAAGTCGGAGTCCGGGTGCTGCTCAAAATGGTCGGCCAACTCAGTGGCCAGCGTCTCAATCTGAGTGTTCAGTTCAGTCAGGATCGCCACGCTCGATCGTGTCGTTGCGCCGTGGGCTCCCTCGATAGCTGAAGGGGCGCTGAGCGCTTCGGTTCGCAACCCAGCGACGATGGTGCTGGCGCGGGTCTCGATGTTGCGTTGCCGTCCGGCTCGCCGCAACACGGTGCGGACCTTGCCAGGCGTGAGCTTGGCAGCTTCGCTCGGCGTCGCCGCAGCCGCCAACACCGCCAACGTGTCGCGATCGGCCAGCTCAGAGAACGTGGCAAGCACAGCCGGGAAGTACTCGCGCAGCGAGCTACGCAGCCGGTTCGTTGCGCGGGTGCGTTCCCACACCAAGGTCTGGTGCGCGCGAGCAAGGATCTTGATGCCCTCCGCGAGAGCCGTGTCGCCGGCGACCTGGCGATGGTTGTGACGATCTGTGCGCACCAACTCAGCGAGCATCTTCGCGTCACCCGGATCGGACTTCGCTCCCGACAACGAGTGCCGGTCCCGATACCTCGATGCCGCTTTCGGGTTGATCGCGTACACGACGTAGCCGGCCTCAACGAGCGCGTTCACCCACAGCCCGCGGTCGGTTTCGATCCCGACAACGACGTCGCCGGGATCGGCTGCATGGGTGGCGACGAGGTCATGGAGCTTGGCCATCCCGTCGATGCCCTCGGGCAATCGTTTCGACGCCAGCTTCGTGCCGGCCTCATCGCACACGTAGACGTCGTGATGGGCCTCCGCCCAATCATCGCCAACAAAGATCACTTCGTTCTCCTCGCGCTCGTGGGTCTGGAACTTCGCGAACCGGAAGGCCGCCCTGCGCGTTCTAATGGATCAGTGCTCGAGGCACGACACCCCATCGGTGCTATCGGCAACCCTCACCAACCAACCAGGGCACGGTCTGATCGCAGAGATCAAATCTCTGATCGTGCAAGTGCTCACTGGACGGCGGCTCGGTCACCACCATCGCCGGACTCCGGCAACCGGTGGTGGACCCCCATTAGATCGTGTCGGTGCAGCCGAGCAGCCTCAGCTCGGTTTCGAACTACGTAGGTCGATGAGTACTTCGCTCCCTATCGGAATGAAGCCGGCCGCGAGAAACGAACGCAGGCTGCGTGCGTTTCCAGGCGAGACAGCTGCGAACACGTACTCGCCGTCGGCGACACCTGCGACAGCGTCAAGGATGAGCCGTCGGCCGGTTCCCGATGACAGAGCGGTGTCGGAAATCTCGATGCTCATCTCGATGCGGCCAGCAAGCCCGTTACCCAGCGTCACGAATCCTTCGCCATCACCATAGACCTCAACGTTGGAACGCAGGCGGCGTGCGTGAGCTACTCGCGGGTGGTTGTCCCAAGCGTCGGTGATCGGAGTCTTGATTCCTTGACCGGTGCCTCTTGCGACGAGAGTGACGTCGTTGACGCCGATCTCGCCGTTGCCGGCCGCACGAGTTATCGCCGTAGGCGACAGAGCGGCGCCGAAGCCGTCGAGGTGAAGATCATCGAAATCGTTGGCGCTCTGATCGGTTGCAATGAAGGCGTGCCCGGTCAGGGCCACGATGGCCCGGTTTCCGTTGGATAGGCCGGCGAAGAAGCGGTCAGACCGCTCGTAGCGGCACGTTAGATCGACCTCACCCGCTCAGGAATGTGCGGACTCGTAGCCGGCATGACAACAGATTCTCGTCGCCCTGCGGCCTCATGTCGATGCAACACTGGCGTCATGCGGATGGTGATACTCGGCCCGGGTGCCGCAGGGAAGTCGACCTTCGCGAGACGTCTCGGCGAAGTGACCGGCGTGCAGGCGATCGAGTTGGACAGCGTGTTCTGGTCCGACGATCTCAAGGCCCTGTCGCGAGTGGATTGGATCAAGGTCCAGACGGAACTCATTGCTGACGAGTCGTGGATCCTCGACGGCGACCTCGGCCCCCACGACGTCTTGGAGACGCGTCTCGAACGAGCCGACACCGTGGTGATGTTCGATCCCCCTACGGTCAAGTGCGTCTGGCGAGCACTCCGCCGTTCACGAGAGCAGCGGGAATTCTGGGTCTGGCTTCTGACCTGGCGACGACGCGAGAAACCGCGCCTGCTCGCCGCCGTCGAACGCCACGCACGCACGGCTCGATTCGAGATGGTGACCACCGACGACGATGTCGAGCGACTGCTCTCCCAGATGAGCTGAGCAAGGCCTCTCGGGGCGGCATCCCGCCGATCACCCAGACCAGAACACCTCGGACATGTCGATTTCGATGCACTCTGCACGCAACGATCGCTGTGTCGAAGAATCGTGCGCCGAGGTCCGAGCCGCCCTCGGCTCGGTCGTACTGAGTTCGCTCGACGAGATCGTCCTCGGCTTGCGGACGACGGATCGGGCGTGTCACGCGTCGGTGCCGAGTGCTCGGTCGCGCAGTTCGTCGATCACCTCACGAAGCCAGTCTGATCGCGCTATCAACAGTTGTCAACACAGCTCAGAACAACATCCGGCAGCGAGTCGGCCTCGTGACCCGCCAGAGTCGTCTTGGCCGGGTCGCTGATCTCTTCGGTCGTCGGGGGTCGGCGCTTTCGACGCAGGATCGCGGCGACGCTGAGGGTGGCGATCGTGCGCACGCTCAGCGTCACCGGCCGTTATCCTGGAATCTGCTCGATGTTCACCTCGGGCCAAGGTGCGAAGGCGGTCAGTCAGTGGTGATTTCGGAAAATCGGCGTTGTGGTACCCGACGTGTGGTCTGACAGCGAGGACCTCGCAACGCTTCCCGGTGTCCTGAACCGCCACGATCGGCCGGTCGATCCGAAGGTGTCGGTCATCGTCCCGACGCTGAACGAGGCACGGAACCTGCCGTTCGCACTCAAGCGGCTCCCGCGCTGCGTCACCGAGGTCATCATCGTCGACGGACGTTCGACCGACGAGACCATCGACGTCGGCGGCAACCTGCGCGCCGACATCCGCATCGTGCACGAGGCCCGCAAGGGCAAGGGTGCAGCGCTCCAGCGCGGCTTCGACGAGGCGACCGGCGACATCATCGTCATGCTCGACGCCGACGGCTCCGCCGACAGCGCCGAGATCGACGCGTTCGTCGTCGCGCTCGTGAGCGGAGCCGACTTCGCCAAGGGGTCGCGCTTCCTGCCCGGTGGAGGCAGCGTCGACCTCACGCTCATCCGTGACGCCGGCAACCGGGCGCTCACTGCCATCGTGAACACGGTCTGCCAGACCCGCTACACCGACCTGTGCTACGGCTACAACGCATTCTGGCGCGACTGCCTCGAATTCATCCCGGTCGACGTCGACGGTTTCGAAGTCGAGACGCGGCTCAACATGTTGATCGCCGGATCGGGTCTCGCCGTCGTCGAGGTGCCGAGTCACGAGTTCCGGCGCGTCTACGGCCACAGCAACCTGAACGTGATCCGTGACGGCTGGCGTGTCCTGCGCACCATCGTCCGCACGGCACGCCAGATGCGGTCCGGGCTCACCTCGGTGCGGTCGGCCACGAGGACCGAGCCAACGCCTGCGAGCGCGACCTCCAAGACCATCTTCATCGTCTCGGGCAAGTCGCCGACTTGGCTGAACGACCACGTCCGCCACTGCGCGCAGCGGATGACCGAGCGAGGCCGCGTCCTGGTGGCGTTCACTAACGGATTCGAGCCGACGATGACGTTGCCGGGCGACGCCGGCGGTCGGACGCTCATGTCGATCGCACCATCGGGGTACCCGATCTGGACGGGTCGGGTTCTGTCGTCGCTCGGACTCCGCCGACGCCACGACACGGTCGTGGTCGTCCTCTCCGACGAGATGCGCCCCGTCGTCGCCACCATCGGAGCCCTGGTCGCACGCTTCCGGGGTGAGCGGATCATCGTCCACGACGTGACCACCCGGGATGCTCCACGCGCCACGCTGACCAAGCGAGTGGCCATCGCTGTCCTCGATCGCATCGCTCAGAGCACGATCGATCTCGACGACTCCGCCGTCGAGTCACGGCACTCGGTGGCGAGCGTGCTCGTCGGTGACGATGTCGAACTCGCCACGCTGTTCGTCGATGCCGTGTCGGCCATGGCCGACGAAATGGCGTCGGACTGGCATGTCGAACTGCACTCCGACGACGCCGACGTGCAGCGCCTCGTGCACGACGCCGGTCGCACCGACATCGTCGAGGTCGTTCCGGTCGACAAAGCAGGTCTCGGCCGCAACGGCGAGGTCGTCATCGCCCGGTACGGCCCCGACGACGGCGTCATCGCAACGGCGCAACGTCGCGGCGCGCCGACGATCCTCATCGACCATCCGATCGCACATCGTGTTCCGCGTCTCTTCGGTGGCACGTGGCTCTCGACGTCCGACGTCTCGACGCTGCTCGTCGCACTCGAGTCGTGTCGGGGGATCAACGAAGGATCGGGTCCGTCGGTCGCTCAGGCCCGCATCGCCGTCGCCGATCTCGTGGCCGAGGTCAACGGTGAACAGAGCCGGACGACGTCGTGACGTCCGTCGGAGTCGTCATCTGCGCCTACACCACCGAGCGGTGGAATTTGTTGGAGCGGGCGGTCGATTCGGTCAACGCTCAGGGTGTCGATTCGACGCTGGTCCTCGTGATCGATCATCACGACGAACTACTGGCACGGTCCGTCGAGCGATGGCCCGAGGTGATGGTGATACCCAACCACAACGAACGGGGCCTCTCGGGGGCGCGCAACTCCGGTGTCGAGCGTCTCGGTACCGACGTGATTGCATTCCTGGACGACGACGCGTGCGCCGAGACCGGTTGGCTCGAACACCTCACAGCGCCCTTCCACGACCCGACCGTCGGGCTCACTTCCGGACGCGTGGTGCCCGACTGGCGACACGGCGCTCCGGCGTGGTTTCCCGACGAGTTCCTGTGGGTCGTGGGTTCCAGCTACGTCGGGTTGCCCACCGAGGAGAGCGACGTTCGTAACCCGATCGGCGCGAGCATGGCCGTGCGCCGATCGGTGTTCGGCGACGTCGGCCTCTTCTCCTCCGACATCGGTCGCATCGGCACCATCCCGTTGGGATGTGAAGAGACCGAACTCGCCATCCGTGCAGGCGCAGCGGGGCACCGGACGCGCTACGTCCCCGACTCGGTCGTGCGCCACCACGTCACCGCCGACCGGCACCAGCCGACCTACTTCGTCCGGCGTTGTCGAGCAGAGGGGATGTCGAAAGCAGTCGTCGCCGAGATGGCCGGTGCCGATGCCGCTCTCTCCTCCGAGCGCTCGTACGTCACCCGCACACTCCCGCGCGGCATCGCACGACGAGCCCGACAAGTCGTGACCGGCCCCGACCGGGGCGTCGACGGCGCTCTGGGTGCGATCGTCGCGATCGTGATCGGATGTGGCGTCACGGCGCTGAGCTACGCGACGACCCTCGCCGGCCGGCGGATCCGACCGGCCCCGGTGACCCTGACGGCTCGCCCTCCTCGGCTCACGGGCGAGGCCCCCGGGACGCGCCTCGCCGATTCCGCCGACCGCGCCTCGACCCTGTCGTGAGCCCGTCGACCCGCCGGGCGACGCAAGCTCTCGACGTCCTCACGGTCGCAGCGTGCCTCAGCGTCATCGTCGCCATCTCGTTCGAGGTCAGCGGAGTGGCCCGAGTCGTCGCCGCGCTCGTGCTGGTGATGTTCGCTCCCGGCTGGGCAGCAGTTCGCACAGGAGGCGCGAGGCTCTCGATCCTGACCATCGCATGTGCGATCGGCCTCAGCCTCGGCGTCACGATGATCTTCTCGACGGTGCTCGTCACGTGGCTCGACTGGCAATGGCGACCGCTGGCGGTCTTCCTCGCGATCGCCAGTGGCGTCGGCATCGCCGCTGTTCCGAGGATGGCCGGGCAACCCGACGGCACCGCATCGATCGCCGTGGCGACGGACCACTCGGGCGTCGACGACGCATCTCGACGCGCGTGGATCGCGCTCGGGTGCACCCTCGGCGGAGCGGCGGTGTCGGCAGCGGCCATGGCGCGGGCCTCGGTCGACGACATCGGAGAGCTCGGCCTCGTCCAGGCACTCCCGATCTGGTTCTTCGCGGGCCCTGCTGCGATTCTCGTGGGCCTGTTCGTCGGGCTGGCGCGACTCCGGACGGTGTGGTTCCACCTGACGGCGCTCGTCGTCGTCCTCCACGGACTCCCTGGTTTCGTCGAGCCGCTGCCCCGCTTCCCGACGGCCTGGCTGCACGTCGGATTCGCCGACCAGATCGCGACCAACGGCGAACTCCTGCCGCTCCTCGACGCCCGTTTCAGCTGGCCCGGGTTCTTCGCCGGAGCCGCGTTCCTGATGCGAACCGCCGGAACCGACGACCTGTTCTGGATCCTCCGATTCGCTCCGATCGCCATCAACCTCCTCGCGGTCGCCGCCGTCTACTCGCTGGCGCGCTCTCTCGGGACGAGCGAGCGGCGTTCGATCGTCGCATGCGCGATCTACGTCGTGGGTAACTGGATCGGACAGGACTATTTCGCTCCCCAGGCGGTGCTGTTCGTCATCACGACGCTCGTGCTCGCCATCGTCTTGCGGTTCTGGGATCACCAACCCGAGGCCGACCACTGGACCGCCCGGCACCTGGGTGGGCCGTCGCCCGACATGGTCGACGGGAGCACGACCGTCACTCCAGGTCAGCTCGTCGCCATCCGGCTCGGTGCGGGTGTGGCCGCGATCGCGATCGTCATGTCGCATCAGATCTCGCCACCCATCTTCATCCTGTCGCTGTTGGGCCTCTGGATGGTCCGTCGGATGCAGACCATCAACTTCGCCGTCGCCGTCTCGCTCTTCTTCGTCGGGTGGCTGTCGTTCGCTGCCGAGGCGTACTGGTTGGGGCACCTCGACACCCTGTTCAACAGCATCGGCAATGTCTCGTCGGTGGTCGAGTCGAACGTCTCGGAGCGCTCGGCGACCGGGACCGAGGGTCGCGAGATCGTCGTCCGATCGCGTCTCGCGTTCATGGCCGTCATCTGGCTCGGAGCGTTGTGGGCCATGCTGGCGCAACGACGTCGGCGAGTCCTCGACCCTGCGGTGCCGGTCCTCTTCTTCGCACCGTTCGTGATGATGCTGCTCCAGCCGTACGGCGGCGAGATGCTGCTGCGAGTCGCCCTGTTCTCGCTGCCGATCTCGTCGATCCTGATCTCCCGATGGGTCGAGGACCCCCGCCCGGCGCGCGTGCGGGGGCCGCTGGACCGGGCAACGGTTCGACCGCCGGAGACCGCCGAACTCGCCGACGCCGACGCCGACGCCGACGCCGACATCGACGCCGACATCGTTGCCGAGTTCGAGATCGTTGCCGAGTTCGACGACGACTTCGACTTCGACTGGTTCGACCGCGAGATCGCCAACTTCGACTTCGACGACGAAGCCCTGCAGGCGATCGACATCTTCGACGACGAGATCCTGGGGCTCGGCGGCCTCGCCACCTCCGACATCCGGGCAGCGGGATCGACCTCCGATTCGAGCACCCGGGCCACGGGCGGCCTCGATCTCGTCGAGGTGGTGGAGCGCCTGGACGAACCGGGCGGCACGCCGAACCCTGCGACCGACGACGCAAACGAGACACCAGACGTCGACCTGCTCGCTGACCACGACATCGACCACGACGACGACGACCACGACGACATCGACCGCGACGACATCGACGACGACGGCGACGGCGAGATCGACAGGGGAACCGAAGCCGACCAGAACGGTCGGGGCGGTCGACGACGTCTGATCTATGCGCTCGGGCTCATCGCCGTGCTTCCGGTGTTCGCGATCGCACGCTTCGGCAACGAGACCTACGAGCGCGTCTCGATCGACGACCGAGACGTCGCCGAGGTCCTGTACACGACCGCCGGTGACGACACCGTCGTGTTCACCTTCAACCGGCACGCACTCATCTACCTCGATCGGCTCGACGACATCCGATTTCGCAACCTGCCCATGACGACCGTCGATGCCGGGCTCGCCGAGATGCGCAACGCCGCACGGTCGGGCCGCGAGGTCTACACACTGCTCAGCGACGGCCAGGCGAGTCGTGAGGAACAGGTGACCGGTCGACCCGACGGTTGGATCGTCGGATTCGCCACGGAGATCGCCGCCGAGCCCGATGCCGAGATCGTGTTCCGCTCCGGCGACAGCTTCCTGATCCGCGTCGGCGTGCCGTCATGAGCTCCGCAGACTTCGACACCCTCACCGACTGGATCGGGATCCCCCTGACGGCCGTCGCAGTTCTGCTGTTCGTCGCCGCCGACCTTCCGACGATCGCAGGGAGAGCCCTGCCGTCGTGGACCCGTCCGCTCCGATGGATCCTCGCCGCCGTGATCGTCGGCATCATCATCGCCAGATTCATCCGATTGGCATGACCCGGACACCGAGCACAGCACCGGCTCCGGCGACCGCTTCGCCCCGACTCGTTAGGCTCGCGCACTGCACCGGGGTCGGGGTGGGCGACGATCGTCGCGATCGGGCCCGGTGACGGCAGGGCGAACACATGAGAGGCACAGCGGACATGCAGCGAACTGCACTCATCGGACACACCGGATTCGTGGGCTCCCACGTGGCGGCGCGCCACGACTTCGACGACCTGTACAACACGTCGAACATCGACCAGATCGCCGGACGGGAGTACGACCTCGTCGTGAGCGCAGCCGGACGAGCCGACTCTCACCGCATCAACGAGGCCGCCGACGAAGATCGTGGAGAACTCGAGGCGTACGCCGACATCCTCGAGTCGGCCCGGATCGGCAAGCTCGTCCACGTGTCGACCGTCTGCGTGTACGACGACACCGACCGGTGCGACGAAGGCACGGTGTCACCCGCGGAGAACCTGACGCCGTACGGACTGAACCGCCGCGACCTCGAGACACGCCTGATGAAGTCGTTCGAAACGCTCAGCCTCCGATTGCCACAACTCTTCGGCAACGGCATCAAGAAAGGTCTGATCTACGACCTCGTGAACGACCACCGGGTCGAGTTCATCCGGCCCGACGGCGTGTTCCAGTACTACGACCTCACCCGACTGTGGGACGACATCGGCAGCGCACTGGACGCCGGACTGTCGACGGTCAACTTGGCGACACCACCGGTCGAGCATCGACAGTTGGCACGCATCGTCTTCGGCGTCGACCTCGACCAGACCTTCTCGGGCGACCCCGAACCACCGTTCTCGGCGATGTACACCCGCAACATGATCACCCGGCACGCCGATGCGTTCGGCGCGAGTGGCGACTACCTCACCTCGTCCGTCGACGTGATGAACGCCATCAGGTCGTTCGCCGAAGGTTCGAGCACGTGATCGGCGAGCACTCGGTCTCGGCGATCCTCACCTGCGCCGGTCGGTCGGTTCGCTTCGGTCAGAACAAGCTGCTCGTCGAACTGAACGGCATGACCGTGCTCGAGACGACGGCGCGTCAGTTCGTCCACCCCATGATCGACGAGATCATCGTGACCGTCAGCCCGGAGAACGAGGAGCAGTACCGCGAGATCCTCGTGGACCAGGCCGCCCTCCCCGTGCAGATCGTGCTCGGTGCGCAGGAGCGTTTCCTCTCGGCACAGCGCGGCCTCGAAGCGACCACGGGTTCGCTGGTCCTCGTGCACGACGGTGTGCGTCCCTTCGTCACGGCGGAGCTGATCGAGTCGGTGCTGCACGCCGCCGTCGAACACGGCGCTGCCATGCTGGGGCTCCCGAGCGCCGTCCAGCTCAAGCTGGTCGACGACACGCAGTTCGTCCAGAGTTCGCTCGACCGTGCGCACAGCTGGCTCGGCCAGACTCCGCAGGTGTTCGAACGACACCTCTTGGAGACGAGCTACGCCGGCGCCATCGCCGACGGGTACGCCCGCACGAGCGACGACGCCGACCTCGTCGCCGAATACACGGGAAGCCGCGTGAAAATCGTTCTGGGTAGTGACGAGAACATCAAGCTCACCACCCCGATGGACCTCTTCGTCGCACAGCACATCGCTGCCCGCCTGGACGACGCAGGCCGCACCGACTCTGCCGGTTCTGACTCTGCATGAGTGGACGCCGATCGTGAAGGTCCCGTTCGTCGGAGACGTCAGCGCCGCAGTCGCCCGACGAGCGATCGCACGCGCCGGGCTCTCGCTCGGAGCACTGGTCGGGGTGCCGCTGCGCCAGCTCGCCGGGCTGGTTCCACGTGATCGACGTCTGGTGGTGTTCGGTGCGAGCGGTGGCCGATTCGCCGACAATCCGCGATCGCTCTTCCTCGCGCTGTCCGACGACCACGAACTCCGGTGCGTCTGGATCGCGCACGACCGGGAACTGCGCGATCGGCTCCGTTCCGAGGGTCACCGGAGCGAACTGCGCTGGTCGCCCGCCGGACTGCGAACGTGCCTGCGGGCCGGTTGGTATCTGTACGGGTCGTATGTCGGCGACATCAACTACTGGACGAGCAACGGAGCCACGACGCTCAACCTGTGGCACGGCGTCGGGATCAAGGCCGTCGAGTTCGCCATCACGACCGGCCCGCTGAAGCGCGTCTACGACTCACCCCCGTGGTCGCCGCTGCGACTCGCGTTCATCGACCGCTTCCACCGACCCGACTACTTCTTGACCTACAGCGAGTTCTCGACCGAACACTGCTTCCGCACCGCGTTTCGACTCAGCGACGAACAGTGCCTGCAGTTCGGTTCGCCACGCACCGACCACTTCTTCGCTCCCGACGCGACCGAACGGGCCCGCGAGGCGTTGGATCTCCCCGACGGCACCGGCGAGGTCGTCGGCTACTTCCCCACATGGCGAGACCAGGGCAACGACTTCATCGCCGAAGCGGGCTTCTCGTTCGACGACCTCGACACGATCCTCGCCACCGCCGGCCGCTTCCTGGTCTTCAAAGCTCACCCGAACTTCTCGTACGTCGCGCCGGAGAACCCGACGTGGAGCAACATCCGGGTGCTCGACGCATCAGCCGACCTGAACGAGGTGCTGCCGGCGTGCGACGCCATCATCACCGACTACTCGTCGGTCGCCTACGACTTCGTCCTGCTCGAGCGACCGGTCATCTTCTACGTGCCCGACTACGACCGTTACGTTTCCAAGCGCAACGCCAACTTCTCGTTCGACGACATGGCGGTCGGGCCGATCGTCCGCGAGACGCACCGGCTCTACGAGTTGCTCGGCGCACCGTCGCTGCCCTGCGTCGACCTCGACCATCAGCGTCACGTCCGCGAGTTGCTCTGGAACGGTTACGACGGCCACGCCACCGAGGCGCTCCGCGAATTCCTCGTCCGACACCCGTGAGCCGCAGACATCGCGTGGCCATGCACAGGTAACGTCGATACACGTCATGCAGAACCGCGTCCACCATCGTTCCTCCGCGCGCCGCGTCCTGTCCCTCGGTCTCGCCTCCGGGCTCCTGGTCGCCTGCGCCACCGAACCCAGCGACGACGCTGCCCCGGACGACACTGCCCCCGACACCGAGTTGAGCGACACCTCCGGGAACGACGCCCTCGACACCGAGTTGAGCGACACCTCCGGGAACGACGTGCTCGACAGCGACATCTCGGAGAACGCCGGGGCCACGGACACCACCCGCACGACGCCCTCCGACGTCACTGCAGGCGACGCCGATACACGGGGCGGGGTGCCACTCGACGAGTTCGACCTCGACGGCCAGGACGTCGCAGTGACGGCACCCGATGGCTCGGTCGCTGTGTCGGGGACGGTGCCGCTCGCAGCGGCCGTCGACGAGACGATTCCGGTGACGGCCGTCAAGTGGTTCGTCGACGGCGACGAAGTCGCCTACGCCGAGCCCGGTGCGACGCCAGGGTGGTCCGACGAATGGAACACGCTCACGACCCCCGATGGCGACTACACGGTCTTCGCGAAGGCCCGGCGAACCGACGGAACGTGGGTGACCTCGTCGACGGTCGCCGTGACGGTCGAGAACTCCTCGCGTTCCACCGATGCGACTGCGTCGGGTGAGGCGCCGCCGACGAACGACGTCCCCGGATGGCGCCAGACCTTCGTCGACGACTTCGCGACCGACGTCCCACTCGGCCAGTTCCCCGACCTGGTCGGCGACAAGTGGTCGGCGTATCCGACGCCCTGGCTCGACACGTCCGACAACGGCCACTACGACCCCCAGGCCGTGGTGTCGATCGACGACGGGGTCCTCACCAAGTACCTCCACACCGGCGACGACGGAAACCACCGAGTCGCCGCGCTCCTGCCGCGCGTCCCCGGCACCGACGAGCACGGCACCATCTACGGCCGCTACTCCATCCGGTTTCGGTCGGAGTCGATCCCCGGGTACAAGATCGCATGGCTCCTGTGGCCCGACGAGGGGACGAACGTGACCGGCTCGGTCACCGGTGTGGGCGGGAACGGCGAACTCAACTGGCCCGAGATGGATCTCGACAGCGACACCGTGTCGGGGTTCGTCCACTTCCAGGACGCGATCGTCAACAACGACCAGTACGCCACGAGCACGCCGATCGACATCGACGAGTGGCACACCTACACGATGGAGTGGTCGCCCGACCTCGTCGTCATGTACCTCGACGGTGTCGAGATCGGTCGCACGACCGAACGCATCCCGAACACGGCCATGCACTGGGTCATCCAGACCGAGACGTCGCTGAAGGTCGAGCCCGACGACGACGTGAGTGGCCGCCTCGAGATCGACTGGGTCGCTGCCTGGGCCTACGAGCCCGACGAGTCCTGACTCGCCCCCGCACCCGGCGTGTCGGTCATCTCGGCTGACGCCACCGTGGCCGGAACCTGCGACGACGGCAGCGGAGTCCGCGTCCGCACGTAGTGCCACAAGAACGCCACCCCGACCAGGGCGGCGACGGCGCGGGCGACCACCAGCGCTCGGGCGACCACCTCGGTGTCGTCGATGGTGACGGCGGCGAGGAACACGAACAGGGTGACGGCGTAGAGCGCCTGCTCGACGAAGTTCTTCCATCCCGCGCCGTACACCCGGTTGGTGGCGTTCGAGAGCAGTGAAACGCAGCGGAACGGTAGGCCCAGCGCAAGGATGCGCAACGCTGCGCCGCCCGGCTCGCGGTATTCGCTCCCGAACATCGCCATGAAGTCGTCGGCGAAAAGCTGTGCAGCCACGACGGCCACCACCGAGAACACGGTCATGAACCCCGACGTCAGCGTGACGAGGCTACGAGCGACGCGCCCGGCCCGCCGGATCTCCACGGCGAAGGCGCCGGCGAAGGAGCCGATCGCGCCCTCCGACACGATGACGAACTGATACGCGGCGAGGAACGGCGCCGCCAGATCGTCGTCGAGCGTCGTCAACACGACCGCCGGGAGCACGATCGTCGCCACACCGTTCGCGATGGCGGTGAGTTGCTCGAATCCGAGGTATCTCCGCAGGGTCCGGCGGTCGAATCGGTGATCGCCGAGCGCTTCGCTCATGGGCGACGTGGGCGAGACGAACAGGTACCAGCTGATGATCCCGACCATCACGAGCGCAGGAACGATCCAGGTCGCCAAGATCAGTTCGACCCCGAGCGTCACTCCGACGACGGGGATCCCGACCACGAGCCCGAGGCGGGCCAGCCCCCACACCGTGTTCTCGGCCAGCACGAGATGTCCCTTACGGAGCCCGCTGAGCAGGGAGTCCTGGAGCGAGAACGCCGACCACACCAGGCAACCGAGGACGAAGATGACTGCCAGTTCCCGGTCGCGGAGGTAGTCGAGACCGTCGGTCACGATCGGACCGCCGATCACGTAAGCGCCTGCCATCAGAGCCGTCAGCGCAGCCGCCCCGGCGTAACAGCGGGCGGCGAAGCGGCGCGGGTCGGGCGAGGCGGCGATCATCGGCGGCAGGTTCGTGATGAACGCCTGCTGGCTGAGCATGAGCACGCCGAGCATCGACGACACGAGAGCGGCCGCCTGGGCGACCGATTGCGTCGACGCATTGTTCGCCACGACGATCCAGAAGACGAACCCCCCGATGCCGGAGACGACCACGTTGAGGATGAGCGAGCCGCCGTTCGCCGCGAGGCCGGCGGTGCCGGCGAGCGAACGGCGGAGCCCGGCGGTGTTCGTCACGGAACGACTGTACGACGTCGATCGGCGTCGCATGCGGAAGGTCGACTCGCCTCAAGCGACACCGTCGTCGCACCGATACCCCTGTGACAGTCCGGCCACCCCGATGATCCCCGCACCCCACCCCGCACCCCTGACGAAGCGCATCCTGCTCACCCTCGCCGTCCTCGTTCCACTCGCCGCAGCGGGCGCCAGCGCTGCAACCGGCATCGACGGACCCGGCGTGTCGATCGCCGTCTCGACGGACGACCTGGTGTCGGCCGAACGTGGCGATGGCGTCAGCGTTGCCCCCACGTCGCCGATCACGACCCCACCGTCGTCGGCCGATCAGCCTCCGGCGACCACGCCGCCTCCGGCGTCCACACCTCTGCTGCCGAACTCGACCCCGTCGACCACCCCGGCGCCGACCAGCCCGACGTCGACCACCCCGGCGCCGACCAGCCCACCGTCGACCAGCCCACCGTCGACCAGCCCACCGTCGACATCCACGCCGACCACGTCGCCACCGACCACATCCCCGTCGACACCGCCCTCGCGCACGGCGGACAACCCTCCCCCTCCACCGGTGACGAACGGACGCATCCTCGCCGCCGTCTCCGCGCCGGCGGCCGACTCGACCATCTCCGGATTCGTCGCGATCCGACTCGACACCGCCGAGCCCGTCCCTGCTCTGAAATGGCTGATCGACGGTGTCGAGATCGGATATTCCGGCAGCGGCGCTCCCTGGTCGATCGGGTGGGACTCGAACACCGTTCCCGACGGCTCGTACGAACTCTCGTCGAAGGCGAAGCAACCCGACTCCGGTCGATGGTTCACCGGGCCGTCGATCACCGTCGTCGTCGACAACAGCGGCGCCGCCACCGGTACCGAACCAGCTCCCGTCGGCGACCTGCCCGGATGGAAACAGATCTTCGTCGACGACTTCTCGACCGATGTCGCCCGCGGCGATTTCCCTGCGCAGGTGTCTGACTCGTGGGGCGCCTACCCCTCACCGTGGACCGACACGTCGGGCGTCGGCCGGTACGACCCCGAGCGAGTCGTGTCGATCGACGACGGCATCCTCACCAAGTCGCTGCGAACGGAGAACGGCCAGCCCCTCGTCGCTGCGCTCCGGCCCAAGATCAACGACCAACCGGCGTTCGGGTCGCTCTACGGTCGCTATGCAGTCCGCGTCCGCTCCGACGACGTCGAGGGGTACAAGATGGCGTGGCTCCTCTGGCCCGACTCCGGCACCAACACGACCGGATCGGCCTCGGGCGTCGGCGGCAACGGAGAGATCGACTTCCCCGAGAGAGATCTCTCCGGCGACCGGGTGATGGGCTTCGTGCACCACCAGGACGCCACCCGCAAGAACGACCAGTACTGGACGGCGAGCCAGGTCGACGCCAGCGCCTGGCACACGTACGTCATCGAATGGACGCCCGACCTCGTGGTGTTCCTGCTCGACGGTGTCGAGGTCGGTCGAACGACCGAACGCGTCCCGAACACCTCGATGCACTGGGTACTGCAGACCGAGACCGTGCTGTCGGGGTCCACGCCGCCGTCGGCGGCCGGTGACGTGGAGATCGACTGGGTCGCTGCTTGGGAGTACACCGGCTGAGGCACGGCACTCGACCGAATTCAGGAGCAGCGTGCGTCGGCGGCGGGGACGTCGAGCCAGATCAGGTAGTCGTGAACGATGTCGTCGATGCACGATCCCGATCGGTAGGCGGTATGGCGGTTCGCCTCGACGGTCACGAGCGTGCCGTCTTCGAGCGCGGCGGCCATTGCCTCGCTGCTGCTGAGCGGCGTACTCGGGTCGCCGGTGGTCCCGATGACGACGATCGGCCCGGCGCGCTCGCCGGTGATCACGGCGCGCGGGTCGGCCGACGGTGGGAAGAAGTCGCACGTGTACTGGCTCGTCGTCCCCGGGAACAGGCGCGGAGCGATGCCGATCAGTTCTTCCGCCTCTGCGTCGGCTTCTTCCACAGTCAGCCGGTCGGCTTCGTCGGCGCACGAGATCGCCTGGAACGACTCGAGCAGGTCGGTGTACTCGCCCGTCGTCGGGTCACGCTGGAAGTAGCTGTCGTTGAGAGCGAGCAGGCCCGCACCGTCACCGTCCGCGGCGTCGGCGAGCGCGCGCTCCAGCGCGGGCCAGCGTCGGTCGGTGTACATCGCCTGGATCACACCGGTGATCGCGATCGTCTGGTTGACCGCAGCGCGCCCGTCGGAACCGGGGACGGGGTTCTCGTCGAGTGACTCCATCAGCGCGTCGAAGGCGCCCTCGGCGTCGCCGTCGTTGTGAAATGCGCAGTCGTCGTCGGCGCTGCACGCGGCGAGGAACGTGTTGAGGACCCGTTCGAAGCCGAGTTGCTGTTGCTTCGCCGGCTCGAGGCCTTCGGCGTCGGGGTGGGCTGCGCCGTCGAGCACTGCGGCACGCACCGTGTCGGGGAACAGCGTCGCCCACACCGCTCCGAGTTCGGAGCCGTAGCTGTAGCCGAAGTAGCTGGCCTGCTCCTCGCCGAGCGCCTGGCGGATCGCGTCCATGTCACGTGCCGAGTTGTTCGTCCCGATGTGCGCGAGGACGTCGCCGACCTGTTCGACACAGCGCTCGGCGAAGGTCCGTGACAGGTCGACGATCTCGTCGCGCTCGGCCTGGTCATCGGGGGTGATGTCGTACGACCCGAAGAAGAGGTCGTAGTCGGCACCGTCGATGCAGTCGACCGACCCGCCGCTGCGACCCGTGCCGCGTGGGTCCCACGACACGATGTCGAACCGGTCGACGAGTGGATCTTGGAACCAGCCGCGAGCGTTCGTCGCCATCACGCTCGCCGGCGCACCGGGCCCACCATTGTTGGAGAACAGCACTCCGACGCGCTCGTCGTCGTCGGCGCGATGTCGGACCACCCACAGTTCGAGCGTGCTGCCCTGCGGGTCGTCGTAGTCGACCGGAACGGTGATCCACCCGGCCTCCGACCCACCGCCGATGTCGTCGAACACGATGGAGTAGTCGAGCGGTGTGGGCGCAGCATCGCCCGCCGACGGCAACGCGTTCGCCTCCGTCTCGGATCCCGTGCCACCGCTCGGCTCCAGGCCGGTCCCCGCGTCGCCGCCGTCACCGGTCTCTTCGACGCTCTCTGCCACCGTCGCCCGCGTGGCCGGTGGCGGCTCGGAGTCGGCCGACGACGAGCACGCCACCAACGACCCGGCGAGCGCGACAGCAGAGAGTCGAGCGATCTTCACACACGCCAGCGTATGGCGTCGACACGCCTCGCCGCCCGCGCCCACCAGTCACGCTCGAACCGGTCGACGCGCGCCGCTCGTAGCGTGACGCCATGCGCATGGCCCCTCACAACATGATCCCGGGTGACGCCGCCGTCAAGGACATCCGGCTCGCCGAGGGGACATCTCGACGGATCTGGACCTTCGCCCGCCCCTACCGCACGACCATCGTGATCTTCCTCGTCGCGATCCTCGCAGCGGCACTCCTGGCGCTCGTCCCTCCGTTCGTCGTGCGCGAGATCCTCGACAACGCGATCCCCGACGCGAATCGCAACCGCATCGTGTGGCTCGCCGCCATCGCCGTGTTCGCCGCACTGGGCGACGCCGGACTCGCCATCCTGCAGCGCTACTGCTCGTCGTACGTCGGCGAAGGCCTGATCTACGACCTTCGCAGCGGCCTGTTCGCGAAGGTGCAGCGGCTGCCCATCGCGTTCTTCACACGGACGCCCACGGGCTCGATCACGTCACGTCTCAACACCGACGTGATCGGTGCGCAGACTGCGGTCACCAGCACCCTCGGCAGCGTCGTCAGCAACGTCGTGGTCCTCGTCACCACTCTGGCGGCGATGCTCGCCCTCGAGTGGCGCCTCACGTTGCTCACGCTGATCGTCCTCCCGCTGTTCATCGTGCCAGCGCGGCGCGTCGGCAAGCGGCTGCAGTCGATCTCACGCGAACAGATGGGTCACAACGCCGCGATGAACACGCAGATGACCGAGCGGTTCAACGTGTCGGGGGCGATGCTCGTGAAGCTGTTCGGTTCGGGCGGTCGCGAACGATCGTCGTTCGAACGGCGCGCCGCCGGCGTGCGCGACGCCGGAATCCAGCAGGCGCTGTACGGGCGTGTGTTCTTCGTGGCCCTCGGCCTGGTCGGAGCCATCGGCACCGCCGCGATCTACGGCATCGGTGCGTTGATGGTCGTCGACGGCGACATCAGCGACGGCACACTCGTCGCTCTCGCCGCGCTGGTGACCCGGGTGTACCAGCCGCTCACCGGACTGACGAACGCACGAGTCGACCTCATGACCTCGATGGTCAGCTTCGAGCGGGTCTTCGAAGTGCTCGACGCCCCCGAAGCGATCGCCGAGAAGCCCGGCGCGGTCGATCTGGTCGACCCGACCGGCTCCATCGAGTTCGACGACGTCGTCTTCCGCTATCCCCCGGCGAGCGAGACGGCGATTGCCTCGATGGAGCAGAACGCCGGCCTCGGCGGCGACACCGACCCCGACGTCGACGTCCTCGTCGGGCTCACTCTGTCGGTGGCGGCGGGCGAGACCGTCGCGCTCGTGGGCGCATCGGGCGCCGGCAAGTCGACGACGATCTCGCTCGTCCCGCGCTTGTACGACGTGACGGGTGGCGCGGTGCGCATCGACGGCGTCGACGTGCGCGACCTCACACTCGACTCGTTGCGGACCTCGATCGGTGTCGTCGCACAGGACCCGCACCTCTTCCACGAGTCGATCGGCGACAACCTGCGCTACGCCGACCCGGATGCGACCGATGAGCAGTTGGTCGTCGCAGCCGAGGCCGCACGCATCCACGAGACGATCGCCGCTCTCCCCGACGGCTACGACACCGTCGTGGGCGAGCGGGGATACCGGCTGTCGGGCGGCGAGAAACAACGTCTGGCGATCGCGCGGCTGCTCTTGAAGAACCCGACGATCATGATCCTCGACGAGGCGACCAGCCACCTCGACAACGACAACGAGGCGCACATCCAAGAGGCGCTCGAGCACGCTCTCGACGGGCGCACCGCGCTCGTCATCGCTCACCGCCTGTCGACGATCCGGTCGGCCGATCGCATCGCGTTCCTCGAGGCCGGTCGCATCGTCGAGATCGGAACCCACGAGGAACTGGTCGCCGCGAACGGGCGCTACGCACACCAACTCGCCGCTGGCGAACTCGTCACGATGCCCTGACGGCATCGCACGCTCACGGAGTCACGGCAGCCGAAAACGACACACGGGTGTCCGACGTGCAGTGCACGTCGGACACCCGTTCGCCCGATGATCCGATCGTCAGAGCCGAAGCCTCACGGGAGCTTCCATTCCATGCGGGCCCGGGCCGACCCTCTGTTCTCGAAGTACACCATCTCGAAGCGATGGAAGCCCGGCGTCAGCGTCACCGTGCCGGTGCGCTGGGTGAAGTTCTGGTTGCGCCAACGACCCGTCACCTGGTTGCCGTCGACGTAGACGACGAAACCGTCGTCGCCGCCACCGCGGATGTTGATCGTGCAGTCTGTCGCCACCTCGATGTCCTGGCGCCACAGGATGCCGAAGTCGTCGGCCTGGCCGAGAGCGGGGTTGTTCCCTGTTCCGAAGTTGGCGTCGATGACACTGGAGACGCTGTAGGCGTCGTTGGTCCCTCGGAACTCCTTCTCGTTCCAGTGATAGGTCTTCCACGTTCCTGGTCCGAACACCGTGGTCCAATTGCTCGAACCCTCGGAACAGAAGTCGAATCCGCTCGGCGGCACCGTGGTGGTGGTCGCCGGGACGGTCGTCGTGGTCGTGGTGGTGGTGGTGGTCGTCGTGGTGGTGGTCGCCGCAGGGTCGGTGGTCGTGGTGACTGCCGCGGGGTCGGTGGTCGTGGTGACTGCCGGGTCGGTGGTCGTGGTGGTCGCCCCTCCGGCGGCCCCTCCGGCGGGGCCTCCGCCGGTTCCGGTCTTGGAGCCGACGACCCACGAGTTGATGGCGTAGCGCTCGGCGTTGTCGACTTCGAGGAAGACCTCGGAGCGGAACGACTGGCCCCTGTAGCTGGTCGTTGCGAGCAAGCGCACCTTCTGGAGCACGGTCGCAGCCTCCTCGCCGATTCCGAACGATCCGGCACCCGACGGGAAGTCGAAGTTCATGGTGGTGGCGGTGATCCCACCGTTGACCTTGAACTGGTACCGACGACCGCTGACGTTGCGCTCGACGTTGACAGCGGCGTTCGGCGTGAACACGGCGCCGCCCATGAGCACCCGGTTCTCGGAGGCTCGCGAGCCGTCGAGACGCACGTCGAGCACGATGTCGTCGTGCTCGAGGGTGGACGCCTCGTAGCTCAGTGATTCGCCGCCCACGACCGGCGTGATGCTGTAGGTCGAGATGTCTTCGGCAGCCGACGGGTCCCCCGCCACTTCCGAAGCGAGGCGGCCGGGCAGGAGCACACGGTCGTTGATCGGGATCTCGACATCGCTGAATCCGGTCGCCGGAGCAGTCGTGGCCAGGTTGACGGTCATCACGTTGATGCCGGCGCTGGCCCTCGTCGAGTTCGTGGCGAGACGGTCGTTGAGGCGCAGCGACGCGTCTTCGACGACGATGGCGCCATTGGACGCCGACGGGTCGGTCGCGTCTTCGGAGCCGAGCAACCACGTGACGCCCTTGCCGGTGATCTCGTGGTAGCGCGGGCTGCCGGGCAGGAACGCTGCGTCGGCATCGAAGGAGCACCCGTTCCACTCACCCTCACCACCGACGACGCGAGCGCCGTCTCGGACCGTGACGGTGCCGTCGAACAGGTAGACGCCCGAAGCAAAGTAGAAGTCACGGTCGCCCGACAACGTCAGGTCTCCGCTGTACCGTCCCGGATAGTAGACCGAGCAGGTCGAGCTGGCGGTGGCCGGCACGAACGAGCGGGGGTACGTCGGAATCTGCGGGAGCATCGGGTAGACGTACGGCGCTCCGGGAGCAGACGACCATCCGGCCACGGTCCACCAACCCTGCGGGTCGGTTTCGCGGCAGTCGAGGCCGTCGGAGGCCGTGTCCTGCTGGAACACCTCCGGGTCGACGAGCGGCGACACGCAGAAGCTGCGATCGCTGGGGATCCAGGTCGGGTCGGTGTCGGGAACGTTCTGGTAGCAGACGTCGATCGATGCGACGACGAGCGGGAGCCCGGAGGAGCTGGCCGCACGAACCTCGCCGTTGGAGCGGACGTTGCGGTCGAGGAGGACTTCGCCGCCCCCACCCGAGCCGTCGGTGACGATCACGCCGAGGATGGCGGTGTCGGTCGAGGGGTCCTCGGGCTTGACGAGGATGTCGGCGGTCCGCGCCCTCATCTCGATGCCGTTGCTGGTCCGGTCGTCCAGGAGCGCCACGAACGGACCGCTGAAGGATTCGGTCAGGACCTGATTGCCGAAGTACGAAGCGCACACGGGATCGGCGGCGACGTCGATCTTGGTGCCCGGGTCGATGACGCCGTAGCGGTACCCGGAGGTCTGGGGCGTGTTGATGCTCGAGCCCACGAGTTGACCGTTCCGAATGGCGATGTTGCCGGTGTCGCCTGCGAGCAGACCTCCGTTCACGAAGACACTCCCCTCGACGTCCATCTGCTTGTCACCCGATGTGATCGATGATCCGTTGCGGGAGTCGTCGCCGACGTTCGATGTCGACAGGAGCCCATAGCGGCCGCCCAGGTCGGTATCGCTCTTGACGACCTCACAGCTGATGGCGATGTCGCGGTCGTTGATGTCGTCGAAACGCCCCGACGTGCTGTCGAAACACCCTTCGCTGCCGTGCGCACGCTGCATGGTGATGGCCATGCGCATGCCCGATCGCACCGACTCGAGCGAGTCGCTTCGATCCTCCAGCGGAGGACGGTTCCGGAACAGCGTCGTGGCGAACGTCAACAGCGCGATGACGATGATGCTGCCGAGCGTCAGGAAGATCAATGCCATGGGCAGCACACTGCCGGTGTCATCGCGTCGGCGAGCCGACGATGCCCGGAGGCTGTGGAGGTGGTCGTTCATGCTTCTCATCGTTCTCTTCTTCCTCAGTTCCGGACCGAGACCATGACGCAGGAGACCGCTTCGTCGGGCTCGAGCAGGATTTCGACGCCGGGAATGTCGTCGGGGCTCTGGGTGACTCGGCTTCCGTCGAGCGGTTGACCGCCGGACTGACAGTCGCCACGGAGGAAGCTGAAGCCGCTCTTGGCTTCTTCTCGCACGGTCACCAGTCGGTTCGGCTGGCCCTCGAAGGCGAAGTCGAAGGTGATCGACGAGGAGACGTCGAGATCGAGGACCTGGTCACCGGTCTCGGTCGAGTAGTTCCAGCGGCCGCCCGGGTTCGAGGAATCGTCGAGCTGCTTGCGCACCGTCACGGTGCCCCCGCACTGGGCGGCGATGATCGACTTGAGCACGTCTCCGAGTTGGCTGAAGCTCCCGGTGAAGTAGTCGGCGGCGACGGCGTTCCCGGGGTCGTCGGGGCCGGTTCCGTTCCACTTGTTCGATCCGACGACGTCGGCGAGGTTGGCTTCCAGGCCTGCGTTGTCGGGGCCGACGAACACACCGATGATGCGGGCACCGGTCGAACGGCCGCGGTTGGCAGCGTCCTTGGCCGATGCCACACCGGACTCGGTGTTCACACGACGGTCGCGGTTCGCACGACCCGAGAACGCTGCATCCCGGTTGGTGTTGGGGTCGCCATCGGTGATCCACACGACCAGTTCGGGCGTCTGCGGGCGAATGGTTCCGCCCTGGTCGAAGAAGGGAGCGTGGAGGGCGTCTTCCCAGTTGGTGTAGCCGGTGATCGTCTGGCCACCTTCGGCCGTCCGCATCTTCGACCAGTTCACGCCTCGGTCGCTGACCGGGCCGATGCCCGATCCGTCCCTTCCGTTGTAGTAGTAGCCGTCGCTCTGGCCGGACGGCTTGTTGTCACGGTCCGGCAGTGCCTCGATGTTGATCTTGGCCGTCTCGATGTCGCTGGTGCCGTCACCGTTGGAGTCGATCGACGGGTCGAGCAAGCTGAAGTACTCGCCGCGGGTGTGATTCAGGTTCGGGTAGAGCGAGTAGGCGAAACCGTCGAAGCCCATCACGGTGGCGAACGTCGGTGTGCCGGTGAAGGCGTCGATGAAGCCGGTTGCTGCCGACTCGAGCCCGGCGCCGCCGCCGAACCTCGGGACCGACCACGACGTGTCGAGCACGAGGGCGACTCGGCCACCACAGCGGGTGGGCGGTGCAGTCGGGTCGGGGAGCGTGACCGGGTCGTTCGGAGCGAGATCCTGTTCGGCCGAGAGGCCGGCTCCGCCGGTGCGGAAGACGTTGCCGCTCTCGAACGTCACGGTGATGTCCTCACCGATGGGACGCAGCACGACCTGGTTGCGGGCCGTCACCTCGAAGGCGAAGTCGACGGGGTCGCCGTGCTGCCACGCATCGTTGGGAGGTCCGGGGATCTCACGGGCCACGCCGATCTGGTCGACGGCCTCGCTGGGCGTTCCGGCGTCGCGGATGCGGTAGCGCACGAGCATTCCGCTGCCGTCGTCGGGATCGATCTCGTAGCGGTACGAGATGATCTCGTACACGTTCGCATCGTCGGTCGGCACCACGAGCGTGAGCACGTTCGTGCTGAAGCTGCTGAGGTCGGCATCGTATGAGAGGTTCGGTGGGTTCGTGGTGAGCTGCGACTTGACGACAGCGTCGTCCTGCTCGGGGTAGCTGTTGACCGCCGTGGCGAGGTCGACCGGGATCCATGTCTGGAGGAACGTGATGTCCTTCGACTCGGACAGGCGGTCCTCCGCCTGGGGGGTGGCCGTGATCATGACGACGATCGCCGTCGAGAGGACGCCGATGAGCATCCCGGAGATCAGGATGGCGATCAGCAGCTCAGGCAGCGTGAAGCCGGCGTCCTTGCGATCGGTGGGGTCGGAACCCTCGGAACCGCAGGTGTCGGATCGGAGACGGGCATCTCGTCGAGCCCGGAGTGTGCGTCGGAAGTTCAGCATGATGGTCACCTGTCAGGGAGTCGTGGTGGTGGTCGTGTTGGGGTCGGCGACGATGTTGCTCTTGACGACCTGGATCGAACGGGTGAGGTCTCCGTCGGGGGAAGTGACCCGGATGGTCACCTTCTGCAGCGTGCGTGACGTCGTGAAACCGATGTCTTCGTTGCAGGTGCTGTCGACGTCGGTCGACAGCGTGTTCTCATCGACCCATCCGCCGTCGGCATCGACGGGATTGTCGGCTCCGGCCTGACCCAGGGACGGGTCCCAGAACTTGACGTCGGTGATCTCGACCGCGGCGTCGTTCCAATCCACGGCTGCTCGGGCGGCCTCGACGATCGGGAGGTACTCCTCACCGTTCACTCCAGGGCACGGGAGGTACGACCAGCTGGACAGTCGGTCGGCGGCGCTCGTGAGGACGGCTTCGACCTTCGCCTGGTCGTCGCTCGTCGACGACGACTTGATCACGACTTGGAGCCCGGCGATGACCGCCGAGAACGCAAAGCCCATCAAGACGATGGCGACGAGGAGTTCGGGGAGGGTGTTGCCGCGGTCCCGCAGGCGGCGTGGGGCGGCGACCGTGGTGTCGCCATGGGGATCGAGGTGGAGTTCCATCCCCACTGCTTCGGCAGCAATTGCCGAAGTCTTGAGATCTGGTGGCTGTCGGCGTGTCATCGGGTGATCATCTCGGTCTGGTCGTGGCGCAACCGGGAGATCCGATTGCCACGGTGCACGGTAGAGATGTCACTGTCAGCGGCGCGCCGAGTGTGCGTCAAGCGACTGCAAAGTCTTCGCCACGACAGTCGGTGCCGGAAAACGACACACGGGGTGCCGTCGGTGACGGCACCCCGTGTGGGTGATTCGTGTGGTCGGTCGGCGTCAGGCCGACCGACGCAAGTCAGTCGGCGGTCGGAGCAGCAGCCCCGTCGTCGCCGGGAATGACCTTCTCGGCGGCTTCGCTCGCCTTGTCGTATGCGTCGCGCGCGCCCTCGGGGAGCTTGTCGCCGTGCTTCTCGACCTGGTCGTCGACCATGTCCTTGGCCTTGCTCGCTGCGTCCTTGGCCTTGTCGAAGATGCCCATGATGTTCTCACTTTCGTCCGTCATTCGACGGTTCTGGGGATTCGGAGAGCGGATCTGTCAGATCCACTCGCCATTCACCATAGTGCAACCGCTCTGACCCCAGATGATTCCCGATCACACGAGATTTTCGCCGATTTCTGCCTCGTCAGACCTTCTTCCACCGGACCGTGCCGTGTCGGTGCGGGTCGCTCGTCCGGGAGCAGGCGATCGTACGAAAGAGCGTCAGGCGCCGGTGCCGATCGGGCAACTAGCGCCTGTGCCCTTGATGCCGCAATACCCGTTCGGGTTCTTCGCCAAGTACTGCTGGTGGTACGGCTCGGCGTAGTAGAAATCGGTGTCGAAATCGATCTGGCCGATCTCCGAGGTGATCTCCCCGAGCTTCTTGGCGTCGAGTTGCTCCTGGAACCGAGCCTTGGTCGCCTCGACGATCGGCAATTGGCTCGGCTGGGTCGCCCAGACACCGGAGCGGTAGTGACTCCCGACGTCGTTGCCCTGACGCATCACCTGCGTGGGATCGTGCTCCTCCCAGAACACCTGCATGATCCGCTCGAAGCTGATCACCGTCGGGTCGAAGACGATGCCGACGACTTCGGCGTGCCCGGTGAGGCCGGTGCAGTTCTCCTCGTACGTGCAGTTCGGGGTGTAACCGCCGGCGTATCCGACGAAGGTCGAAAAGACGCCGTCGAGCTGCCAGAACAGCCGCTCGGCGCCCCAGAAGCAGCCCATACCGACGACGGCGATCTCGCTGCCCTCCGGAAAGGGTGCGGTCAAGGTGTTGCCGTTGACGAAGTGAGCTTCGGGCACGGGCATGGTCTGATCGGTCCGGCCAGGGAGTGCGTCTTCGGAGGCGACCATGGTGGCGTTCTTGCGGAACAACATGCGTGCAGGATACGACGCATCCGTCGCGCACCGATTCACCCGACGCGTTGTCCGCACGTGTTCATCACGCTCGGCGACGCTCCGCCGGGGCGACCACGACGAATGGCGTCCCGTCACCGTGGGTAGCGTCGAGTCACATGACGTCGTCGACACCCGACCGCCGCGCTCGCCGACCCAGCGACGACGACACGACAGCGATCCGACCGATCGGGCCGGACGACCTGGCGCGTGTGCTGCAGATCAACCAGCAGAACGTCCCCGAGGTCGGCTCGGTCGATGCCGATGAGCTGGCGTTCCTCGTCGACGAGTCGGCTCTCCCTCTCGCAACGTGGTGTTCCGACGAGCTGGCCGGATTCTGCCTCGTCTTCGCGCCCGGATCTCCGTACGAATCGGAAAACTACCGGTGGTTCGCCGAGCACTCGCCGAGCGCCTGGTATCTCGACCGAGTCGCGTTCGATGCCCGTTTCCAGGGACGCGGTCTCGGCCGCCGGCTCTACGCCGAGGTCGACCGAGCGATGCGCGATGCCGAGCCGCCGCCGCCTGCGCTCACGCTCGAAGTCAACGCCGACCCGCCCAACGAGGCGTCACTCGCCTTCCACGCCCGCCTCGGATTCGCCGAGGTCGGCCGGCGCACCTCCCACGGCTTCGTGGTCTCGCTCATGCAACGCGACCTCTGACTCGGTGCACTTCGCCCGACGGCGGTCTTGGAGGAACCGGAAGTGGGAGCGCGTGCTGGCCACGTGGTCGGTGTCGACGTCGGCAGCCACCACCGTCTCGACCCCTGCTCCCGACGCCAGGATCTCGCCGAGCGGGTCGATGATGGCACTGTCCCCGGAGTAGTCGAGGCCGCCGCCCGAGCCGACTCGATTCACGCCGATCACATACGCCTGGTTCTCGATCGCTCGCGCCCGCAGCAGTGTCGACCAGTGGAGTCGGCGCTTCGCCGGCCAGTTCGCGACCACCGCGTAGGCGTCGGTGTCGGGCGCCAGAGCCCAGAACTCGTCGGCGAATCGCAGGTCGTAGCAGACGAAGAGGCTGATCCGAACGCCTTCGACGTCGACCGTGACGAAGTCGGTTCCGGGTCGGACGAACTCCTCTTCACCCGCATGGGAGAAGGGGTGGATCTTCGCATAGCGATGGATCGCGCCGTCGGGTGACGCCAATACGAACGAGTTGCACGATCGTTCGTCGTCGCGGTCGATACCGCCGTCGGTGTCGTGTGGCTCGGACGCGACCCGTTCGGGGCATGAACCGCCCACCCAGGCGCCGTGTTCGGCGGCCTGTTCGGCCAGGAACGTCGACGACGGGCCACCGACGGCTTCGCCGATGCCCGGTGTGTCGAACGAGAAGCCGGTCGAGAACGTCTCGGTCAGCAGGATCAGCCCGGCACCGCTCGCTGCTGCGCCGGCGATCATCGGGCGGAGGCGTGCGAAGTTCGCCTCACGGTCGTGCCAGACGATGTCGTGCTGCACTCCGGCGACGCGCAGGACCGTCACGGCGCGCTCGTCCCGGCGTCGATCTCGCCGGCATCTGTGCCGAAGGCTGCCTGGATGCGTTCGACGGCTGCGTCGATCACGTCGAGCTGCTTGCAGCAGGCGAAGCGAACGAGGTGTCGACCGTGCTCGGGGTTCATGTAGAACACCTCGGTCGGGACGGCGACCACGCCTGCCGTCTCGGGCAGCGAACGACAGAACGCCATGCCGTCGCCGTCGGGCCGGACCGACCGGATGTCGATCGTCACGAAATAGCTCGCCTCGGGCCGGTAGGTCAGGAAGCCCGCTGCTTCGAGACCGTCGGCGAGGCGGTCACGGGCGACGGCGAGGTCGGCGACCAGGCGGTGGTAGTACTCGTCGCCCAGCCGCAGGCCGACAGCGGTGGCCGGCTGGAACGGAGCACCGTTGACGAAGGTGAGGAACTGCTTCGCCGTCCGAGCCGCTGCCACGAGGTCGGCCGGGCCGGTCATCCAGCCGATCTTCCAGCCGGTCGTGTGGAACGTCTTGCCGCCCGACGAGATCGTCAGCGTGCGCTCGGCCATCCCGGGAAGCGTGGCCATCGGGATGTGACGCGCCCCATCGAACACGAGGTGTTCGTAGACCTCGTCGGTCACCACGACGAGGTCGTGCTCGATCGCCACGTCGGCAATGCACTGCAACTCGTCCGCGTCGAACACCTTGCCGGTCGGATTGTGCGGCGTGTTGACCAGGATCATCTTGGTCCGGTCACTGACCGCCGCGCCGACGGCAGCCGTGTCGAAGCCGTAGGTACCGTCGCCCTGTGGTGACAGCAGGACCGGCTTCGCCACGGCCGACGCCAAGGCGATGCCGGCCTGGTAGCTGTCGTACATCGGCTCGAAGACGATCACTTCGTCGCCGGGATCGAGCATGCCGAGGAGGGCACCGGCGAGTGCTTCGGTCGCGCCGGCGGTGACGACGACCTCGGTGTCGGCGTCGACGTCGAGGCCGTACCACCGCTTCTGGTGCTCGACGATCGCAGCTCGGAGGTCTGCGTGGCCAAGGAGCGGCGGGTATTGGTTCACGCCGGATCGGATCGCGGCGACCGCCGCCTCGAGCATCTCGGTCGGCCCGTCGGTGTCGGGAAATCCCTGCCCGAGGTTGATCGCGCCGGTCGTGGCGGCCAACGCCGACATCTCGGCGAAGATCGTCGTGCCGAACCCGGCCAGCTTCTCGGTCAA